>Ga0207770_100100_pt1 | contig 77044 bp, 83 predicted proteins | sample A23E2SouthBayCA_FD_187729 | JGI IMG/M metagenome (GOLD analysis project Ga0207770, IMG submission 187729) | Aerobic enrichment media microbial communities from Eden Landing Ponds, California, USA - A23 E2 (SPAdes) | ecosystem: Environmental > Aquatic > Marine > Unclassified | place: Emeryville...
CCTGACCGGTACGCCGGAAAGCTCGCCGCAGCCGTCAGTGCGGTGCCGGCACTTGGCAGCATCTACATGTACTGGGTGTACCTCACGCAGTACGGCGGCACGGGCAACGCGCTGCTGTCGCCCGCCGATATCGCGTTCGGCCAGCAGATCCCGTGGATCACGCTGGGTGAACTGGAAGTGTCGTACTACGTCGGCCTTGACGGCATCAGTATGCCGCTGCTCGCGCTGACGACAGTACTGACGACGCTTGCCATCGTGTCCGCGTGGACGCCCATCGACGAGCGCCAGTCCCAGTTCTACGGGCTGATGCTGTTCATGGAAGTGAGCCTCATCGGCGTGTTCTCCGCGCTCGATTTCTTCCTCTGGTTCGTCTTCTGGGAGGGCGTCCTCATCCCGATGTACCTGCTCATCGGTGTCTGGGGCGGCCCGCGCCGGAAGTACGCCGCGATCAAGTTCTTCGTCTACACGAACGTGGCGTCGCTGGTCATGTTCGCGGGCCTGTTCGCGCTCGTGTTCAGCACTGACCTCACGTCACTGTCCCTGCCCGCGATGGCCGAGGCGTTCCGCACCGCAAGCGGTCTCCCGACCATCGCCGGCGTGAACCTGATGACCATCTCCTTTATCCTGATGTTCTTCGGGTTCGCGGTGAAGGTGCCCGTCTTCCCGCTGCACACGTGGCTGCCCGACGCTCACGTGGAGGCCCCGACGCCGGTGTCGGTCATGCTGGCCGGCGTCCTCCTGAAGATGGGGACTTACGCACTGCTGCGGTTCAACTTCACGATGCTCGCTGACACGGCACGACAGCTCGCGGTTCCGCTGGCGATTATCGGCGTTGTCAGCGTCATCTACGGCGCGATGCTCGCGCTGGCACAGCGCGACCTCAAGCGCATCGTCGCCTACTCCTCGATTTCGTCGATGGGCTACGTCATCTTGGGTCTAGTCGCGTTCACGCCCTACGGCATGGGCGGGGCGACCTTCCAGATGATCGCCCACGGCCTCATTTCGGGGCTGATGTTCATGTCTGTCGGTGTCATCTACAACACGACGCACACGCGCATGGTCGGCGACATGTCCGGTCTCGCGGACCGTATGCCCTGGACGGTCGGCATCTTCGTCGCCGCCGCCTTCGGATACATGGGCCTGCCGCTGATGGCTGGCTTCGCCGGGGAGTACTTCATCTTCCAGGGCTCGTTCAACGCGCCGACGCTCGGTGGGGCTGCACCGGTGCTGACCTCACTGGCGATGTTCGGCATCGTCATCGTGGCTGGCTACCTGCTGTGGGCCATGCAGCGCACGCTGTTCGGTGGCTTCAATCTGGAAACAGACTACGAGGTCAGCCCGGCCGCGTTCCACGATGTTGCACCGCTGGCCGTGTTGCTCCTGCTGGTCATCGCACTCGGTGTCGCGCCGGACCTCTCCTTTGGTATGATACAGGACTCGATTTCACCGGTTCTCGATATCGGAGGTGGTGCATAGATGGTCGCACTCCCTGACTGGATGGCGCTCGCCCCAGCGCTCTCGCTGGCCCTCGCCTCTCTGGTGTTGTTGCTAGCGGACTCGATTGATCCGGACTCGACGAACACGGGACTGCTGGCCGGTATCTCGGTGCTCGGCTCCCTGCTTTCCTTCGGGTTCGCCGGGTGGTTCATCACTGCCGGGACTGGGATGGCAGACAACACTGGCGTCGCGCTGTTCAACAGCCAGCTCGTCGTCGACCAGATGGCCCTGTTCTTCATGGCCATCGTCGGCAGCGTCACGACCCTGGTCGTGCTCGCGAGCTACGACTACATCACCGAACACAGCTACCAAGCCGAGTTCTTCGCGCTGGTCCTGCTGTCCGCGACTGGGATGAGCCTCCTCAGTGCGGCCAACAGCCTGGCAACGGCCTTCGTCGCACTCGAGCTGGTGTCGCTACCGTCCTACGCGCTCGTCGCCTTCCTCAAGGAGAACAAGGGCAGCGTCGAGGCGGGACTGAAGTACTTCCTCATCGGCGCGGTGTCTTCGGCGGTGCTGGCCTACGGCATCTCGCTGGTGTACGCTGCAACGGGCGTGCTTCGGTTTGACGGCGTCGCAACCGCTATCTCCAGTGGCACGATCCAGACCATCTCCGAGGGGTCGATACAGGCCCAGTCCGGTGACCCTGCCGTCCCGATGGCTATCCTCGGCGTCGGTATCCTGATGATTATCGGCGGCGTCGCGTTCAAGACCGCCTCCGTGCCGTTCCACTTCTGGGCCCCCGAGGCATACGAGGGCGCACCAGCGCCAATCTCGGCGTTCCTCTCCTCGGCGTCGAAGGCCGCCGGCTTCGTGCTGGCGTTCCGCGCATTCGCCGTTGCGTTCCCTATCGGTGACCTGCTCGCCGCTGGCGGGGCGATCAACTGGGTGATGGCGTTCCAGATCCTCGCCATCGCGACGATGTTCATCGGGAACTTCGCCGCCGCGACCCAAGAGACGGTCAAGCGGATGCTGGCCTACTCCAGCGTCGGTCACGCCGGGTACGTCCTCATCGGACTCGCCGCTGTGTCTGGTTCCGGTGAGGGCCTGAGTCTCAGCCTGAGCGCTGGGATGTCTCACCTGCTCGTCTACGGCTTCATGAACACGGGCGCGTTCCTGTTCATTGCGCTGGCCGAGTACTGGGGCGTCGGCCGCCGCTTCGAGGACTACAACGGCCTCGGCAAGGAAGCGCCGGTCGCCTGCGCGGCGATGACGGTGTTCCTGTTCAGCCTCGCCGGCCTGCCGATCGGCGGCGGGTTCTTCTCGAAGTTCTACCTGTTCTCGGCGACGCTCAACGTCGGCGCGTGGTCACTGGCCGCCGCGCTCATCATCAACAGTGCGCTCAGCCTGTTCTACTACTCTCGCGTCGTCAAGGCGATGTGGATCGAGGAACCGACCGGCAGCCGGACCATTGAGTCGTACCCGATGGGGCTGTACACCGCCGTGGTGGGTGCCGCCATCGTGACGGTGCTACTCATTCCTGGGTTCAACCGCGTCTCCGAAATCGCGTTCCAGGCCGCGCAGTTGCTGTAACGGACCGACTTCCGTTCCGTTTCTCCCGTTCGTTCAGTGCGGCAGCGGCTTACGCTGATTCGTACACGAAGACGCCGCCGCTCTCGCGTTTTTCCACACGGTCAGTGACTTCGAGTACGTCCAAGTGGCCGACAGCCTCGCTCATCCCGGCGAAGTACTCTGTGGCCGGGAGGTCGCCGAACAGCGCGGTCATCACGTCGCTCGGCGTCGTCGCTCCGCCAGAGACGATGTCGGCGACCTCCGCGGTGCGCTGGTCGTGTTCCGCGAGGATGTCGTCGATGCGTTCCGGCGGTGATTCGACGGGCTCGCGGTGGCCGGTGAGAAAGCGGTCGTGACCCTGCTCGCGGAGCCATCGTAGCGAGTCGTTAAATGCCGGTAACACCTTCGGGCGCGTCCCCCTCTCGTCGGGCACCTGCAGGAACGGATTGGGCGTGATGTCACCCAGCACGTTGTCGCCGACAACCGCTTCGCGGCGGCCCTGAAAGTCATATGAGAAGATTATTTCGCCCGCAGAGTGGCCCTGAACGGTGTCGACCGTAAGTTCTGTATCGTCGACGGTGACGGTATCACCGGCCGCGAGCGCGCGGTCGGTGTCGACGCTCTGAGCGTAGGGCAGGAAGGCTTCCGGTAGCTGGGTGACAGTTTCAGCAGTCTCGCGTGAGACACCGCAGCGCTCGAAGAAATCCGCGAAGTAGGACTGCTCAGTGTGCAGTTGCGCCGCAAAATCGCCCATGATTTCTGCTCCCGGTTCGCTGGCGAGGACACGCGCCCCTCGCTCGGCAAACCGGTTCGCCATGCCGAAATGGTCCGGGTGCGGGTGTGTGACAAGTACCTGCTCGATGTCATCCGGCGACAGCTCGCGTGCTTCAAGCGCCTCGACCAGACGCGACCACGCTTCCTCGCTGTCGGGGCCCGGATCGACGATAGTTCGTCGCGCGATGTATGCATTGACTGGCCCGACCTGAAACGGCGTCGGAATCGACACCCGTGTGAACATATCTCCTCGTTGCAGGTGGTGGCGCAAAACAGTTCGTACCCGTGCGACACGTTTACCATCGTGGGCGCTCGTCGTCCCTCGGTTACCCGTAGTTCCTCATTGTTTTCCGGGCACAAAAGATATATTCGTCCTTCTCGTAGGGTCAGATATGAACAAACACTTCGAAGACGCACGATACTACCTGAAGCGCGCCGGCAAAACCGCAACCAAGGGCGTCAAAGAGGAACTCGAACCGGTCGAGGAACGGTTCCGAGAACTCACTGGGAAGGAAGTAGAGCCGGAACCCAGCCGACTGGAGGCCGTCAAGGCCGACCTGAAGAAACTGCAGGGAAAAGCAGAGGGGGAAGCCGAGGAAGCGATCGCTGACGCCCGCGAAAAGATCAGCGAGTACCGCGGTACGGAAGAGCAGGAAGCGTAGTCGGAAAGCAATTCTTAAGGGATGCGCTCGAATAGAGTTGAGTGCACTGGGTTGGTGATCTAGTTCGGTTATGATACCTCCTTCACACGGAGGAAGTCGGCGGTTCGAATCCGCCCCAACCCATCCGCTCACTGCACGCTTTTGAAGGAGGGCGTACGACCGTTTGGGACCATTCTCGTAATTTGGAGTTGCCACACAGAGTATCCAGAATTAGCCTCGGTGAGCGCACCGCGAATTTGGTACCACCGTCGTAGCGCCACGGGGAGTCTAGATAGCGGTCGGTTGCGCTGCAGCCACGCCGTTTTTACCGCTCGGTAAACAAGGAAGTGTATGACCGAAAGCGAGTCGCGGGCGTCGGCTGTCGGGCCGCTATCCGGAGAGAAAGTCCGGCATGGGACGGGCGTGAATTCGAATCGTGCGTTTCCGACGGACAGCTATCCGTACAATCTGGACCCGTTTGTCCTGTTCGAGCAGTTCTACATCGACCCCGACAACGGGTTTCCGATGCACCCCCATCGCGGGTTCGAGATCGTCTCGTACATGATTGAGGGTGGTATGGAACACGAAGACTCGCTGGGCGTTGCAAATACCGCATACGAGAACGACGCGATGCGTATCACGACCGGGAGCGGGATACGCCACTCCGAATTCCCCGCCGACGGGCAGGCCTGCACCGGCCTCCAGCTCTGGGTGAACCTGCCGCAGGCGGAGAAGGACGCTGACCCGGACTACGGCGATGCGACGGTCGACACGCTGCCGACGGCGGAGCAGGGCGGCGCGACGGTCACGACAGTTATCGGCGAGGGCTCACCGATCAGCCTCCATACGCCGATGGAGTATCTCGATGCCGCCGTGGCCGACACATGGACGTGGTCGGTCCCGGAAGGGTGGTCCGGATTTCTCTACGGTGTCGCCGGCGACGGAACGGTCGAGGGGCAACCGTTCACTGCGGGTGATGTGCTGCCGGTCACTGACACGCGGTCGGTGACGCTCCAGAGCGATGACTCACTCCGCGTCGTCGCCGTCTCGGGTCGCCCGCACGGCGAGCCGATTCGACAGCGCGGACCGTACGTTCTGTAAGTGGGGGCGTCGCGTGGGTCAGGGCCGGACGTGAGACTTCGACTATATTTTACCATATGGTAAAACTCTTCTGTGGGCGGTCCGTGTCCTGTAACATGGCAGATGTAGCAGTTGTCGGCGGCGGCCCCGCCGGCCTGAGTGCGGCACAGTACGCTGCGAAGAACGACCTCGAAACGATCACCTTCGATACGGACGAGTCGTGGATGCACAAGGCGCACCTGTTCAATTACCCCGCCGTGCGCTCAATTAGCGGCGAGGAGTTCCTCACGATTGCCCGTGGGCAGGCCCGGGACCGTGGCGCAACGCTGTACGAGACAGAAGTCACGGCCATCGAACAGACTGACGACGGATTTGTCCTCACAACGGACGACGACGAGTACACCGCGGAGTACGTCGTTCTCGCGACTGGTGGTGACCGAAGCCTCGCCGAGGATCTCGGCTGTGCGTTCACCGATGAGGATGTCGTCGACGTGACTGTCGACATGGAAACGTCAGTCGAGAACGTGTACGCCACCGGTGCGATGGGGCGAGCGGAGAAGTGGCAGGCGGTCATCGCAGCCGGTGACGGTGCTGCCGCTGTCCTCGACATTCTCTCGAAAGAGAAAGGCGAGTACTACCACGACTTCGATATGCCGTCAGACGTGCCGGAACTCTAACGATGCAGCCAGAATCGACTCCCACAATGAATTCCGCTACTATCCCGAATCACACTGCTGGAAACGCCCGCGTGGGCTCGGTGGTGAGTTTGTGATGGCACCCGAACTCAACGTCGTGTTGCTCGTCGCCGGCCGTGTCCTCTTCGGCGGCGTGCTCGCCTTTACGGGCCTGAGCCACTTTACGCAGACCGAACAGATGGCCGGCTACGCCGAGTACAAGGGCCTCCCGGCGCCGAGATTCTCCGTCCTCGCGTCCGGTGGGCTCCTCATCCTTGGCGGGCTCGGTGTGACCGTGGGTGTCTTCCCAGTCGTCGCAGCGGTCGCCCTCGCCGTGTTCCTCATCGTCTCGGCGGTTGCGATGCACGACTTCTGGGCCGTGCCGGACGAGGACCGGCAGGACGAACTGAACAGTTTCCTGAAGAACGTGACGCTTGCAGGCGGGGCGCTCGTCGTCGCGGCGTCGGCAACTGGAACATGGGCGCTCAGCGTCGGTATTAGCCCCCTCTGACGCTGCCTTTTCAGCCCAATCTACTGCGGCGGGTACAGCGAGTCGAGAATAAAGTCGTTGACGGCCCGCTTGGCCTCGTCGGGTGCGTCCTCGTGGCCAAGCGCAATCCGCCGGCCGCGGGCCGCGTGAATCACGTCCGTGATGAGCTGCCCCATCAGTTCAGCGTCAACATCGCGAAACGTGCCCTGCTCGACTCCGTCTTCGATGACTGTGGAGATGCTTTTGCGAAGTCGGTCGTAGTGCTCGTTGAACAGCGCCCGGTGCTCGTCGTCGTTTTGCGCGTAGGCGTACAGCTCGTGGTACACCTTCATCCGGTCCCAGTGTGAGAAGTCGTCGAATTCCGGACCGAACAGGCACCGGTCGATGCGGACATCGAGTTCTGTACGGGGGTCGGTTTCATCATCGACTTCGACACTGCCCTCGTACTGGTCGATAATGTACTCCAGAAACGAAGATATCAGGTCGTACTTGCCGTCGAAATGATAGTGGATCACCTGCCGAGACATCTCCATCTCCTCGCCGATGTCCCGGACCCGCAAGTCCTTGTAGCCGTGCTTGCTCAGCGCCCGAAAGGTGGCCTCCATAATGACCTCCCGGGTGTCCTGTGGCGTGCTCTGCCCGTCCGATTCGCTCATGCCCTGTTTTATCGTGGTAGGCACATATCGGTTTCTCCATCCACATCGGGACTGGCGAGTCGGCGTCGGCCAGGCTGTGTTCGCTTCCGCTACTGCCGACGCTCAATTCGCTCAGGCGCGTTCGACGAATCGAGCGTCGGCGGAGGTGTGGCCCCGGTTGAACGACAGCACCGTCGCTCGGATCACATCGCCAGCTGACACCGACGACGGCACGTCTTCGGTGAACAGGACGAAGCCCTCAACTTTCCCAACAGCGACGCGGTCGCCGGAGTGGTGGTCGCTGAATTCGGTGATGCCGAACTCGTAGGTCTCCCCGAGTTCGACCGGCGGTTCTCGCTCCTGTGCGGCCTCGTGGGCGCGTTTCGACGCACTGCTGGATGAGCGGCGGGTAATCGCAAACGCCAGCGCGAGGCCCACGGCGAGAGCGGCCCCGCCAGCGACGAGCCAGAGTGGTTCCATGACAGGGGTTGCAGGACGAACGGATTAATACCTTTCAGAGTCCGGCGACAGCGCTTACAGTCCGAGGCGGTCCAGAATTCCGCCGCCGGAGTCCGGGTCCCCGCCCGTGGAGTCCCACTCTGTCGGGAGCGCGGCCGCAAGCGACGTGACCTCGTCGTCGCTGTAGCGGGGGTCCTCTGTCGCGTCGTCGAGCCAGTCCGCCCACTCTTCGGCCGTCATCTGTCCGTGAGAATCGACTTCCCACTGGTCGACGAGTGCCTCCCGGTCGCGGAACGGGATGTCCATGCCGCTGTCGCCCCAGTACAGCGGGGAGAGCGCGAACTCGTGGGTATCGTCATCCAGCCAGACGAGTCGGTAGGGGTAGTCGTTGTAGCAGAACACGTCGTCGGGCGAAACGACATCGCCGTTGGGGAGCTCCAGGGTCTGAGACATTGTATCACAGTAGGGGCTACCCACGCTTCAGCGTTATGTGTCGGTAGAGCTACTGGAGCGCCTGGATGCCCGCCGCTACGCGAGCGGGTCACACAGCGCCCACTCGTCCGTCTCGGGGTCGAGATTCGAGGGTTCTGCGCCCCGGTCAGTCACGATGCCGGCGTGGTAGTAGATCGCCTTCAGTTGGAACACAGTGGGGGAGTGATAGACGCTGCCGTCGGCCAGTTCCGAGCGGCGGAGTTCCCCGTCGCCGGTCAACACCCGCTGGCGGACGGTCTCGTCGCCGCGGAGGAACAGTTCGACGGTGAACTCGGGGTGCAGCGCGTGGAGGTACGCCACGAACTCGACGAGCGACGGGGAGCCGTAGCCGTCCCGGTGGCAGGCGTAGAGCCCGTCGACGAGGAGGTCCGTGGCCGGATAGTCGGAGACGACACGGCGGACGAGCTGGCCCCACTGTGGCGCGATGTCGATGAATCGCTTGCGGGACCGCTGCCAGTCCTCGAACCGGCGGAGTGCGGCGTCGATGTCGCCGACTGTCCGGAGCGCGAACCGGACAACCTCCCGACCCAGCGGCGTCAGCGTGAGCGTGCCCTGACCAGTGTCGATCAGGTTCAGAAACGCCGCCCCGGCGAGAGCACCGTCGACGGCTCTGACCACGTGAGACGCAAGCAGGTCCCGCGTGTCGCCCTCGTGGTGGACGGCCAGCGGCACCGCAATGTAGTTCTTCGGGTGGTTGAGTCCGAAACTCTGGTCGGCGACACCCTGAGCGCTGGCCTGGAACCGGATCGCCGAAGCGGCGTCCATCGACCCGTGGCCGACCACGCGGGGCCGTTCGAGGACCGAGACTGAGCCATCGGAGTCGACGCCCAGCACGCCGACGTTTAGCTCGCGGGCCATCGTCCGCGCGGCGGTGGAGATGCCACTCCGTGGCGCGGTCAGGAAGGCCACGTTGGCCTCGTTGAGTCGGTCGTGGGCCTGCACGACCCCGCGCTCAGCGTCGACGCCACCGTTGCCGGTGTACCCCTTCGCCTCGATGGCGATCAGCGGCGGCCGGTCACCGAGTCGGTCGACGGACAGCAGGTCCGTCGAGAGCGTCTGTACGCCGACGAGGTCGGGATAGCCCGTTCCGACCCGGACGTGGTTGAACGGCGCGAGCGTCGCCTGCACGGCCGCCTCGATAGGGGTGTCGTCCAGCCAGCGTTGCTGTGCGAACTGCGTGTCCGCGACGACGTAGGCGTCCTCGCGGTCCGCAAACAGCCGGTCTTTCGTCCGGGCGAGTACCTGTGGCTCGGAGAGTCCCGACGCCGCTGTGGCCATAGACGGCGTTCACACAGGGCGGACATGAGTGTTCTGTCCCCGGCTTCGAGTGGCAGTAGCGTTTTCCCTCGACCTCGTTGAGTTGGATATATGACGACAGTGCGAGCGGACAGCGTGCGGGATTGGTTCTGGACCCGCCATGCGAATCCAAAGAGCGGCTGGTCGCGCGTGCCGACCGGCGCTGTCATCGTGTACGCAGTGTATCAGCGGGACTGGCGGCTCCTGACTGCGGCCCTCCTGTGGACACTGGTCAATCCAGTCCTGTTTGCCCCGCCCGAGACCGAGGACGCCTGGATGACCCGTGCTGTGCTGGCAGAGCGGTGGTGGCTCGCGGAACAGGCCAACGGGACCATGGGCCTCAGGTACCCGAACATCTGTAACACCGGCGGCGCGCTAGCGTCGGTCGTTGCTCTGTACGCTGCCTGGCGTCGTCGGCCGGTCAGCGCCACAGTCGCAACGCTTATGATGGGCGGATTGAAGCTCTGGTGGCTCCGCGAACTCGTTCAGAAGTACGACGCACGCGAGGCGGAGACCAGCAGTCACCGATAGAGCGGGGCGCTGTCCGTGTGTATGTGCAACGATGGCCGGGCCACGGACGCGACTGCAAAAGGGAATGTCTCTGGTGGTCGTCAGTACTGGTGGAGCGGCTGTTGGCGGATTTTGGCCCGCAGTTCCCCGATAGAGGGGTCGTTGTCGCCGCCGAACTGCTGTGTCACGGAGTGGACCTCCTCGCGAGAAATTTTGACGTTGCCCTGCTCGATGACGTCGGCGGGTCGTTCGCGGAGTTCACGGATCGTCCCGACCGCAAGCAGGAACGGAATGGCCCACGCTGAGAGGGTGTTACCGCGGGTTTCGGGCATGGCTTCGAGCCACGCCTGTGCGTCGTCGAGATAGCCCTCTGCTCGCTCGGTGACCTGCTCGATGACGGGCACCAGCGAATCGACGTTGCCGGTGTCGCTCACGTCGCTGTGATCAAGCCCCTGTTCGTGGAGTAGTTCCAGCGGGAGGTAGACGTTGTTCTCCTCTTCCATGTCCGTTGCGGCGTCCTTGGCGACGTTGACGAGCTGGAGCAGCAGGGCAAAGGAGCGGGCGTTTTCCTCCATCTGGGCGATCTGCTCGTCGGTGGCTTCATGGGAAACCAGCCCGGTCACCAGCGTGCCCACAGTGCCTGCGGCGTACCAGCAGTACTCTTCGAGTTCGTCGAGCGTTTTGATTCGAAGCCCACCGGCGTCGGCGTAGCGGTCGACGAACATCGCCATCCCATCGACGAGCTCCCGGACCGGCCCGCGGATGGTCTGCGTGGAGTGGTCGTCAAGCGTGTGAAACACGTCGACGATACGGCCCGCATTCTCGACGACTTCCCAGTCAGCGTTCGTCGTCGTGGGAATCCACTCCTCGACGGCGTCGTGGAACGATGACACGGTCGTCCCGCTCGATGGTTCGAGCGAGCGACTATACGTCTGCAAGAGTTCGGTCTGTACCGCTGGAGGGAGATGGCCGGCGTCCTCAATCGTGTCAGCCACACGACAAAGAAGATAGCCCAGACAGATGTCCCGGGCCATCGGTTCGTTGAGTTCCGAAATTGTGAGACTAAACGTCCGCGACACACGATGGACAGCATCGTAGCACCACTCGATGTCTTCCGAAGACGACCGGTCTGTGTGGTTCTGAGACATTCCCGACATCCGGGGTAGGGCATACGATGATAAAAATGGGACGGCTACGGCGTCAGTTCCGTCCTGGTCACGGTTCGGTTTTCCGACAGACTCACGAGTGTCCGAGCCTATCTTGAGGTATGAACGGCACAGCGATTGGGAGGACGCAACTGTGAACAACCGGGACACAGTGATATTAGTGCTGACGGTTCTCGCTGCTATCATCCTCCCGGGCCTCGCAAACTGGGGATTCAGCACGCTTGGCTACCCCTGGGTCGGGAGCGCTGTCTGGGCGCTGGGGTACGGCCTCGGCGTCGTCTTCATCTGGTATGAGTGGGTCCGGCCGCTCGATATCACCGGCCCAGAGGGTGTCAGCGGAAGTGAGGACTCAAGCGAGTAACGCACTGCTTGCCGGTTCTGAACTACTAACTGTCTGTTTTTTCAGCCAGCCCTCCCCCTGGAACACACGTATTAGAAAATCTTCATACAACACCCGTGGTACCTTCCCGGCAACATTTATAGCCGTGGTCGGCCCAACGTGAGGTATGACAAACGAGGCGCTCGGCGAGGGTTGTTCCGGAACGAAGGGGCGCGCCGGGTGGACACGCGAGCAGGCGAGTCGGATCGAGCGGACTGACGACACCGTCGCCCCCATCGTCTACCCGCCCCAAACCGAACAGATTCCCGAGGTCCATATCTGGGATACCTGGTTCCTCCGTAACCGCGACGGCACGCTGGCGACAGTCGATGGCTACCGAGTCTGTTTCTCGCTGACCGCCCCATCGGACCTGTTGCCCGGTAAGCGCCACGATGTGGCGACCATCCGCTGTTTCTACTCCGACGACGGTCGCAACTGGCACAACGCCGGCCCGGTGTTCGAGGAGCCGCTGGGCCAGCGCCAGTGGGCCGGGTCGGCACTGTATGACGACGACGGCAGCGTTTATTTGTTCTACACTGCGGCCGGCGAGGAAGGGGCCGAAGACCTGACCTACACACAGCGCATCGTCGGCGCGGGCGGCGGCAGCATCGAAACGGCCGACGAGTTCGAGCTTTGCGGTCCGTGGACCCATCACGAACTGCTCCAGCCCGACGGCGACCGCTACGAGCGCGAAGACCAGTCCCGCAGGATGATATACACCTTCCGCGACCCGTGGTTCTTCGAAGACCCCGAAACGGGCGAGACGTGGCTCCTGTTCGAGGCGAACACGCCAGTACCGGAGGGCAGCGACGTCTGTGGTGGCGACGACGCGCTACAGGAATTTAACGGGAGCGTTGGCATCGCTCGCTCGCCGACGGGCGACCCGCTGGCGTGGGAGCTCGAAGACCCACTGCTGGACGCTGTGGGCGTCAATCAGGAACTCGAACGACCCCACGTCGTGTATCGGGACGGCCTCTACTACCTCTTTATCTCCAGCCACCTCCACACGTTTGCGCCGGGTCTTGAGGGGTTCGACGCGCTGTACGGCTTCGTCGCCGAGGACCTCCGCGGCGATTACGTCCCGCTAAACGAGTCGGGCCTCGTCGCTACGAACCCCGAAAACGCGCCGTTCCAGTCCTACTCGTGGATGGCGTTTCTCCACGGCGACGAGGTGCTGGTCCAGAGCTTCTTCAACTACTACGACTTCGACGGCGAGACGCTGGACGAAATCGCCCATCTGTCCGAGTCTGAGCAGATGCGCCGGTTCGGCGGCTCACTCGGCCCGACGCTCCGGCTTGAGGTGGAGGGGAGCCGGACACGCATTATCGGGTCGCTCGGGCACTGGCACATCCCGCTGGACGGCGAGACACTCCCACTGACGGACCGAGAGCTGATTCGGCGCGGGAAACACAACGATACCAGTGCCGGTGGCTACGGCGCGCGAACCGAGGCTGAGCGGAAGTAAAGCGTCTCAAAGCGGTCTTTTCACAGGAATTCGGCCGGGACTGTCTACCAGACAGAGTCCAGTTCCCAGACGTCCAGCGACGCGATAGTCGCGTGCCCGCCCTCGGCCGACAGCGAGATGCCGGTGGCGTCCTGTCGGGTCGGGTACACACGGCTGGTCAGGCAGTGCCGTTCGTTGGCGAACACCTCAACAACGCTCCCGTCGACGAAGACACGCAGCGACAGCGGCGCGTCGTACGGTCGGACTCGCATCGTCTGGGTGTCGCCGGTTGCCTGCGGGTCAGTGCTTGAGGCCGACCGGTCGACGGCGATTTCGCTCTCATACGAGTATCGAATCGGCGTCCGTTCCTCGCCGTCCGGCGATTCGAGGACGGACAGCTCGATGGCCTCGGCGTCTTCCAGTCGAACCGTGGCACGAAGCTCGAATGACCGGCTCTCGACTGACAACTGCTCGGTGTCGCCCGCGTCGAGGCGCACCACGTCGTAGCTGGTGTTGTCGCCGCGTAGCTCGGTGAGTTCGGGGGCCGGCCGCTGGCAGAGGCCGCCGTCGTCGGCCAGCGACAACTCCCGGGGCAGCGACATCGCGCCGGACCAGCCGGCGTCCCACTGCCCGCTCACGTCGCGGGCTTCAGGAAGCCATCCCCATGTCAGGATGCGGCCGTCGTCGGTCCACATCGACTGCGGGGCGTAGAAGTCGCCGTGGTCGAGCTTGTCGCGCCGGTCGACATCGAACTCGCCGTCCTCATAGGTGCCGAGAAAGTACACCACGTCCTCGTAGTTCGAGATGTGGAGGAGCTGTCTGTCGCCGAAATCGAGTAGTTCCGGGCACTCCCAGACAGTCCCGGCGGTGTCGCGGTCGCCAGCAAGGATCGGCCCCTGGTACTCCCAGTTCCGGAGGTCGGCGGACTCGTACAGCAGCGCCGCGCCGCCGCCGCCCTCGATACCGGCTCCGATGAGCTGGTACCAAGTTTCGTTCTCGCGCCAGACGCAGTGGTCCCGGAACTCTCCCTCCCAGTCCTCGGTGCGGAGCACTTCCGGTTTGGCCGGTAGCTCCTCGATGATGGGGTTGTCCGGGTCCTTGTCCCAGGCCGTAAGGTCGTCGTCCGCAGCGGTGGCGATACAGGGGAGCTGGCGCTTGTCGCGGCCGCCCGTGTACAGCACGGTCGGAACGCCAGCGTTGTCGACCGCACAGCCGGACCAGCAGCCATCCCGGTCCGGCCCGTCGGGCGAGGGCGTGAGCGCGACGGGGCGGTCCTCCCAGTGGACGAGGTCGTCGCTGACGGCGTGGCCCCAGTGGATCGTGTTGTGAAACGGTCCGGCGGGGTTGTACTGGTAGAACAGGTGATAGCGACCGTTCCAGTGGATGAGCCCGTTCGGGTCGTTGAGCCAGTTTGCCGGCGGCGTCACATGATAGGACGGACGACTCGGGTCGTCGTCGAGACGCTCGCGCAACTGCCCGAGCGTGTCAACATCCTTCGGGCGGCCGGTCAGCGGGTGCCATTCGTCTGCCGCCAGAAACGCCAGTGCGTTCTCGATGAGCGTCTCGCGGTTGCCCTGACACACGTCGTGGGTCGGCTGTGCGAACGCGACGGAGGACCCGATGCCCAGTACCTGCCCGTCGCCGGGCTCCCAGGAGAGTATCGCCATCTGTTTGACTACATCGGTGTCGCCCCGGATTGTGCTCGCGAGCACGTCCCCTGACCGGGGCGCGATAGACTCGTATCTCGCGTAGGGTATCGTGACACCGGCACCGCGGGTGTGAACGCGAAGGGTGTCGTAGTCTGCGTGAATCGGGTGGTCGTCGTACAGCGCCTGCCAGAGGTGGCCGGTCGGCTCCGGAACCTCTTCCCAGCCGGTGGCGTCTGGCGCGACCTCCTCGAACCCCAGCGGTTCGACAGCCGGGAGCGCACTCAGCGTCAGCAGGAGGGTCCCGCCGTCGCGAACGTACGCAGCCAGCGCCGGTGCGTCAGCCAGCGCGCGCTCGTCGAACAGTTCGTCCCGATGCCACCAGAGGACGTCGTATTCGGTCGGCTCGACCGAAGAGAGTGCACATCGCTCCGCACCGTCGACCGCCTCCTGACACCAGTCGTACGCCGTCGCCTGCTCGTCCGTACAGGCGTCGACGTAGAGACAGCCGATGCGTGACGAATCTGCCATTGCCTCGTTATCTCCTCCTGAAATATAAAAAGATTCGGCAATCGTTTCTGAACGAATATGCACACTCTTGTGGGCACCATCGTTGATGTGGGCAGCAAGGCGCTCGGCGACACATCGCCGGCCGACGCAGGAGCGCCAGCACGGGCCGCTGTCGAAGTCAGGAACGGTTCGGAAAAGAGAGTCAATAGCCAGAGCAGTGGCTGACAGTGGACTATCGATCAAAAAGCGGACGGGACCGGTCAGTGGACGCGGGCGTTGCGGGCTTCAGCCTTCCAGTCGATAACGGTTTCGTGACAACTGGGACAGACAAACTCGGTGAGTTTTGTTGTCTGGTCGTTGTATGACATCCGCGTGCCACAGTTGGTGCAATCCATTATAATTGTATATATTCTACTGAAGGATATAAATTTTCTCCTGACCATAGTCGGTCTGGGCGGGAGATGGCCTGACACGGCTGAATTATGCTATCTCGTCACATGGCGCTGCGCAGAAACTCTTTCTGTGGCGGTAGCACCACCGCTACACAGTCCTCCAGAGCGCGGACGGGTACAGATAATGAACGGTCAGTCGAGAACAGGTGGCTGACGAGGACTACGACCCACTGTGCCCCGTTGGGTCGATTTTCGGGTCTGTGCTACCGTCCTCGATATCCGAGCGGTCGGTCGTGTCGGTCGGCGACGACGAGCGGTCGTCGGCGGTTGTGATGTCCGGGTCCGGCGTTGTCCCGGTCTCGTCGAAGCGGCCGTCCACATCGACGGGTTCGTCATCAAGTCTGGCCTTCGCCCGCGAGCGTCGCTGTTTTACGGCATTGAGTTCTGCTTCCAGGTGGTCGGTGGCGTCCGGATAACAGTCTCTGGCGTCTACCAGCGCCGTTTCAAACGCCGCTTGCGCCGTCTTGTACTCCGCTAGCGCGGCGTCGGGCTGGCTGGCGTCGGCGTACCAGTCTCCTGCCTCCATCGCGTCCGTCGCAACCGTCCGCCGCGCGGTGACAAGGTTCTCCGCAACGGTCCCCAGTCGCTCCCGGACCCGCTTGGGGTCGCCAGCGAACCGCCGTTCGTCCGCGCCCCAGTCAAGTTCGAGAACCTCTCGGTAAGCTTCGAGCGCCTCGGCCCAGTGTTCGGCGGCGACAGCGGGGTCCTCTGCCGCGACTGCTTCGTTGTCGGCTGCAGCCGCAGTGCGCAGCGGTGACTGTTCGAGGTCCTCGATGACAGTATCGAGCCGGTCCCGCTCGCCACGGATGTCGGCGAGGTCGGGGACGTCCTCCGTCGGAAGCGAAAAGATCTCCTCGTACTCCGCTCTCGCGGCTTCGTAGGCGTCGTACGCCGCCACAAACTCGTTCCCCCGCCAGTGCTGCTCACCGGTGTCGACCGCCCTTCGGGCACGGCTGCGGCGGACTTCCGCGAGTGTCGCGACGTGACGCTCCCGTACCGTCGCGACACGCCTTTCGAGCGCATTCGCGTCTCCGGGCGGCCCGAATTCGGTGGCCGTCTCACCGGCCGCGTCGAGTCGGTCCCCGGCTTCCAGCACCGACTCCAGTGCCTGCTCGTGGTCCCCTCGGTCGCGCTGTTCTGTCGCCGTCACGAGCATCCGCTTGACTTCGTCCAGTATGTTTTCGACTCGGACCCACGCCTGTGACGCGTGCGAGAGATACGCGGTGAGGTCGACAATTCCCTGCTTGCCACAGTGAACTCGCCACTCCGTCCCACCACACCGCCGGACCGTGATCTGTCCGTGTCCCAGCGAGTGGTCTCCCGCGACCTGGTCGATATCGACGTGCGGGACGGTGAACCGCCTGTCGCCGTCATCGTCGCCCACCAGCACTATGAGTCGCCTGTCCGTCACGACGCCGACCATGCGATAGTTGCTTCCCGGCCGCACCGTCTCACTCGACTCCGACGTACCGATTTCGACGCCGTGCTTGCGGCTGGTGAGAGCGAACCGTGGGGTTTCGTCGTCGTCGACGGCTACCAGTGCCGGCTCATCGTGGAGATATCCGGTCGAGAAGAGCCCGCCCGGACCGGTACTGGTGAGAACGTCGGGCGGACTCTTCACTGTATTATCTAATTTGATAATTTTTCCCATTCTCGGGTCAGAATGCGTCTAAACTCTTGAGTTTGACTTATATATTCTGATACTGATGCAGTAGATTAATACAATTTTTAAGTGATTTTTTCTGTCGCGTCCTCGTTGTGGCCGCGGCCTCGATGTCCGCCGTATCTCCTCGCGCCGTCCGTCAGCCGGCAGACGGGTGTCTGACTTGGCTTTAGGTGTCAGGCTCCTGTAGCCGAGTGTATGCCACGTACCCAACTCGGTGGGGGGTCGTCGCAGGAGCGGCAGGGTGGTGGTCTCTCGACCGGCGCGACCAGCCTCGGAATCGACACTGACGTATTCGAACTGCTCTCGGCCGATCGCGGTCACAAGATGGAACAGTCCGAGCCCAGAATCGAGCGGTGGCTGGACTGCTGGCGGAATCCCTAGTTGGTCTCGACGAGACGCGCCGCGATCCGCTGTGCGCCGATGGTCGGCGCGATGTCCGGTTCGTCGGCAGCGATGACATCAATGTCGCGGTTCAGCTCCGCACTGAGTCGTTCTTCGAACTCGTCGACGATGCCGGGGATGCAGGCCATACCGCCGGTGATGGCGATCGGGCGGTCCAGCGCGAGCTGGTACACTTTCATGTAGTCGTTTGCCAGCTCCGGCAGGAACGTGTTCGCCAGTTCGTCGACGGCGTCGTCGAGGTACTCGTTGACCGCGTCCATCACAGAGCGCTCGATAGTGAACTCGTGTGAGCCGCCGCCGGGCTGCTGGATGATATCGGTGAACGGTTCGAAATCGACGAAGTCGGCGTGTTCTTCCTTGTATTCTCGGGCAGTCTGGTTGTCGATGTTGACACGGCCCTGCGTTTCTTCCTCAACGTAGTTGGCGATCATCCGGTCGACTTCGTTCCCGGTCACCGCGCCCGTCGTGAAGGGGGAGAGCTGCTCGCCGCGACGGTACGCGGAGGCTTCGAGGTTCGTCGACCCCATGTTGACAGCGACGAAGATCTCGTCGATAGCTTCAAGATCGTCGCCAAAGGCCGGGATGGAGCCACACAGCGACTCCGGATAGCTCTCGACGAGGTCCAGCCCGATAGAGGAGTTCTCGATGACGTTCTGCAGGTTCTCCAGTCCGGTCGGATTGTCGATAGTCGGGATGGCGTACACGACGCCGCTGTTTGCCGGGATGTCGTGCTCCTCGATGATGGCCTCGAAGAACGTCTTGGTCATCTCGGCCCGGTCAGCGTCCTCGGGGAGCCCCGACCGAAGCATGTACTCGACGCGGTCCGGATACTCGCGGGCCGCTTCTTCGCCGTAGAGGATCTTCTCCTCGCCGGTCAGGGCGTCCTCGTACGTCGCCATGCACGTCAGTGTCTTGATAATCTGGTTCTCCGTGCCGTGTTCGCCCGGCAGGGCAATGACGGTCCGGGTGCTCCCGAGCTTGACCCCGACCGGAACAGCGGCAGCGCCGTCTGACGACACACCGGCGTCCGATTCGGACCCGGTGTCGTCGTCCGCATCCTCGTCACTCATATACGGTCGTCCTTGTCGACCGCCCGATATATATCCTCTCCCTAGTATTCAGGACTGATAGCTGTCCCCTCGGGGAGCTGATACTGAATCCCGCTCAATAACAGGAATTCGGTGGAAAGAATTGGTCCTGAAAACGGACGTTACGTCATCGCAGTGAGCTTCGCAATATAGACGAGACTTAGCATATGGTCGTCAACGCTCAGTTCGTTGTCGTCGTTGGTCGCGGACTCGTCGATACCAAGCAGGTAATCCGAGAGGTCGTCCTGTACGTCCTCGGTTAGCCAGTCGATCGAGCGATAGTAATCGAGCGCTTCGTCGGCTCCCTTATACCCGGAGTGCATCAGGAGGAACTCAAGCCACTCGAAGACCACGAACTCCGCGGCATAGGTCTCGGGCAGTGCTTCGAGATAGGGCTTCTCCTGTGCGTCACCACTGAGGAACGGCAGCAGTTCACGGTACAGCCCGGAGCGGAACGAACTTCCTGCAAGCACCTCTTCATCGGCGTCGTCAAGCCCCATGTCAAGGTCCGTCGGGTCCGGGACGTCCTCGTCGCCCATCCCGTTGCCCCGCTGACGAGCCATCTTCCGTAACTCGTCGAGGTCGTAATCGCGCGGGTTGATGGTCATGATACTGACCCTTCAATCTACACAATCATAAATCTTGCACACCGTCAGACGGCCGTCATGCACACGCTCGCGGGTGTTTCCGTCTCGTCCGCGTTCCGTCCCCCAGTTGCGACGTTGATAATCGGGACCACATTTTTATAGTGGCTCGGAGTCGACCTGTGGATACTTGGATGATGAACCGGCAATCAGGAACCGGTACAGCCCGCTTCTGTGTGACCAACGCGAAAGGCGGGACCGGAAAGACGACAGTTGCTATCAACGTAGCCGGTGCACTGAACGACCGCGGCCGGGACGTCCTCTTTATCGACCTCGACCCGCAGGGCAACGCCACGGAAGGCGTCGGCCTCGTCGAGGCGTACGACGCCGACCCGCCGACGCTGTTCGACGCACTGACCGGCGACCCATCGGCGCTGGGTGAGCTAATCTGCGAGGGCGAGGAGATGGACGTGATCCCCTCCAGCATCGATATGCTCCAGGCCGAACACGAACTGACCATCGCCGACCTCATCGCCCGGGTCAACACCCAGGGCGGGGATATCGACCAGGCCGCGCTGGCTTCGTTCGCTATCAACATCACGCCGGAGATGGTCACAGGGTCACACGCGCTCGACACGCTCGACCGGGCGCTGTCGACACTCGATGCCGACTACGACTACGTTATCATCGACTGCCCGCCGTTCTACGGGAAGCTGACCGACACCGGTATGTACGCCGCACAGAACGTCCTCATTCCCGCACTGACTGAGGCCACCTCCGAGCGAGCCATCGAACTGCTGATGGACCAGATGGCCGCAATGGAGCGCCAGACCGACGCGTCGATCAACACGCTCGGCGTCGTCGCCAACCGGGTCGAAACGACATCCGAAGACGAGACGATGCTCGAATGGTTCAACATGGCGTTCCCGGACAGCCCCGTCTGGGAGGTCCGCAAACGGGTAGCGCTGCAGCGCGCGTTCAGCGCCGGCCAGTCTATCTTCGCGACCGAGGAATCGTGCGACATGGCGGCTGTCTTCGAGGACATCGCCGAAGAACTCGACGAGCAGTTCGGCTTTACCGACACAGAGGTACCAGCATGAGTGACGACGAACGCATGGACAGAGCGGAGCGCATCCGACAGATGCGCGAGGGGAACAAGGCAGAAACTACCGACGACACCGCGGAGTCGGACGAGGCCTCCGCGGACGGGTCCGGCAAACAGCCCGACGATGAGGGCGAAACCGAGGCGACGGCGGGCGAGGCCGCCGACGCGGAACCGGCGACCGCCGCCAGCGATGACACGTCTAACGAAGCGGCTGCGGCCGATGGACAGGTTGCCAATGACGGCGACACCGACACTGACTCCGACAGCGCCGCCACTGACCAGAGCGACACCGACGCGATGGCCGCCGCACAGCGAGCGGCAGAGGCCTCCGCACAGATGACCCCTGAGAACGTCGACGCCGGTGTTGCCGACCAGCCGACGGATGACCTGTCGGCGTCGGCCAGCCCGATGCAGGGGCCGACTGGCGTCGAGTTGCCGGACCAGGAACTCATTGAGGAGGCGATGGCGTCGGACAACACCGCCACAACCGAGGGTGGTGCTCGCGCCGCGGCTATCGACGACGACGCGACCCAGACAGAAGAACTGGTCCGGGTACTCGAATTCGCGCTCGGCGACGAGTACTACTGTCTCGACATCGACTACGTTGAGGAGATTGTCAAACGCGAGTCGGTCACCCGCGTTCCCAACACCGACGACTACGTCGAGGGCGTCGTTGACCTCCGGGGGCAGATTACGACGATCCTCAACCCCAAGGAGATGATGGATATCGAAAGCGACGGGTCGGAGAACCTCATCGTCGTCTTTGATGCAGGTGTGTTCGAGGAACAGGGCGCGATGGGCTGGATCGTCGACGAGGTCCGGCAGGTCGTGCCTGTCGCTGAATCCGAAGTGAACACCGCCCCAGTCGACGGCGATTACATCAACGGTGTCGTCGACCGCGACGGCGAAGACGAATTCGTCATCTGGATCGAACCCGACGACGTGCTCGGGAACGCAACCGCGGACGGCGAGGACTGACGCGCCGGTCGACAGTTGTCGCAGTATTTCTACTCGTTCTCTACCTCGCCGGTAAGATCCAATTCCTCGCTGACGAGGTCGACGGCATTCTGGACGGCACCCACCGTTCCAAGATAGCCCGCGCCGACAGTTGTCTTGAGCGCCAGCGCGGCCCGCCCGGTGAGAACAGAGGGACCAACCTTCGCCACGGCGTCGTCGCCGACCGAGACGAGCCACCCTGGCACGTTGAACTGGTACTGTGTCAGTCGGGGCTGGAACTCGCCGGAGCTACCCTGTAACCGCTCGACGAGTGTTCCGATGTTGTCGGCGGCGACGCGGGCCTCGCGGATGGCCGCCGCTGCGCTTGCTGGCACAGCCTCGCCGTCGCTGTCGACGACCCGAGCGGCGTCGCCGACGGCGAACGTCGACTCGCCGAGTCGGAGGTCCGCCCGGACGACGGGTCGGTCGGCGTCAAGCGCCGGCGACCCCTCGATACCGCCGGTCCAGACGAACTGGTCCACCGTCAGGTCCGAGCCGTCCGTGAGCGTAATGACATCGGCATCGGCCTCGGCCACACCGGTGCCGGTCCTGACTGTCACGCCAGCGTCGACCAGCGCGTCGTGGACGGCCGACTGGAACGACGACGGGAACGCCGGCGCGACGGCGTCTTCCTGTTCGAGCAGGAGGACCTCGATATCGCTGTCCTCGCGCATCTCGGCCAGTTCGCCGGCCACCTGCACGCCGGACAGGCCAGCACCGCCGACAACCACACGGTCGCCGTCACTGAGTCCGTGGAACCGCTCGCGGATCACGTGGGCGTCGTCGAGGCGCTTCAGTGGCGTCGCGTGCTCGCGCACACCCGGGAGCCCATAGAATGCCGTCCGAGCGCCGAGACACACCGCGCCCACGTCGTAGGACAGCGTCTCCGACCCGTCCAGCGTCGCCACGCCGGCATCCGGGTCAACATCGGTGACCGTCGCCTGTCGAATCTCACAGTCGAGGACGCCATCGAGGTCGACGGTAATTTCCTCGGCCAGTGACGGCCGTCTGACGACCCGGTGGAGTTCGTGCTGGACGAGGTGCTCCGTCTGTTCGTCGACGACGACCAGTGAGACGCTGTCGGGGAGAGTCTGTTCGAGCTTTCTGGCGAGCGTGAGTCCGGCGTATCCAGCTCCAAGGACGGCGACGCGCATACTGCCCGGTTGGAACTAGACGCTGATAGACCTATCTCCGCAGAGAGTCGAATCGGCGACCATCGCTCCATTTATATTCATGTACTCCCCCGATTAGGCTAGCCTAAAATGGACGACGGCGCTGAGTTACTTGTTGGTGAGCTGTTTCAATCGCTAGCTGAAGAAGGGCGCACAGAAACGCGCGAAGCGCTGTTGGATGTGTATCAGAACAGCGCCGTCCGTGAGCGAGAGGCGCTGTCTCGGACGCTGCTGTCTGAGCTACTGGCGCTGCTGGACGCTCGGCTCGACCGCGAGACGGAGGTCGAAATACTGGCGAATTCGGTCGGGTCGCTAACGGAGCGCTTCTCAGCCATGGTCCAGTCAATACCTGCCGCAGTGGTGGTGCTGGACGCTGAAAGGTCGATTCAGTTCTGGAACGACGGTGCCGAGCGGCTGTTTGGCTGGGACGAGAGTCAGGTAGTCGGCCGCCCGTATGCCGACACGCTGGCCGAATCACCGGAGACGCTCGATAGGCTGCTGGCGTCACTTGTCGACGGTGAATCGCTCACCGGCGTCGAATCCTGTCACCGGCACGCCAACGGGTCATCGCTCGACGTGCGGCTGTGGGGTGCGCCACTCACCGGCGAGAGCACGGACGGTGCATCGCTGTTCGTCCACGACATCTCGGAGCAAAAACAACGCGAGCAGCGACTCACGGTCCTCAACCGCCTGTTTCGGCATAACATCCGCAACGACGTGACCGTCATCCGCGGGCATCTGGAGCTACTCAGCGACGAACGGGAGAGCGAGCATATCGACATTATTGCGGACCGTATCGAGGATATCCGTGGTTTGAGTGAGGCTGCCCACCAGATTGAGAAACTACAAAACAGCGACGAGACAGAACAGACAACCTTCGACCCGCGTGTATTGCTCTGTGACCGGGCCGGCCGCCTGCAAGCCGAGCACACGACCATCGAACTCCAACAAGACATGCAGGTCGAGGGCCACGTCGTCGGTCACGAACTCCTGCCGTACGCGCTTGATAACGTCCTCGACAACGCAGTGGAACACAATGATGCCGACACGCCTCAGGTCGACGTGGTAGTCGAACCGGCGGTCGAAGGTGACCGCGTCGTGCTCCGAGTAGCTGACAACGGGCCGGGGCTCCCTGAGACGGAGCAGGCGGTTCTCACAACTGGAACGGAGACACCGCTCACGCACAGCACGGGTACGGGGCTGTGGCTCACGCAGTGGATCGTCCGCGAGTCGGATGGGTCGATCTCGGTGTCGGAGAGCCGGTTCGGAGGAACCGAAGTCGAGATCCGCCTCCGGCGGCCAGTCGACTAGTTCAGAACAGCGCCTTGTCCTCGTCGAGAATCTGTGCGGGGCCGCCAACATCCCAGACGCGGGTGTCGACGCCGCAGTCGGCGACCGTCTCTTCGACGCGGCCGACGTACTCCTCAGTCGTATTGATGTAGACGCTCGCGCCGGTGTCGACGGAGAAGTACACCGGCACGTCCTCGGTGTTCCGGAGTTCTCTGACGGCGTTGAATATCTCGATGGTGCGGGGCTGCCAGTACACCCAGCCGGCGGGGCCGGTCATTGTTGCGGCGGCCAGCGACAGGGAGTCTTTCTCGGCGAGGTCGAAGACAGCGTCGAAGTCGCCGTCGTACAGCGCGTCGCGCATATCCGAAATCTGGCTGTGAATGTGGGCCATCCGGGATTCGAACATGTGGCTCTCGGCGGCCTCCTTGTGGGCTTCCTCGGTTTCCTTGTAGGATGGGACCATCCCGGCGACAATTCGCAGGTCGTCTTCGAGGTCCGTCTCGATGCGCTCGCTCCGGCAGTCTTTATCGTTCATGCCGGTCCGCAGGTGGGAGAACGCGCCCGTTACGGCGCGGGCGGCCGAGGAGGAGCCGCGGCGTGCGACGGTCGAGATTTCCGGTCGCGTCATGTCGAGACCGGCCGCCTCGACAAGGGCCATCGCCGCGGCGGCAAAGCCGGATGAGGACGAGCCAAAGCCGATGTTCGTCGGGAAGTTGTTCGCCGACTCGAAGCGGACGCCGTAGTCGATGCCGGCGAGGTCGCGGACGTGGTCCACGACGGCGTCGATACGCTCGGCCCCGCGGCCGGTGACCGTTTCGCCGTCGATGACGTACACGTCCTCCTCGCGGTTCGGGCCGAAGGCGGCCGTCGTCTTCGAGTGGCTCGGCGCGGTACAGACGGAGATGCTGTCGTGGTACGGCAGTCGCAGTTCCTCGTCGCGCATCCCGTGGTACTTGACCAGCCCCTGAATCGGATGTGCCTTCGCGGTCGCTTTCATACCTCACCCTTCCGGGCCGGTCACTTTGCTATTGCGAACCGCCGGCGCTGGCGTGGCGTCGAGTCACCGATACCTACCTGCCGGACAAAAGTGGTGTAGTCGTCAGTACTCGGGGTTCTCCTCGCGGATGCCTTCACGCTTGTTGACGAGGCGGGCAAGCGTAAACAGGGCGTCAGAGAGCCGGTTCAGGTAGATGATAGCCGTCTCATTGACACCAGCCTCCTCGGCGGCGAAGGAGACACAGCGGCGCTCTGCGCGGCGACAGACCGCGCGGGCGTGGTGAAGCTTCGCCCCGGGTTCCGACCCGGATGGGAGGATGAACGATTCGAGCGGGTCCAGCTCTGAGTCGGCCTCGTCGATGAGTTCTTCCAGCGTCTCGACGTGGGACTCCTGTATCCGCGGGTCGCCCTCCTCTGGGCTGGGGTTGGCGAAGTCGGCCTGCACGATGTGGAGATGGTTCTGGACGACGCGGAGCTTCTCGTCGATGTCGTCGTGACCGGTCGGTCTGACGACGCCGACCAGCGCGTTCACTTCGTCGACGGTGCCGTACGCCTCGATGCGGCGGCTGTCCTTCGAGACCCGCTCCATGTTCCGGAGGTCTGTCTGGCCCTGATCGCCGCGGCCGGTATAGATAGTCATAGCTAAATCTGACACTGCCAGCGTCTTATAGCCGTGGGCGAATCCTTTGGGAGCGTGGGCGGCCGAGTCCCGTGGCAAGCATAGGCGACCGAGCCTCGTGGCGACTGTGGACCGCCGGCACCGCGTTCAGAGTCGGCGGCGGACCTCCGAGAGCGCAGCCGGTGAAATATCCAGTTCGGCAAACAGCGCCTCGCGTTCGTCGTCCTCGCCGTGGCCGGCGACGAAGCCGTTGAGCCGGGCGGCGACCGTCGAATCGACGAACGCGTCGCCGTAGGTGTCTTCGAGTTCGTCGGCGACTACTGGCGTCGAGCGGAGTTCGTACTTCTGATGGTAGTCTTCCGCCAGATAGAACTGGTCGAGTGTTTCGATGGCCGTCTCAACGGCCTTCCCTGTCCGCGATTCGAGGTCGTCTCGTGTCCGCTTGGCGGCCTCGCACTGCTGGTCGTCGTGTGCCAACACCACGCCGCGGTACTGGCGCTTCAGGGGTGCAGAGAACGGTGCATGATTCGCCCAGAACACGTCCAGCAGCGCTTCGTAGCTCACCGTGTCAGGGTTGTACTCGACCTGCACAACCTCGGTGTGGTCGCCCAGCGAATAGTAGCTCGGGTCCGGTTCCGTTCCGCCAGCGTAGCCGACCCGGGTCCTGACCACACCTGGTGTCGCGCCGAACCGCGCGTCCGGGCCCCAGAAACAGCCCATGCCGAACGTCGCCGTTGCAGTCGCCGACGGCGGCGGTGCCTCCGCATCGGCAGCCAGTGCTGTTGGATGGGTCGGCTCGTACGCACTCGGAGTCATACTGAAAGACAGGGGTTCGAGTGGTTTGCCTGCTTCGCCGTCCCGAGTGGAACCGGGAAATTCAACTGTACCCCCGCGGAAACTACTCGATATGAGCCTCGAACTCGAACACTACTGCCCTGAATGCGAAGAGTACCGCGATTTCTGGAAGGTCGCGAGCACGACGATGCATCTGGGAACCAAGGTCAAGTGGCACTGCCCGGAGTGTGACTACGGGTTCGTTCGTATCAACGGCGAAGTCGACACCGGGCAGGCGGCATAGCTCTCCGGAGCGGTATAGAGACCTCTTAGCAGCCGTTTTACACTCTCCCCAAGAGATATCTACTACCGATGAATCTCGACCCGGATGGTGCAGGGAGCGCGACCACCGAACAGGCGCAGGCCCCGCACGAGCTGTCGATGACCGTGGTTGAGTACACCGGTGAACCGGACCGCTGTACCGTGTCACCACGGGGGCTTTCCGGCATTGCCAAGCTATCGACGTGGATTACCGTGGACAAGCGAGTCGTGGTCGATCTAGATGCGATGCGGTGACCGAGAGTTTTTATCGGGGAACCACAGACATAGAATCGATGAGTATCGAGGTCCTACTGGTAGACGAGGACGTAGACGTTCTAGAAATCGTCGGGACGTTTCTGGGACAGGAAGACGGATTCGAAATAACGACGGAGGCCGACCCAGAGGCGGCACTGGACCTGGCCACTGATGGCGATTTCGACGCAGTCGTCAGTGACTACAAGATGCCCCGGCTCGACGGGATGGAGCTGTGTGCCGCGCTTCGGGAGAACGGCGTTGACATCCCGTTCCTGCTGTTTACGGCCCGTGAGCACGACGATGTCGCAGATGCCGCCACAGAGCACGGCGTCACTGCCGTGGTCCAGAAAGGGACGGGCACGGAGCAGTACAGCGTGCTCGCCGACCGGATCCGCGACACTATCTAGACGTCTATCCGGGGCAGTTTCAGCGTGACGACTGCCCCGCCGTCCGAACCGCTACCGAAGTCCACCGTGCCGCCGTAGGTTTCGGCCACCCAGACGACCAGCCACAGGCCGAGTCCGGTTCCGTGGCGCAGTTGCGTTATTGGTTCGTCGCCCGTCACAACATCGAGTTCGTGCTGTGGAATCCCCGGCCCGTCGTCAGCGACCGTGATAGAAACGGTTTGTCGGTCCACCTGGACGTCGACGCGGACCGAAGGGTCATCGCCGCCGTGTTCGAGGCTGTTTTCGACGAGTTCGCCCAGAATTCGATGTAGCCGCCCGTCACCCGCCGTAACCGGCGTCTCCGGGAGGTGTGTTTCAATTTTGCCGGCGTGCTTATCACAATGCGATGACACGATATCCGTGATAGTCGCTGACACCTCGACCGGGCCCGTGCCAAACTGGTCGCGGCGCACGGACCGCTCCATATCGCGTGCGCGCTCGCTCAGCGACGCCATCTCTTCGGCCTTTCGCTGGAGCCTGTGGAGAATGGAGCGATGATTCTCATCGTCGATTCGCTCGTCCAGCGCGTCAGCCATGCCAAGGACGACGGTCAGGTCGTTTCTGAGATTGTGCCGCAGGACCCGGTTGAGCAGTTTCAGCCGGCGCTCACGCTCGCGCTGTTCGGTTATGTCCGTGTAGATACCGAACCCGCGGACGCTGTCGCCGTCCCGGCTGTATGGCACGCCCCGGAAGAGGAAGTCACGGAACCCTGTCTCGGTCATCAGTCGGAGTTCAGTCTGGAAAGGGTCGCCGTCTGCCTGTCCATCGTCAAACTGGGGTAGTTCGTCGTTCGTAGTGTCCGGCAGCCGGAGGAGGTCGGATAGGGGACTGTCGACGGCCGTGTCCTGACCGTACCCGAACACGTCGGAAAACGCGGGGTTGACTGATCTGACGACCGACTCATCCGCAACTGTCTCCGTCTCGATGACGGCGTCTGGAAGCGTGTTAAACAGGTACGAGAACCGGTCGCGTTCGTCTTCCAGCTCTGCCCGCGCCTGCTTGAGTTCAGTCAGGTCCCGGACGACGCCGACGGTACCACGAAACTGGTCCGCGTCGATCAGCGACACCTCGATCTCTGCCGGGCGCTGCTCTCCGTGTGCCGTTTCCAGCGCCGTTTCGAGCTGGACCGCCCCGGTTCCGCCCTGCTGACAGAGGTCACCGATGCGACATGTAAACTCATCAATCGCGTCCTGATCGAGAACAATGCGCGGGTGCTGGCCCAGAAGCGTCGCCCGCTCGTAGCCGAGCCATTCCGCGAGCGGTTCGGTGACCAGCTGGAACCGGCCTTCGTCGTCGAGGACGTACATCATATCACGGACATTTTCGACCACTGATTCGTACCGCAACAGGCTCCGCTCGCGCTCGACGCGGTCGAACGCGGCGGCTGCATTGGACGCGAGAATCTTCCCGACGGAGACATCCGATTCGGTGAACTCGTGTCCCTGTTGCGCACCGACACTCACGACACCGTGGTCACCCATCGGGAGGTACATCGTCGCCGACAGAACGTCGGAGTCGTAGTTGTCGACCCGGTCGAACTCGTCGATGACCAGCGGGTCGCCGCGCTCGAACGCTTCTCCGGGAAACCCCTCGTCGGCGTTGTATACCGGCCGGTCCGGGACTTTGTCGCTGGCAGCGGCTGGCCGGAGCGTGTCCGTCTCCTCGTCGTACAGCCGCACGAGCGAGTGGTCGAACCCGAGGTCCGACCGGGTCGCCTCGATGACCGTTTCGGCGACTTCCTGGGGCGTCTGTGCCTGCATGAGCGACCGGGTCGTGTCCAGTAGTCCGGACAACGCCTCGTCACGCCGTTTCTGCTCCGTGATATCCCGAATAACGCCTGCGGTCCCGGCGAATCGCTCGTCGTCGTCGTACAGTAGCGTCATGTGGTCTTGCGCAGGGAACGACCCTCCCGACGCCTGCTGGATCGCCAGTTCGAACGTCTCCTCGTCGTCGCGGTCCTCGAATATCATCTCCTGAACGATGGATTCGGCGCGCTCGACGACGCCGTCGTTCTTGATGAAGCCGGTGTACGAGCCAAGCAGTTCTTCCTCGGAGTAGCCCGTCAGGTCGGTCATCGCCTGATTGACGAACTGGAAGTACCCTTCGGAGTCGAGGGCGTACACGCCGTCGTCGACCGCCTCGATGATGTTCTCGTACCGTTCGAGTTCGTCCTCACGGTGGCGGCGTTCGAGTTCGTGGTTGACCCACTCAACGAGCAGTTTCATGAACGCCTCCTCGCTATCGGAGAACGACTCCGACCGGGCCTGTTCGTCCCCGAAACAGAGCGTTCCGTATGGCTCGCCGGCGACCGTGATGAGGCCACCGGCGTAGCACGCGACGCCGCTTTGCTGGTACACGTCCGCCGCATGTCCCCCCTCGGTGGTGGCATCGGCAATCGCATAGAGGTCACCGGAGTCGAGCACTCGCTGGCAGTAGGTATCCGCAAGCGGCGTCTCTGTCCCGGATTCGAGAGGGGTGTTCCCAGTGACCGTCTGGATTTCGTGGACTCCGTCCTCGATACGGCTCAGGTAGCCAAACGCCATGTCGAGTCGGTCCAGCCCGATTTCGATGACTCGACCGACAGTCTCGGCCTCGCTGAGTCCGTTTCCGGTAGCAAGCTGTGTCAGCTCCTGTAGCGAGTCGTTGTTGGCACGCAGCGTCCGTTCGCGCTCCTTGCGTGCTGTGATATCCGTGGCGATGGCGACGAGACGCGGAGCCTGTGCGTCGCGTTCCTCGATGACTCCGCGCGTCCGGAGCCACCGCGTCTCCCCGTCGACATCGGTACGGAACTCGGCGTCGACCCGTTCATCTTTTTCAGACACCCGCTCGAACGCCGCTTCGAGCGACTGGCGGTCGTCGGGGTGGATATACTCGTAGAACGCCGAGGCGGTGCCTTCGAAGGCCGTCGGTGTCGTCCCGAAGAGTTCCGCGGTCGCCTCGTCCCAGACCATCTCGTCAGTTTCTAGATTCCACTCGTAGACGCCGGTGTCCGTTCCGTCCAGCGCCAGGTCGAGTCGCCGGTTCGTCTCTTCGAGGGCCCGTTCGCGCTCCTTTCGGTCGGAGATGTCCCTGAGAACGCCCGTACAGAACCACTGCCCGTTTCGCTCGAAATCGCCGAACGACACCGCGACAGTCAGCTGGTCTCCGGCGGCGGTCACGAGCGGCAGTTCGAGGTAGTCCCAGTCGACGTTCCGGTCGCCAGTCCGAAGGTATCGATCCAATCCCTCGAAATGAGCGCTTCGCAGATGTTCGGGAATGACTTTCGCGAAGTCGTCGCCGACTAGTTCCTTGCGGTCGTAGCCCGTCAGTTCGACAGCCTCGTCGTTTGCGTATACGACCTCGCTGTCGGCGTCGATGGTGACGACGGCGTCGGAGATACTGCCGGCGATGGCATCAAAAGAGTCTGCAAGTTCCGGCGGGAGCCGCGTCGGCCGGTCATCGGGAGCAGCCGGTGGGTCGCTCTCGTCGTCTCGGCCTGTCGGTTCGCGTCCCTGCGTCACGATGTCGTACACCCGATCTGTCAGCGACACTTCGCTGCGAGGGACGTACTCGGTTACATCAAGCTGTGTCGCGCGAGCGGCGACCGTCCCGTCTGGCTCGGCCGTACAGAGAACGACCGGGAGCGCGTCGTACTGCTCACGTATCGCCGCTAACACATCTAGCCCGGTTTCTGACCCTGACAGGTGCTGTTCACAGACGACGGCATCGTAGCCGTGCTCGGCCAGTTCCGACAGCGCGTCCGTCACGGTGGCGACTGCCGTGACTGAGACCGGTGCGTCAGGTATGGCTGTGTCCGCGTCTTCGCCGGCAGGGCATACGTACAACAAATTCGGCATATCGGACATAGCGTTCCGTTGTAACTGCTATACGATGGGGTGGCATATACGCTCTGGCGAGAGTATCAAATGTCGAAACGAGCGGCTACGTGTCGTCAAGCGCCTGCCAGGAGAGCTGTGGGTTCCGGGCCGCGGTCACCTGATCGATGCGTTTCGCCGCCGGACGCGACGGCGCATCGGCCAGTTCGGCGTCCGAATCACCGGCCACAGCGTTGAATGCGGCCGCAAGCTGGTCCAGCGAGCGCCTGGTTTCTCCTTCCGTGGGCTCGGTCATCAACGCCTCGTCGACGATTTCGGGCCACTTCGTCGTCGGCGGATGGACGCCGTAATCGAGCATCCGCTTGGCCGCGTCAGCAGCGTCCTGCTCGCCCGCGCTGGCGACGAACTCGTGATGGAACGGGCCAAATGGCACCTCGTACTCTATCTGCTCAGCGAGGTAGTTCGCGTTCAGCACGGCCTTCGCGCTGGCGTCTCGGAGGCCTTCGTCGCCCAATCTGGCGATGTACGCAAAGGTCTTGAGCAATACCGGCCAGTTGCCGTAGAAGCCATGCACCTTCCCGATCGAGTTCGCCGGCTCGTAGTGTTCGTAGTTGCCACCACGTTCCCTGACGTGTGGGTTCGGGAGGAACTGGGCCAGTTCCTCGCGGACGCCGACCGGGCCGGCACCGGGGCCACCGCCGCCGTGGGGTGTCGCGAACGTCTTGTGGACGTTGTAGTGCATCACGTCGAAGCCCATGTCGCCGGGGCGAGCGCGCCCAAGCAAGGCGTTGAGGTTCGCGCCGTCGTAGTACAGCAGGCCGCCGGCGTCGTGGACGATGTCGGCGACGTGCTCGATATCGCGCTCGAACAGCCCAAGCGTGTTGGGGTTCGTGAGCATCAGCGCGGCAGTGTCGTCGCCGACGGCCGCCTCCAGTGCCTCGATGTCGACGCGGCCGTCGTCACCGCTCGGTAGCTCCACGACCTCGTAGCCAGCCATCGCCGCCGTCGCGAAGTTCGTGCCGTGCGCCGAGTCCGGGATGACGACCTCCGAGCGCTCGCCGTCGTTGTGTTCGTGGTAGGCCTTCGCGATCTGGATGCCGGTGAACTCACCGGCCGCGCCGGCCGGCGGCTGTAGCGTTACGGCGTCCATGCCGCCGATGCGGCCCAGATAGTCCTGGAGCCGGTGACACAGCGCCAGCGTCCCCTGTACCGTCGAATCGGGTCGGCCAGGGTGGATGGCGGCGTCCGCCCGTGCAGCCACGTCCTCGGTGAAGGAGGGGTTGTACTTCATCGTACACGAGCCGAGCGGGAACGGCCCGCTCTCGACGCCGTAGTTCATCTGCGAGAGGCGCGTATAGTGCCGGGCCAGTTCAGGCTCGGCCGGGTCCGGTAGTGAGAGGCTGTCCCGCGTCAGATCATCTGGCAGCGGCGAATCCTCGATGTCGACTGTCTTGCTCGTCTTCTCCGAGAGCAGCGGCTCGTACAGGTCGTCGCTGTCGTCGGTCCAGCGCGCTTGATCGTATTTCACGCGAGACACCCCCGTGTCGAGCGTGAAGCTCGCGGGACGTGGTTTGTCCCACGGTGTTTCGCCGAGTAGCGCGAGGCGAGTGTCATTTCGCCACCTCCCGGAACGCCGCCACGAACTCGTCTGTGGCATCAGTAGTGGTCTCGGTCACACACACCTGCACCAGGTGGTCGTCGACCGCGTGGACCGCGAAGCCATCGGCTGCGAGGTCGGCAACGATGGCGCTTGCGGGCTGGTCCGTGTGTGCGAGGAACTCCCGGAAGTGGTGGCGGCCGTGAATCGGGGCCGTCACCCCGACAATATCGTCGAGGCGGTCAGCCAAGTCACGAGCGCGGGTGACGCAGTCTTCAGCAAGATCGACCAGCCCGTCCGGACCGAGCCACGCGGCGTGCATCGCGGTCCGGAGCGCAACCCACGCCTGATTCGTACAGATGTTCGAAGTGGCCCGTTCCTTGCGGATGTGCTGCTCCCGCGTCTGGAGTGTCAGCGTGTACGCGCGACGGTCGGCTGCGTCTTCGCTGGCCCCGACCAGCCGACCGGGGACCTGCCGCAGATACTCCTCGCGGGTGACGAACATCCCCAGCCCGAAGCCGTAGGCGGTGCCAGTCCCCAGCGACGCGGCGTCGCCGACGACCACGTCGGCTCCGACATCGGCTGGGCGCTCCAGCAGGGACAGCGCGATGGGATCCGAGCCGAGACAGAACAGCGCGTCATGGTCGTGGGCAAGGTCACCGATTGCGCCGAGCCGTTCTTCGATAACGCCACGGACTGTCGGCGACTCGGCGTATACCATCGCGGTGTCGTCGCCGATCTCGTCGGCCAGCGCCGGCACGTCGGCGACGCCGTCGGTCATCGGGTAGGACTCGACCGTGAGGTCTGGTCCCTCGGCATAGTTCGACAGGACGGCGCGTTTGCCCTCCCGGAGGTGTTCAGGAACCAGAATCCGGTCACCGGACACCGAGCGGACGCGCTGGGAGAGCGTCGCCGCCTCGCCCAGCGCCGTCGCGTCGTCGTACATCGAGCAGTTGGCAACGTCCAGTCCTGTGAGTTCCACCAGCATCGACTGGAACTCAAAGAGGGCCTGCAGGAATCCCTGTGCGACCTCGGGCTGGTACTGCGTGTAGGAGGTCAGGAACTCCGACCGGCTTGCGAGGTCGTCAACGACGCTCGGGACGTAATGGTCATAGTGGCCGCGGCCGAGAAACTCAGTCAGGTCGGCGTTGCGGCTCAGAAGGCCAGCGACTTCCCGGCGCGTCGCCCGCTCGCTCCGGGCGTCGATGCCGAACTCGCCGTCGAAGGCCACGGACTCGGGAACGTCGAACAGCGACTCGAGGTCGTCGGCTCCGACAACATCGAGCATCGCCGCGGTTTCTGCGGCCGTCTGCGGTGCGTACGGACTGCCTGTCGCATGTGAGTTACTGTTACTCATTTGAGAACCACCCAGTAGCGCCGGGGTGACATGATATCGACAGCTAGCGACCGTGTCCACATTAGGTTACTCCTTTCACCCCCTGCAAGGGACCGCTGCTACCGGGGTTACTCGATCTGATCGCGGTACGCGTCGGGTGAAAGCAGGTCGTCGGTTTCGCTCTTGTCGTCAACCTCGACAGTGAGCATCCAGCCGTCGCCGAACGGGTCCTCGTTCAGCAGTTCCGGCTCGTCGCGGAGTCGGTCGTTGACTGCTGTGACGGTGCCGGAGACGGGGGCGTACACGTCGGACACAGCCTTGATAGACTCCACCACGCCGAAGTCCTCGCCCGCAGTCAGCTCCGTGCCTTCATCGGGCAGTTCGACGAACACCACGTCGCCGAGTTCGTCCTGTGCGAACGCCGTGATGCCGACCTCGGCGGTGTCACCGGCGACGCGTACCCATTCGTGTGACTCCAGATATCGCAGGTCGTCGGGAACGTCGAAGCTCATCTATCGAGGAATGGCGTGCTCCTGGTACGTGCTTTCTTCGGTTCACCGCGGACGACGACGCGGACGGACTTGTCCGGTTCAGCGTACGCCGACGGGACGTAGGCGAGGGCAATCGGTGCTCCCAGTGTCGGACTCATCGTTCCGCTGGTGATGTGGCCGATCGGCTCCCCGTCCGGCGTTGTCACGTCGTACCCGTGGCGCGGGACGCCGCGGTCGACAAGCTCGATGCCGATGAGCTTCTCTTCGGGACCGTCCGCGGCGACGCCCTCCAGTGCGTCCCGACCGACGAACTCCGTATCGAGCTTAACTGTCCAGCCGATACCGGCCTCGTAGGGCGTTCTGGGCTCGTCAACCGGATGGAACTCCTGGCCGGAGAGCAGGAAGCCCATTTCCAAACGGAGGGTGTCGCGCGCGCCGAGCCCACAGGGTTGACACTCCAGTGCGTCCCAGACCACCCCGGCGTCGTCGGGCAGACAGAGGATTTCAAAGCCCGGTTCGCCAGTGTAGCCCGTCCGGGCGATTAGCGAGTCCACGCCGGCGACAGCCCCGGCAGCCACCTCGAACCGAGACAGGGCAGTGAGCGAGACAGCTGTCTCGGCCGACAGCAGGTCCGGCGCGTCAGGCCCTTGGACGGCAATCATCGCGTACTCCTCTGTCCGGTTCGTCACCGTCGCGTCAAGCCCACGCTCATCTCGCTCAGAGAGCCACCGCTCGGTCATCTCCCCGTCGTGCCCGGCGTTCGGGATAAACAGGAACTCATCGGCCGCGCCTTCCGGCAGTCGGTAGACGACGGTGTCGTCCAGCATAATCCCGTCCTCATCTGTGATGGCCCCGTACTGGGCCTCGCCCGGGTCCAGCATGGTCACGTCGTTGGTGGTCAGCCGCTGTGTCAGCGTCGCCGCGTCCGGCCCGGCCACGGTTATCTGTCCCATGTGCGAAACGTCGAACTTCCCGGCTTCGCTCCGAACTGCCTCGTGTTCTATGCGGATCGACTCGAACTCGACCGGCATCTCCCACCCGCCGAAATCGGTGAACGAAGCGTCTGCTCGCTCGTGAATCGCAGAGAGCGGTGGTGCCCGCAGTGTCATACGCGGACCTCTCGTCCCCCGTGGTCTTACCGTTTGGCCCTCCACCGCTTGCTGGCCTCTCATAAACCATATACGACGATATCAAATCGCTTACTGCGGTAGATGTGACAACAAGACTGGGACCGAAAATACGCCGTCGGCCTTCGTTACTCGCTTTGCGCCAGCGGGAACACGAGCTCGACCCGTGTTTCGCCGTCGTGGTCTTCGTCGATCGTTACAGACCCGCCAAGGCGTCGGACAAGCCACGTAACCGCCCACAATCCGAGTCCACGGCTGTGTGCCACTGGCCCCTCGGTCTCCGAATCCAGGACGTCGCGTTCCATATCGGGGATAGCGGACCCATCGGTATCGACGCTGACTGTCACCTGACCCGCCGGCGTCTCTTCGGCCGTAAGCTTGACTGTCGGGTCGGGCAGATCACTGTATTCCAGCGCGTTCTCGACAAGAACCTCCAGTATCAGGTCAATAGCCATCCTGTCACCCGAGACCTCCACGTCGGTCGGCGCGACCTCAATGGTTGCCTCAGAATGTTGTGCTGTGAGGTCGTCTCGGATATCAGTGAGCGCCTGCTCGAGGTGGAGTGTCCCATTCCGGAGGTCACGCTCGATGGCCCGGTCGAACGTCCGTGCTCGCTCGGCCAGCGAATCAAGTTCTTTCGAGGCGTTTTCGATTCTGTCGATGTGTCCGCTAGCGGCGTCAACAGAGAAATCGGACGAGCCGAGTTCTTCTTTGAGGAGTCTTGAATTACCCCGTATCACGGTCAGCTTGTTTCGGATGTTATGCCGGAGAATCCGACTCATGACCATGAGCCGCTGCTCTCGCTCCTTGTCCTGCGTGATGTCGCGAACGATGCCTCGCAGTTTCGGCGTCCCGTCGCGAACCGTTTTTTCGGCCCGGAGTCGGAACCAGCGCTCGGTTTCGTCAGCGGTCTGACGGCGCGCCTCTAGTTCCATCGGTTCGCCGGTTTCACGACAGGTCTCGATAGCGTCGCGAACGGCCGCTCTATCGTTGGGATGGTACTGTTTGATAGCCTCTTCAAGCGTCGGATTGTACTCTGGCGTTCCATAGAGGCGCTTCATGCCGGCAGTTCCCTCTATCAGACCCGTCTCCAGATCGAGCTCCCACCCGCCAACGTCGGCCAGGGTTTCGGTCCCGACGAGCCACTCCAGTTGTTCCTCCCGCTGTTTCAATCTCGTTGCGTCGTCCAGCCCAACGACGACGCGTTCGACAGTCCCATCGTCGCCCAGTATCGGCGCGGCATTGCTTGAAAGCCACCGCTCGCTCCCATCCTCGAGTTCTATCCAGTGCTCGAACCCAAACACCGGTTCACCCGATTCAAGCACCTGCGTAACCGGGTGTTCCGAATCGGGGATTTCCGTCCCGTCTTTGTAGTATATGTTCCACTCCGGCTGGTCGTATCGTCTTCGAGTGATTTTCTCGCGTTCAAGACCGAGTAGCTCCTCGGCACGATCGTTAGCCAGCGAAATTCTTCCAGATCGTTCTACGACGACGATGCCGACCGGACTGACCTCGAAGACCCGCTCAATGAGGGCCTGCTTTTCTCGCCGCCGCTTGCGCTGTGTGATATCCTCCGCCAGCCATAGCACGCGCCCTACGTTGTCACTGCCGACCGGCGTGACGCGAGCCTCAAAGTGTCGATCCCCATGATCAAGCGATAGCTGGTACTCGAAGTGCTGCTGTTCACCTGTTTCCAGAACATCCTCGATAATCGCGTAGAACTGGTCAGCCTGTGCTGTAGAGAAAATATCCCAGAGATCTGTTCCCAGCAGTGTTTCCGGATCTTTGAAAAATAATGCCCCGTTGTGGGCGTTGTGGATGACATCGACGAAGACGCCGTCGGCGTCTAGGACGATAGCCGGGTCTGAAATTATCTCACAAAGCCCGTTTAGCACGTCTTGATCGTGAAGAGATTCTTTACTCATGTGTCACTTTATACACACCTATTGCTGGCCGACTCCGCATGGAAATGTGTCCGTAGTGTGTGGGAGGAATCATCCTAAGTTTTGTGCCGTGTCATTCTATATAGCGGGAGGCGGTTTACGGATCGAAGCGGCACGCATAAGCGGGCCGGGCGGGGAAAGAGGCGCATGAAGCTGCTCCGTCGGATATTCGAGGACAAAGACTCGCCCCAGCGCGTCGGACTGTTCGTCGATGGCCCAAATGTGCTCAGGTCTGAATTCGATGTCGATTTAGACGAGGTCCGAGATATCGCAGCTGAGTACGGTCCGCTGGCAGTCACCCGTCTCTACGTCGACCAGAACGCCTCGCCCGGACTCATTCAGGCCGCTGAAGCCCGCGGGTTCGAGGTTCGAACCACCAGCGGTGACGTTGATGTCCGACTCGCTGTTGACGCGACAGACGCCGCCGTTGCTGGACAGATAGACGTGCTGGCCGTCGCCTCGCGGGATACGGATTTCAAGCCGGCGCTGGAAGTGGCCGCACGGGAAGGGGTCAAGACGGTCGCCATCGCGCCGGGGGAGTACGGCCGCTCCGATGCGTTACGCAACGCGGCTGAAGACGCAGTGACGCTCTAATCTCCGACGCCCAGGACGCCAACTGTTTTTTCGGCCAGTGCTATTGAGCACGTATGGACATCGACGACACGCCGGTACTGGACAACCACCTCCATCTCGACCCGGTCAGCGGCCGGAACGTCGCGGCAGCCGAGGAGTTCGCGTCCCAGGGCGGAACACACCTGCTGGTGCTCAACAAGCCGTCCTGGCATCTTGTTGAGAAGGCCACTGACGAGGCGATCTTCCGGGAAGTGTTCGACCTGACTGTCGAGGCCGCCGCCACAGCGACCGAGGTGCTGGACGGGCGCGCCTGGCCCGTCCTCGGCGTCCACCCGGCACTAATTTCGAAGCTCGTCGACGACGGCTACACGCCGCCGGAAGCGCGAGATATCATGCAGACCGGCCTCGACGTGGCGGCGGAGTACGTCGATAACGGCGATGCGCTCGCGATGAAGTCCGGCCGCCCGCACTACGACGTGGACGACGCCGTCTGGGAGGCTTCGAACGAAGTGATGTGCCACGGGTTCGAACGCGCCGCCGACGTGGGCTGTGCGATACAGCTCCACACCGAGGGCGGCGAAGACTTCGAAGCAGTCGCTCGCTGGGCCGAAGACCGTGGCCTTGACCGCACGCAGGTCGTCAAACACTATTCCGGGGGTCGACTCCGCGGCCCGGTCAAATCGGTACTTGCAGATAAGGACGAACTGGAAATCGCGGTCGAGACCGACGACCCGTTCCTGATGGAGACCGATTACATCGACGACCCGGACCGCCCCGGCGCAGTACTTGGCCCGAAGACCGTGCCGCGGCGCGTCCGCTGGCTCCTCGAAAACGGGGACGAAGACGCGGTCAGAACAGCACATGTCGAGACACCGAAGGCGGTGTACGGCATTGACACCGAAGCGACGCTGGAGCGGTGAGTGGCGACAGTGAAGGGCGACTGATGGCGGTTATCCGAACTTGCCGGTGATGTAGTCCTCGACGCGCTGGCTCTCGGGGTTCTCGAAAATCTTGTCAGTATCGTCGAACTCGACGAGCTCGCCGCCAGTGAGGAAGACAGCCGTCTTGTCGGAGATGCGAGCCGCCTGCTGCATATTGTGGGTGACGATGACGACAGTGAACTCCTCGGCCAACTCCTCGATGAGGTCCTCGATCTTCGAGGTGGCGATCGGGTCAAGCGCCGACGCCGGCTCGTCCATCAGAATCACGTCTGGGTCGACGGCAATAGCGCGGGCGATGCAGAGCCGCTGTTGCTGACCACCTGAGAGGTCGAGTGCGCTCTTGTCCAGTTGGTCTTTGACTTCGTCCCACAGTGCGGCGCGCTTGAGTGCCGTCTCGACTTTCTCATCGATGTTCTCCGTCTGGTCCTGAATCCGGAGGCCGTAGGCGACGTTGTCGTAGATACTCTTGGGGAAGGGGTTCGGGTGCTGGAACACCATTCCAATGCGTCGCCGCAGCGCCACCGGGTCCACGTCAGCGTCGTAGACGTTTTTCCCCTCGAAGTGGAGGTCCCCTTCGACCCGTGCCGCGTCGATGAGGTCGTTCATGCGGTTGATACACCGCAGGAACGTGGACTTGCCACAGCCGGAGGGGCCGATCATGGCGGTCACCTGTTTTTCAGGGATGGCCAGATCGATGCTCTGGAGCGCTTGCGTCTCGCCGTAGAACACGTTCAGGTCACTGGATTCGATGACTGGTTTCCCCGTCTCGGCCGCGGTCGAGTCGGTTCCCTCCACGTCGATCGACTGTTCGATGAGAGGGTCGCCGGACGGGTCGGGTGACGACGCGGCCGTTTCAGTGGTCGGTGTGGGCTCGGTACTGTCGTTGCTCGTCATCTCGTTCTCTGTCATGAATTATCCTGTTCGCTGATACCGGTTCCGGATGACAATCGCTGTCGCGTTCATCACCAGCAACACTGCAAGCAGTGTAATCACGCCGGCCGCCAGCACGCCGTGGCGGAACGCCGGGTCCAGTTCCGACGACCACGAGAAGATCTGGCGGGGCATCATACTCGCCACATCGAAGAAGCTGTTCGGCGCGAGCCGGACCGACGCCGCCGCCCCAATCATCAGCAGTGGGGCCGTCTCGCCGATAGCCCGACCCAGCGCCAGTATCGTTCCGGTCAGAATGCCCGGCAGGGCTTCGGGAAGGACGACCTGTCGGATCGTCTGCCAGCGGGTGGCACCCATTCCATAGGACGCCTGCCGGAACGAGTCGGGGACAGACCGGATCGCCTCCTGCGCGGAGATGATCACGATAGGGAGTATCAACAGGCCGACGGCGAGGCCGGCGACGATGACGGACCCCTGGGGCCACTGGAGAACCCGGATGAAAAGCGCCAGTCCGAGCAGGCCGTATACGACCGACGGCACGCCGGCGAGATTCCCGATGTTGATCTCGATGAGCGTGACGAACTTCCCCATCAGTCCCTGCGAGGGGGCGTACTCCTCAAGATAGATCGCCGCCCCGACGCCGACCGGGAAGGTAGTGAGCACAATCACGATAATCATCATCACTGAGCCGACCATCGAAGGGTAGATACCGGCATCAGCAGCGGTCCGTGAGGTCGCGCTCGTCAGGAAGCCCCAGTCGAGCCATGGGTTCGGTCCGGCAAACCCGAGCGCACTGGTGGCGACGGCCCCAGCGGCCACACCCAGCACGGCGACGACCGGGAAGGCGAGGCCGCGGACGCCCTCGCCACGGCGAATCACGCCTTCGACGTAGACCCCAAGCGGGAGCGCGGCGAAGGTGACCAGAAGTAGCCACACCTCAGTCCCGATCCCGAGTAGCGGCCCAGCGACGGGGCCCAACACCGCGACCGCCGTCGTCATCCCGACGACGGCCAGACCGTCACGCCGCGACTCGCGTCGCTGTTCGACGAACCAGCCTGCGGCACCAGCGATTGGAAGCACGAGCGTCAGGAGCAACATGACCCAGTCTGTGGGCACGAACGGGAGCATCATGATCGCCTCCCGGAGGCTGATCACGCGGTAGTACAGCCCGAAATCGAGACCGAGCGCCGCGGCGGCGTCGGTAACGAACGAATTGAACCAGATAGGCGGCAGACCGAACACGGTGATGACCGGAGCGAGGAACACGACACCAAGCCGTTCGAGCGCCGCCTTCGGTCGCAGTCGGCCGTGGGCGACAATCAGACCGGCGGCCACGGCCAGCGAAATGAGAAGGGCGAACCACCCAAGCACGGAGATAAGTTCGATGAACAGCACCGCAAATCCGCCGGTAAGCAGGAGTCCAACGACCGGGAGTCCGCTGGTGACATAGGCAACCTCGCCGGCCGGTTCGTCGAGTCGATAGTAGTAGACAGCCAGTGCGGCCAGCGGCACCACCACGGTGGCGGCGTAGGTCGCCAGCCAGCCCGCGTCGGCGGAAAAGGGCCGGAACGCGTCGTTGGCGACGAACAGCAGGAGAATCAGGACAGAGACGAGTCCGAACGCGGTCGCCGCGAGACAGGTCGCCTCGAAGGCACGCCCACGCAGATGGTTGACATCGCTGTTCTCCCCGTGCCAGCCTGTTTCAGGTTTTCGTGTTGCCATCAGTTCAGTCCCCCAGTGTTCATTCGTACTCCTCCCGGTAGCGCGCCGCGATTCGGTTGCTCAACAGGTTCAACAGGAACGTGATGACGAACAGCGTCAGGCCGATAGCGAAGAGACTGGTAAAGCCCAGTTGACTGACGCTGTCGGCGCTGTTGATCTGGACCATCGCTGCCGTCATCGGCTGGTACCCCTGAAAGAGGTTTGCCAGTGGGTCCGAGAGGTTCAGCATCCGTGGCCGGCTGCCGGCCGCGACAACGACGATCATCGTCTCGCCGATAGCCCGCGACAGGGCGAGAATGAACGAGGAGAAGATGCCCGAGGCCGCCGCGGGGACGACGACGCCGGTGGTCACCTCGAATTTCGTCGCGCCCATCCCGTAGCCGGCCTGTCGTAGTGAGTCCGGGACGGCGCTCATCGCGTCCTCGCTCAGACTGGAGACCATCGGGATAATCATGATGCCGACCATGATGGAGGCGCTGAGGATGTTGAACGTGTTGACCGGGAGCCCGATGGTCTGGAGGAACGGCGTCACGTATACGAGCGCAAAGATACCGTAGACGACCGTCGGGATACCAGCCAAGATTTCCAGCCCCGGCTTCAGAACCGAGCGCATCTGGTCGCTGGCGTACTCGCTGAGGTAGATCGCGGCCGCGACGCCCGTCGGGAGCGCGATGACGGCAGAGATTACCGTCACCAGCAGTGTGCCGCTCAACAGCGGGAGCAACCCATAGACGTTCCGACTGATGAGAAACTCCGTTCCGGTGAAGAAGTCGACCGGGTTCACCAGCGTAAAGAACGTGACCGCGTCGCGTGCGAGCAACACGACGATGCTGACGGTGACGAGAATCGACGCGGCAGCACACAGGAGCAGGACGTATCGATACATCCGCTCGCGTGCTGCGCGTCCGCTCGGTCTGGACGTAATATCCGGCCCGGGCGTCTCGGTGCTCATTGTGTTGTCTCCAATAATGTGCTCATGTGAGTAAGCCGACTCTATACTGTGTTAGCCAGCAACCTCGTCCAGCTTTTCGAGGTTTTCATCGCGCTGTTCGGCGCTCGAAGGCACGTACCCGATCTCCTGAACGATATCGGTTTCAGCCTGTTCGAGGTAGAACCGAATGAACTCGTAGACCGCCTCGTTCTGCAGGGATGACTCGGACGCATAGATGAACAGCGGCCGGGCCAGCGGGTACGAGCCGTCCTTGGCGTTTGCCAGGCTCGGGGCGGTGCATTCGCCGTCCTCCTCGGCCTTGACTTCGACGGCCTTCACCGCTTCGGAGTTTGAGTTGTAGTACGCGAACCCGAAGTATCCGATGCCGCCCTCGTTGTCACGGATTCCCTGAACAATAGTCTCGTCCTCCTCGGTCGGCTGGTACTCGGTCGTGTGTTCGGTGTCCTCACCGACGACGTTCTCGTTGAAGTAGTCAAACGTCCCAGAGGTCGACGCCGGGCCGTAGCGTTCGATCTCCATGTCGGGCCACTCGTCGCGCACGTCCGACCAGTTCGTGACATCCGATTCATCGCTCCATATCTGGCGCAGTTCGTCGAAGGTCAGGCAGTCGACCCAGTCGGCATCGTTGTTGACCGCGACAGTCAGAGCGTCGCCCGCGATCTCGAACTCAACTGGCTCGACATTGTTGCCAGAACACTGCTCTATCTCGGCGTCCGTGATAGGACGGGAGGCCCCGTTAATATCGGAGTCCCCGGGACAGAACCAGTTCTCGAAACCGCCGCCGCTCCCCGTGGAGTCGACGGTGACGTTGACGTTTCCATGCTCCGCCATGAACTCCTCGGCCATCGCGTCGGAGATGGGGAACACGGTACTGCTGCCCTTGATAATGACCTGCCCCGAGAGCCCGTCGGAACCGCTACCGTCAGACCCACTGCCATCGGAGCCACTGCCGTCGCCACTGTTCGTATTCTGGACACAGCCAGCCAGCGCCAGTGTCCCGATTGCACCAGAACTTGTTAAAAAACGACGGCGAGAGATACCACCGCTCGGTGAATCTGTCATCATCAGATTGGAGATGAAGAGCGGATAAGTACCCTACTATTAGCCCTATATCCAGATATAAACACTATATATTACTATATACTATTATGTGGCGCTACCGTCTTACACCGCAAAAACGACGTAAAAGCTGTCTAAAGCCGATTGAGCCCCGATCAAGGCAACAATTCATCGGGATGATGTTGTTAGCAGACCACTTGTCTCAGCGCCCGCATCACGTGTCGTGATTCCATGACAGCGCAAGTCAGAGTTTTGACCGTTGATATATAGTCTCAGTATATTTTATAAATCTGCAGCGCGTATTCAAAGTACTATGGAGACGCGCAAAGTACAGCTGACGGGCGGGTCCACGTATACTGTCTCGTTACCGAAGGAGTGGGCAACAGAGAACGGCGTCGAAAGCGGCAGTGTCGTCGAGTTTTATGCCGAAGACGACCTGCTACTGGTCTCACCACAGCACGGCGACGACCACGTCGAGGGAACGCTGGACGTGACTGGCCTCGAAAACAGGCACGAACTCACGCGGGCGGTGATGACGATGTACGTTAGCGGCTTCGATATCATCCGACTGGAAGCCGCCCGGATAACGGCCGAACAGCGGCGTATCATCCGCGATGCGACACAGGGACTGGTCGGTCTAGAGATGATCGAGGAGACGGCCGACCGGGTCGTCCTGCAGGACCTGCTCGATTCGTCGGAACTGTCGGTTCTCAATGCTATTACACGGATGCGACTCGTGTCGCTAACGATGCTTTCTGACGCCGTCGAGGCGCTCATCGAGGATGACAATGACCTTGCGGCGGACGTGATACAGCGCGACGACGACGTGGACCGCCTCTGGTACATGGTCTCCCGAGTGTTCCGAACCGTCCTTCGCAATCCGACGGCTGCCAACGAGATCGGCTTCCCACGTGAGACAGTGTTCGATTACCAGTCCAGCGCCCGTCAGCTGGAGCGTATCGCTGACCACGCGACCAAGATTGCCAGCCTCTCTCAGGAGATCGGTGAAATCACCGGCGAGACTGCTGACCTTCTCGATCAACTGGAGACTGAGGCCATTGCTGTCCCCGAAACCGCGATGGATGCGCTGTTAGCTGACGACAACGACGAGGCCGTCGAACTGGCAAACGAGGCTCGCTCTCGTATTCCCGAAGTCGACGAAACCGCCCGCGAGGTCGATGGAAAGGTCAGAGAGCTAGACCCACAGAGCGCACAGTTGCTTGGCCGCGTGGTCGACTCGCTGTCCCGAACCGCCGACTACGGCGGCAATATCGCCGAAAGCGCCCTCCAGAAGGCCGCCCCACGGCCATAGCCGACGCTGTCGCTCCGAATTCGCGAACAGCTGAAAAAGCTGATTGCGTGCCGGGTTACTCGACCAGCACGGCGTTGACCTGACCGTGCTGTCCGGGGCGGGAGGTCACGCGGGCCTGTCCCTCGGAGGTCTCGAGGATTGCGCCTTTGGTGATGATGTTTCGCCGAGCGTAGTTCGGGTTCGACGGGTTCTCGACGACGTTTTCGATGGTCGCTTCGATGGTCTCCGCACCGTCGGCGATGCTCGCAACGTCGGTCTTGACCGCACGGACCTTCTGCGTGTTGCCGCGTGAGTCGACGGTCTTCAGTCGCTGCTCGCCGACCTGCGTCTCGACGGTGTCCTTACCGAGCTCGTGTTTCTTCTTCTTGTGGTTCGGTCGTCGTCGGCCGCCTGTCCGCTTGCGAGGGGAGCGTCCCTGGTCTTTCATACGGGAAGGAAGACCCAGCGGCTACTTGAACCGTTCGATGCCGACGCGCCATCGTAATCGTTACCCCCACGCCGGCAGGTTACTCTGATGATGAGTCTGAAGACGGCCGTCGCCGCGCCGTTCCGCCAGCGTGGAACCGACCGGATGGCGGAAAGTGAGTTCGTCGTTGCACTCTCGCTAGACCGGAACTGGTTCTCGCCCGACCAGGCCAAGACACTGGTCGACGTGGCCGCGAGCGAGGGCTTAGTCGAGCGGGACGACGACGACCTCGTTGTCGCCTTCGACGCGACACACACCGCGATTCCGGACGGGTTTACACCGGGCGAGGAAATCCTGCAGTCACGGTCGACGTTCGAGCGGGTACTCGACGCTGTTATCGAGGCTGGCATCGAGAAACAGACCGCCGTCGCCGGCATCAACGCGCTTCAGTCTGATATCGGTGTGACACTGGAGGCCGCAGCCGTGGTGTATGCGCGCAGTGAGGGCGTCGATGTCGGAGCCATCGCCGCGGATGTCCGGGAGGAGCTCTAATGGTCAAAGACAGCATTTCTGACGGTCGACGGATCGGGCAGTTACTTGCCTCGGAACTGACCGGCCTCCAGCGCGGGCCGCTCTCAGGTGTTTCTGTCGTCGATGCCGACAGGGACGTGGAACCGACACCGGCGGGTGCCTTTGCCTACCGCGTGACAGCCGACGGCACCGAGGTTGCGGTCGTCGAGGTAACGCCGGAGACGGCCCGACTGGTCCTAGAGCAGGCACCCGTGACTGCGCCAGAGCGTGATGATATCACTGTCGACGGGACAACCGTTGTTGTTCACAGCGGCGCGGCGGTAAAAACTGCAGTCGACATGCTGGAGCGGTCTCTCTCGGGGTAGCACGGCTTTTTTTGATGTGAGGACACGACTGCACTCCAGCTGAACTACCTAGAATCAGTGACGGCTCGGCTCAGCAATAGCCGCGGACGTCCACGCCACGAAGCCGGTGAGGACGAGCACGGAACCGAGTATGGCCGTTGCGGCAGCGATAGCAAGCACAAGTGACGGGAGACCGAGCGGCGTTCCGACAGCGAGGACAATCGGGGTCACGGTGATACAGAGCGAGCCAAGCGCGACGGCCCGGCGCTGTGTCGTCGTCAGTTCGATACCGAGGTGGAACAGCGACCCGGGCTCCGGGTCGGGAGCAGCGAGGCCAAGACACAGCAGCGGGACACCGAGAAACACCAGCGTCGCGGCGACGGCATACGACCAGAACAGCCACTGCCCGGACGCTGGCGCAAGCGACAGAAACGCGCCAACGGCTACGAGCACGACACCACCAACGAGCCCGAACTGCCGTAGCCGTGGGTCGTTCAGGGCTTCGCTCAGGTCTGGGAGGGTCTCGGCCACGTGGCCGACATCCATGAAGCGATCCATACGCGGGCTTTCGCCTACGGTGTAAAATAGACAGGGGGAGAAAATATCAAATCTGATTCCACCAAAGCAGGCCACGATACGAGAAGGAAACGCTTGTATCGCTGCCAGCCGCTGCGGTATCTATGCACTTCTTCGACCGTCTCGCGGACCGCATCGCGACCGCCGACAGCGTGGTGTCGGTCGGCCTCGACCCGGACCCTGCCCGCCTCCCCGACAGCGTGCTGGACGCCGACCTCCCGCGCTGGCAGTTCAACCGTCGGATTATCGACGCAACCCACGAACACGCCGCGTGCTACAAGCCAAACGCTGCCTTCTACGAGGACCCCGACGGCTGGCGCGCCCTCGAAGAAACAATCGCCTACGCACACGGGAAGAACGTGCCCGTCCTGCTGGACGCCAAGCGGGGTGACATCGGCAACACCGCACGGCAGTACGCCCAGATTCTCGACGAGGATGAAGGGCCTGCCGCCGACGCCATCACGGTCAACCCCTTTCTCGGCCGCGACTCATTGGAGCCGTTCCTCCAGCGCGCGGACAGGGGTGTGTTCGTCCTCGGGCGCACGTCGAACCCCGGCGGCGAGGACCTCCAGGACCTCGAACTGGCCTCCGGTGAGAAACTGTACGAGCGCGTGGTCCACCTCGCGGACCTCTGGAACGGCAACGGGAACGTCGGTCTTGTCGTCGGCGCGACCAACCCCGATGAACTCGAAGAGATCCGCGAACTGGTCCCGGACATCCCGTTTCTCGTTCCCGGCGTCGGCGCGCAGGGCGGCGACGCCGAGGCCGCTGTCGAGCACGGCCTCGCCGATGGCGTCGGTCTGGTCAACTCCTCGCGCGGTATCATCTTCGCCGGCGAGGACGCCGCCACGCGGCGCGGCGATTCTGGCGACGCGTTCTTCAAAGCTGCCGGACAGTCGGCAAAACAGCTCAAACAGCGACTGAACCAGTTCCGATAGCTTAGAACCGGTACGTGTCCACGCCGTCGGGCATGTTCTTCGGTGACTTCCGGTCGCCCGGCTGGCCGACCTCCCCACCGCACTCGACGCACATCCCGATGTCCTTGTCCCAGTGGCGGTCACAGACGAGTCGCCCGCACCTGTCGCAAGTGTGGTCCACGTCGGGGCGCTCACAGATTTCACACAGTCCGGCTACGCTCATGGTAGTTGGTAGCATAGCTGACCGTTTGAATCTTTGGCGGTGTGACCCGGAGCGGGTCGCCAACCCCACGCCGGGACAGTCTCTCTTGCTGGCCACGAAGTATTTCCCCGTGGCCATTCCTCTCTATAGTATGTTGCCACTCCTCCAGCTCGGATCGCTTCCGTCACTGCCAGCGTTACTCGTCGGCTTGCTGGCTATCGCCGTGGTACTGCTGGTCGGTCGGCTCGTGATGAAGGTGGCGTGGCGACTCGTCATCATCGCTATCATCGCCGTCGCCGTCCTCTGGATACTCGGAATACTGGGCTTTCAAGTCATCTAGAGCCCGGCGAGGAAGTTCCGGATCACGTCGTGACCGACTGCGGTCAGGACCGACTCCGGATGGAACTGAACGGCTTCGATGGGGTGCTCACGATGGCGGACGCCCATCACCAGTTCCGTGCCGTCTTCGGTCTCTGTTGTCGCGCTGACGACGAACTCCTCAGGAACGTCGTCGGCGATAAGTGAGTGATAGCGTCCGCCCTGGAACCCCTGTTCCAGCCCTGCAAAAACGCCCTTTCCGTCGTGGTCGATGTGGAACGCCTTGCCGTGAATCGGCTCCGGCGCGCGACCGATGGTGCCGCCGTAGGCGTACACCGCCGATTCGAGGCCGAGACAGACACCGAGTGTCGGCACGTCAGGACTGACCTCACGGAGGACATCCAGCGTGACCCCGACATCGCGTTCGTTCTTCGGATGGCCCGGGCCCGGCGAAAGGATAATCGCGTCGGGGTCGAACGCCTCGACATCGTCGAGCGATGCCGTGTTCCGGACGACTTCAGTCTCGGCGTGCTCGGAGACGTACTCGACGAGGTTGTACGTGAACGAGTCGAAGTTATCGACGAACAGCACCCGGAGGTCGTCCCTGACGGCGTCCGCACCAGCGGGCTGTGCTGTGCTCATCGGGTCACCTCCTCGTGGCCTGCAGCGCGCTCTGCCACGTCGACCGGTTCCCCTTCGATTTCCTCAAGCGCGGTCAACACGCCGTCCATCTTCTGCTCAGTCTCGACGTACTCACTTTCCGGGTCCGAGTCCGCGACGATGCCGGCCCCGGCCTGCACGGTGATGCGGTCCCGGTCACCCTCGTCCTCGACCGTCGCCGAGCGGATGACGATAGCGAAGTCGGTGTCGCCGTCCCAGTCGAAGTAACCGACGCCGCCGCCGTAGGGGCCACGGGGCGAGCGTTCGAGTTCGTCGATAATCTCCATGGCGCGGATCTTCGGTGCACCGGAGAGGGTCCCCGCCGGGAACGTCGCGCGGGCGGCGTCGAAGGCATCTTTGTCTTCGGCGAGGCGACCCGTCACGGTGGACTCGATATGCTGGACGTGGCTGTACTTGAGGACGTTCATGAACTCGGGGACTCGGACGCTGCCGGCCTCGGCGACGCGGCGCACGTCGTTTCGTGCCAGATCGACCAGCATCGTGTGTTCGGCCCGCTCCTTCCCGTCGGCGAGCATCTCACCGGCGAGGCGGCGGTCCTCAACCGGAGAGTTCCCGCGCGGGCACGTCCCCGCGATAGGATTCGAGACGACGTGGTCGCCGGCGACGGAGACGAGCGTCTCCGGACTCGCGCCGACGATGGTCAGGTCATCGTAGCCCAGCAGGTACATATACGGCGAGGGGTTCACCGCCCGGAGGGCCTCGTAGAAGCCCAGCGGGTCGACGTCGCCGTACAGCTCTCGGGTTCGGGAGATAACGCCCTGATAGATGTCGCCCGAGAGGACGTACTCCTTTGCGCGTTCGACGGCGTCCTCGTACTCGTCTCTGGGGCCGGCGACTTCGTCCTCACGCCGGAAGCCACCGGTCTCAAGCGGTGACAGGTCCGAGAGCACGGCCTCGACCCGTTCAGCTTCGGCGACCAGTTCGTCGTAGCGCTCGCCGGCGTCCTCGCCTTGCCTGACAACAGGCGTGAACACGAGCGAAACAGTGTCCTCGACGTGGTCGAACCGGACCGTCGACGTGGTGAGGACGAACTGCGCGTCCGGGAACCGGGAGTCCGGGCGGTCTAGGCCCACTTCGTCGAGCCAGAGGTCGTAGACGGCGTCGTACGAGAGAAAGCCCACGAGGCCGCCTTCGAGGTGCTGGCGGTCCATCGCCGGGAAGTTCCGCAGTGCCACATCGGGCATCGCCGCCCGGAGGTCATCAACCACGTCGCCACCGTCGGTCGTCACGAGGTCAGCGTAGCGGTCGTCGAAGACCTCGACCTTGCTCTCGTCACCGGTCGCGGTGACGACGGCGCGCGGGTCGTAGCCGACGAAAGAGAAGCGGGCGTGACGGTCGTCGGTCTCCGGCGCGAACGCGCCGTCAGGGTCGCTAGAGGCGACCTTTTCGGCGCTTTCGAGCAGGAACGTGTAGTCGTTGGCGGCCACGTCGCTCGTGCGACCAGTCAGGGCCGCGTACGCGGTCAGGGGCTCCACGTCTACGTCAAGTTCCGCAGCGGTGCGGACGACGACCGGACGGTCGGCCTTGGCGTGTTCGACGAACTCCTCGCGGGAGATATCGAGAGTCATACTGCGCCCTCCGACGCTTGCTTTGCGTTCCGCACGAACCGTCCAACTGCGTCGTGGTCTTTCATGCCGCCAGCGGACTCCACGCCGCTCGCCACGTCGACGGCAAACGGCTCGACTGTCTCGACGGCCTCAGTCACGTTCTCGGGGGTCAGCCCGCCGGCCAGCACGATATGCACGTCAAGCGAGTCAACGAGATCGCGCGTGCGCTCCCAGTCGTGTGTCTCGCCCGTGCCGCCACCGCCGTCGGCGTCGACCGAATCGACGAGCAGGGCGTCGGCATGGGTGGCGTAGTCCTCGATGGCCGGCGCGTCTGCCTCAACCACGGCGACAATGTCCTGAGTGATTCGGTTGTTGAGGGCCCCGAGTTCCGCCGGCGAGAGGCCGTCGTGGACCTGCACCGCGTCGGGCTCGATCCTGTCGATACGTCTGACGGCCTCTTGCACCGTCGTCGGCATCATCACCAGCACGCTCGTCACGAACGGCGGGACGCCATTAGCGATCGTCTCAGCCGTTCCCGCGTCGACCTCCCGCGGTGTGTCGACCGGGACACCGTGGATGATACCGACCGCGTCAGCACCAGCTGTAACGACGGCATCGCGGTCCTCGGTGTCCGTCACGCCACAGATCTTCACGCGCGTCATGCCCCGATCAGGTCGTCGAGTTTGTCGGCTGCCGCGCCCGACTCGATGGCCTGTCGGGCCTGTTCGACCCCCGCTTCGTGCGTGTCGGCGACGCCGGCGACGTAGATGGCTGCGCCGGCGTTGGCGAGGATGATGTCCCGCTTCGCGCCGGTGACGTCACCGGTGACGATGCCGCGAAGGTCGGCCGCGTTCTCTTCCGGCGATCCTCCGGAGATAGCCTCGATGTCGCGGGTTTCCAGACCCATGTCCTCTGGGGTGATGGTGTACTCCGCGATCCGGTCGTCGGTGACCTCCGCGACAACCGTCTCGCCGTGGATGGCGATCTCGTCGAGGCCGTCACCGTGGACGACCAGCGCCCGCTCAACGTCCAGTCGGGCCAGTGCCTCAGCCATCACGGGCACGAGGTCCGGATCGTAGACGCCCAGCACCTGTGCATCCGCGTCGGCAGGGTTCGTCAACGGGCCGAGAATATTGAACACAGTCCGCATTCCGAGTTCCTGTCGCGGGCCGATGACGGCCTTCATCGCCGGATGGAATACGGGCGCGAGCATGAAGCCGATGCCGTCTCGTTCGATCGTCTCCTCAACGTCCGGCGGTTCGGCCTCGATGTCGACGCCGACCTCTTCGAGCACGTCGGCGCTCCCCGAAGATGAAGAGACAGAGTAGTTGCCGTGTTTGGCGATGGGGACGCCAGCCCCGGCGGCGACAATGGCACTCGTTGTCGAGACGTTGATTGTGTTGTAGTCGTCGCCACCGGTTCCACAGGTGTCGACAAGCCCCTCGCGGTCGGGCCGGATGGTCCGTGCGGCGTCGCGCATCCCCTCGGCAAAGCCGGCGATCTCAGCCTCCGTCTCCCCCTTTGCCCGCAGTGCCGTCAGGAGCGCACCGATTTGTGCCTCAGTTGCATCCTCGAAAACAGTCGTCGCAACGGCTCGAGCTTCCGCCTGTGTCAGGTCGTCACCGTCAGTGACGCGCTCAATATACTCTTTCATTGTATTCACCAATGGACTTTTTCGTGTTGTGATGTACAAATCCGTACATTGACTTAAGCCTATCGGGACCCCTGCTCGCCGACGAGTATGTGTGGGCAATCAACAGACAACGTGGTGATACGGAATTCGAAACCTTCAATTATACCCACCGGAAACAATGTGGTGTACCTCGCAGTGAGGGTTCGTGGTCTAGGTCGGTTATGACACCTCCTTGACATGGAGGAGGCCGGCGGTTCAAATCCGCCCGAACCCACTTCTGACGACGTCACCGACGAGCGGAGCGAGTCGCGGTCGTCGTCTGTAGGGTTGCCAAGGATTTGAACCCTGAAAGGCGAGCGAAGCGAGTCTTCCTTTGGTTCACAATCCGCCCGAACCCATTTCTACTGTCGCTACCTCCCGAGCGGAGCGAGTCGGCAGCGACCTGTGGAGTAAGCAGAGTCGTGTGCAAGGGCGCATATCTCGACGCTCCGACAGGGGCATCCCATAGTTTCTTGCCCCAACCGCGTTAGAGTCATCTATATGAGAGATCAGGTTGAGTCGGCGGACGCGTTCGAACAGTTCGTGCTCCTTGCGGTTGCAGAACTCGAAACGGCCGGTGAAACGCCAGTCCACTCCTATCATGTGACCCAGACGGCGAAAGCACATCTCGCGGATGTCGACCGACAGCCGTTCGGCGGCGTCGAGCGCCAGAAGGTCATCTCGGCGCTGGGCCAACTCGCCGACAAGGGGCTGTTGCGCACCGAACAGACGCAGTCACCGACGGGGAAAGGACGGCCGGGATACGAACTGGCCGGAGATCCAGAAGAAGTGCTCGAAGTGCTGTCAGCGACAGACGAGTTTGAACCGTACGTCGACGCGGTCTGGTCCTCATAGCGGGCCCCACTCGTTAGACGACGCTCACGCCGCCGCGCTCCTGATCGAGGGCGGGTGGCTGGCCCGCTTCGAGACGTTCGAGACGGTCCATGATCGTATGGACGACGTCGTCTTTCGTACACGGTGCGACATGGACGAGTTCGCTGCCGTCGTACTCAGCCAGCCCCATGACGGGCAGCGCCATGGCGTCGTACGCCGACTCCGCCACTTCTGAATCAACGGTCGTGTCCTGATAGAACGATTCGAGCGAGACGTTGTTGCTCAGTGCCCACTGCTTGAACTCGGCGACACGGTTCAGAATGTACTTGCCTTCTTCCGTCCGTGCGGCGGCCGACTGCGGCGCGATCTGTTTGCCCCAGACGATGACGTTGAACCCGTCGATGAGGTCGTTCTCGTCGAGTGTCTGGAGATGGTCGATGACAGCTTCCTGCCGTTCGTGTGCGCCATCGGGCAGCATCGACCGGACATACAGCTCGATGTGAGGTGTCGGCGTAGTATCACTCATAGCTATCGGACGACACTCCCGGCTGACACATATAGATACTGTGAGAACTGCCTGCATAGTGCAGATAGTGTCATCAGGGCCTGAAGAGTGTGAAATCAGCCGCTCCAGTGCATACCTCTCCTTCCAGTCGTAACGCTGGCTCGGGAGCGGTTAACAGCTGAAACCAATATCTGATTTCTAACTATTCGCTGTTCGACCCAGACGAAAGACCGTGGAGGTTCTCGTGGATGCCGAGGATGAGCGCGGGAACGACAATCATGAAGATATGCTCCTCAATGGGAATCCCGAGGAGGTCGACACCGGTTCGGAGTTTGATCGCGAAGACACCGACGGTCAGTGTGTACCAGTCCCAGACGTACGCGATTGGATAAAGCACGACGATGGTCTTGGCCGCCATCCGGAGGGCGTTGGCACGCCAGAGCAACGCGAGCGCAACAGTCCCCCAGACTACCTCTGTGACCAGATACGTGTAGGGGCCGAAGACACCGATGTCAGGTAGCATACAGCCACCTTAGATCCAACGGCCTAAAGCTTAGTTCGTCTCTCGATTTCCGGGGACTAAACCAACCTTGATAACCCCACACGTCGAATCTACGAATTGTGAAGAACTATGGATATTGCTGATATCGCCACCAGAGAATTTGTCGAGGTTGACGCCAACAAGCGCTTGGGGAAAGTCCGGTCTATCTTCGAACGCGAGAATCCCAAGGGTATCATCGTCACGGAAGACGATGACTACACTGGCGTGATCACGCAGAAACAGCTGGTCCAGTCCCATGTCGAGGACAACGCGAAAGCGGGGGCGATGACGCGCTCGGCACCGAAGGTCGAGCGCACCGACGACGTGCGCGAAGTCGCGCGCGTCCTCGTCGAGGGTGGTGTCAAGCTCGCGCCGGTGTTCGAGGCGGGCGAGCTCTGGGGTATCGTCACTGAGGACGATATCCTCGATGCGGTTCTCGACAACCTTGACGCGCTGAGCGTCGAGGACATCTACACGCGAGATGTCATCACGGTGTCCGAAGACACCAACGTCGGGCAAGTCGTCAATCTCCTCCGGAAACACGGCATCTCCCGGCTTCCGGTGCTCGGTGACGACGATGGCCTGACCGGGATGGTCACGCGCCACGACATCGTCGACGTCGTCGTCCGTGACATGAACAAGACGACGCGGGGCGACCGCTCCGGCGAGATCGAGCGCGTGCTCGACATGCCCGTCTACGACGTGATGAGCAGCCCCGTAGAGACGGCGAAGCTCGGCGACTCCGTCGAGGACGCCGTCGCGCGGATGCTCGAAAACGACTTTGCCGGGCTCGTCGTCACGCCGGAAGACGACGACACTCACGTCGCCGGCATCCTCACGAAGACCGACGTGCTCCGCGCACTGACCTACACCGAGGAGGAACACATGGACGTTCAGATCACGAACATCAAACTGCTGGACACCATCTCCCGTGCGGACCTTCGGGCAGATATCGAGCAAGTCGCGGACAAGTACGGCGCGATGCAGGTCCAGCACGCCCACGTCCGGTTCCACGAGCACAAGGAGAAGCTCCGTGGCACGCCGCTCATCCAGTGCCAGATCCGCCTGCGGACCAACAAGGGTCAGGCGGCCGGCTCCGGTGAAGGCTACGGCGCTGAAACCGCATTCAACGTCGCGCTCGACAAGCTAGAGCGCAACGTGCTCGAACTGAAAGGCGTCCAGGCCGACGAGGAGTACCGCGGCCAGCTCCTCCGCAAACTCGGCGAACTGTAACCGAGGAATCGCTCTTTTCTACCGTTCGGCGACCTGCACGAGCTGCTTGCCGATGTTCTCACCCTCGAACAACCCGAGGAACGCGTCGGGCGCGTTCTCGATGCCTTCGGTGACGGTCTCTCGATAGGAGATGTCGCCCGAGGCGACCCACTGACCGAGCTGCTTCGTCGCTTCCTCGAACCGCGGCTCGAAGTCGGAGACGAGGAGACCTTCGACGGTCGCACGGGACTGGATGACCTGTGTCAGCTTGCGCGGCCCCATCGGTATCTCCTCGCTGTTGTACAGCGAGATCTGTCCGCAGACGGCGACGCGCGCGTCGGTGTTGAGCCGCGTGAACACCGCGTCGGTAATCGGTCCGCCGACGTTGTCGAAGTAGGCGTCGACGCCGTCCGGTGCGGCCTCGTCCAGTGCGGCCCGGTAGTCGTCGGTCGTCTTGTAGTTGATGCCCACGTCGAAGCCCAGATCGTCTTCGAGGAACGAGACTTTCTCGTCGGAGCCGGCGAAGCCAACGACGCGTGCGCCCTGTAGCTTGGCGAGCTGGCCCGCAACGGAGCCGACGGCCCCGGCGGCCCCGGTGACGACGAACGTGTCGCCGGCCGCAGGCTGTGCGACTTCCCGGGTACCGAAGTACGCTGTCAGGCCCGGCATCCCCAGAACGCCGAGTGCCGTCGAAATCGGTGCGAGTTCGGGGTTGACCTCTGTGAGTACCGGTCCGGGTGCTGTGGCGTACTCCGCCCACTCTAGCTCACCAGTGACGACATCGCCTTCGTCGAAGCGTGCGCCGTTGGATTCGACGACCTCACCGACAACGGCACCCTTGAGCGCGTCGCCTACGTCCCACGGCTCTTCGTACGATTCGCTGTCACGCATTCGGTCGCGCATATACGGGTCGACAGAGAGGTACAGCGTCTTGATGAGCACCTCGCCGGGCCCCGGTTCAGGGATTTCTTCCTCGGAAAGCTCGAACGTATCGTGGTCGGGGGTCCCTTCGGGGCGCTTCGCTAGCCTGTAAACGCGGTTAGTGTTCGACATCACCCCCTATACACTTGGGACCCGAAAGGGGGCTTCGAAAGGAGAAACAAACACCGGTTGTATAGTTTATCTAATAATTATACACAGATATTGTGCAACCACCGAAAACGCATCGCTGCTCAGGAGCGGTGACGTAGAAAAACGCGTTCGAATCGCAGCGAGGGACAGGACAGGAATCGAGGTCGCCGGAGTTACTGGAAGCCGATCCGGCCGCCGGTTCCGGCCTGGCGCTGCGGGCTGGAACCGCCTCTGAACTCCTCTTCCATCTGCTCGTAGTACTCGCGGATGTCGTCGGTAATCGTCGGGCGCACGCTGTCCATCGCCTGCCGGAAGTGACGCATCTCGACTTCCTCCGCGTTGTCGTCCTCACGGAGTGCCTCGATGGCAGCCTCCCGGGCGATAGATTCGAGGTCCGAGCCGACGAACCCATCGCTGACTTCGGCTAGTTCGCGCAGGCTCACGTCGGGCGACAGCGGCGTGTCGTCCGTGTGGATCTTCAGGATCTGCTCACGGCCCTCGATGTCGGGCTCGCCGATCATCACGAGCCGGTCGAACCGGCCCGAACGGATTAGCGCCGGGTCGATCATGTCCGGCCGGTTGGTCGCGCCGATGACCATCACGTCCTCCATCTCTTCGAGCCCGTCGAGTTCGGTCAGGAGCTGATTGACGACGCGCTCGGAGACGTTCGACCCCATCTCGCCGCCCCGACCCGGTGCCAGCGAGTCGAGTTCGTCGAAGAAGATGATGGTCGGGGCGACCTGGCGGGCCTTCCGGAACGTCTGCCGGATGGCCTTCTCGCTCTCGCCGACCCACTTCGAGAGCAGTTGCGGGCCACGGACCGAGATGAAGTTCGCATCGGTCTCGTTGGCGACAGCTTTCGCCATGAGCGTCTTCCCGGTGCCGGGTGGGCCGTACAGCAACACTCCGGACGGCGGCGTCACGCCCATGCGCTCGAACTTCTCCGGGGAGTTCATCGGCCACTCGACAGCCTCCTGAACCTGCTCTTTAGGCCCACTGAGCCCGCCAACGTTGTCCCAGGACATCTTCGGGAGTTCGACAAGCACCTCCCGCATCGCCGATGGACTCACCTCGTTGAGTGCGCCCTTGAAGTCGTCCCGCTTGATGATCATCCGGTCGATGAGGCTCGGCGGGATGTCCTCCTCGTCCAGATCGATTTCGGGGAGGTAGCGCCGCAGCGCCTTCATTGCGGCCTCCTTGGTCAGACTCTCGATGTCGGCCCCGACGAAGCCGTGCGTGTCAGTCGCCAACTTGGCGAGATTTACGTCGTCGGACAGCGGCATGCCGCGGGTGTGGATCTGGAGGATTTCCTCGCGACCGACCTCGTCCGGCACGCCGATCTCGATCTCGCGGTCGAAGCGGCCCGGGCGACGGAGCGCCGGGTCCACGCTGTCGACACGGTTCGTCGCGGCGATGACGATGACCTGCCCTCGCGATTCGAGGCCGTCCATCATCGTCAGCAGCTGGGCGACGACACGGCGCTCGACCTCGCCGGTTACGTCCTCGCGCTTGGGCGCGATAGAGTCGAGTTCGTCGATGAAGATGATCGAGGGCGATTCCTCGCTTGCGTCCTCGAATATCTCGCGTAACTGCTGTTCGGACTCGCCGTAGTACTTCGAGATGATCTCGGGGCCGGCAATAGAGAAGAAGCTAGCGGAGGTCTCGTTGGCGACAGCCTTCGCAAGCAGCGTCTTCCCGGTGCCGGGCGGGCCGTGGAGCAGGACCCCCTGTGGCGGCTCGATGCCGAGCTTCTTGAAGATCTGGGGGTGTTTCATCGGCAGCTCGACCATCTCGCGGACGCGCTGGATCTCGTTTTGCAGGCCGCCGATGTCCTCGTAGGTGATGCCGCCGCCGGTTTTCTCGAAGCCGGAGATCGGTTCCTCGCGGAGTTCCACCTCAGTGTCTTCGGTGATGAGACAGACGCCCTCGGGCTCGGTCTCGACGGCGATGAGCGGGATGGCCTGTCCGGGCGAGCGCATGAACGGGTGGTTCGTCGAGGACATCACCGGGACGATGTCGCGCTCGACGACCGGCCGTTTCAATATCTGCCGCTTAACCATGCCAGCGGCGTCGGAGCCGAACTGGACCGACGCTTCCTCGGGCGGCGCGAGAACGAGCTTGTCGGCCTTCTCGGCCTCGGCCTTCCGGATTGTGACGCGCTCGCCAATACCCACGTCAGCGTTCTGGCGCGTGAAGCCGTCGATGCGAACAGTGTCAGTGTTCCAGTCCTGCCGGTCGGCCCGCCACACCTTGGCCGCGGTCGTGTCGCTCCCCTCTATCTCGATGATGTCTCCGGGGGAGAGCTTGAGATGCAACAACGTATCGGGGTCGAGTCTGGCGATACCGCGTCCCGAGTCGTTCGGGTACGCCTTCGCCACTTCCAATTGAACTTCGTTCATAGTAGAGCCTGCTTACAATGAACTCGGGTAGCCCCGGAGATATGCTTTATGCTACCGGCGGCCAAGACGCAGGGCGACGGGTTTATATGGTACCTAATAGCACACCGCACAGTAGGGAATAATAGCCACCGGTCTGGGTTGCCGTGACACAGGCTGCCGCCATCGCCGCGTTTCATAAGGCTGGACGCGATAGCGCCGGTATGGTATTTCTCGTTCCCTTCGATGGGTCACCGCTTGCAGATGCGGCACTCAACCGCGCCGTCACCTACGCTGAAGCGCTTGACGAGGACGTCGTCGCTGTCGCGTTTATTCCGACTGGCGCCGACTACGCCGAGCGCCGCCGCCGCGTCGACCCGACCGAGGACTTCGCCGCCGAGACCGCTGCGGACGACCTCCGGCGCAAGATCGAGGAGGCGACCGACGACTCTGAACTCCGCTACGACGACGTAAGCGCTCACTCCACCAGCGAACTGTCGACGACGATCAGACAGACCGCCCGCGACGTTGACGCCAACGTCGTGTTCCTCGGCAGCGACGACACCGAGGACATCGTCGTCCCTATCGGCGAAGTCACAGACGGCGAAGACTACGACGTCCACATCGTCCGCCGGACTTGAGGACGTAGCAAGAGGGCTTTTACTGGCGCGGCCTGACCCTCCGGGTATGCGAACACTCGCTTTCGACGGCCGGATGGGCGCGGCCGGTGATATGCTTCTGGGGGCGCTGCTGGCTGCCGGAGCCGACCGCGACGCCCTGTCGGTCGTTGAGGACGCACTGGATATCGAGTACGCTGTCTCCGAGGTGGACCGCCGCGGGATTGCTGCAACGCGTGTCGACGTGCTGCTGACCAACGCTGCTAGCGACGGCGATGGGTCTCAGGACCACGCTCACGACGGTCACTCGCATTCTCACACCCATGACGAGGGGCATGGCCACACTGAGGACGACGCACATGCTCACTCCCACGACGAGCACACCCACGCCGAGGGCCACGGCCCGAGCCGAACGTACGCTGAAGTCGTCGAACTCGTCGAAGGGATGGACCTGCCGGCGGCCGTCAGGGCGGACGCGCTGGCGATCTTCGAGATACTCGGCGAGGCCGAAGCGTCGGTTCATGGGACGGACCTTGACGACACACACTTCCACGAGGTCGGGGCTGACGACGCCATCGCCGACATCGTCGGTACCTGCCTCCTGCTGGATGATCTCGACGTCGAACAGGTCGTGACGACGACGCCGGCGACGGGGGGCGGCACCGTGGAGATGAGCCACGGTACCTACCCGGTTCCGACTCCGGCGGTAGTCGAAATCGCGGAACAAGCCGACTGGTCGCTGCAGGGTGGCCCCATCGACAGGGAACTCCTGACGCCGACCGGCGCGGCAATTCTCGCCCACATCGCCGAGGGAACTGAGTCGCTGCCGCCGCTCGACATCAACGCGTCGGGGTACGGCGCTGGCGGGTGGGATCTTGACGACCGCCCCAACGTCTTGCGGGCGATGGTCGGCGACAGCGCGGGGCGACTCCGCCGCGACGAAATCACGGTGCTTGAGACGAACGTCGACGACGCTCCGCCCGAGGTGCTTGGCGACCTCCAGCGCTCGCTCCCGGACATCGGTGCCCGCGATGTGTCGATAGTCCCGACGACGATGAAGAAGTCACGGCCCGGTCACATCATCAAGGTCATCTGCAGACCGGAAGACGCTGAACGGGTCGCGCGCCGTCTCGCAGAAGCGACCGGGACGCTCGGCGTGCGCGAATCCGGGGCCGGCCACCGCTGGGTCGCCGACCGGGAGTACGAGACAGTCGTACTCTCCGTCGATGGCGAGCAGTTCGAGGTCACGGTCAAGATCGCAAGTGACACCGACGGCACGGTGTTCGATGTGAGCGCGGAATACGATGACGCCGCGGCTGTCGCGGACGCGACCGGACTCCCCGTCCGCGAGGTGATGCACCGGGCCGAGCGGATGGTCCGGGAGTAACGCTATCCACTGTCGGGTTCACCCTCCTCGGTCGGACTATCGCTGTTGTGTTTGGCCAGCGCCTCCTCGACGGTGAGTGCACCGGTCGCGACCTGTCGGGCGAGTTCCTCGCTGATCGCCCGGTTCGTATCGCTTGCCTCCCGCGAGCGGTCTTTGATCTTCTGGAGTTCGCCGGCCGTGGGTTCGATGGTCCGGCTCTCGATTTCCTCGCCGTCGAGGCGAGCGATGTTGACCGCGGCCAGCACGTCGCTCATTCCGCGTGCGCCGGAACCGAGATACGGCGTCGTCCCCGTTTCGTCGACCAGCTCCACCGGCACAGACTGGATCTCGTCGATGAGACGCGCACCGACGAGTCGCGCGCCGTCGCCGATGCGAACGACCGGGTCGACCGCGTCTTCGACTTCTTCCCGAACGATTTCGGTGATGTCCGCTGCGGGCACCTGAAACGCCGCGACGACCATATCGCCGTGGAGAATCGCGACGCCCGGCCGTTCGCCGGGGTCGATACCGATGACGGTGCGGCCGTCACCACCCCGAAGCGTCGAGATAACAGCTTCGACGGCTCGACGCGGTGTGTCCGGGTCAGCCTGCACGAGGTCGACGCCATCGGGGATTTCGACCGATTCCCCGGCCGCGATGACCGCGACCGCCGCCTCCTCGGGCCATTCGTCGCCCGGTTCGATGGTTGTGAACGCCACGCCACGGTCGCGTAGCTCGTTGACGACACCGTGGTACACTTCGAAGTCCGCTGTGGCGACGACAATCACGGCCGGATTTCGGTCGCCGATTACTTACAGATGTGGGAGTCCGTTGGTCCGCGTGTCTGTTGCAGATAATCGCTTGACGCGTGCTGATACATCTATGTAGAGATCTCTCTGCTTCCGATTACGTTTGACTGGGTTTTTATAACAGCTGAATGAACTGTTAGTGATGCGTCCGGCGGCCAGCACTGGCGGAGCGAATACGGCGTCCGACCCGCTGTTCGGTGGTATCAGCGGTGCCTATCTTGGCTTGCTTCTGGCACCGCCGGTGCTACCGGTTCTGGAGCGGGTCGGCGTCACCGAAGCCTGGGCGCTATACCTCGCGCTGGTCGGGACGTTCGCTGTCGTGACCACTGTAACGGGGTGGGTGCTCTCCGGTCGACCAACAGTGGCCGTCACACTCGGCGCGACTCGCGCGCGCTGGTCTCCGGTGGCGATAGCGGCCGTGTACGCCGCCGTCGGCTTTGCGTCGCTGGGGATGAGTGGTGTCAGTGGCGTGCTGGCGTTTTTCTTCGGCCTGCTGGCCTTTTTGTTCGGAATGGCTGTCGCGGTTATGTCACAGACGCGGTACACCGCGGCAGTCACCGCAGGGGCGGAGGAGTTGACTCGCTGGCGGGCGAGCTGGCCCGAGTCCGCACAGCGGCGGCGGTTGTACATCGGTGGGGCCATCGCGGGCGTCGCAACTGTCGGCTTCGCCATCGGCGCAGTGTTCGATATCGCCTTGCTCCAGTACACCAGTCAGGTGCTGTTCCCGTCCGGGTTCGTCCTCCTCTCGACGGGCGGAACCCGAACCGCCGTTGCGACCGAGAACGGCCTTGAAATCAGATTGCCGGTCGCCAGACGGTTCTATGCCTGGGAAGAACTGGAATCCTACGACCTCGACGCCGAATCGCTCGTTATCACCCGCAAATGGGGGGCAGACCTGCGGTTTGCAACAGCCGAAATCGACGACGTGTCCCTCGCCGAATGGACGCTGGCCGAGCGGCTTTCGGACGACTGACAGCAGTGCCGTCAGGTACCAGTGTTTTTACCCGAACCTGCCCAACCATTGCCCGTGAGTGAGTACGTCTCGACTGGGTGTGACGCGATTGACGACCTTCTGGGTGGTGGGCTGGAGCGCGGTGCGGTCACGCAGGTGTACGGCCCGCCAGCGGCCGGCAAGACAAACTTCGCCCTTTCGGCGGTGATGGAAGTCGCCGCCGCCGGCGACGCGGCGCTGTACATCGACACCGAAGGCCTCTCGGCAGATCGGATGGAGCAGGTCGCAAGGGGCCGCGCACGTGGGACGGCTCAGACTGTGGACGACCTCGCCGGTCGACTCATCATTACGGAGGCACTGGACTACGACGAACAGACCGAGGCTGTCCAGGACGCCGCCGAGTTCGCCGCCGAAGTCGAACTCATCGTACTGGACAGCGCGACCGGGTTCTACCGGCTCCGCCGGGACGACGAGGACGGCGGCGAGACACTACGGGACGTGGCCCGCCAGATTACTCACCTGCTCTCGCTGGCCCGCAAGCACGACATTGCCGTCCTGTACACCAATCAGGTGTTCACCGACCCGGACAGCGACCGCTCGACGGCGCTTGGCGGCCACACCCTGAACCACTGGTCCGGCGCAATCGTCCGTCTGGACCGGTTCCGCGGCGGCAACCGTCGCGCCACGCTGGAGAAACACCGCGCCAAACCGGCCGGTGACACGGCCCAGTTCCGTATCACCGACTCGGGACTCGTGGGCGACGACACGCCCGAAACGCCGCAGTAGGTCGCTCGAATCTCGACACCGGGCTCGGGCTCGCGCCGTCGCGCCGACGGCCGCGTCGTAAGCGCGAGGGATGAGTCGCACAGGCGAGCGAAGCGAGCCGAGCAACGCAGTCGGCTGGGGAGGCGTGTGGTTGTCGCTGCTTCGTGGTGCTATGATTCAGGATGCATACCGCGCGAGCGGAGCGAGCGCGGTTTCACTCCGAGCGCGCTCTGTGAGCGCGACTCGGAGGTCGTTTTTAGCGTAGATTTTTGCAAAGGGGGTTCCCACAGCGCCGTAGGCGCGAGGAAACCCCCTGCAGTAAAAAGGTACTTCAGTAGATGAGGTCGTCGTCGTTCTCGACCATGTACAGCGTCCGCGCGGCGATATTGACGGCGTGGTCCCCGACCCGCTCGATGTCACGAATCGTCAGCAGGAGCCGGGACACGTCGGCCATCAGTTGCTCGATTTCGGCTTCGCTGGAGTCGGCGTCGATTTCGCGCTCGATGAGGTCACGAACGACCATCTCGGAGGCGGCTTCACACCGTTCGTCCACCTCGTCGTCGATGTCGGCGATGGTATAGCACTGGTCGGCATCCTCGCTGCCGTAAGCGTCCATGGCGTTCTCGACCATCTCTATCGTCACGTCGGCAACGTCCTGTATGTCGACCTCGGGATACACATCGCGGTCGGCCTCAAGCGAGTACTCGCCGAGGTTCGTGGCGAGGTCACCGATCCGTTCGAGGTCGGTAATGATCTTGAACGACGCGGCGATAAAGCGGAGATCGGATGCGACTGGCTGTTGCAGCGCCAGCAGGTCGATACAGTCCTGTTCGAGGTCGAGATACAGCTGATTGATCTCGTGGTCGCCCTCAATGACCTCCTGGGCCATCGCTTCGTCTTTCTGTTCGAGCGCATCCAGCCCAAGCCGGAGCCGCTCGAGGACGATCTCTGACATATAGAGGACATCCTCGCGGAGCGAGTTCAGCCCCTCCTGATAGGAATCGCGTGGCATAGTCCGGAATGTGCTAGTGGTATGCATCAGCCTTTCCTTTCTCCCAATATCTCCCGATACCGGCCGGCGTCGCGGTGCGGCGGACGTGCTATGCAGGGACAGGCTCACTCGACGGCAAGAAACGATTATTATGGCGCGGTCTCGGCGTCGTTACGGGGATGAATGGCAAGCGTCGTTGCGTCGCCGAGTGCCGTCCCGCCCTCAATGCGTTCGACACGCAACACCACATCTTGCGGCGTTGCACAGCCACAGCTCACGAACTCGGCCCACTCCTCGCCGACGGCCACCGGGCCGCCGTGGGCACGTCGGAGGTACTGTTGATAGGTGTCCCCGCGAAGTTCGTCAACGATCCACGCGGTATCGACGCCGGACCACGGGTCCCCATCGGCGGCGCTGGGGGCAAACGAGAGCACGATACGGTCCGCAACGGGAGCCATACACTAATTACGGCGGGAGACAGGCTTAGTCCCTTGGGAGCCCCACTCAGAACGGTTACAATTTGTCGTTGACCGCTTCCAGACAATCGGCGTCAACGAACACTACGACGTGGTCGCCAGGTTCGATGACGGTATCACCACGGGGGATGACCAGTTCGCCGTCGCGGCTGATAGCCCCGATGACTACGCCGGTCGGCAGTTCCTGTACTGATTCCTGAATTGGCCGCCCAGCGAGGACGCTGTCGGCGGCTATCTCGATTTCTAGCACCTCGGCGCGGTCGGATTCGATGATGGCGACCTTTGTCGCGTCGTACTCCCGGGTGAATCGCGTGATCTCTTCGGCGGTCGTCTCACGGGGATTGACAGCCACATCGACGCCGACAGCCTCAAACAGGTCGACGTACTCGCCAGAGTTGACGACGGCGACGGTTCGCTCCGCACCGAGTCGCTTGGCCAGCAGTGTCACCAGGAGGTTCTTTTCGTCGCTGTCGAGCGTCGCAACCACGGCGTCGGCGTCTGAGACGTGTTCCCGTTCGAGGAACTCGCTATCCGTTGCATCACTCTCTAGCACGGTTGTTCCCTGCAGGTCCTCCGCAAGCTCACGCGCCCTGTCGTGGTCTTGCTCGATGAGCCGTGGTTTGATCCCACGATCCTGCAGCAGTCGTGCGGTGTGATAGCCGACATCGCTTCCACCAACAATAACGACGTTCTGCGTCGTCTTTGACTCCGGTGTGATTTCAGACGCAAACAGACGAACGCTTTCACAACTACCGATAACGATGATGTCGTCTCCTTCCCTGATAACGGTCTCTCCGCGTGGGATAATGACTTCGTCACCGCGCAGCACGGCAGCGAAGGTTAGTGACTCGTAGCGGTCGGCCTCCGCGACGGTCTGGTCCGCGATCGGGCTGGATTCACGCACCTCGAACTCACCCATCTGGACCTGTCCGTCGACGAATGTTTCCACGTCGCGCGAGCCTGGAAGCCCGATTACTCGGGCGATATTCTCCGCAGTGAGCAGGTTTGTCGCAACCATGTGGTCCACACCGAAGGCGCCCCCGGATTTTTCCCAGGTCCGGAGGAACTTCGCACTCTTGACGCGGGAAATGGTGAACGGGTCAGCGGCCGTTATCGCCGTCCCACAGGTGACGATATTCGTTTCGTCATCGTCGGTGCTGGCGATGAGTACGTCGGCTTTCTCGATACCAGCCTCCGAGAGCGTGTCGAGTTCCGCACCGTCTCCTTCGACACCGAGTACGTCAGCCTCGTACATCAAGGCCTCAACGCGGTCAGGGTCAATATCTACGACGGCGACTTCGTGGCTTTTCGCGAGGCTTTCAGCGATGTTCGAACCGACCTCGCCCGCACCGACGATTACGATATACACGGCTGCGCCTCCGCCTGATACATATACACCAGCTTTCCACTGACACGTGAAGTGTATTTTCATCCGAGCGGCGAGCCCGGTCTTCCGGGGTAGACAAGCTACCAAACCCGGCACAGATGCTGCTCCGTCGGTGAGGTGTAGCCTTCGAGGCGCTTACGGCTCATCTCTGAGCGGCACGTCTAACCAGGGACAGAGGGCTGACCGACGTTGGAACCGTTCGACCGAATCGAACGACTCTTTCGTCTCTTCGATCGCCTTTCGCATACTGGCGTAGTCGGTCATACGACACTCTCTCTGTCTCCCCACCGTTTGATTATATGCTTCTTTACGCCCGCTATCTCCCTGGTAGACGCGTACTTCTGCCGGCCAGTTCAGGGAACCAGCGTCAAAAACTGTGCCACAATAGCTACACGGGTCTTTCGTCGCGGCCCTGTCTAACACGCAGCGGCCGTCTGACGGACTGCTCAGTACAGTACCAGGTGGCTACTACCCCATCGCTGATCAGTATAGTGTCACTTCTGGCCGAACAGACAGGCTTAGCGACTAATGGCGGACGCAAGTATGAGGACGAGGCAGTGAACGGCGACGAGTCCGAGAAGCAGTACCGTTCTGGCCGCCGGTGGACTCACGACCGCGGCTGCGCCTATCGCCACCGTCAGGACACGCACGACGGTCTCGCGTCGGAAGCTGTCGCTTGACTGCTCCTCGGTTGTGCGGGCCGCTTCGAACTGATCTCTGATAGCGCCGAATCTGGGGCCCTGACAGACCTGCTTTTGATCTTGCTCGTACTCGACCAGTCCGACAGCGTCGAGCTTGGGCAGGTGTGTCTGACAGAGTGAAATGTACACACTGTCGTAGAGCTCGTCACTATCGGTTTCTGCATCGGCGACAATGCTTGCGACCTGCTGGCCCAGTGCACTGACGGATAGCGCTGTCTCGTGTTCGGCAAGACAGTGCAAGCATACGCGGCGGCGCTCGTTACCGAGAATATCGAACATCGTCGCATCATCAAGGCCGGTCTGGTCTGGCGGCTCCGTCGTTTTCCCGGTCGCAAGGACAGCGTCGAGTCCCACTGTCGGTCGCATATATTATGCCCCCTCGGATGGACCGCTGTGTGCACACATCTGTCCAGTACGTAGCTTACCGCACCGCATCGAGAGCGGCACGTAGCCGGTCAGCAAACGACTGCGGTGCTGACAGTGACAGCCGATGGCTCGCCGCCAGTGCTACAAACACCACACTCACGACGAGCGCGACTGCGACGCCTGACACTGTGGTCCCGCTGAGTGCGAGTCCACCGACCGCAATCAGTGTCGCACACGCGGTCCCAAGATACCGACCGGACCACCGCTCACCGGCCGATGTGTGAGCAGCTGTCCGAGCGTGCTCAGTGACTGACTCGGTCGACGGCGTCGACTCCGCAGCCGTCGTCGACAGAAGCGTTGGCTCCTCGTCGAGATATTTATCGAAGGAGTTCGCGAGCGCGGTCGCTTCGACGAGTCCCCGGTCCTGGTTGTAGTTGATGACGCCCGCATCGTCCATCTTTGGGAGGTGGGACTGGTACAGCGCGATGTAGACGCGCTGGCGCTCTTTCGAGCGGAGCGAGTCGACCGTCGTGTCGTGTTCCAGCGCCGCGATGTGTTCTGCGATGTCGCTCATATCAGCCGGCTCATCGCCGGGGTGCTCGTGGAGGTACTTGAGGACCAGACGGCGACGGCGACACTGGAGAACATGGAAGAGGTCGTCGCGGGTGAGTTCGTCGTCCGATGGGGAGTCCGCAGACGGTGACTCGTCTGTCACGGACTCCTCAGCCTCGGTTGCCGTGGGTTCGGAAGTCGTTTCAGCTATCGACATGTGCTCTCCTTATCCAGCACCCGACATATACCGGGTCGACTGTTCCGCCGATTGCGACTGTTTCATCGATTTAGCGGGCCTGTAATGCTGACTTACCCCGGCAACGATACGATTGAAACGGCCGCTGAAGCCCCTATCAGCCCATATTTCGGTATTTCTGCACAGGTGTTACTGTCCATTACTGTTTCACGCACCATACTGAATTGTTTCACCGTTTCGACGGTAGTTAGTGTATTCTATTTTACATGTTTAAGATGTGTTAGGTGCTAAAATCAGGCTGGTTCTGCTGTTTTCCGGGCTTGGAAGGCCTAAAATCGGGAACGAAGCGTACGTTTATATCTGCCGGACGGTGTCGTAGGCCTATTCCGGACCACCGTGGCAGCGGCGGACAGGTGTGTTCGGCGGAGACTCACCCCTCACTGTGGAGTGATGCCACTGGCAACCCAGCTACCCCGGTCTGTGAGCCGGCTTACCCACCGGGCGTTGGCGGCTTAATATCGCCCGCATGGGGCGAGTTTGCCGCTGCAGGCGTTGCCCGCTCCAGACAGATGAGGTTCTCCCTGCCGAGACGTATCTTGACGACTTCGTCCTCGTCGACCATCCGCGAAAGGAGACGGCTAACCTTCGCTTTCGACCAGTCTGTTGCCTCAACGATGTCGGTCTGGTGCAGACGGCCATTCTCGACTTGCAGCATCAGCTTCACGAGTTGTGCGTCAGGGGTGAGTTCCCGGTCGGCGTGCTCGAAGGCTTCAGCTGCGGTGCCCACGTCGATGTCTGGACCGTCAGCTTCGGCCACGCTGTCTGTCGCCTCGATTTCATGATTGACCTCGATTATCTCCCGGTCCAGTTCGAGGCGGCGATAGATGAACAGTCTGGCCGCCGCGGAGAGTCCCGTGACCCAGTCACGCCTGATCGCCGCGACTGTCAGCCCGATCCCGATCAAGAACCCAAGAAGCGAACTCGTCACCCAGGCTGGCGTCAGCACGCTGTTTGGGTTCGTTCCCCAGGCGACTTCCTGGGGGTCGGTCAGGAAGTCACCGTCCGAATCGACCGCGAGCGGGTCCGTTCCAAGGTCCGAAACTTCTTGTCCATCGTTGAGACCGTCGCCGTCCGTATCGACGGTGGTCGGGGACGTGCCAGCCGCCAGTTCCTTTCCGTCGCTGAGACCGTCACTATCTGTGTCACTCTCGGTGGGTTCGGTCCCCGCCTCAAGTTCTGTCCCATCTGCTATCCCATCACCGTCAGTGTCTGCGACCGTCGGGTCGGTGCCCAGGGCCAGCTCCCTGCCGTCAGCGACCTCATCAGCGTCGGTGTCGGCCTGTACCGGGTTCGTACCGATCTCCAGCTCCCGACCGTCGACGACGCCGTCGTCGTCCGTGTCTGCGTCGGTCGGATCGGTCTCGCCAGACGCCTCTCGCTGGTCGGACAGCCCATCGCCGTCGGTATCGGCGACGGTCGGATTCGTTCCGAGTGCCAGTTCGCGTTTGTCCGAGAGCCCGTCGCCGTCCGTGTCGCCCTGTCGCGGGTCGGTACCCTGTTGAATCTCAGCCCTGTCACTGACACCATCTTCGTCAGTGTCTGTGGCCGTTGGGTCCGTCCCGTGCTGGTGGACCTCTGACCCGTCCAACAGCCCGTCACCGTCAGTGTCGGTGTCAGTGAGGTTCGTCCCTCGGGCCACCTCGTTGCTGTTGTTGAGCCCGTCATCGTCAATATCACCGGCACGCTGAATCGGCTGCAAAGGCACCGACCGCGTATCCAGCGTGGCGTTAGAACTCGTGTTGCGCAGAGAGATAGAGAGATCATCGAGTCCCGCCCTTCCGGGGGTCGTGAGAGTTGCAGTTCCGTTCGGGCCGACCGACGTACACGTCGCTGACCTGTTCGCACGCGCACAGACTGTGAGATTTTCCTGCGGCGACGTAACTGTGACCGCGATCCGATACCCGCTGGCCCGTTCGCCATCTATTTCTTCCCAGACGAACGCACCCCCATTCGGTCCGTCTGCGGTAGCCTGTGTTGGCTCCACCGACCGTATCGCTGGCGCCGTTTCGTTGCCCGTCGCTGTGTATTCAGTATACTGCCCGGCGTCCGCTGCGGCAGCGACACCTACGGAGACAGACGCGACTGTCAAGAGGAGGAGTAAAGCGCAGATCCCGCTCACGATCCGGTGTCTCATACAGTACGGGTGTCACAGCGCGACAATATCCTTTTTGCCACATAGCCTCTTTGTCACTTCTGACCACACCTGATAATTCAGCGATAATTTGTGGCGCGCCCCGACTACTTACTCTTCGGACAGTCCGAGCTCCGACCCAACGACCTGATCCATACCGCGCCGAATCCGTTGTGACATCGCTGATGGTGAAATACCGAGTTTGTCCGCCAGCTCAGCCTGTGAGATGCCACGAGGCACGTCGAAGTACCCCTCTCTGTGTGCCGTCTCAAGTGCGACCTGCTGGTCTGCGGTTAGTCCGCATACGTCGGCGTTTGCCTCTCCAGAGGTCCAGTACAGCCGGTCAAGTCTAAATGTGATGTTCCGTTCAGAACACTCGGATCGGAACTGCGACAGTGCCGCTTGTGACCGAAACTGTGCGTGCACTAGCCACTGCCCACCCGTCCCTTCCATGTCGAGCGCCCGACCACCGGCGCGGACGAGCGAGGGCGTGAGTCGAACGGCGCTGTCGGCCACCTCGACCCGATAGACGCGGTTCGTCTCCGTCCAGTCTAATACGACGGACTCGCATACCGTGCTATCCCTATCCAGTTTTGTTTCGAACTGGTCAAGACCCTCACCGACGGCCTCTATCACCACGAAACTCGACGCACCGTCGTCGATCATCTGCTCCGGACGGACTGTTATGTCCGGACTGCTCTCGACTGCCTCCGTCAGAACTAGCTCCGGATGACTCAGACACAGATCGACACCGAGGCTTTTCTCCCGTGGTGTCCCATCTGTCTCCGATGGGCTTGCCGGCCCGTACCCAGCGCCATCGACTGGCTGGTCCACCTCGGCCGCTGACCCCTGGTCGCCGGTATTGCGCATGTGGACATCAGACGAATCGCACACAAGGATATTACCACTATACAGATAGTGTCTGCGAGGTGAGATGCTATACTGATAGCCGGGCGTGGGCCGGGTAGCCGCCTCCGTTTGCTCACCTTGCGGTGTCGGAAGATCGGCAGGTCACCGGCCTTCGGAGGGATGACTCTCGCCGACGTGGGACAGTCAGACAACGAAACACCCAAACCACTCGGAAGGAATGACTACCGCATGGCAGATAGTCGTTCGTCGGCCCTCCTTGACGAGAATGGGAACCTTTTCGGCCTCGTCAATGTCGTTGATGCGCTAGCCGTCCTGCTCGTCGTTGCGGTCGTCGTGGCAGGCGCTGCGCTCGTTCTCCAGCCGGAGCCAGAGTCACCGGAACCGAACACAACCAATGTCACCCTCGACCTCGGGACACAACCATCGTACATCGTCACGGAGATCACTGAAGGCGATACGTACAGTCCCGATGGCGATTCGAAGCTCACCGTCACAGACGTTCACCTGACACCGCAGGACGATCAGACACGCGTCATCCTTCGGGCCTCACTGCAGGGACCACCTGACGGGGATAGTCTCACATATGCGAATGCACCCCCTCGCCTCGGCCGGTCACTGACTATCGCGACAAGTCGATACGAAGTAGATGGTCAGATTCGTGCAGTGGGTGGTGACAACAGTTTCACTCAGGAAGACACGACGGTGGTTCTCAGAGACACCATGGCCACCGCCGAAGCGCGAGATATCACCCCCGGTGATGAGATCCGCCTCGCTGGCCGCACTGTTGCGACTATCGAAGACGTAGCTGCATACACAACCGATAATTCAACCGAACAGACCGTCTTCGTCGAAGCAGAACTCGACGCACACAGACAGCAGTCCGACCGTCGATTCGGCGGCACACAGATCCGGCGCGGGCAAACAGTCACGCTCCCGGCCGAAGACTACACCTTCGACGGTCGCATTGAAAAGGTGGATAGCGGCCTCCAGCCAACGACTACCGATGTGCTCCTGGAAACAACCGTCGATGCAGAAACGGCTGGCCGTATCGCTACCGGTGACGTCACTACCGTCGCCGGGTACGAGGCCGCCGAAGTACGAACGGTCACCACGTACGCGACACAGAACCCCGACCGCAAACAGGTGTTCGTCGGTCTCTCGCTGGCGACCCTGGAAAACGCTGGCCGTCAGCAGTTCGGCAGCGCTGCTGTTCAGCGCGGGAACGACATCACCATTTCGACGCAAAGCTACGAACTCTCCGGAACCATCGAGCGGGTCGGGGAACTCGAACCACGTGGGGCACCCACTAATCGGACGGTTACACTGCGGATGACGGACATGCGCGCGGACATGGCCGACGCAATCAGGCCTGGTATGACCGAAACCAATGGCGGCGAAACGGTCGCTCGCGTCAGCCGTGTCAGTACCGAACCGTCTGTCATCATCACCACGGGCGACAACGGCTCCGTGAACGTCGTTGACCACCCGTACTTGCGTGATGTCACCATCACGACTGAACTCCGAGTCCGCGAGACGACGAGCGGTGTGCAATTCAAGGGTGAATCCCTCCAGCAGGGCTCGACAGTCGTCATCAATTTGGGGACGATCACCATCGAAGCAACGGTCGTGAGTGTCGGACTCTGAACGACATCACAAACGGTATGTCGGACCACTCAAACGAGTAGGTAATCGGATGTCGGAAGAATCCGGGTCGCTGAGCCCCATTGATGCCGTCGGAAAGAAAATAAGCGCCATTAGCGACGGATCACGGGTCATCACCACTGTGCGAACGCTCGGGTCTCGAACGAGTGATTTTGTTCAGGAGTCGTATTGCTATCGCTGGCTCACCAAGGAGCCCGATCCAGAGGTCATCGTCATCGATCTTCGGGAGACGTACACTGTCGGTCCGTTCATTGCACTAATAGATAGGATCATCCCGCACGTCAAGCACGCATGGGAGCACTCGCATGTGGGTTTGGTCGCGGAAGGTGTGTTCGAACGCCTTAGTGAGGAGGTGTTCGACCCACTTGCTGAGACGCGTGGCTACGAGCTTGCAGCCGCTATCTTGACGCCGCCCGAGCCTCCAGAGCAAAAACGCACCGTAGTGGATGATTCAGAGTCTAACGAAGACGAACCGTCATAGTCCCCCCATTGTTAGACTTTTTGCAAGATTCCGTGGTTCATCGATACTTCGTCACAGGAGTGACACAGGGCGGTATGACACCAGTCGCACATGCGTACTCGCTAACGCAACAACGTTTCAGAGGTGTAAATCCGACATTTCGATCACATATTGCCCCGTAATATCCTGTCGTGCGCGTTACGACTTACCTATTCATTCGGTGGATAATCAACGGGATCCTATGGCCTACGACGGCCAGTGGGCACTTCGGATGCCGGCACGATGCACCAACCCAAACACTACGACCTGATTGACGGGAGATTCAAGTAATACGGGGTGTAATACTCTGATATGGGTGAAACGACGAAGGTCACGGAGAAGGGGCAAACGACAATTCCACGAGACCTCCGTGAAAAATACGGTATCGAGCCGGGTGACAGCGTGGAGTGGGTCGAGACAGAAGATGGCGTCATGTTGACGAAGGCGGTCGACGGCGGCGGACGCGGCATGTTGGTGCCCGATAATACTGACGAGAACACACGCGAAGAAATCGCACAGGAACTGACTCAGCGGATACACGCCCGGCGGACGAAGGAGACGCCCGACACGTGGCGAAGTATGTCGTCGACTTGATGGGGTATCTGCGATATCTGATCGACAGTCTGCCAGAGGAGGCAAGCACGATTTCCGACCGCGCAGAGGCCGGGATGGACGTGTTGTACGCACCGGATGTCGTCATCGGCGAGACGCTGTACGAGGTGGCGTTTGGCGGCGAAGTCGCAGGTGTGGCGCTTCAGGGAAACCCGAACGACGTGTATCGCCGAACTGTGACGAACGGCCCTATCGACGTGGTCGCTCTCGACGAGCACGCGATGGCGATCTACGCGAGCCTCGCCGAGTTCTACAAGTAGAACTCCACGACGGACTGATTCATGCTGCACACCGAACGCTCGACACCGAGGCGGTCATCTCCGACGATAGTCACCTGCGCCAGAACGAGGTCGAACTCGTCTGGGACTGAGACACCATCCGTGTTCTTGTGTCAAGAGTGGGCCACGATACACGGGAACAGGTCAGCGTCGTTGTTCGCCACAGTCTCGTTGGCTAACCAGAGCATCTCGAATAGTGGGAAACCCGGTAGCTCCTCACAAACACCCCACCGTGTCGACTGTTCTATGAGTCACCGATGAGCATCGTTTGAGGTGACCAGAAAACCTATTTTACTGTGACGAACCACATCTGCAGGTATGGGGACCCCTGAAGAGATGCTTCGTCACAGTGACCTCCTTCAAACAACGCACAGAACGGACACATACGCTATCCTCCGTTTCTTGTGTGCCCATCGTAAATCGACGGTGACACCGGCAGCAATTGCTGACGGAACCGAATGTCCAGAATCGAAGGTTGTGACCACGCTGAGCCGCCTCGAAGCTATCGGAGCGATCGGACGGGTTACTGACGGAGTTCAGATTCACGGGGACGCTGCCGAAACACTTGCCCGACGGCTGAGGTCACTGGATGCAGTGACCCAACTATTCGTCACCGCACCTGACGATTGCTACGCAACGGAAGATTGGGAATCACAAATCGGGTCCATCGACTGCGTGGACGAAGACAGGCGGTGAACCGCCTCGGGGACTCGTGTTCTCGTCGACAAGTACCCGGTATTCCATTCAGCTACTCGTCGTCTCGGGTCAGTTCGGCGACTGAGACCGCCCCACTCTTTCGGGCCGTCGCTTCGCGTTCCGCTCGCCGTTTCTCGGCGGCCGCCATCTCTTCAGGGTGACTGTGGTAGTACTCGAGTGTACCGTACACGTCAGCGACATCCAAATCGAGCTGGGCAGCCACCTCCTCGGCCGACTTTCACGCACCTTCAACGAGTCCGCGAATCCGGCGTACCGTCACGCGTCGCCCCTCGATGTGCGGTTCGTCGTGGAGGTTGCTTACGATCCGGACGGACGACTGTGCCATACCCGAATCTAGCGGGCCGATCCAGATAAACGGTCGCCTCGCCAGCGCTCAGGGCGCGGAGACGAGGAAGCAAAGGCTCGACATCCCCTTGGAGAGCCCTCGCATCTCTACAAGATCGTTCGTGTACTCGTGTACCCGCTCCAGTTTCGTCGCGACAACCGCCTCATGTACCAGCTAGCTATCTCCTTTTGCGAGCCGATCGATGAACTCGCACCGGTCTCGTTCCCGATCGGCGGTAGTTCGCTCGTATTCACTATGTATCTGCTCACGGTAGGCAGCGACATCTCGTTCGTCACCGACCAGCCGAACTCCCTCTTAGAGGGCTGCGCGTGCGATCGGAAGGGGAAGATCCTCGATGTCGCTTACGCCGCCACAGACGCGGAGGGGGATGTCAATCGAAAAAGTGTGGTTTCAAGCGCAGTCACTCCGGTTTTCGATTGTCATCGCGATCGATCGAGAGACCGATATCCGAAACCGATTCCCGGCCGATCGGCCGCCAGGTACAACCGGTCCATTCGTCGACGATCCGCCACCAGTCAGATCCGCTTTGCTGGCGAGCAAATCGAATTCGACGACGGGCTGATTCGGTGGGTGTATACGCAATTGTCACCCTCTCGAAGGGCTTGCGATGGCTCTCTTGCTCCGATTCTTCGGGTGCTGTTTCGTTTTGCTCTCCCATTTTAACCTCTTTGGGTTCAGGTTCTGTCTCGGTTTTCGCCGTCTTGCTGGCGTCTTTGTTCGAGTCTGCTGTCGGATCGGACTCGTGTTGGAGATATTTGACGCTCTCCGGGACCCCGCTCTCATCGCCGAACCGACGTTGGGCTTCGTCACGGGTGAGCCGCGGGCCTTCGTAGTACTCGTGGTAGTGTTCGTTCCAGGCGTGGCGGTGTTCGATGGGGAGCTGGCGGTGCCACTTCCGGTAGGGTGGCTCGTCGACGCGGTGGATGTGGACGTGACAGCTCTGGCAGACGGGGATCACGTTCTCCACACGGTCGTCGGTATCGTCGCCGTTGACGTGGTGCAATGATAGCTTGTCCTGTCGGCGACGCCCGTGGGTCGTGTTGAGCCAGCCTGCCGGTGAGCGCCCACAGACCACGCATTTGTCGCCCCACTCATCGTACACTGCCTGTCGGAACTCGTCGGTCATCTCACGCTCACCTCACTCGCTGATGGGTGGTTGTTCTGCTGTCTATTGGGCAGGCGACTGCCTACCGCGGTCTGTTCTGATTGCACCGGTCGTGTAATCGGTCTCCACTGTTCGTCTGCTCGTGGCACCCACGCAGTTGTCGGGCGAGACACCGTCTCTGTAGGTGTCCTTCCGACGTCTACGTGCGTGGCTTGGGTCTTGTTCGGAGTCATCACTACGAGAGGCAACTCTGGAAGCGTGCCGCTCCGTCTGAGTCCCTCTCACTCCACTCGAGGGGTACAAACGGATCCAGAGAACCAGACCGAACCTCCGGGTCAGTAACTCACTTCCGAGAGGAAGAAATCACTCACCTTTGCCGACGAACGTGACCGACTCCTCCTTGCTGATGTGAGGCGGTTAGTCTTCTCTGTACGGTTTTCGTTAATCCTACTTGGCCTCCGGCTCATATTGCTCCTGAGAACGGAGGCTGAGCGCCTGGGTTCAGTTAATGAAATGCTGAGCTGTTGAGTTAGGGTTGGATAGGTCGCAGGCACTGGTTGTATTGCTGACAGTTTCTTGGCTGACATGGGCCCACTCTTGACCAGTCCAGATTCAGTACCTCACAAAACTGCTGTGTTGAATAGCGGTCTCTAAGCCACCGTGAGACGATACCGATCTTGAGATCACTCGCGACGACCGCTAGCAAGCCGACTCAAATTTCGACTGC
>Ga0207770_100102_pt1 | contig 76074 bp, 64 predicted proteins | sample A23E2SouthBayCA_FD_187729 | JGI IMG/M metagenome (GOLD analysis project Ga0207770, IMG submission 187729) | Aerobic enrichment media microbial communities from Eden Landing Ponds, California, USA - A23 E2 (SPAdes) | ecosystem: Environmental > Aquatic > Marine > Unclassified | place: Emeryville...
CAGCTCGCCCTGCGGTTCCACCACTCCGGCATGCCCAAAGACCTCGTCGAGGACCAGATCCGCCTCTTCGGCGAGGAAGTCGTCCCCGCCTTCGACTGACGACCGCTCGCGGAACCGCCTCGCCTCGAACGGGGTCCGACGCCTGGCCCGACCGCAGACGCACGGATGCTGGGGCGACACAGTGTTCGGGATGTGGGACCGGCGACACCGGGGAGCGGACAAAGCGCTTATGCCGTTGCCGCGGGTGCCGTCGGTCGTGAACCCTCTCGCAGACAACCCTCTCGAGAGCCGTACCGACTTCCAGCGGGCGGTCAGGTCGCTGTTCGCTCCGGTCGAGCCGTACTACAGCCCCGGTAGCGCCCGGATGACTCCGGGCGAGACGGGCGCACACTTCCCGGCGGTCGGGGCCGATTTCGAGGGGTTCTCCCGACCGCTGTGGGGGCTCGTGCCGCTCGCGGCGGGCGGCGGTGAGTTCGACCGCTGGTCGCTCTACCGGCGCGGCCTCGCGAACGGGACGGACCCCGACCACGAGGAGTACTGGGGGCCGGCGGACGACTACTCCCAGCGACTCGTGGACATGGCTGCCGTCGGGTTCGGCTTGGCGCTGGCGCCGGGAGAGCTGTGGGACCCCCTCGACGCCGGCGCCAGGGCGGACCTCGTCGCGTGGCTCGACCAGATAAACGACGCGGCCCTGGTCGATAGCAACTGGCAGTTCTTCCGGGTGCTCGTGAACCTGGGGCTGCGCGAGGTCGGCGCCGAGCACGACTGGGAGCGAACACAGAAGACCCTCGACAGGCTCGAGAGCTTCTATCTCGGCGACGGCTGGTACGCAGACGGACCCGCCGACGAGCGTCCGTGCGACCACTACATCCCGTGGGCGATGCATTTCTACGGGCTGGTCTACGCGGCCGTCGCCGACGGGGACGACCCCGAGCGGGCCGAGCGGTTCCGCGAGCGGGCAGCGGCGTTCGCCGACGAGTATCGCCACTGGTTCCACGCCGACGGACAGGGGCTCCCGTACGGTCGGAGTCTGACGTACCGATTCGCCCAGGCGTCGTTCTGGGGTGCGATGGCGTTCTCCGGTGTCGACGGGTCGACCCTCTCGTGGGGGCAGATCCGCGGGCTGTGGGCCCGGAATATCCGCTGGTGGGCCGAGAGACCGATATTCACCGCCGACGGCGTTCTCACGATCGGGTACGGGTACCCGAATCTGAAAATGAGCGAACCCTACAACTCCCCGAGTTCCCCCTACTGGGCGGTGAAGGCGTTCCTCCCGCTGGCGCTTCCCGCCGACCACCCGTTCTGGCGGGCCGAGGCGGAACCGCTTCCGGGAACTGCCGGGCGCGAGGTCCAGACCCACCCGAAAATGGTGGTCTGTCGCGACGACGGGGCGGACCACCACTACGCGCTGACGGCGGGACAGAACAGTACCTACCTCGAAAAGTACACGAAGTTCGCCTACTCGACCGAGTTCGGCTTCAGCGTCCGCAGTCGCGCCACGGGCCTGGCGGGGGCCGGCCACGACAGCGCGCTCGCGCTGAGCGAGGACGGGACGCGCTACCGGATCCGCCTAGAGGTCACGGACGCCGTCGTCGACGAGTCGCCGGCGGCCGGGCCGGTACTCTACTCTCGGTGGACCCCCTGGCCGGACGTGACCGTGGACACCTGGCTCGCACCGGCCTCGCCGTGGCACGTCCGCGTCCACCGCCTGGAGACCGGTCGCCCGCTCCACAGCGGCGAGGGCGGTTTCCCGCTCTCGATGGACGGTGACGGCTTCCCGGGGGCGTACGACCGCGTCGAAACCGACGGCGCGGCGCTCGCGCGCTATCCCGCCGGAACCACCGGAATTCGCGACCTTCGGTTCGGGCGCGACGACGACTGCGAGCGGGCCAGACAGGGACGTGCCGTCGACCAGGACCCGAATACGAACGTCCTCGCCCCCCGGACGGTCGTGCCGACGTTGACCGCCCGCCACGAACCCGGAACACACTGGCTTGTCACGGCCGCGACGGCCGCGCCGGGGAGCGGCGACTGCGAGTGGGGCCGTCCCCCCATTCTGGCCGACGACGGGGAGAGGCCGGTCCTCCGGAACCACACCGGCGACCCGCTCCTGCACTGTGACGAGAGCGCGCCCGGTTCTCTGGCAGCGTTCGCGCCGCGCTGAGCGACCCGAGACGGTCTCACCGGACGGGAGCGCCCGATCCGCCGGGGAGACAGACCCACTGGCGACGAGACGGTCACCAAAACATATATGTATCGAATAGGCGACCGTGAGGGCATGGACGCGCTTTCCGTAGACCACAGCTTGCCGGACCCGGGGGAGTACGACCCGGAGATCGGGGTCGTCGGCTGTGGCAGCATCTGCGAGTACCACCTGGAAGCGTACGCGGACGCCGGCTACGACGTCCGGGCGCTGTGTGACATCGACCGCGAGCGGGCCGTGGCGCTGCGCGACCGGTTCTACCCGGAGGCCACGGTGTACGAGGACCACGAGACGCTCCTCGCGAACGAGGACGCCGAGGTCATCGACGCGACGACCTACCCCGAGCCGAGAGTCGGGATCGTGGCCGACGCCATCGACGCGGGTCGACACGTCCTGAGCCAGAAACCGTTCGTCACCGACCTCGCGGACGGCCGCCGCCTCGTCGAACGGGCGGACGACGCCGGAGTCACGCTGGCGGTCAATCAGAACGGTCGCTGGGCGCCACAGTACCGATACATGCGCGCGGCCGTCGACGCGGGCCTCGTCGGCGACGTCCACTGCGTCTCCCTCGAGCGCCACTGGGACAAAAACAGTATCGCGGGCGACGACATCGAGCACCGACTGTTCTTCTACTACGGCATCCACGTGGTGGACATGGTCCGGTGTCTCCTCGGCGGCAACCCCGAGCGCGTCTCGGCGGCCACCGCTCGCTCGCCGGGACAGGCGCCCGAGGAACCGCTGCTGGGCGAGGTGGTGCTCGAGTACGACAGCGCCCTGGCACGGCTGACGTTCAACGGTGACGAGCGCGGAGTCGAAGTCAGTCGCGGCCGCGTGTCGGGGTCCGACGGCACGATCACCAGCGAGGGCGAGGACCAGAACGCCGAGACAGTGTGCGTCCACCGCGAGGAGGGGACCGTCAGCCCGGCGCTGTCGGGGTCGTGGTTCCCCGACGGGTTCGGCGGTGCGATGGCGGAACTGCTCGCGGCCGTCGCAGAGGACCGCGAACCGGTCCACAGCGCCCGGGACAACCTCGGGACCGTCGCGACGACGATCGCCGCCATCGAGAGCGCACGGCGCGGCGAAGCCGTCGAACCCGCCGCGGTCGAGCGCCTCCCGTAACCCCCTGCGGTCGCCGTCCCGCCGGGCGTCCGACCGCGTTCGCGGCGCGACCGCGGCCGGCGAGGCAGGCCCATCGAACCCACCCCGGTGACGCACCGTTTTATTACCGCCGAACGGTACCCTGCGAGCATGGAGATCACCGACCTGGAAGCCGTCCCTGTCGCGGCGGACGTGAAACCTCTCGACGAACCGGGCGGACTGGCGCCGTACGTATCGAGTACCGGACGAGTCACCACGGCCGAGCGCCTGCTCGTTCGACTCGAAACTGACACGGGGGTCACGGGATGGGGTGAGATCCTGCTGGAACTGTCACCAGCAGCCACCGTCGCCGTCGTCGAAGAGGAGATCGCGCCACGCGTCGCCGGCCGCGAGGTCTGGGAAATCGAGGCGGTGATGGACGAGTTCTTCTACTACTACGTCGACGTCGATTCGCTGCTGGGCGCCGTGGAGATGGCGATGTGGGACGCGCTCGGCAAACACTACGATGCGCCGCTCCACCAGTTACTCGGCGGGAAGTGCGCCGACGAGGTGCCGGTCGCCTACTGCGTCGGCATCCTCGATCCCGAGCAGTCCCGCGAACACGCCCGGTACGCACTGAACGAGGGGTACGACGTGCTCAAGACGAAGGGAGGGCGCGACTGGGAGACCGATGTCGAGCGGTTGCGTGCGATTCACGACGAGGTCGACGGCCAACTGGAGTTACGCGTCGACGCGAACCAGGGCTGGTCGTTCGAGGACGCCGTCCGCGTCGGTGCGACCCTCGAGGACGCGGGCGTCTACCTCCAGTACCTCGAGCAGCCGACCCGGATCGAGACCTACGGCACCTACGAGCGACTGCGGAGTCGCCTCCGACAGCCGATATGCGTCAACGACGATACGTACTTCGACCACAACCTGTTCAACATGGTTCGGGAGGACGCCGTCGACGTCGGGGTTGTCGACGTCGCGCCCTCGGGGATACGTGGCGTGGAGCGAATGGCCGGCGTCGCCGCCGACGCGGGGGTCTCGCTGGCCCACCACTGCGGGTTCGACCTCGGGGTGAAGACGGCCGCGATGCTCCACACGGTTGCGAGTACGCCCGCCATCGGCCTGGCGAGCGACACCGTCTACTACGCCTGGGACGACCACGTCGTGGAGTCGCCGTTCACCGTCTCCGAAGGGGCGCTGTCGGTCCCCGACGGTCCCGGATTGGGTGTGACCGTCGACGAGAGCCGCGTCGCCGATCTCCGGATCGACGTCTGAAGTCGGGACCGTGGGGCGTCTCCGGCCCGGTCGGCCGCTACGGCCGTGCGTACAGCCCGCGCCCCTCGCGCTGGGCCACCTCGATCAGCCAGTCGAGGGTGTCGAGATACGCCTGTGCGGCGTCCTCGTCGACGACAGCGGCCTCCTCGACCATGTCGGCGAGCGTCCCCCGTGCGCGCCGGTAGTCTGCAACGGCCCGTTCGGCGCTCCGGCCGGAGAGCGAGGCGTACGCGTCGGCGCGCTCGTCGACGTCGGGCGGCAAGAGGGCGCCGCCGAACTCCCCGAACAGGTCGAAGCCGTCGGGGACGTGCGGGCCGAGGACGTGCCGGGTCAGGTCCTGGCCGAACGACCAGTCGGTCTCGGACCCGTCGCGTCGCCCGGGGGCAGTCTCGGGCGCCTCGTCGCGCCACATCCGGTCGCCCAGCACCGCGACGGCCGACGGGAGCGCTCGCCGCTGGAGCGCTCGCCAGGAGTCGTCTTTCCAGCCGTTCCAGGCGGGGATTTGGCTTCCGAGCAGGTCCCCCGCGGTTTCCCGGCCACCTCCGCTCCCGTCCCCGTCTCCGCTTCCCGCTGTGCCTCCGTCCCCGTCGCTCGTCGGGAACTGGCCGGGCGTCCACTCGCGGGCGAGTGCCCGCTCCAGCCCGGTCGTGACGTAGGTCGCCTGACAGTAGCTGTTGACGACGTCGAACCCTTCGGCGAGGAAGCGCTGCATGCTACAGCCCTCGACGGGGACCGGCACGTCCCAGTCCCGGTCGGGGTCCGAGACGGTCCAGAACTGGACGACAGTGTCCCGCGGGATGTCGGGGGCGGTCGACACGTCGATCATGTCGTTCCAGACGACCATTCGCCGGTCGAAGTCGTCGAGGATCCCGTGGAGGCGCCGGAGGAAGTACTGGAAGAGCCCCTGTAGCCCGTCGAGACCCTCCCGCTCGATCCGCGCCTGGCAGACCGGGCAGTCGTCCCAGGAGACGTTCAGCGCCCACTCGTCCCCGCCGACGTGGACGTACTCGCCCGGGAACTGGTCGACGACTTCCGCGAGGAGGGTCTCCAGAACCTCGTAGGTCTCCTCCGCCCCGGCACAGACCGTGTAGTCGCTCGGGTCGTCTCCCGCACACTGAACCTCCGGGACCGTCTCGATGAGGTGGGTCGCGTGCCCGGGTACGTCGAACTCCGGGACGAGGGTCACGTCCCGGTCGGCCGCGTAGTCGACGAGGTCGTCGACGTCCGTGGGGTCGTAGGTTTCCCCGGTCGAGAGGTCCGGATACGCTGTCGATTCGAGCGCGTACGTCTCGGTGTCGATCAGGTGGAACTGGAGTCGGTTGAGCTTTGCGCGCGCCGCGGCGTCGACGAGCGTTTCGACTCGTTCGGCCGGGATGTGCCCGCGAGCCGGGTCGAGCATCAACCCGCGCCACGGATACGCCGGGCGGTCGGTGACCTCACAGACCGGGAGTGTCACCGGCCCGCGTCCGTTTCCGTCCCCGGTGTCGCTCCCCGCCGGACCCTCGTTCCCGTCTCGGTCCCGCGGTCGGTCGGCAGCGCCCCACAGCGTCTGTGCACCGTAGTGGAGGCCGGTTCGGGTGGGCGCACCGAGTTCGATCCCGTCGGGAGCGACGGACAGGCGGTACGCGCCCGGACCGGCGCCCGTCTCGACGCGCTCGTCACGGAGCAGGGTGAGCGTCGTGCCGGACGTGCCGGTGGCCGCCTCGTCAGCGTCGGTCTCGGCGAGTCGGACGTCGAGGTCGAGCGACGACAGAACGGATCTCACGCGCGGAGTGGCCGCCGTCGCGGCCTCGCTGCCGTCGGTGACGAGCGTCACCGCCCTGTCGAGCGAGACACGGTCGCCCGTCTCGGAGACACTGTCGGCTCTGGGAATGACTCGGTCGATATCCATGCCTCCGGGTTCGGAACCCCGGTTGAATAACGTACCGCCGGCGGCAGGCGGGGGTCGGACAGCTGCCGCTATCGATTGGAGAAGTCCTGCTCGAGTCGCGTCTCGCCGTCGCGCGCGAGAAATCCGACCCGCGCCAGCCCGTGGAGCAGGTACTCCGGCCCGAGCGTCGATTCGTAGTGGTCGAGGGTTGTCGCGCCGCGCGGGAGCGGCGCCCCGTCGAGAAACCACTCGCGGACCCAGTCGGCCAGGTCGAGCCCCGCCGTCAGCCACTTCTCGTCGCTCTCGCGCTCGTACAGCGTCGCGTAGAGACCGAGCACCGTCCCGGGGTCGCGCGCTCGAATGCCGCGGTGGGGGTCGGGGAAACCGACGGTGCGATACAGTTCGCCGATCTCGACGGCGTGACGCCGGGCAATCGCGCGCGCCTCGCCGTCGAGGTGTCCGGCGGCGGCGAGACAGAGGAGCGCCTGCGTGGCGGCGATGCGGTCGCCGTAGGCGCTCCCCCAGAACGGCTCGGTCGTCCGGAGTTCGCGGTCCCGACTCACGCTCCCGACAATACGACCGGCGGCGTAGTCGTGGGGCGCGTCGACGACGCCCAGCACGTAGTGGCGGCCGCGCTCGCGGGCGGTAGCCGCGAGGTCGGAGTCGACGTCGGCCAGGATCGCCGCGGTGTCGAGCAGCGACGCCCCCAGCGAGCAGGTGACGTGGGTCAACAGCTCGTCGACGCGGTCCTCGCGGTAGTTCCGGCGCCGACTCTCCAGGGGGAGCAGGCCGTGTTCCCTGAGCGGACTCTCCCACCAGTAGTCGAGCATCCGCACGAGGTTCGCCCGGCGTTCCGGGCGCTGGTCTCTCGCGTACGCGAACGCCCAGTCGTGAGCGTAGAAGCCGCTGTGGCGCGGGTAATCTGTCCCGTAGCCCGGGACCGCGGCGTAACGCTCCACCTCGATCGGGGCATGGCGGTTGAAGTGCGTGCGCGTCTCGTCGGTCCAGTGCCAGCCGAGACCGTCGGCGAACGCCTGAAGCGTCGCCGGGTCGCGGGTAGCGACCGCCTCGAGGAGGTACTCGGGCAGCAGGCCGAGGTGTTCGTGGACGGCACCCACCGGCCGCGGGTCGCCGTCGAGCGCCTGCGAGTCGCCCACGGCGTCGGTCTCGAGGTTCCAGAACGCCTCCTCGCCCATCGGCCAGAGTCGGGTGGCCGTGTCGGTACACGTCTCGACGAAGGTGTCGAAATATCTGTCGGCGGCGTCCGCGAACGTCGGATCGCCGTCGACCGTCGAGAGCGCGTCCCACGTCCGCAACAGGGGCTTCTCGTCCGCGAGGTTCGCACCGGGAAACACCCGGTCGTCCGTTCGCAACCCCTCGATGGTCGGTGGCATCGTCGCGAGCATCTCGCCGCTCTCGCGATCGAGGATCGACGGGAGCAGTCCGTCGTGAGCCTCGGCGGCCGCGACAAGCCTTCGAGAGGCCGTTTTCACGTCCGCGACGACCGCGGCGCCCCGGGCCGTCGCGGACCTCTCGATGGCCGAACCGTCTCGGGTTGTTCCGGTGGCGACGTCGCGGCCGTCGATCCCGTTCTGACGACCGCCGTCAGCGCCTCCGTTCCCGGTACCGCCGGCGTCTCCGTTACCGCCGTCGTTCGTCCCGTCCCCGGTCAGTCCCGGACATCCGGACAGACTCGCGGCGCCGGCCGCACCCACGAGAGCGAGGTACCGGCGCCTGGTCGGCCGGGACTTGCCGCTGTCGCTCACCGGAGGCATACGCTCGCGTTCGGATCCCAGCGTAGTAAGCGTTTCCGCGGCGCTACGAGAACTTGGAGTTGACTTCGAGGATGTTCGCGCTCCGGCGGACCAGGTCGGGCAGGGTGTCGGTGAGGGCCTCCCCCTCGATGCGGCGGGAGGGGCCGGAGACGCTGACGGCGCCGACGACGCCGTCGGGGCTGGTCACCGGCGCGCTGAGACAGCGGAGCCCGCGGACGTTCTCCTCGTCGTCGATGGCGTACCCGCGCTCTCTGACGGTCTCGAGCGCGTCGATCAGGTCCTCGCGGTCGGTGATGGTGAACTCGGTCTTCTGTGGCAGTCCGTGGGCGTCGACTATCTCGTGGACGCGCTCCTCGGGCAGGTGAGCGAGAATGGCCTTGCCGAGCGCGGTGCTGTGCATGTGCTCGCGGTAGCCGATAGTCGAAGCGGTCTCGACCGCCGTCTCGCTCTCGGTCTTGTACACGTAGACCACCTGCCCGCGTTCTTCGACCCCGAACGAGGCGACCTCGCCGGTCTCGGACGCGAGACTGTCGATTTCGGACTCGACGGAGTCGTAGATCGGGACCTGGTCTTTCACGTGTTCGGCCAGGTTGAGGAATTCGAAGCTGAGGCGGTACTCCTCGCCGTCGTTGACGACAAACTGGTTGTCCTCGAGCGTCGCGAGGTGACTGTGGACCGTCCCTTTCGAGCGGTCGATCCGCTCCGCGATCTCCGTCACGCCCGCGCCCTGGGTCTGTCGCAGTGTCGTGAGAATCTCGCAAGTTATCGTCACCGCGTTTACCGTTCGTGCACCCGTGGGATTCATAACGGTTTGTAGCAGCCAAACGCGTATCAAGCTTTCTCCGGGTCGTGTCGCCCGCACCCCCTCGCCCACGCTCCATCGGCCGCGACGTGGCCGACGCCCCGCGAAACGGTCAGAGCTCCGCTCCTCGGGCGAACGTCCACCGGTCGAATCGACCTCACGTCCCGCCGGACCGCGGATGCACCCAGGCGGACCCCGGAACCACTCGCCGCTCTCCAGTTCCCGTTGTCTTCAGCATCCTGTTCGCGTCGTGCGAACGGGATCGCCTCCCCCTGAACGGTGGTCGAATTCCCCCGCGCTGCGAGGAGTCCAGTGGTGCTCGCCGCACTGACCGCCACGTGAGTCGAAATCACCGCCCGCGCTCGCGGATATATTACAGTACTATTCCTGTAATCTATTTCACTCGAGCCGGTGAGTACGGTCGCCAGGCCCGTTCGTGAAGTGCAAACGCTCATTAATCGCGGTATATCGGGCAGTTCTACTGAATATGACGGTCTGAAACGGCGACCAAACGGTCTCTCAGTCACCCGAACCCCGGTATTCGTTTGCGCATCGCAAACGGAATGAGCGGCGATAGCGCGTCACTGTTCGAGAGTGAGCCCGCGGGGTCACGGGTCGTGCACGGAACGCATTTATGCCGGGCTGGAGAAGAGTGCGCAGATGTCTGGTGACGAAACACCGCCCGGAGTCGCGCCGCGAGTCTACCACGTGACCGACGAGGACCCCGTCGGGTTCGCCGGCCGAGAACTGGGCGAGTACCTCTCTCGGCTGCTCGGTCGTCGCGTCCCGGTCGCACAGCGGGACGCGAGCGAGCGCGACGGTCAGACCGACGCGCTCTGGGTGGGGCCCGCATCGGCGTTCGACGGCGTCTCGGCACCGCCCGTGGACGACCCCGAACTCGACGACGGAGTCGTCGTGGAGACGGACGGGACCGCCGGCCTGGTGGCGGGGACGAACCCGCGCAGCGTCCTGCTCGCGGCGTATCGCTACCTCCGGGAACTCGGCTGTCGCTGGGTCCGTCCCGGTCCGGAGGGAGAAGTCGTGCCCGAGCGCGAGTCGCTCCCGCCGGTGAGCCTGTCGACGGTCCCGTCGTATCGCTATCGCGGCGTCTGCCTCGAAGGTGTCGTCAGCGTCGACCACGTCACCGAGATGGTCGACTTCCTCCCGAAACTCGGCTTCAACAGCTACTTCCCCCAGCTACCGGAGTCGTACCCGTTCTTCGAGCGGTGGTACGAGGCCCACGACAACCCGTATCGCGACGGCCAACCGTTTTCCGGTGCGGACGCCCGCGAACACCGCCGCGAGTGCGCCCGGGAGATGGAAAAGCGGGGGCTGGTCCGGCACGACGTCGGGCACGGCTGGACGAACGAGGTGCTCGACACGCCGGCGAAGGGGTGGGACGTCTGGACCGATGGGGTCCCGGCCGACCGCCGGGCGTACATGGCCAAAGTCGACGGCGAGCGGGCCCTCCAGGGACGGGGCGCCGGCGTCCCGCTGAAGACTGAGCTCTGTTACTCCAATCCCGCCGCGCGGCGGGCGCTCGTGGACGTGGTGTGTGACTACGCCGCCGCCAACCCGGGCGTGGACTACCTCCACGTCTGGCAGTCCGACGGCCACAACAACCACTGCGAGTGCGGGGACTGCCGGGAGACGAGGCCGGCCGACCTGTACGTGCGACTGCTCAACGAACTCGACGCGGCCATGCGGGACCGGGACATCGACACCCGCGTCGTCTTCCTCGCCTACACCGACCTCCTCTGGCCGCCCGAGGAGACGCGCATCCAGCACCCCGACCGGTTCGCGCTGATGTACGCGCCGATTGCCCGGTCGTACACCGCCGGCTACGGCGACATCGTCGCGGCTGACGCGGGCCCGGAAATCGCGAAAACGGACCGGCCCCGGCCGACCGATCTGCCCGGGCGCGAGCCCTACGAGCGCAACGACGTCGAGTTCCCGTCGACCGTCGCGGGCAACGTCTCGTACCTCCAGGGATGGCGAGAGCGTTTCGACGGCGACGCCTTCGCCTACGAGTATCACCTCATGCGCAACCAGTACGACGACCCGCCGGGGATGGACATCGCGGCGACGCTGGCCGATGACGTCGCACACCTCGCTGACGTCGGACTCGACGGCCTCCTGATGTGCTGTACGCAGCGGACGTTCTTCCCGACCGGGCTCGGGATGTACACGCTCGGGGAGTTCCTCTGGGACCGCGAGCGGTCGTTCGACGCCGTCGCCGACGAGTACTTCGCGGCGGCCTTCGGCGACGGGGGCGAGGAAGTACGGGCGTTCCTGGCGCGCCTGTCGACCCTGTTCGACCGCTCGACGGTCACCGACGACCTCGACGACGCGTCGCCCGACGCGGCGGCGGCCTTCGAGACCGCGGTCACTGCGATCGACGACTTCCGACCGGCGATAGCGGACGGACGCGACCACCCCGACGCCGCGCGGGCGCGCTCGTGGGACGTGCTCGGGCACTTCGCCGACGTGGGAGCGGGGCTCACCGACGCGTTCGCCGCCCGCGCCCGCGGCGACGAAGCGGCAGCCGCTCGCCACTGGGACGCCGTGGAGGAGACCGTCTGGCGGGCGGAACCCGAGTATCACCGCGTGCTCGACTCGTACTGGTTCACGCGCCGACTCGGCGAAGGGTTCGCCGAGCGGGGCGAGATCGGACAGCTCTGACGTCGCCGACGCCGGCGAGCGCGCCGAATGGCCCCAAACAGCGAGTGCCCGCGACTCGTCGGTAGGTTTAATCCGCGGGCCGGACTCCGGTGGAACGATGGAGATCACTGACCTCTCAGTGTACGTCGTGAACGTCGGCGTCGTCGACCTCGACGACGGCGGGATCGCGCCGTACGTCACGAACCACGGACAGGTCGACGACGTGAACCGGGCGGTCGTCCGCGTCGAGACCGACGCGGGGATCACCGGGTGGGGTGAGATGCGGACGTTCCTCTCGCCCGAGGCGACCCGCGCGATCCTCGAAGAGGGGATCGCGCCGTGGGTCCTCGGCCGGTCGCCCTACGAACTCGAGAGTCTGCGCCGACAGCTGTTCATCGAGTACACGAACGCGGACATGTTCTTCGCGCCGGTCGAGACCGCCTGCTGGGACATCGTGGGCACGGACCTGGGCAAGCCGATCTACGAACTGCTCGGCGGCTGGACCGCGCCGTCGGTGACCGGTCGGACGGACAGCCCGGACCGGAACGCGACACAGCGCGTCGACGCGGCCTACTGCGTGGGGATCCTCCCGCCGGAGGAGTCGCGTGCACACGCGGCACGCGCCCTCGAGGAAGGATACGGCGTGCTCAAGACGAAAGCGGGTCGTGACTGGCGCACGGACGTCGACCGGGTCGTCGCGATGCACGACGAGGTCGACGGTGAGCTGGACTTCCGGCTCGACCCGAACCAGGGGTGGTCGCTCGAGGACGCCGTCCGCGTCTGCGCGACGCTCGAGGACGCGGGCGTCTACCTCCAGTACCTCGAACAACCTATCCGGGTCGACGCGCACGCCTCGCTTACCAGACTCCGACAGCGGACCGCCCAGCCGATCGGGCCGAACGAGGACACCTACATCGCGCGTAACCTGCGGGAGATGATAGAGCGTGGCGCGCTCGACGCGGCGGTGCTCGACATGACACCCGCGGGCGGGATCAGCGCGGTCCGCCAGCTCGCGGGCATCGCCGAGGACGCCGGCGTGCCCGCCGCTCATCACTGCGCCTTCGACCTGGGGATCCGAACCGCCGCTATCGCCCACACCGTCAGCGGCGTCCCGGGGTTCACGCTCCCGATGGACACCGTCTACTACGCATGGGAGGACGACGTGCTCGAAGAGCGACTGACGCTTGAGGACGGTGGGATCGTCGTTCCCGACGGGCCGGGCCTCGGTGTCGAGGTAGACGAATCGGCGATCGAAAAGCACCGCGTGCTCTGACCGGCGGGCCGGACGCCCTCCCGCGGACGGTGGTCCCCGAGCTAAACTAGGCGGGCATAGCCGACCCTGACCGCCCGAACACCGAACCAGCCCCATCGGACGTCCGTGTGACGACACGAATCGTTTTATTACCTCCCGTCCACGAGCCGGTATGGTCTTCGACGTGACGTCGCAATCCTGGGCCGGGAAGCCGTACGACACGATCGTTCGAACCGCCGAGCGCGACGGGTCGGTCGCAGTCGTGCCCGTCGGGAGCGTCGAACAGCACGGTCACCACATGCCGGTGGCGACCGACACCATCCTCGCCGACGCCGTGGCGACCCTGGGCGCCCAGCGGGTCGCGGATGCGGTTCCCGTGCTGGTCACGCCGCCGGTCTGGACGGGCAACTCGCCGCATCACATGCCGTTCGGTGGCACGGTTTCCGTCGGTGTCCACGGACTGCTGGACCTCCTCGAACGGATCGCCGACTCCGTGCTCGACAACGGGTTCGACGCCCTGGTCTTTCTCAACGGCCACGGCGGGAACGCGGCGACGGTCAACGACGCGGTTTCGACCGTCGGCGACGCCCACCCCGGAGCAGAGGTGTCCGCGCTCACGTACTTCGAACTCGCGGCCGATTTCATCCACGAAGTTCGCGAGAGCGATACCGGTGGCATGACCCACGCCGGGGAGTTCGAGACGTCCCTCATGCTCCATCTCGAACCGGACCTCGTCGACACCGACGCCCTCGAAGCGACACCGCTGGACGAGCCGTACGACCGTGCCGGTCAGGACCTCTTCGAGGGAGGACCGCTCTCGGTCTACCGGACGTTCGACGAGTACTCCGCGAGCGGCGCGATTGGGGATCCACATCTCGCCACCGCCGAGAAGGGCGCCCGAATTTACGACACACTCGGAGACGAACTCGCCGACCTCCTCTCGACCATCCACGATCAGACCGCCTGATACGGGCCGCCGTGCCGGAGCGGCGGCACGACGCCGTTCACGCATCCGTCGATACCACTCACCGATCCTTATGAACTGCATCACGAACGGTGAAATCTCCGCTCCGAACCGCGAGAGGCCTCCTCTCGACGGTGATCGGCTACCGTGGGCAGCCAGGTCTCGGAGTGGTCGACAAGACCACCAACGAGCGCGAGACGGCCCGCCATCGACTCCCCTGGATATTAGATACGAAAACTTTTGTAAGTACATCCCGATCCATCTTCATGGGAAAATCACGTAGAAAGGAGATAAAACACCATATTTCTGAAACGAAACTCGACGAGCTACTTCGCGAGGCCGAAGACGAGCACAGGCTTCGGCGGTTGGGGTTCCTGAAGAACCTCTATCGTGGTGATTCGATCCCCGAGGCTGCCGTCCGCGAAGGCCGGTCCGTGGCCACCGGTGACCGGTGGGCAGAGGCCTGGAACGAGGGGGGCGTAGAAGCGCTGATGCCGAGTTTCGGGGGCGGCCGGCCTCCGAAACTCGACGCGGACGAACGCGAGGAACTGTTCGACATACTTCGGCGGGGACAGCCCTGGACGTCGCGGGAGATCGGGAGCCTTCTCGACGACGAATTCGGCGTCGAATACAGCCCGAGCTATCTCAGTCGGTTCCTCCGTGACCTCGGCCTGTCCTACGAGCGGTCACGATCCGAGCGGCCGAGTCAACCGAGCGTCTCCGAAGCCGACGGCGATAGACCCGTCGGCGATACGCTCGACGGAGCCGACGGCGACGAACCGCACAACGAACCGGAGACGGACGGGAGAGGCGGGTGGGTGGTCGAGGACGACCGCTGCCCGGATGACGTGTGAACCACCACGGGACCTGCCGAGTGGGTCGGCTCTCAGGACCCCGTGATCCGGTCCGAACGACCGAATCCTGACCAGCCCGGACCCGAAAACAGTATCTACGAGTCTTCGAGGTGTAGTATAATGTATTCAACATAGATTTAGATTTACTGTCAGCGCTATCTGAGATCGCTATTTGTTTTCAAGAGATATCTCAGAGTCAGTCGAGTGTGGAAGTCAGTCTCGCCAGCGACGTGTGATATGAGTAGAGAGCTCAGTAGCGGAGAGGGGAGAAACCACTGGCAGCCGTCGTGAGGTCCGGCTTACCGATCACACACTGCGTGTGGGCAAACACTCTCGATACTGGTGCTGTCGATCGGGTTCGAATTCCGGAAATGCGACTGGATCCGCCCGCAGCCGAGGCTATCGACCGACGACGTGCCTGGATACGAATCGCCGAGAGGTAAGTGGCGCTGAACACACCCGCGCCGCTCCTACTACACGCGGCGAGCCCCGGGGTACTGGTTCGGTTCCACCTACTCCCACTCGGTGTAGCCGCACTTACCGCAGTGTTTGCGATCGCCGTGGTCGGCGAGGAAGGTGTCGCCACAGCGCGGGCAGGTCTCGCGGGTGGTCGTCCCGTCGTCGTCGTAGAACTCGTGGCGGGGCATTATGCTTCCTCGGCCTCGTCGGCCTCGCCGTCGGCGGTGATCTTGTTGCGGTCGAGCATGTACTCCTGCTCGACGTCGCGGGCGAAGTCGGCGTCGTCGTACACCTTCGCGTAGCCGACGGTCTTTCGCATGCCGAACTTCGTGTCGAGTTCGTGGACGACGACCTCGTCGGCGTCCTTGTTGAGCATCGCCGCGAGCGAGTCGCGCACGGAGAGTCGCTCCGGGGAGGCCTCCTCGTGGGTGACCTCGAACCGGACGTCCGTCCGGTGCAACATCGGGTTCTCGTCTTCCTCGATGATGTCGATATCCATGGTTCTTGCTCCCTACTCCCCGCGAAACGCGTAAAAGGATTTCGAAGCGAGGGGATCGACCCACGCTCGCCCGCGGCCCTCCCGATGGTCGCCGCACTCGTTCGACCGACCGACGCCGGTTCGCCCCGCGTCGTTACACCTGGCCGAACACACCCACGAGACGACATGTACGAGTATCATTCGTGGAAACTGGCGGGCCAAGCATATGCCGTCGTACCACAACAGTGTGGTAACTAACATGGCAGACGCGACGGCGGACACGACTCTGGATCGGGTGACGACAGGCGTCCCGGGACTCGACGAGGTGCTACACGGCGGACTGGTCGACGGGCGGAGCTACCTCGTTCGGGGCCGGCCCGGTTCGGGCAAGACGATCCTCGGCTTTCACTTCCTCACGGCGGGCGCCGCGGCGGGCGAGACGGCACTTTTCATCAATCTCGAGGAAGAAGAGCGGGACACGCGGGCCAACGCCGCCTCGCTGGGGTTCGACCTCGCGGGCGTCGAGATGCTGGACCTCTCGCCGTCGTCGGAGTTTTTCGCACGCGACCAGTCCTACAGCGTCTTCGGCGCCGACGAAGTCGAGGGCGACGACCTCACCGAGCGCATCGCCGACCGGGTCGCCGAGCTGGGGCCCGACCGGGTGTTCGTCGACCCCGTCACGCAGTTTCGCTACCTCACCAGCGACGACTACCAGTTCCGCAAGCAGGTGCTCTCGTTTCTGCGCTTTCTCGAAGAACAGGACGCGACGGTGCTCTTTACCTCCCAGCGGACGAGCGACTCGACCGACGAGGACCTGCAGTTCATGAGCGACGGCATCGTCGAACTCTCCTACAGCGACGACGTGCGCCGGATCGCCGTCCCGAAGTTCCGCGGGTCGGACCGCCAGGGCGGCCGACACGGGATGGCCATCCGCGGGGACGGTCTCCACGTCTTCCCAGAGCCCGTGCCCTCGACACACGGTGTCGGCTTCGACACCGAACGGATCTCCTCGGGGGTCGACGAACTCGACGCACTGCTGGGCGGCGGGATCGAACGCGGGACGATAACCGTCGTCAGCGGCCCGACCGGCGTCGGGAAGACGACGACTGGCACGCAGTTTCTCGCCGAGGCCGCCCGCCGGGGCGAGCGGTCGGCGGTCTACCTGCTGGAGGAGTCGGTCGACACCTTCGAGCACCGCGCGGCGGCGATCGGTCAGCCCGTCGAGCGCATGCGTGCCGAGGGGACGCTCGCGGTCGAACCGGTCGAACCGCTGTCGGTCTCGCCCCAGGAGTTCGCGCGGCGGATCCGGACCGAGGTCGAGGAGCGCGACACGCGCGTCGTCATGATAGACGGCGTCCGCGGCTACAAGCTCTCGATGCAGGGCGAGGGCGATGACCTCGTGCGGAAACTCCACGCGCTGGGACGGTACCTGAAGAACATGGGCGTGACGGTGGTGATCGTCGACGAGATCGACCAGGTCACCGGCGAGTTCCGGGCGACGAACTCGGGGATCAGCTACCTCGCGGACAACGTCCTGTTCCTGCGGTACCTGGAGATGGAGGGTGAACTCCGGAAGGTCGCGGGCGTGCTGAAAAAACGCGTCGGCGACTTCGAGCGGTCGGTGCGGGAGTTCGAGATCACCGAGGAAGGCGTCGCCGTGGGCGAACCGCTCACCGGGCTCCACGGAGTGTTGCGTGGCGCGCCGGAGTTCGTCGACGGGGAGCCGTGACGGTCCCGCTCGCGGCGCTGGAGCCCACGCGGATCCGCGTCCTCCTCACCCACGAGCGCAACCGCGAACTCGTCGCCGACTGGCTCGACGACGACTACGAGGTCCGTGCCGGCCTCGACGACGTCGGCGAACCGGCTCACATCGGGACCGACGACGATGTGAGCGGTGTCGGGGCAGCCCTGGCGGGGACGGACCTGTGTCTGGTGGACGAGGCGGACTTCGCGGCCCATCGCGAGCGACTGGCGGCGTGGAAAGACCGGGCGGACCCGGTGTTCGCGCCGGTGCTCCTCGTGACCGAGGACGCGCCGAGCGAGGACCTCGACCCCGAGGCGTGGGAGACGCTCGACGGCCTGTACGTCGTCGACGACATGGTCCAGATCCCCGTCGAGAAGGCGGTGTTCGCCCGTCGGCTCGAGAACCTGCTCTCGCGGCGCAAGCTATCGACGAACCTGACGCGCTCCTACCGGCGCAGCGAGGAGCGGTTCTCGTCGCTGTTCAACGGGACGCCCGACCCCGCGTTCGTCGTCACCGACAGGGAGATATCCTACGCGAACGACGCGCTCTGTGCGCTCTGTGAGGGGGACCGAGAGGCCGTCGTCGGGACGGCGCTCGCGGACGCGGCGTGGTTGCCGGCGGCGACGCTGGAGGCGCTGTCGACCCAGCGCGAGACGGCGCTGGCCGGCGGCGACCCCGACCCCGAGACAGTGGTCGTGGAACCGCCGGACGGGGGCCGGCGCTACGTCGAAGCGAACGTCAAAGCGTTGACCGGCGGCGACGTCGAGGGGGTCGTCGTGGTGATGCGGGACGTGACCGAGCGCCGCGAGCGCGAGCGGGAGATCGCCGAGCGCGAGGCGCAGTTCCGGGCGGTGTTCGAAGGCACCAACGACGCCCTGCTCGTCGCCGACGACGAGGGCACCTACGTCGACACGAACCCGGCCGCCTGTGACCTGCTGGGTCTGTCGAAAGACGAGGTGGTCGGCCAGTCCGTCGGCGAGTTCATGCCGGACTCGGACGGGTTGGCGGACACCTGGGAGCGCTTTCTCGCCGACGGGCAGATGCGGGGGACGTTCGAACTCGTGCGCGACGACGGCGAGCGCCGCGTCGTCGAGTTCTCGGCCCAGACGGACGTCCAGCCCGGCCGGCACCTCTCTGCGCTGCGGGACGTGACCGAACGCACGCGGATGGAGCGCGAACTCAGGCAGAGCGAGCGGCGCTTCCGACAGATCGCCGAACACGTCGAGGAGGTCATCTGGATGGTCTCGCCCGACGACGAGTCCGTCGTGTACGTCAGCCCGAGTTTCGCCGACCTCACCGGTCGGTCTGCCGGCCTCCTCGACGACGGCCTGTTCGACGGCCTGGCGACGATCGTCCATCCCGGGGACCGCGAGGCCGTCCTCGGGAAAGCCGAGGCGATGCTCGCGGACGGCAGGGCCGACGACGCCGACGAGGAGTACGCCTTCGCCTTCCGCGTCGAGCGGCCGGACGGCGAGACCCGGTGGGTCGAAGCCACCGGCTACCCGGTCGTCGACGAGGACGGCGCCGTCTCGCGGTTCGTCGGCATCATCGACGACCGGACGGACGCGATGCGTCGCGAGCGACGCTTCAGGGCCGTCTTCGACCAGACCTACCAGTTCACGGGCCTGCTCGACCCGGACGGCGAGATCGTCGACGTCAACGACGCGGTGGTGAGCGAGGGGCCGATCGACGCCGCGGACGTGGTCGGCGAACCGCTCCCGGCGGCGCCGTGGTGGCCCGACGAGGAGGCGCGCGAGCGGGTCGCTGACGCCGTCGCGACGGCCGCCGAGGGAGCGGTCGTTCGCAGCCAGGAGACCGTCCTGAACGGCGAGGGACGGGCGACCATCGACTTCTCGATCACGCCGGTCACCGACGAGACCGGCGAGATAGACCTGCTCGTCGCCGAGGGGCGGGACGTCACCGACCTCGTCGAGCGCGAGCGCGAACTGGAGCGCAAGAACGAGCGTCTCTCCGAGTTCGCGGGCATCGTCAGCCACGACCTTCGCAACCCGCTGCAGGTGTTCGCCGGCCGACTCGCCCAGCTCGCCGAGGACCGCGAGCGCGCCGACTCGCCCGCGGACGTCCCGCTGGACGAGCACCTCCCGTCGATGGAGCGGTCGGTCGACCGGATGCAGACGCTCGTCGACGACCTGCTCACGCTCGCCAGCCAGGACGCGGCGCTGTCCGAGACGCGACCGGTGGGTCTCGCCGACCTCGCACGGGAGGCGTGGACGACGACCGACGCCCCAGAGGCGACACTCGCCGTCGCGACCGACCGGACCGTCCGCGCCGACCCCTCGCGACTGCAGCAGGTCCTCGAGAACTGTTTCCGCAACGCCGTCGACCACGGGCCCGGCGACGTGACCGTCACCGTCGGCGACCTCGACGACCACGAGGGCTTTTTTGTCGCCGACGACGGTCCCGGCATCCCCGAAGCCGAACGCGACGCGATCTTCGAACAGGGCTACTCCACCGACCCCGACGGCACGGGCTTCGGTCTCGGCATCGTCTCGGAGGTGGCCGCCGCCCACGGCTGGACGGTCGTCGTCGTCGAGAGCGAGACTGGCGGCGCCCGCTTCGAGTTCCGCGGCGTGGCGTCGCCGGGCCGTCACGGCGTGGCGTCGCCGGGCCGTCGCGGTCGGAACTGACGGGTCAGCTACGGGATCAGCGCCGAGGCGGTGCCGAACAGCGTCGCGCCGTCGCTGCGAACGACGAACAGGACGTAGAAGAAGGCGAGATAGCCGGCGATGAGCACGGACCCCTTCGGGCGGCCGATGCCGTCGCCGTAGCGCATCATCCCGAGCGCGACGAGGGTGAAGGCGATCATGATCGGGAACTCGACGACCATCGTCTGGCCGGAGACGCCGATGGGGACGATCAGCGCGACGATGCCGATGACCGCGAGGATGTTGTAGATGTTCGACCCGATGACGTTCGTCACGGAGAAGTCAGCCTGCCCGCGGTAGGCGCTGACCAGCGAGGTGGCGAGTTCGGGCACCGAGGTCCCGAAGGCGATGATCGTCAGCCCGATGAACAGTTCGCCGAAGCCGAGATCCAGCAGGATGCCGCGGCCGCCGAGGATCAACCAGCGTGACCCGATCACGAGAAAGAGCAGCGCGCCGACCGTCTTGGCGACGTGGTCGATCCCGATCGAGGCGGTGGCGGCGACGTCGTCGTCGATCTCGTCGCCGATGACCTCCTCCTCGTCGCGCTCCTGGGAGTCGCGGTAGAGGTGCAGGGAAAACAGCGCCAGGATCGCCAGCATGAACGCGCCGTCGAACGTCGCGAGACTGCCGTCGGCGCCCAGGACGACGAGCACGACCGCCGCCGTGAGCATGAACGGCCCCTGCGTGGCCAGCGCGTCCTTGTCGATCGAGATGGGGCTGACGAGCGCCGACGCGCCCAGCACCAGCCCGATGTTGGCGATGTTCGAGCCGACGATATTGCCGAGCGCGATCTTGTCCGAGGCCGCGATGGCGCCCATCGAACTGACGAACAGCTCCGGCGCCGTCGTCGCGAACGCGACGATGGTGACCCCGACCGTCGCCGGCCGGATACCGTACCCGATCGCCAGCGCGGCCGCACCGCTGACCAGTAGCTCCGCGCCGATGTAGACGCAGACGATCCCGAGAAGGAAGATCACGCCGTCCATCGAAACGACAGCCCCGAGTGCCCCTGTCATCGTCAGTATCGATCTCACCGTCACCGCTTCCCTTCGAAAAGCTATCGCTCGTGATATCAACCGTGATATTGAGCGTTCCGAACAGCTATCATATATGAGTGTGTGACAGTTTCGCGATCGATATCGGCCCGACGGGAGCCGTCGAGAACGGGGGCGCGCTCGCGGTCGGCCCCGCCGAAGTCACTGACCGGGCCTACGCGCCGTCGTCGGCGAGCTGGCCCAGATCCGCGAGGAAATGCGAGACGTGGAGTCGGTCGTTGGTGCCCGCCGAGAGGTCGACGTCGACGTCGCCGGCAAGGTGGTGGACGGCGGCGAGTCGGTCACCGGAGTAGCGCGAGCGGGCGACGGTGAGCACGTCCTCCATGACCTCGCTCCCGCTGTAGCCCTCGTCGACGAGCAGGTCGTCCAGCGTCGAGCGCGCGTCGGTGAACTCGCCCGCTTCGGCCGCTGTGATCATCTCCTGGACGCGCTCGTCAGTCCCCAGCGACCCGAGCACCTCGTAGGCCGCCTGCATCGTGATCTCCCCCTCCTGTTCGTGGGTTGTCTGGGCCGCGAGGATCGCTTTCCTGAGATCGCCGTCCGCGTAGCCGGCGACGTACTCGATGCCCTCGTCGTCGCCCGCGGCGCCCTCCGCCGCGACGATGTCTTCGAGGACCGCGACGGTCTCGGCGTGGGTCGGTTTGCGCACCGCGACGGGGAAACATCGCGAGCGGATCGGCGGGATGAGCGCCGACGGCTGTCGGGTGGCGATGACGAACTGCGTCGCCTCGTAGTACTGCTCCATCACCCGGCGCAGGGCCTGCTGGAAGTCCTCGCGGACGCCCTCGGCGTTGTCCAGCAACACGGTCTTGTACGACCCCGAGACCGGCGCGTAGCTCGCCGACTCCTTGAGGACGTGGTTGATCAGGTCGGCTTTCGAGGACTCGCGGCGGCGCTTCGAGTCGATAAAGCGCGCGAATCGGGGGTCCTGACTCACTTCTTTTTTCGTCATGTCGAAGAAGTCGGCGACGTTGATCTCCACGAGGTCGGCGTCGGGGTTCACGTGGAGTTCGTCCGCGAGCGCGCGCACCGCGGCGGTCTTGCCCGCGCCGGGCGGCCCGTGGACCAGCAGGTTCATCGGCTCCTCGACGACACTCTGGAGGTGTTCGCGGACCTTCGGCTGGGGGAGATCAGCGAGCGCGGGCGCGTGGCGCTCGGTCCACAGCGGCCCCGCGAGCCCGTCGGCCAGGTCGTCGCCGTCCGCGTCTGCCATTACTCGTCGTTGGCGACCCGCCGGTATCAATCCATCCGTCTCGATCTGCGTGGGTCGCGGTTGTTGGATCGTGTGTGACCGTCACCGCCACAGCCTGAAAGCCCCTGCAGCAAAGACCGAAACCGTCACCGCACACAGCCTGAAAGCCCCGACGCGTTCGGCTCGCGCGCCTCGCTGCGCGCTTCCCTCCCTTCGGTCGGTCCAGTGCTTACGTCGTCGGGCGTCGCCGAACGCGTCGCCCCTTTCATTCCCGCCCGCACAGACTGGCCGATCAGCCGACGCGGGTGGGAATGAAAGGGGCCGGCCGCTCGTCGCCGCCCCGGCGAAGCAAGCACCGCAGGAGTGAGGGGTGCGAGGCGCGCAGCGCCTCGAATGCGAGCGGCTCTGCCGCGAGCAACGAGCGACGAGGCGCGCAGCGAGCCGCGGCGGTACGAGCGGACGGGGGCTTTCACGCTGTCTGCGGTGGCGGTTCCAGCGCTCCGTCCCGCTGCAGTCACGCTGATTGCGGTCGCGGTCCGATCACTCACGCGACAGTCGTTCACGCTGTCGCCGCCGTCCCAACAGTCCACGAGCCCGCCTCTCACTCGCAGCGCGTGGATACTTGTACGCCACCCACCAACACCCACACATGGCTCCCTCGCACGTGCTGGTCCCGCTGGACGGGTCGCCGCTGGCCGACGACGCGCTCGAACACGCGCTCGAAACCTTCGACTGCCGCGTGACGGCGCTGAACGTCGTCACGCCGCTGGATTCGGCGATGAGCGAGGGCGGCCTCCTCGAACCCGGCGAGGAGCGCCAGGAGGCGGCCGCGGAACGCGCCGCCGCCCTGGTCGAGCAGGTCCGCGAGCGCGCAGTCGAACTCGACGCGGACCGGCGCGTCGAGACGGCCGTCGAGACGGGCGACCCCGCCGAGACCATCGTCACGTACGCCGAGAACCACGACGTCGACCACGTCGTCATGGGCGGCCACGGCGGCGACCGTAGCGATATCGGCCGCCGTCTGCTCGGCACGGTCGCCACCACTGTCGTCGGCGAGGCGCCCGTCACCGTGACGGTCGTGCGGTGACTCGACGGTGACCCGGCGGTGACGCCGTCCCAACCGAACGCGTTTTTCCCCGTTCGAACGCGTTTAGTCTCCGCCGACCGAGACGCGATCGATGCGCGTCGAACACGAACTCGGTCACGACGAGGCGCTACACACCGCGTGGGACAACTCGCTGCCACCGGTGCTCCGCGTCGACTCCGGCGAGGTCGTCCGGTTCGACTGCCTCAACGACAGCGGCCCGCGGATCACGCCGGAGACGACCGCGGCGGACCTGCCGGAGACGGAGTTCGTCGGCCACCACCTCACCGGTCCGGTCGCGGTCGACGGGGCCGAACCGGGCGATGTGCTCCAAGTCGACGTCCTCGACGTGACCCACGACGACTGGGGGTACACGCTCGTCCGGTCGGGCGAGCGCGGCCTCGGTCTGCTCCCCGAGGAGTTCCCCGATCCGTTCCTCTACCACTGGGACCTCTCGGGCGACGTTGCCCCGTTCGAGGCCGGCATCGAGGTGCCACTGGCGCCGTTCCCCGGCGTCGTCGGCGTCGCACCGGCCGAGTCGGGCGAACACGCCACCGGACCGCCCCGCAACGTCGGCGGGAACCTCGACGTGAAGCACCTGACCGCGGGCGCGACCGTCTACCTCCCCGTCGAGGTCGCGGGCGCGCTGTTCAGCGTCGGCGACGGCCACGCCGCACAGGGCGACGGCGAGGTGTGCGTCAGCGCAATCGAGACGCCCACGGAGATAACCGCTCGCCTCACCGTGCGCCCCGACCTGGACGTCCCGGCCCCGCAGTTCGAGACCGCGGGGCCGTTCACACCGTCGGGACGCGACGAACCGGCGTACGCGACGACCGGTGTCCGGGACGACCTCATGGACGCCGCGAGCGACGCCGTGAGCGCGATGCTCGACAGGCTCGTGGCGCGATACGACCTCTCGCGGCCCGAGGCGTACGTGCTGTGTTCGGTCGCGGCCGACCTCAAAATAAACGAGGTCGTCGACGCTCCCAACTGGGTCGTCTCGGCGTATCTCGCCGACTCGCTGTTCCCTGACGAGTGACCGAGCGGGCGGCGTGTCCCCGGTCTCGAGCGGGTGGAACGGGGATCCCTCCGGCCACGCCCGACCGCCGGTACTCGTTCGACCGCCCGCTTCTCCCCGACCGGCGTCCGCCCCTCTCACCGCCCGAGTGCGACGGCGAAGACCTGATACAGCCCGTAGCCGACGGCGACGCTCGAGACGAGCGTGATGATCCAGAACGCGAGCGTGACGCCGATCTTCCGGCGCGAAACCCCGGCCGACCCGCCGGCGAGACCGCCGCCGATGACGCCGGAGATGATGATGTTGTTGAACGAGATGGGGATGCCGAGCGCGATGGCCGCCTGCGCGATGATGAATCCGGGGACGAGCGCGGCGATCGAACGTCGGATCCCGAGTTGCGCGTACTCTCGCGAGGTCGCCTGGAGAAGTCGCGGCGCGCCCATCCAGGCGCCGCCGAGGATCCCCGCCGCGCCGATCGCGAGCAGGGCGATCCCCGGCAGGCCGAGTTCGGCGCTGAAGAGGTTCTCGAGGGGCCCGGTCGCGAGGCCGACCTGACTCCCGCCGCTGGAGAAGGCGACGACGCTCCCCAGCACGACGAGGAAGGTGCGGATCCCCCTGTCGACGGAGGCCTGTGTCTTCCGGCGGATGTACCAGAAACTCACCGCGGCGGCCACGACGCTGGCGACGACGACGACCGGGTCGACGCCGGCGACGGCGGGCGCGCCCACCTGGTCGGCGGCGAAGCCGGCCAGCGAGTTCTGGGTCTGGCCGGCGGGCGCGGGGATGATGCTCAGTTGCACGTTGGCGATGATGGCGCCGACGACGGCCGCGAGCAGCGGCACCCCGACCGTCTCGGGGATGTCGTCGCGCCGGAGGACGGTCGCGGTGAGGTAGGCGAGTCCACCGGAAACGGGGGGGACGAGCACCCAGAACAGGGCGATCTGCTGGTACGTGCTGGTCGCGGGGTCGCCGCCCAGCGAGAGGCCGACGCCGACCATCGCGCCGGTCGTGGCGAAGGCGGCGGGGACGGGGTAGCCGGTGTAGACGCCGAAAGCCATGAAGCCCGTCGCGGTCAGGAGACCGGCGGTCGCGGCGAGGGAGGTGATCGTGACGCCGTCGATGAGGCCGGCACCGACCGTCTCGGAGATGGCGCCGCCCTGCGTGAGCGCGCCGGCGGCGGCGAGCAACCCGATCAGAAAGGCCGCCCGCATCGTCGAAATAGCGTTGGCACCGATCGCTGGGGCGAAGGGCGGGGAGTTGCTGTTGGCGCCCAGCGCCCACGCTGTCGCGAGGCTGGTCCCCGTCGCGAGGACGACCAGCGCCCAGAACTCGACGCTCGCCACCGCTAGCGGTGCCCCCCGCTGTGTCCGTCGCGGCTGTCGCGGCCGTCGCGGCCGTCGCAGTCGACGGGTACCGTTCCACCGACGGCGTCCGTGTCAGTCATCGCTGGCGATTCGTCGCGCCGCGTGAAAAGCGTTCGCGCCGGTCCGTGGTCGTCACGCGTCGTCGCCGTCCGTCTCGTCTTTGCTCTCGTCGCCGTCCGTCTCGTCTTTGCTCTCGTCGCCGTCCGTCTCGTCTTCGCTCTCGTCGCCGTCCGTCTCGTCTTTGCTCTCGTCGCCGTCCGTCTCGTCTTCGCTCTCGCTGTCGCCCTCGTCACCGTCTCCGCCCTGTTCCCGCCGGCGGACGACCAGCACGGGGCCGACCGTCTCGCTCGCGACGCGCTCGCTCTCCTCGCCGAACAGCAGCGACCGGAGCGACGGCGCGCGCTCGCCCATGACGACCGCGTCGTGGCCGGCCGCAGCAGTAACGAGCGCCTCGAACGGCCCGCCCTCGGTCGCCAGATCCGTTGTCGCGTCGATGCCCTCGGCTCCGAGGCGCTCGGCCGCACTGCCGAGTCGCTCGCGGAGCCCCTCGGGGTCGTTCCCGCGCGTCGCCGCGAACAGCGTCACGCCGATGGCGCGGTCGCCGACGAGCTCCGTGACAAACGCGAGGATGTCGTCGACGGCCACGTCGCCGGTCAGCACGACGAGCACCCGGTCGACCTCGCCGGTGGCACCGAGAACGGTGAACGCTCGCGAGTCCGTCTCGTCCGCGATCCGATTGACCGTCTGGTCCCGGTCGCCCGTGAACACGAGGCGGTAGTCGGCCGCCCCACCTGCCGCGCGGAACTCCTGGGTGACGTCTTCGAGCGCCTCGGTCGCGCGCTCCTCGTACTGGAGGCGCGCCTGGTCGGGCGGCGTCTGCTCGGGCAGGACGTGATAGCCCAGTACCGTGACGTCGACGGTGCCGAGGAGATCCATCAGCCCCAGCGAGACGGACTCGCCTTCCAGCACCGCCAGCGGGACGAGGACGCGAGTCACGGCAGGTCACCTCCCCACTCGGCGGTCATAGTTTCCCCTTGAGAGTTACGTCGCCGGCGTAATAGTAGTACCACCCGGCGCTGGCGAGCATGATCACGACGCCGATGACCTGCGAGAGCGGTTGCATGAAGCCCACGAGCGCGAAACTGGCGAGCGCGCCGAGGACGGGCACGAACGGGTAGCCCGGCACCCGAAAGTCCGGATCGTACCACTCGGGTTCGTCGCGGCGCAGCGCAACGAGCGCGACACAGAGCAGGCCGTACATCACGAGATGGAGGAACGAAGCCACCTCGGCCAGGATCTCGACCTCGCCGGTGGCGACGAGCACGAGGACGGGGCCGCCGGCCAGTCCGAGCGCGACGTGGGGCGTGCCGTAGCGGAGGTTGATCCGGCTGGCGTACCGCGGGAGCAGGGCGTCCCGGGAGACGGCGTAGATGGCCCGCGAAGTCGACAGTATCGACGCGTTGGCGCTGGACATCGTCGCCAGCAGACCGCCGAAGACGATGGCGACGGCGCCGCCCGTGCCGAGGTAGTGGCGGCCGACCTCCACCATCGCGGTTTCGCCGAGCGACGCGAGCGTCCCGCTCCCGAAGGCGCTCGTCGCGACGAACACCGTCGCCACGTAGAGGGTGCCCACGATGAGGACGGACCCGACCATCGCCAGCGGGAGGTTGCGGCCGGGGCGTTTCATCTCCCCGGCGACGGTCGCCACCTGCGCGAAGCCGAGATACGAGGTGAACACGAGCGCGGCGGTCGTGAAGATCGGCGTCGTGCCGAAGGGCGCGAACTCCTCGGGGGCGCTTGGCTCGCCCACGACGCCGAGCGCGTCGAGGCCGCCGTAGGTCAGGAAGACGACGAGGATCGACAGGAGGAGCGCGACGACGCCGTTCTGGAGTTTCGCCGCGTTCTCCGTCCCGGTGACGTTCAGGACGGTGAAGCCGACGCCGAAGACCAGCGCGATGGGGACGACCAGGTCGCTCCCGACCGTGACGCCCACTTCGGCGAGCGTGTCGACCGCGTAGAAGCCGAAGCCGACGAGGTAGAAGGCGGTCGCGAAGACGAGCCCGAACCACAGCGAGAGGCCGACCACCGCGCCCGGGAGCGCGCCCAGTCCGCGGGAGATGAAGTAGTAGCCGCCGCCCGATTTCGGCATCGCCGTCGCGAGTTCCGACGCGGGCAGGGCCACGAGCAGGGCGACGACGGCGCCGATGGCGAACGACCCCGCGGCGGCCGGCCCCGCTTCCCCGGCCGCCAGCCCCGGGAACACGAAGATCCCGGCGCCGATCATCGTCCCGATACCGATGGCGAGGCCGCCGCCGAGGCTCAGCGTCCGCTCCAGTTCGGCGTCGTCGGTGATCGTCGCCTCGTCGGTCTCGACGGTCTCCTCGGCGACGGGCGCCTCGCCCTCGACGTTGGTCCCGCCCGCCAGCGGTGCATCACTGCTCACGGGCGAGACGTCTCGCGCCAGCCACATATGTCTGCGGACGGTCCCGGCGGGCGCGCGGAGCGGCGGGGCGCCGTTCTCACCGCACCGCTCTCAGCGCCCTCACTGCCCTCACCGCACCGCGACCACAGCGGGCGCGTCTTTTTCCCGTCTCCGGGCGTCTGAGCGGGTATGAACCAGCGGTCCCGGCGAGCGCTGACGGTCGTCCGCGCCATCGTCCACGAGATACGCACCGAGCAGATCACCTTCATGGCCGGCAGCATCGCCTACCACGCCTTCGTCTCGCTGTTGCCCCTGCTCCTCCTCGTGCTCGCGGTCGTCTCCGCCATCGGCCGGCCCGGCATCGAGCGCGGCATCATCGACCTCGCGCGAGCGACGCTGACGCCCGGTGCGGCGGACATCCTCGTCGGCGAACTCCAGACGACCTCTCCCGGCGTCTCCCTCCTCGGGCTGGTCGTCCTGATATGGGGGACCCTGCGGATCTTCCGCGGACTCGACACAGCATTCTCGGACATCTACGAGTCCGAAGCGCGAAACACCCTGGTCGACCAGGTTCGCGACGGGCTGGTCGTCTTCGTCTGCGTCGCCGCGGCCATCCTCGTCTCGGCCGTCCTCGACCAGGCGCTCTCGTTCGGCGGCACCGCCGGGTGGGTCGCCGGCCGGGTCGTCCTCGTCGTCGGCCTCGGTCTGGCCTTCCTGCCGATGTACTACGTCTTCCCCGACCAGGAGAGGATGCCGGTCCGCGAGGTGCTCCCCGGCGTCGCCTTCGCCGCAGTCGGTCTCACAGTCTTCGAGTCGGCGTTCCGACTGTACATCTCGACGACCGCCGACGCCGCCTCGGGGGACGTCCTCGCCGGCATCCTCGTCTTCCTGACGTGGCTGTACTTCAGCGGCCTCGTCCTGCTGGTCGGCGTCGCCATCAACGCCGTCCTCTCGAACCGGAGCCGCGACGTGAACATCCGGCCCGTCATCGGCGGCGTCCCGCGTGAGGGCGCCCGAGCGGACGGTCACACCGCCGGCACCATCGACCGCGCGACGCTCGTCGCCGCCGTCGAGCAGCTTCGCGGGGACCTGCCCGAGAGCGAGACGTTGACGGTCACTGTCGACGGCGAATCCGTCGAACTCCCGCCGCCCGAGCAGGTGGCCGTCGACCTCCAGACCTCTATGCTTCCCTTCGTCACCGACTCCGTCAGCCTCGAACTCCGGTGGTCGCCCGAAGAGAGCGAGTGAACGTGTCGTCGGCTGTGGGTTCCGGCACGGTTAAGTCCGCGAGCGGGCACGCTCGGGTATGGCGAAGCCGGTCCTGAAGTGGGCGGGAGGCAAGCGTCAACTCCTCGACGACATCTACGCCCGTTTCCCCGCCGACTACGACCGGTACGTCGAGCCGTTCGTCGGCGGCGGCGCGGTCTTTTTCGACCTCGAACCGGTCGCCGCGACCGTCAACGACGCCAATCCGCGGCTGGTCACCTTCTACGAGCAGGTCCGGGACCGTCCCGAGGACCTGGTCGCCCGTCTGCGCGAGTTCCGCGACCCGGAGAGCGACCCCGATCCGGAACTCGCCTTTTCCGAGACCGACCGCGACGGCGACCCCCTCGAGCAGTACTACTACCAGCAACGCGCCCGGTTCAACCGCCGCGCGTACGGGCGCGAGGGGGCGGAACCCGCGAACGGCGGGGTGACCGGCGACTGGCCCGCCACCGCCGAGGAGCGCCTGGAGGAGGCCGCCCTGTTCCTCTATCTCAACCGCACCTGCTACAACGGGCTGTATCGCGAGAACAGCGCGGGCGGGTTCAACGTCCCCATCGGCCGCTACGCCGACCCCGACTGGGTGCAGGCCGACCGGATCCGCGCTGCGAGTCGCGTCCTCGACCCCGCCACTGTCCGCAACGAGGACTTCGAAACCGTCCTTGCCGACGCCGAAGAGGGGGACCTGGTGTACTGTGACCCGCCTTACGAGCCGATGAGCGCGACGGCCGACTTCGCCGAGTACAGCGCTGGCGGGTTCGACCGCGCGGACCAGGAGCGCCTGCTCGACGCCGTGTGTCGCCTCGACGACCGCGGCGCCCACGTCGTCCTCAGCAACAGCGGCGTCACATACGGCCGCTACGCCGACGCCGGCTTTTCGGTCGCGCGGGTCAGCGCCACCCGCGCCATCAACAGCGACGAGACCGGCCGCGACGCCGTCGACGAGGTGCTTGTCACCAACGTCCCCGAGTCCGAGCGCGCGACTCGGGGGCAGTCTTCCCTCGACGAGTACGACGAGTGAGCGACCCGTCGCGGGACCCCTCTCGGCGTTCGCGGTGACAGTCCCCGGCGTTCACGGTGACAGATACGTTTCCGTCGGCGCACTCTCTCACCCCCGGAACCGGAGGGGGGTTCTGGTTCCGGTAGCTGAATGGGGGCGCCGCTCCCGGAGTGGGCCATGGACTACTCGCTGTTCATGTCGACAGAGCCCACCGAGCGGTGGGACCTCGCGAAACAGATGGGCGTCACCCACGCCGTCTCGGGGATGCCCCGCGACGGCCCGGGCGAGCCCTGGGAGTTCGAACCGCTGCTCGAACAGACAAACCGCTTCGCGGACGCCGGCCTCGAACTCGACGTCATCGAGGACCGCCCGCCGCTGGACGACGCCATCCTCGGCCGGGAGGGCCGCGACGAGCAGATAGAGACGGTCAAGACGCTCCTGCGGAACATGGGCCGCGTGGGTATCGACGTCTGGTGTTACGTCTGGATGGCCCCGCTGAAGGTCCTGCGGACCTCGCGGTCGGTGCGGGGCCGGGGCGGGTCGCTCGTCACGCGCTACGACGACGCGCAGATGCAACGCGGCCCCGGACTCGACGGCGCGAGCGAACAAGAGCTGTGGGACAATCTCGAGTACTTCCTCGACGAGGTCGTCCCCGTCGCCGAGGAGGCCGGCGTCAAGCTCGCCCTGCACCCCGACGACCCACCGCACGGCCCGATCCGCGGTGTCGACCGGATAATCACGAGCGTCGAGAACTACCGCCGGGTGCTGGACCTGCACGACTCCGAGTACAACGGCATCACGCTCTGTCAGGGCAACTTCGCGGCGATGGGCGCGGACATCCCCGCCGCGATCCGGGAGTTCGACGAGCGGATCCACTTCGTCCACGTCCGGGACGTGGAAGGCAGCGCCGACGAGTTCACCGAGGTGTGGCACGACGAGGGGCCGACCGACATGGGCGAGTGCATCCGCGCCTACGAGGAGATCGGTTACGACGGGCCCGTGCGCCCCGACCACTGCCCGACGATGGCCGGCGAGGACAACGCCTCGCCGGGGTATCACGACAAGGGCCGCCTCTGGGCGATCGGGTATCTGCAGGGCCTGCGCGACCAGTACCGGTCGATGGCCGGCGAGTAGCCCGTCGCGCCGAGTGACAGCGGGGCACACTGGCGGGCTGTGACCCCGCGTTTAATTACCGGGACCCAGTAGCCGGCGGTATGGACACGCGCGAGACGTGGGCCTCGCGGCTCGGATTCATCCTGGCGGCCGTGGGGAGCGCGGTCGGGCTGGGGAACGTCTGGCGGTTCCCGTACGTTACCGCCGAGAACGGCGGTGCGGTGTTCCTCGTCGTCTACCTCGTCGCCGCAGCGGCCATCGGCCTCCCGGCGATGCTCGCGGAGTTCGCCGTCGGCCGCCGCGCCAGGCGCAACGTCATCGGCGCGTTCGACGAGATCGGCTACCCCGCCTGGGGGGTCATCGGGCTGCTCGGCCTCGCGACGGGCTTCTGGATCCTGTCGTACTACAGCGTCGTCGGCGGGTGGGTCATCCGGTACGTGCTGGCCAGCGCCACCGGCGGGTACTTCGGCGACCCGAACGCCTACTTCCAGGGGGTCGCGGCCGGGCCGGCCGCCGTCGGCTTCCACGCGCTCTTTCTCGGCCTCACCGTCGGGATCGTCGCGCTCGGTGTCGAGGACGGCATCGAACTCGCGACGAAGGTGATGGTTCCCGCCATCTTGGTCGTGTTCGTCGGTCTCGCCGTCTGGGGCGCGACGCTCTCGGGCGCCGCCGACGGGCTCTCCTATTTTGTCTCCCCCGATTTCGACGTTTTCGTCGACGACTACGCGACCATCGTCCCGGCCGCGGTCGGGCAGGCCTTCTTCTCGCTGTCGCTCGGGATGGGGGTGATGATAACCTACGCGTCGTACCTCGGTCGGGACGACGACCTGGCCGTCGACGGCGGCCTCATCGTCGTGTTGAACAGCGCCGTCGGCGTCCTCGCCGGACTCGTCGCGTTCCCGCTGCTGTTCTCCCAGAACGTCGAGCCGGGGTCGGCCGGCGCCGGTGCCATCTTCGTCAGCCTGGCGACGGCCTTCGCCAGCCTGCCCGCCGGCCGCATCGTCGGCCTGGTCTTTTTTACGGTCGTCCTCGTCGCGGCGCTGTCCTCGGCGATCAGCCTGCTCGAAGTCGTCGTCTCCTACGCTGTCGACAGATACGCCGTCGGACGGGTGCGAACAGCCGCGACGGTCGGTGCTCTCGTGTTCGTCCTCGGACTCCCCAGCGCCACGAGCCTCGAGACGCTCACGCTGTTCGACCGGATCGCGAGCAACGTCTTGCTCCCGCTCGGCGCGACGCTCGTCGTCGCGTTCGTCGGCTGGGTGTACGGTCAGGCGGCGGTCGACGAACTCCGGCAGGGCGCCGGTCGTTTGGCACGGTTCGGTCCGGCCTGGCTCTGGCTCGTCCGTGTCGTCGTCCTCGCGACGCTCGTCGGCATCCTCCTCCTCGGCGTCGCAGACATCCTCTCGGTCTACGCTGACGTCGAACTGCTCGGGTGAACACGGCGGACCAGCGCACGGCGTCGGCCGGGCTCGTACGGATTGCTGTAACTGTGTACCGCGACGACCGCCCGACAGCGGGCGGTCGATGCGGCAATGACTTACAGCAGTCCGTATCAGTCGTCGAGCGTGGGGATCCGGCGGTTCTCGGCCCCGCTCTCGCGGGCGGCGGTCCGCTCCATCTCGGCGAGCGACCCGGCGACGTAGCCGACGAACCCGCTCAGAACGACGAGGAACCCGAGCGCCAGCCGGTACTCGTCGGGGACGGGGACCGCGAGGAGACCAAGCAGGGCGGACGCGGTGACGACGGCCTGGGAGACGCCGGCCCAGCGGCTGTCGGTCCAGCCGTCGCCGGTGACCTTGTCGGGGTAGTCGCGGCGCACCCGGAGCAGGAGGAGTGCGCCGACGGCCAGCGAGAGCCCGACCGCGCCCGAGAGCAGCGCGTCGATGCCGAACCAGGACAGCCCGCCGGCCGCGGCCACACCGGCGGTGAGCGATCCGACCCGATGGAGGGACGTCCGCGACATATTCGACTGTACGGCGCGTCGCGAAAAATTGGTTTCGGATGTCAGGACGGGCGGTGCTCGCGTCCCCGTTGCGGTAGCCCGGTCTTACCGGCTCGACCCCGTTCGCGGCGGCCGGTAGCCGGCCAGTAGTCAAGCGGGCGACCGGCGAAGCGCCGGTGCTATGACGGCAGTCAAAATCGTCAAGGTGCTCGGCACGTCGACCGAATCATGGGAAGAGGCCTCGCGCGAGGCCGTCGCGAAAGCGAGCGAGACCATCGACGACATCCGCGGCGTCGAAGTCGAAGACTGGACAGCCAGCGTCGAGGACGGCGCGATCACCGAATACAAGGCGACGGTCGAAGTCGCCTTCCCTGTCCACGAAGGCCAGCCGTAGCGGGACGGGCCGACGCGGTCGAACGCCCGGCGTCAGACCGGATCGATGAGCGTCTCCCCGTCGGCCATCCGCGATTCGACGGCGTCCAGGTCGAGGGTCACGCCCAGTCCGGGTTCGTCGGGGACGGGAATCGCGCCGTCCTCGATGACCGACTCCTCGGTGAACTCGCTCCACTCGGGGTCGTTGCGGCCGTGGTACTCGATGGCGAGGTAGTTCGGGATGGCGGCGGCGACGTGCGCGCCGGCCATCGTTCCAAGTGGGGAGGAGACGTTGTGCAAGGCGACCGGGATGTAGTAGTCGTCGGCCATCCCGGCGACCTTCACCGTCTCGCGCATCCCGCCGAACTTCGGCATGTCCGGCTGGAGCACGTCGACGGCCTGCTCGTCTATGAGCTGGCGGACCCCGTGGCTCCGGTACAGGTTCTCGCCGGTGCAGATGGTCGTGTCCGTCGCGCGCGTGAGCTCGCGCTGGACGTGGAGGTTCTCGGGCGGGACGACGTCTTCGAGCCACCAGACGTCGTACGGTTCGATGGCGTTCGCGAGGCGGACGGCGCTGTCGCGGTCGTAGCTCCAGTGGCAGTCGTAGGCGACGTTGGCGTCGTAGCCGACGCGTTCGTCGATGGTCTCGACCACGCGGCGCTTGTAGTCGATGGCCTGGCCGTCGAGGTGGCGGTTGTGGTCGTCGCCCTCGTAGCGCCGGTCGGCATCGAGGTCGAACTTCAGCGCGTCGTACCCTTCGGCCACGGCCGCCTCGGCGGCGTCCGCGTAGGCTTCGGGCGCGTAGTCGTCGGCCTCGGCGTCGCCCGATTTCGCCTCGTCCTGGTGGACGCCGGCGTGACAGTCCACGTAGACGCGCGCCTCGTCGCGGTACTTCCCGCCGAGCAGGCGGTGGGCGGGCTGGTCGGTGACCTTGCCAGCGAGGTCGTACAGGGCGATGTCGAGTCCCGATATCGCGCTGACCGTCGCGCCCGCGAGCGAGCCCAGATGCTGGGTGCGCTCGAACATCCCGCGACAGAGCCGGTCGACGTCGCGGGGGTCCTCGCCCTCCAGCCACTCGCCGAGGAAGTCGACGACGTCCTCGACGCCGGGACCCCAGTAGCACTCGCCGGTGCCCGCGAGGCCCGCGCCGGTGTACACCCGGAGGAACGTCCACGAGAACTCGCCGTCGACTTGCGTCGCCTGCACGTCCGTGATGGTCGCGTCCGTCATGCCCCCGCCTTTCGCGGCGCCCATCTTCAACCCCCGGAGCCGAGAGACTCTCTCCGGCTTTTCGGCCGCCGAGCGGTCGTCTCGGCCGCTCCGACTCGTCGGCTCGGCCGCCCCGAATCGCGGCCGCCGCTCGCGCGCGGTCGATCAGCACCGGAATCGGTACGAAACCGCCCGGATCGACCCGAAACCGCCCGGATCGTGTCGGCCGAGTACTACGTTAACGGGTGTCGTGGAGAAACGGATCGGCGGTATCAACGGCGATTCTACGAATGATGTTTACTACTGGCCGAGAGAATGATTGTATCATCTCATTCCACCCGACTTCTGTCCTCTATCGTCAGATTCGATAGTCACGAATCGCAAGAGGCGAGTGATTTTTTAGGAAGAATGTGTTAGTAATACTCGTATGGGGTTCGGGAGCTACGACGAATCGGAACAAGAGAACCAGGAGTACGACGTCGATGCCGACGACGGTGACGGCGTCAACACAGCGGAAAACACACACGATGGGAACGTCGAGTACGAGTTCGACGCCTCGAACGACGAGTTGCTGGACAGGCTACAGGAGATCAAAGAGAACACGTGAAAGCGGGGGTTCGCGCCCTCGGCGTGGCCGAGTCGTATCGCGGAGACCGAAGCACGCTCGCCGGCGCGGTCGTCCGGGCGGACCGAGTGGTGGACGGCGTCGGCTTCGGTACGTGTACCGTCGGTGGTCGCGACGCCACCACGGCAGTGATCTCGATTTTTCGGCAGCTCGGTCGCGAGGACGTCCGCTACCTCCTTGTCGCGGGCACCGCGCCGGCGTGGTACAACCTGCTGGACCTGCACGAAATCGCCGACGCCGTGGACCGGCCCGTTCTCTCCGTGAGCTTCGAGGACAGTCCGGGCCTCGAAGCGGCGTTGCGGGAGGCGTTCGACGGCGACGCGCTCGATGCGCGGCTGGGGATCTATCGCGCCCAGCCGCCGCGGCGCCAGGTGACCGTCAACGGTGAGACGGTGTTCGTCCGTGCGGTCGGCGTCGACGAGGGTGAGGCCGTCGACGTCGTGCGCGCGTTCACGCCCGAGGGCGGTCGCCCGGAGCCGCTCCGAGTGGCCCGGATCGCAGCGCGGGCCGCCGACGAGACGTTCGTGAGCGGTGATGCGTGACCGCGCGGGACGGTGGTCAGGAACGGCGACATTCGTCGCAAACAGCGTGAAAGCCCCCGCAAGAGTGATCGCGACAGCCACCGCAGACAGCGTGAAAGCCCCTGCGAGAGTGATCGCGACAGCCACCGCAAACAGCGTGAAAGCCCCTGCGAGAGTGATCGCGACAGCCACCGCAAACAGCGTGAAAGCCCCCGGTCGCTCGTACCGCCGCGTCTCGCTGCGCGCTTCGCTCCCTTCGGTCGCTGCAGTGCTTGCGTCGCCGGGGCGGCGACGAGCGACCGGCCCCTTTCATTCCCACCCGCATCGGCTGGCCGGCTAGTCTACGCGGGTGGGAATGAAAGGGGCGACGCGTTCGACCCGTCCCGGACGACCTAAGCACCGCAGTGAGTGAAACGAGCGAGGAGCGCAGCGAGGCCCGGACGGTCGAACGCGTCGGGGCTTTCACGATGTTGGCGGTTGCTGTCCCGCTGTTGGCGGTTGCGGTCACAGTTGTTCCCCGGAGGGGCTGTCACGCTGTCTGCGGGTGCGGTCACTCCTGCGTGAGCTGTCACGCTGTTGCCGGTCGCTGTCGACTCACTTTCGCGAACGCCGTCTCGGACCACTATCGCTCGCGGACCGCACGGATTCTTGACGGTGCCGTTCGGAGGGCGACTATGAGCGACGGTGACGGCGAGATGGACGGGCTCGACGTGCTGTCTTGCGAGCGCTGTTCGGCCCTGTGCGAGTCGCGCTCGCGGATCGTCAACGGGATCGGCCCGGCCGACGCGGATCTGCTGTTCGTCGGCGAGGCACCCGGCAAACACGAAGACGAGGGCGGCGAACCGTTCGTCGGCCGCAGCGGCGACGTGTTAGACGAGGCGCTGCTGGCGGCGGGCCTCGACCGCGCCGACGTGCGCATCACCAACTGCGTTCGCTGTCGCCCGCCGGACAACCGCGACCCCCGGAGCGGGGAACTCGACAACTGCCGGGAGTACCTCGAAACCGAGATCGACCGCGTCGACCCCGAGGTGGTCGTCACGCTCGGGAAGGTCCCCTCACAGCACCTGCTCGAACGTGACGTGGCCGTGACGAGCGAGGCCGGCGACGTGGCCGACTGCGAGATTGCGGGCGACCCACGACGCGTACTGGTCTCGGTCCACCCCGCGGCGACGCTGTACGACCGCTCGCAGGCCGACACCTTCGAGGCGACCATCCGGCGTGCGGCGGAGTTCTCCGACGACGAGAGCGGCCAGTCGCGGCTCGGGGATTACTGAAAGAGACCGCAACGCGGGCCGGCGCGCCGATCGGTGCGCCGCCCTCCGCCGATCGGTGCGCCGCCCTCCGCCGATCGGTGCGCCGCCCTCCGCCGATCGGTGCGCCGCCCTCGTCACCCCTCGCGCTGGCGGGCGGCGACGGTTTCGGCGACCCCCTCGTACCGCGACTCGTGGCGCAGACAGCGAGTCCGGCGACCCTCGCCGTCGGCGGCGGGGTCTGGGTGTTCCTCGTCGCACCGGGACCCGACGAGGTCGGTGAGCGCGGCGGCGGCCGCGGCGTCGTCGCCCGCCCGCGCCTCGTCGACGGCGTCGTTGACGATTCCCTGTACGTCCGGCGGGAGGTCGACGCCAGCGAGCAGGTCTCCGACCGTCGTCTCCAGATCCTCGCTGGCGACGTCGAGACCCACCAACCGCCTGGCGAGGTCGATCGCGGAGTCCTCGCTGCGCGCCCGCGTCCGGAAGACCACCCGGAGTTCGTCGAGCGCCCGCCAGGTCGACTCCGGCAGGTCGCGGTCGGCGGAGCGGATCTTTGCCGGACAGCGCGTCGCGAACGGACAGCCCTCGGGCGGATCGCGCGGGCTCGGGGGCGCCCCCCGCAGGGTCACGCGGTCGCCGTCCCAGGGCGACCCGCTGCCCGGAATGGCCGACAGCAGCGACAGCGTGTAGGGGTGGGCCGGGTCGGCGTACACCGACTCGGTCGGGCCGAGTTCCACGATGTTCCCGAGGTACATCACGGCGACCCGGTCGGCGATGTGGCGCACGACGCTCAGGTCGTGGGCGATGAAGAGGTAGCTCAGGCCCAGGTCCTCTTGCAACTCCTCGAGGAGGTTGATGATGCGCGCCTGGACGGAGACGTCCAGCGCCGAGACGGGTTCGTCGAGGACGAGGAAATCGGGTTCGAGCGCGAGCGCGCGGGCGATGCCGACGCGCTGACGCTGCCCGCCCGAGAACTGGTGGGGGTAGCGGTAGTAGTGCTCCTCGCGGAGGCCGACGCGGTCGAGCAGGTCCCGGACCCGGTCGCGGCGGATCTCGGCGCTTCCTTTCGTCACGGTCACCGACACCGCGGTTTCGCCCTCGCGGTCGACCGTCACGTCGAGGTCCGCGGCGGTCAGCGGGAGCGCGTCGCGGACCGACACCTCGTGGTCGGACGCGGTGACCCGGACGATGATGTCGGGCGCATTTTTGTCGTCGGACTCCGCAACGCGGCCGCCGGTGACGGTCGCGTCGGCCACGCCCTCGACCCTGACCGCGAGCGCCGGCCAGTCGTGAGCGTCCAGCGGCTCGCGGACGATCTCGCCGACCGTCATCCGGTCGTTGAGGCTCTCCTCTGGGTCCTGAAACACCATGCCGACCCGGCGCTGCCACGCGCGCCGTTCCTCTCCCGAGAGGTCGGTGACGTCTCGCCCCTCGGCCTCGACGGTCCCCTCGGTCGCGGTTTCGAGACCCAGGATCGTCCGTCCGAGCGTGGTCTTCCCGCAGCCGGACTCGCCGACGAGGCCGACCGTCTCGCCCTCGTGGACGTCGAAACTGACGCCGTCGACGGCCTTCACCGGCGGCGCCGACGAGACCAGCGACTCGTCCTCGTAGTAGGTCCGCAGGTCCCGCACCGAGACCAGCGGTGCGTCGCCCTCGCCGTCGCGGGCGTCGCCGCTCTCGGCGGTGTCGCGGGCGTTCTCGTCGGCCGCCGCGGCCGGATTGGTGGTCGTCACCGTCGGTCACCTCCGCCGTCCGCGCGAGCGTCGCCGTCAGGTCCGTCGCGGACCTGCGCGAGCGACTCGTCGTACTCGTCGTCGTGGAGGAGGCAGGCCGCGATCCGGTCGTCGTCGGGGTCGCCGACCGGCTGGTGGTCTGGCGCGACCTGTCGACAGGCGCCGAAGGCTTCCGGACACCGCGGCGCGAACCGGCAGTCGGTGGCTTCGCCGGTCGGCGTCGGCACCTCGCCGTCGATGGTCGGCAGCTGCTCGTCGGGGTCGGTCCGGCCGGGGATGCTCTCGAGGAGCGCTCGCGTGTAGGGATGCGCGGGAGCGTCGAACAGCGCCTCTGTGGGCGCGCGCTCGACGATCTGGCCGGCGTAGATGACGTTCACCCGGTCGGTGGCGTCCTCGATAACGCCCATGTCGTGGGTGATGAAGAGAATCGCGAGGTCGGACTCCCGTTGCAGATCGGCGAGCAAATCGAGGATCTGGGCCTGGATGGTCACGTCGAGGGCCGTCGTCGGTTCGTCACAGACCAGCAGATCGGGGTCACACGCGAGCGCCATCGCGATGACCGCCCGCTGTTGCATCCCGCCCGAGAGCTGGTGGGGGTACTCGCCGACCCGGCGCGGGGCGTCGGGGATGCCGACGTCCTCCAGCAGTTCGATAGCCCTGTCGCGGGCCTCGCTCCCCCGGAGGTTCTGGTGGATGCGCAGCGCCTCGCGGATCTGGTTGCCGACGGTGTAGACGGGGTTGAGCGAGTTGCCGGGGTCCTGGAAGACGATAGCGATGTCGCCGCGGTGGTCGTCCCAGCGGCCCTCGGTCAGGTCCTCGCCGCGAAAGCGGATCGCGCCGCCCTCGATGGCGCCGGGGTCGTCGACCAGCCCGAGGATCGACCGGGCGGTGACGGACTTCCCGGAGCCTGACTCGCCGACGAGGCCGACCGTCTCGCCCTCGCGGACGTCGAAGCTGACGCCGTCGACGGCGTGGACCGTCTCGCGCTCGGTGTGGAAGACGGTCCGGAGGTCCTCGACCGCCAGCAGCGACTTTTCTCCGCCGTCGGAGGGTGTTTCACCGCCCCGGACAGCGTCGCTCACGCGCCACCACCCCGCCCGGCGGCCCCGCCGCCGGCGCTGTCGGACTGCGGGTCGATGGCGTCGCGCACGCCGTCGCCGAGCGCGTTGAACCCGGTGACGACGAGAGTGATCAACACCCCGGGGATGAGCGAGATGTGCCAGGAGCCGGTGTCGACGTAGTCCTGGCCGATGTTGACGGCGCGACCCCACTCGGGGGTCGGCGGGGAGACGCCCAGCCCCAGGTAGGAGAGCCCGGCGATGGCGATGATGGCGCCGCCGAGCGTCATCGAGCCGTACACGAGCAGGTAGCCAGTGATGTAGGGGAGCATGTGCTTGCGCATGATCGTCCGCGGTCGCTGGCCGAAGCTACGGGCGGCGTCGATCCACTGGCGCTCGGAGACCTGGAGCGCGGGGCCGCGCACCGACCGCCACATGTACGTCCAGCCGGTGCCGGCGAAGATGAGCGCCAGGACGAACCCGCCGCTGTAGACGTCGCCGATCCCTGTATCCGACAGGACGGTCGTCAGCATGATCAACAGCAGGAGCTGGGGCATCGCCATCACGGCGTCCGACAGCAGGACCGTCCCGAGGTCGACCCGGCCCTTGTAGTAGGCGGCGAAGAGCGCGAGCGACGTGGCGAGCAGCGCGCTCAGCCCCACCGACAGGAGGCCGATGACCAGCGAGATGCGCGACCCGGCGGTGATGAAGGTGAACAGGTCGCGGCCGAACGGGTCGGTGCCGAAGGGGTGATACCGGCCGTAGTCGTCGTACGTCAGCGGCATCACCCGGTTCGAGTCGCCCTGGGACTGGGAGTCCTGGTTGGCGGTCCCGACGAGCGTCGTCGCCACCTCGCCCTCCTCGGCGTCCCAGTACTGCAGTTCGTAGGAGTACGAATCGCGCATGTTCTGCTCGACGGTCGTCGGCCCCATCGCGGGGGCGAAGACGGCCATCACGACGAACATGAAGACGACTGTGAGTCCGAAGATTCCCCAGGAGTGCGAGCGCAGGCGGTCGACGACGTCGTCGCGGGGCGTCCAGTCGGCCGCGCGGTACTCCCGGCGGTAGAGCCGGTAGCCGAGGACCGCCCAGCCCGCCCAGGCGAACGCGTAGGCGTAGATGAGGACGACCCGGAGCGCCCACGACGCGGCGGGGCTAAGCCCCGCGGTGGTACCGACCCAGCGCTCGCCGTTCCAGTAGCCCTGGTTCGGGAGCGTCTCTCGGGAGAGCAGCGTCGGGACGTCGCCGGCCCCGCGCTCGAGGCCGTTCAGGACGTCGACGAGCGACGCGGCCGCGGAGCCGAGCGGACCGGGTGCGGGCGTCGCCGCGACCATGTCCGCGAGCAGGCCGAGGAGGAAGTTCGCGGCCGCGCCGGCCTCCAGTGCGAGCAGGGCGACGCCGGCGCCGAGCCAGACGAGTGCCGGCGACCCGGTCGGCAGCACGGTCGAGCGGTCGGCCGCCGCGGGACCGTCGCCGTCGGACGACGGTGTGGCGTCGCGGCCGGACTCGGGACTGTCGCCGCCGGACGCCGGGGCGTCACCGGCCGCGTCGTCGCTGGTCGCGCCCGCCATGTCAGGCGCCCTCCAGGCCGACGCGGGGGTCTATGACGGTGTACAACAGGTCTTGGACGAGGTTGATACCGACGATCATGAGGATGAAGACGTACATCAGGGCGCCGACGAGCGGGAGGTCGCCCGAGATGGCGGCGTCGACGAACAGTTTTCCGATGCCGTTGATCGCGAAGACGGTCTCGACGAGCACGGACCCGCCGATGAGCAGGAACGCCTCGCTGGTGATGATCGGGACCAGCGGGACGAGCGCGTTGCGCAGGACGTGTTTCCAGACGAGCACGCGGTCGGAGACGCCCTTGGCTTTCGCCATGTCGACGAAGTCCTCGTTTTTCACTTCGAGGACGGCCGTCCGGCCGATGCGCATCTCGTTGCCCATCGAGGCCGACCCCAGGACCAGCGCCGCGGGCAGGACTTTCTTGAACGCGGTCAGCGTCTTCTCCGGTTCGAGGACGAAGTTGAACAGCCCGTCGCCCGCCAACAGCGGCCCGCTCAGATAGCCCAGTTCGGGGCTGCCCGACAGCGCGTCGAGGTCGACGACCCAGTTCTCCCAGTCGAAGCCGACGAGGCTCTCGGTGCTCCCCAGCAGGGCGAGCAACATGATCGCCAGCCAGAAGTTCGGCATCGCGCGCCAGACGATCCCGCCCAGCGAGGCGAGGTAGTCGGCGCCGGTGTTCGACCGGAGTCCCGCGTAGAAACCCAGCGGGACGCCGACGCAGACGGCGATGGCGACCGACCAGAAGCCCAGCCACAGCGTCCGCGGGAGGAAGTCCATGATGAGCGCGTTCACGTTCGACCCCTGGTAGAGCAGGAACGTCCGGCCCAGGTCGAACGTGTACAGGTCGACCAGGTAGGAGACGTAGTGTTCCAGCGGCGGCTCGTTGAGCCCCAGTTGCTCCTGGGCCGCCCGGTAAGCGGCGGGATTGCGGACCTGCCCCTCGCTGAGCAGTCGCGACGCCGGGTCGACCGGCCCCATGAAGATGATGAACCACGTCATCGACGTGCCGAACCAGACAACCGGGATCGACAGCAGGACCCGCTTGAGGAGGTATTTCAGCCGCGTCACGGCGCACCTCCGGGATCGGCTCCCGCGGCTCGTCGGCCGGTCGGTGACGGTCGGTCCCGCGTGCGATACTCGCCAGTCGGGCGGATTCGGGCGCGTCGAGATGTCATCGTGGAGAGACGTGCATACGTGCGGTCGGTGGTGCGAGCCGTGCGGTCGGTCGGGCTGCCGGCGGCCGCTGGAGCCGGCGGTCGGTCAGGCTGTCGGCGGCCGCTGGGGCCGGCGGTCGCTCGAGCTGCTGGGGCCGGCGGTGCCGGTCGGTCCGCGGTGCGGTCGTCACTCGCTCAGTGTGACGTTGTTGAACGTCTGGTTCTCCATGACGCCGTACATCTCGACGTCGACGTCCTGGTGCCAGAAGCGCTGGGCGGTCGTGTGAGCGAACGGCAACTCCTGGACCGAGGCCCAGTTCATTTCCTCGACGGTCTGGAACGCCTCGTTGCGCGAGAGACGGGCGTCCTCGCTGTCGCCCTGGTTGCCCTCGAAGTTGCTCTCCCAGGCGTCCATCGCGGTCTGGCGGTACTCCTCGGTGTAGTAGCTCTCCTCTGCGCCCCAGCGGGTGAACTGCGTGCTCGGGCTGTTCCCCCAGAGGAACCGCAGGAAGTTCTGCGGGCCGGGGTACTCCATGCCGTCGCCGAGACCGAACATCTCCATGTCGGCGTTGATCGCGCGGCTGATGATCGTCCCGAACTCCGCGGTCTCGATCTCCATGTCGATGTACGCCGCGGTGGCCTTCGACTGGAGCGTCGTGAGCACCTGCGTGTAGGCGTCGTCGCCCGCGATGTCCGTCGCGGTGATCGAGTAGGTGTTCCCGTCGCCGTAGCCCGCCTCCTCCATGACGGCTTTCGCCTCGTCGATCTGCGTCTCGCCGTAGCCGTACGGGTAGCCGTCCGCCGCGAACTCGGTGTTTGACTGGTAGCCGTTCTCGGCGTGGCGGTCGTAGCTCTCCTCGCCGGAGACGCCCTCCTCGAAGGTGGGATAGGGGGCCGGCGGCGTGATGTGGTAGCCGGCCTTGGCCGTCCCCTTGTAGACGTTCTCGACGATGTCGTGCTGGTTCATCAGGTGGGCGAACGCGCGCCGGACCGGGAGCGGGACCTCGAGCGTGTTGAAGACGATGTACTCCGTCGACAGCGAGGGGATCTCGCCGTAGTTGACCTCGGTCCCGTTCCCGAGCGTGTACGTGCCGACCTGGCGGTTGCCCTGGCGCTCCTCGATAGAGACGTTGTCCGGGGTGAACGCGGCCGTCGGCATGTCCTCGAGGATGTCGGCGTTGCCGTTGGCGAACCGGTCGAGCCGGGTGTTCCCGCTCGTGACGACGGTGTAGGTGATCCCGTCGAGCTGGGGACCCTCGCCGTAGTAGTCCTCGAAGGCCGTCAGCTGGATCTCGCTGCCCTTGCTCCAGGAGTCGACCTGGAAGGGGCCGAGCCCGGCGTAGGTCGGGCCGCCGTCGGCGGTGCTGAAAAACTCGTTGTAGCCGTACTCGCCGTCGTAGCCCTCGACGTCGCCGACCGCGCCCTCGGGGAGAATCGCGAACGCGCCGCCGGCGATCTGGTAGAGCGTGTACTGGAACGGGGAGGCCAGCGTCATCTCGAAGGTGTAGTCGTCGACCGCCTCGACCGCCAGCGAACCGGGGACGATGTCGTCGGCCGTCGCCTCGCCGGTTGGCGTCGTCCGACTGGCGTCGCGCTCGTGCTCGATGCGCATCGTCTCGCCGATGATGTCGTCCTGGTTACGCGAGTTCTCGGACTCGGCCAGGCGCCGGTAGGAGTAGACGATGTCGTCGGCCGTGAGCTCGCTCCCGTCGTGGAAGCTGACGCCCTCCTTCAGGGTGAACGTGTAGGTGAGCCCGTCGTCGGAGACCTCGTAGCTCTCGGCCAGCGCGGGCTCGGGCGGATAGAGCCCGTTCCGGAACTCCATCAGCGACCGGCCGTACTGGTCGTAACCCGCGCCCGACCCCTTCGCGTTGATCGGGTCCAGCGTCTGGATCGACCCCGTGGCCATCATCCGGAGCGTCCCGCCGCTCGGGGCGTCGGTTCCGTCGCCGCCGTCGCCGCCGTCGCCGCCATTGCCGCCGTCGCCGCCGTCGCCGCCATTGCCGCCGTCGCCGCCATCGCCACCGTCACCGCCGTTCCCGTCTGTATCCGTCGAATTACCGCCGCTCGAACAGCCAGCCAGCACAGTTGCCACACCGGCACCCGCCGCGGTCAGAAACCCTCTTCGGGTTTTTCGTTTTGGCATCGATCGATTGTTCTCTTCTTTGTAAAAGTGGGTTTCTAATGGATGTATGTCCATCTACTGTCGGGTATCACGCCTATATATCCGAATATATTCAAACATATCAGAATTTCGCAATTCACATACGTCGCCGAGTCGGACCGCTCGTCCATGGCAGCAAACGCGACCGACGACTCCTCGGCGTGGGGACGAACGCTCGGTGAGGCGGGAGAGATGGCCGACCGACTGCGGACAGAGGGCTGGGACGTCGTCACCGTCCGCGCGGGCCACGTCGCGCCGGTGCCGCCCGAGCGCGGGGACACCGACCGGTTCGGACTGGTCTACGTCGCGCCCGAGGGCGTCGCCGACACGCTCCCGGCGGTCGTCGAGCGCGCCGACCTCCGGCGTTACGAGGTGTTCCGCCGGCAGGTCGGCAACGACCTGTTCCTCCTGACGCGCCTCGACGACCCCGACGCGCGGGTCGCGGTCCTGCTCGTCGGCGCCGTCAACCTCACCACCGCGGAACCGCTCGTCGACGCCGCCCGCGAGCGCGGCGTCCTCCACTCGCACGTCCACCTCCTCGACGAGACCCGTCTCGCCTCCGTCCGCCACGACGACCCGGCGGCGTTTTTCCCGCAACTTGAGTGAGCGGGTCTGTGAGCCGACTCTCGTGAGCGTTTCAATGTGATCCGGTCACGTTCGGAGCCGTCCGGAGAGAGAGGGTGCGCTCCCGTCCACGCCGTCACGGTATATTTGCGATCGTAGCGGGTTTTTTGCGGTCGCAGTCCCCCCGTACAGCCGTGTCAGCCCACACCGCAGACGACGCCGAACCGGACGGAGACGAGGCCGAGTCGGACGGAGACGGCTTCGATCCCGGCGCGCACGCGGGGTCGGTGATGGCCCGCCTGGCCGCGCCGACCGCCCCGACCGAGACGACGCTGGCCGTCGTCGCCGACCCGCACGTCGCGACCCGCGCCGAGGGCACGTCGAAACTCTTCGAGCACACCGAGACGCACTTTCGCAACGCCGTCGCCGACATCGCCGCCAGAGAGGTCGACGCCGCCCTCTCGGTCGGCGACCTCACCAAGGACGGCGAGCCCTGGAACTACGACGCCGTCGCCGACACGCTCGACGGCCTCGACGTCCCGTTCTACGCCGTCCCCGGCAACCACGACGTTCCGAAAGAGGGCGACGAGCACGACACGCCGCCGGTCGCCGAGTTCGCCGACCAGTACGCGCCCGGCGGGTCCTACCCGTTCACCGCGAGCGTCGGCGGCGTCGACCTCGTGGGGCTCAATACTGCCGGGACCGCCGACTTCCTCTTCGACAGCCACGACGGCGCGATCGACCCCGACCGGATCGAGGCGGTCCGGGACGCGCTGGCGACCGCCGACGACCCGGTCGTGCTCTCGCATTTCAACCTGCCCGCGATGGCCGAGCAGTTGCGCGCCCACCGCGACGCGGTCGAGCCGGAGATGTACATTCCGCCAGTGACGCGCGACAGCGACCGCTTCGTCGAGACGCTCGCCGACGGGGGCACGAGCCTGCTGTTGACCGGCCACTTGCACATGCCCGCGACGGCCGTCGAGGGCGGCGTCCGCGAGGTGATGGTGCCGACGACCTGCTCGTTCCCGCAGGGCTACGTCACCCTCACCGTCGGCCCCGACGGGACGATCGTTCGCTTCTACCCCGTGGCCGGTCGCGCGGGGATGCGCCGCGGCTACGCCGAGCGGTCGACCGATTCGACGACCGCCCGCGGCCTGACCGCGATGGCCGCCGACCGCCTCGCGCGGTTCCCGCTGGTCGACGAGGTGGCGCGATGAGCCCCGGAGACGCGCCCGCGGATCGCGGCGACGGGTCCGACGCCGATGTCTCCGACGCCGACGAGCGCGCGGTCACGGCCCTCGCGGCCGCCCGCGCCGGAAGCGCCGTCGCCGCCGACCACTACCGCACGGACTTGCCCGTCGAACAGAAAGACGGGAAGACGGATCTGGTGACCCGCGCCGACCGCGAGGCGGAGGTGGCCGTTCTCGACGAGATCCGGGAGCGCTATCCCGACGACACGATCGTCGCCGAGGAGTCCGCCGGCGAGACGGCCGTTCCCGAGACGGGCGCGGCGTGGGTCGTCGACCCGATCGACGGGACGAACAACTTCGTCCGGGAGATCCCGCTGTGGGCGACCGCGGTCGCCGCGGTCGTCGACGGCGAGGCCGTCGCGGCCGCGGTCGTCCTCCCGGCCGTCGGCGACGCCTACGTCGCCGGTAGCCAGGAGACGCGGCTCGTCCCCGTTACCGACGGCGGGGGCGAGCGAGACAGCGACGTGCCCGCTGTCGGCGAGGTCGTGACCGTCAGCGACCGGACGGACCCCGAGGCGATGGCGGTCGCGCCGACGATCTGGTGGGACATGGACCAGCGCGACCAGTACGCGGCCGCCGCGAGCGAGGTGGTCCACCGCTTCGGCGACCTCGCGCGCTTTCGCTCGGCGCAGGTCACGCTCGGCATGGTCGCCGCGGGGTCGCTCGACGGGACCTTCACCAATCTGACGCCCAACCCCTGGGACTCGGTCGCCGGCGCCCACCTCGTCGAGTGCGCGGGCGGGACGGTCACCGACCTCGCGGGCGAGCCCTGGCGCCACGACGCCGACGGGTTCGTCGCCTCCAACGGCCACTGTCACGACGAGGTCCTCGCCGCCGCCCGTGCCGTGGCCGACGTGGCCGACGACGCGGACGAGAACTGATCGTCCACGAGGCGAAGCGCCCGCGGTTTTCGCGCGGACGGAAAGGGACTTGACGCCGGTCGTCCTACCGGCGAGCATGAACACGCGACAGACCGCGGCGGAGATCGTCGTGGTCGACTACGGGCTGGGGAACCTGCGGAGCGTGACCCGCGGACTCGAACGCGCCGGGGCCGCCGTCGACGTCAGCAGCGACGTGGCCGCCCTCGACCGCACCGACGGGGTCGTCCTCCCCGGCGTCGGCGCCTTCGCCGAGGGCATGGACAACGCCGGCCCCTTCCGCGACGCGCTGGTCGAGCAGGCCGACGCCGGCACTCCCCTGCTCGGGATCTGTCTCGGCATGCAGATGCTCCTGACCTCCAGCGAGGAGGCCGAGCGCGAGGGCCAGGGCGACGCCGAGGGGCTGGACCTCGTCCCCGGCCGGAACGTCCGCTTTGCCGACGACGTGAAGGTGCCACACATGGGCTGGAACGAACTCGATGTGGTCCGCGACCACCCCCTGCTGGACGGTGTCGACGGTGAGCACGCCTACTTCGTGCATTCGTACTACGCCGACCCGGACGACGAGAGCGCGGTCGTCGCCACGACCGACTACGGGATCGACTTCGCCTCGGTCGTCGCCAACGAGCGCGGCAACGTCTTCGGCACGCAGTTCCACCCCGAGAAGTCCGGCGAGGCCGGCCTGCGCATCCTCCAGAACTTCGTCGACATCTGCGTCGAGTAGCGGCGGAGGTGAGTCGCCCGACTGTCGATCTCGCTGAGACTGTGTTCGGTGTGACTGTTTTCGGTGTGCTGTCGAGGACTGCGAACGGGGCGGAATTCACTGGAGGACGTCGCTCGATCCCGCAGAGACGACTCCGACCGCCACCGCAAACAGCGTGAAAGCCCCGCTACGAACTACTGGAACCGCCACCGCAAACAGCGTGAAAGCCCCCGGTCGCTCGTACCGCCGCGGCTCGCTGCGCGCTTCGCTCCCTTCGGTCGCTGCAGTGCTTACGTCGCCGGGGCGGTACGAGCGACCGGCCCCTTTCATTCCCACCCGCTCAGACTGGCCGGCCAGCCGAATCGGGTGGGAATGAAAGGGGCCGGTCGCTCCGGGAAGGCGGACGCAGTAAGCACCGCAGGCCGAAGTCCTCGTGAGCGAAGCGAACGTGGACCGAGGCCGAGGCGCGCAGCAAGGCCCCCGACCGGAGCGACCGGGGGCTTTCACGCTGTTCGTGGAGGCGATCACGGTCGCTCTTGCGGGGGCTTTCACGCTGTGTCCAGTCGCTGTTCAGTCACACCGTCCCGATCACTCCTCGCCGCGACCACACCCACCGAAACCGACTCTCGTCCAAGTTTACTTGTGACGGCCGGCTGTACGTGTCAGTATGGATCTATTCGCCGCGACCGCGGCGCTGTTCCGGGCCGTCGCGGTCCTGCAGTCTGACGTGGACGTTGACGTCGACCTGACGGGCGCGCTGGGCGGCGGCGCGGTCGGGACCTTCGTCGGGACGGTCGTCGTCGGTGCGATCCTGGTCGCGCTCGCGCCCGACTACACGAAAGCTCGCATGGCCGAGGTCGTCGAAGAACCCGTCGGCAACTTCGTCTACGGCGTCGTGGTCCTCGTCTTCCTGATCCTCGCGGTGATCGTCCTCGTGTTCACGATCGTCGGGATCATCGTCGCGATCCCGCTCGGGTTCGTGGTCTACCTGGCCTGGGTGTTCGGATCGACCATCGCCTTCCTCGCCGTCGCCGACCGACTCCTCGACCGCGGCGACGACGAGTGGCTGGTGGTGTTACTCGTCGCCGCCGGGATCAACGGCGGCCTCGTCCTCTCGGGGATCGGAGCGCTCGTCGCCTTCTGCGTCGGCGCCGCCGGGTTCGGCACGGTCGTCCGTCCCTACTTCGACTGACCGGTGACCCATCCTGGACGGTCCACGCCACAGCGTATCGTGGACGGTCCACGCAACAGCGTATCGTGGACAGTTCACACCGACTTGGACCGTCCATGCCTAACGCATTAGGGTGTTGCGTTAGCCCACAGGAGCCACAACGTTGTGGTATGTACGAGATAGAAGCCGACCGACGGACGAACCGCCTGTACCTCGACCTGACGGGACGAATGGACAGAGATGACCTCGAAGAGGCTGCCAGCGCGGCGGTCGCAGCGGCCGAGAACCTCCGACACGGGTTCGACATCGTGAACGACCTCTCGGGGTTCACACCGCCCTCGCCGGAGGCCGCCAAGCCGATCAAGCGCGCCCAGGGCGAACTCGTCGAGATGGGCGTCGACCGCGTCGTCCGCGTCGCCGACGAGGAGACGAGCCAGGTCGTCCTCAACGCCTTCGAGCGCCGCTCGCGTGACGTGGGCTACAGCGGCGAGACCGCCGACTCGGTCGCCGCGGCCGAGCGCCGCCTCGAACAGGAGTCCGTCGCCGGCTACGCCAGCAACTGAGACGGCCCGCTGTCAGTCGCGCTCGCCGGCCCTCTCTTCGGGAGACGTCGTATCTGTCGGCAGTACGACCGTCGCCCTCGTCCCGTTTTCGACCTCGAACTCCAGCCTGCCGCCCAGCGCCGCCGTCCCCCAGGTCGCCAGCCAGAGGCCCAGTCCGCTGCCGTGGTCCAGCGCCGACTCGCTCCCGTCTTCGACGACGGCGAGTTCGTGTTCGGGGATGCCCGGCCCGTCGTCGACCACTCGCAGCGCGACCGCTCCCGCGGTGCCGTCCGTCCCCCCGTCGGCCGCCGGCCGTCGCTCGGCGCGCAGTTCGACCGCGGGGTCGGGCCCGGCGTGCTCGAGCGCGTTCTCGACGAGCGTCCCGAGGACGGCCCGCAGGACCGCGGGGTCAGTCTCGACGGTGGGGTCCGTCTCGGCAACGGCCACCACGTCTCGTCCGGTTTCGCCGCCCCTGTCGGCGCCACCGCCGTCCCCGTCGGCGTACTCGGCGACGACCTCCTCGAAGAGGGGGGCGACGGCAACGGACTCGCGGTGGTCGTCGCGGTCGAGGACTCGCTCGATCTCGCGGGCTTTCTCGCCGAGGGCGAGCAGGTCGTCGGCCTTGTCCCCGGCGCGGTCGAGCAGGGAGACGGTCTCCGCGTCGTCGATCCGCTCGGCGGCGGCGTCGGTAAAGCCCGTGACGACGGTCATGTCGTTGCGGAGGTTGTGCCGGAGGACGCGATTGAGGACGTTCAGGCGCTGCTCGCGTCGCCGTTCCTCGGTGACGTCTTGGAAGACGACGGTGTGACCGACGTGGGTACCTGTGGCGTCGGACAGGGGGGTGGCCGTGACCGAGTACACCGTCCGGCGCCCGCCCGCGGTGACGGTGACGCTCCCGTCGGGAGCGGTCGGGTCGACGGTCGGCGATTCCTCCGCCGCACTGGCGGTCGCGAGGATGTCGTCGAGCGGGCGGGTCAGCGCGTCGCCTTTCGCCACGCCGAACCCCTCGCAGGCGGCGGCGTTGAGCGTGACGACCCTGGCCTGTTCGTCGACGATGATGACGGGCGCGCCGAGGTCGTCGATGGCGGCGCGCTCGCCGGCGCGGCGCGTGGCGGGGTGGAACTCGAACATGTCGCTGCCGACGAACGCGTAGGCGTCGAGCGCGATGTGGGGCAGGAACATGACGGTCACGAGGTTCAGCTGGGGGACGGGGCCGACGCCGTAGAGCCAGACGAGGTGGGCGACGACGGGCGGGATGGTGCTGAGTCCGACGGCGACGGCCTCCCGGCGGTAGAGCGGGCCGTAGCTGACGACGGTGTCGAACAGCAGGAGGCTGCCGACGCTGATGACGAGGACGCCGGCGGTCGTGAGCGCGAGGGTCCACGGCTGGAGGGCGTACGACGCCGTCGCCAGCCCGCCCACGGGGTCGATCGCGAACCCCGTCCAGGCGACGTGGTGGAGCGGGTTGGTGGCGACGACGGCCCCGATGACGAACGGCGCGGCGGCGAGGAGCCGCCAGCCACGCCGGAGCACCTCGCTGCGGCCGGTGTACGCCAGCGCGAACGCGAGGAAGTAGAGACCGGTCCCGGCGACCCCGACCCAGGTGAGCACCTCCAGCGCCCACCGGAGCCAGCGCGGGTCGAACGTGACCAGAGCCAGCGCGTAGGCGCCGCTCCAGCACGCCTGCGAGGCGAGGCTCGCGACGAACCAGTCAGCGCCGGGCTTGTCGCGGTAGCGCCAGAGGTAGGCGGCGAGAACGAGCGAGCCGACGGCGGCGAGGACCGACGCCGCGACGGGCCACACCACCGGTGCCATGCCATCTCCTGCGTCGGAAGCCACTTCCCGATTTCGGTGGGGAAGCCCGGCACGGCGACTGCGGGCCGCTCCGTGGCGGCGAGCCTACCCGCGCCGGACACCGCCGAACTCGAAGCGCGCGCCGCCCGACTCGCTCTCGGTCACGTCGACCGTCCAGCCGTGGCGCTCGGCGATCTGTGCGACGATCCGGAGGCCGAACCCGGTGCCGTCCAGCGACGTGGAGTAGCCCGACTCGAACACCTGCTCGCGCTCTTCGGGCGGGATGCCGACGCCGTCGTCGGCGACAAAGAAGCCGTCCCCCGTGTCGCCGACAGTGACGGTCAACCGCGTCTCGGCGGTGTCACCGTCGCCGCCCGCGTCGCCACCACCGACGCGGCCTGCGTCGACGTCGCCGCGGCCGTGTTCGACGGCGTTCCCGAACAGGTTCTCGAGGAGCTGGGCGAGCCGCGAGCGGTCGGCGTAGACGGTGGCCTCGGTGTCGACGCGGAGGTCGGCGCCGGTCGCGGCGACGTTCTCCCAGCACCGCTCTGCGAGGTTTCCGAGTGCGAGCGGTTCGATCTCGACGGCCGACTCGCCCTCGCGTGCGAGTTCGAGCAGGTCGTCGATGAGTGTCTCCATGCGGTCGTGCGCGCGGGCGACCGCCGCGACGTGGTCGCTGTCACACTCGTTGCGGACCAGTTCGAGGCGTCCGCTCGCGACCGTCAGTGGGTTGCGCAGGTCGTGTGAGACGACGCTGACGAACTCGTCGAGGCGCTCGTTTTGCCGCTCGAGTTCGCGCTCGCGCTCGCGCTGGTCGCTTATTTCGCGGGCGACGGCGACCACGCCGCCGAACGCGCCTTGGATGGTCAGCCGCGTGAGCCGGTAGTCGACGACCGCGTGCCCGTGACCGGGGAACTCCCCCTCGCGGACGCCGCGGATCTCCTCGCGGTCACCGGCGACCAGTTCCGCGAACGGGTCGCCCTTGCCCTCCGCGCGGATCGCCTCGACCAGCGCGCTCTCTCGTCCGACGAGTTCCGCCTTCGACACACCGTAGAACTCCGCGAGGTAGTCGTTGACCACCTCGAAGCGTCCTTCGGCGTCGTAGATGCAGGCGGCGTCGCGCATCGCGTTGACCATGCTCTCGTATCGGCGCAGTTCCCCCTGCCGGCGCTCGCGCTCGGTGACGTCAGTGACGACGCCGCAGATCGCCTCGGGCTCGCCCTCGTCGTCGTACAGCGGGTGTTTCTGCGACCGGATGCGTCGCTCGCTGTCGCCCCGCGAGATGTGGTCTCTGACCTCGATGGTCTCGCCGGTCGCGAACGCCCGCCGGTCCTCCTCGCGGATCCGCTCGATGACCTCGGGTCCGAACAGGCTCTCGTCGGAGATGTCGGCCACCGACGTCTCCGGGTCGATGCCGAGCCACTCGCGGGCCGTCTCGTTGAGTATCGTGTACTGGCCGTCCGGCTTTTTCATGAAGATGCCCGCCGAAACCGTGTCGAGGACCGCCTCCAGTTGCCGGTTTTTCGCGTGGAGGTCCTGCTCGTAGGCGACCCGCTCGCTCACGTCGCGGCTGATGACCAGAAACCGGTCCTCGCCGTCGAGTTCGAACCGGACGATGTGGACCTCCACGGGCAGGGTCGACCCGTCCGCGCGCCGGTACCGACCGTCGACCTTCCGCCGGTCGCCGGTCTCCATCTCCGCCCAGAGCTGCCGGGCGTCGGCCTCGTCGATGACCGCATCGAGTTCCCAGACCTTCCGGCCGAGGAGTTCGTCCTCGTCGTAGCCCAGTTCCTCGCAGATCCGGCGGTTGACGTCCCGGATCGTCCCCTCGGCGTCGTGGACGTCGATCATGTCCGGGGAGTGGTCGAAGAGCGCTTCGAGGCGCGCGGTCGTCGCCGTCAGTTCCTCCTCGCGGCGTTTGCGGTCGGTGACATCGGTGATAAAGCCCTCCAGCGCGACGATGTCCCCGTCGTCGAACACGCCGCGGCCGCGCTCCCAGAACCACTTTCTCTCGTCGGCAGCCGTGCGGACGCGGTAGGTCACCTCGAAGGGGTCACCCTCTGCGAGCGCGCCCTGAACTGTCGCCCACAACTCGTCCCGGTCATCGGGGTGGATGACGTCCTCGCCCCAGGAGACCTGGCCGGATTCGAGGGCCGCGGCGGGGTAGCCCACCAGTCGCTCGCACTCGCCCTCGATGTACTCCATCGGCCAGCTCGGTTCGTTCCGGCAGCGGTAGACCACGCCGGGGAGGTTGCTGATCAGCGTCTCGAGGCGGCGCTTGCGCTCCGTGAGCGCCTGCCGGGAGTGGTCGTGTTCGACGGCGTTCTCGATGCGGTTGGCCAGGATGGCGTACTGCTCGGTGCCGGTCTCTTTCTGGAGGTAGTCGGTCACGCCCGCCGAGATGGCGGCGCTGGCGATCTCCTCCGAGCCCTTGCCGGTGAAGAGAATGAAGGGCAGATCCGGGTGCTCGGCGCGGACGGCGTCGAGGAACTCGATGCCGTCGGTGCCGGGCATGTCGTAGTCCGAGACGACACAGTCGACCGATTGCTCGGCGAGCGCGTCCAGTCCGGCCGACGCGCTGGTCGCGGTGACGACCTCGATCCGGTCGTCCTCGCGCTCGAGATAGGTCGCGACGACCGCCGCCAGGTCCGGGTCGTCGTCGACGTGGAGCACGCGGATACAATCGGGAGAGACGCTCATCGTCGGGTCGTGTCTACACACGTTCTCGCTCGGGCACAATAAGTGTGTTAGCCACAGGAGAGGTGTAACACGGTCACGCACGATCCTGTTCGTGACCGTGAACGGCCCGCCACGGCCGGCGCGTCGACCGTCGCCGGTCGGCGGTCGACGGACCAGCGGGTCACAGGAACTCGCGGACGTCGGCGTACCACATGTCGTGGTGGTCGACGGCGTCGACGGCGCGGGCGATCCGGACGGCGATGGCGTGCCAGCACAGTTCGTCGGGGTCGGCGTCGTCGAGGTTGTACTCGGCGTCGGCACAGTCACAGGAGTCGCCCTCGACGACGTACTCGTCCTCGTAGCCGACGACGACGGTGAAATCGCGGTACTCCTTGACGCGCACCTCCGAGACGGCCTCGATTGCCCGCTTGCCGCGGTTGCCGTGCGCGTCGAGGATGCGGTCGACTATCGCCGGCGTGAGTTCGCCGGCGGTCCGCAGGTCCATCGCCCACTCCTCGACCCTGCTCACGGTGTCTCGTTTCGACATTGCCACGCCCCGCCTAAACAGGTTCGGTGCGGTGACCCCCCGCGTGGCGAGCGGCGGCGCTGGGGCGACGACGCGGCGAGGGACGCGAGGCGGCGACCGCGGAACGAGGCAGCGAGCAACGGAACGAGGCAGCGACCGCGGAGCGAAGCGGCGACCGTGGAGCGTGTGGCTTTTCGCGCTCGCCCGACCAGAGGGGGTATGCGCGTCACCGAGGGCGGCGTCGAGGTGGAGGTCCCCGAACAGGCCGACGCGGGCGTCGGCGACGCGGTGTTTTTCAACCCCGTGCAGGAACTGAACCGCGACGTGACCGTCGCCGCCCTGCGCGCGCTCCGCGAGCGCGGCGACCTCGGTGATCTGACCGGCGACGACCGCACGCCCTCGTATCTGGACGCCACGGCCGCCTCCGGGATCCGCGGTGCGCGCGCCGCGGCAGACGGCTGGGCGGCGACGCTGTGCGACGTCGACCCCGACGCCGTCGCGCTCTGTCGCGAGAACCTCGCACGCAACGACCTCGACGGAACCGTCGTCGAGCGCGACGCGAACGCGCTCATGCACGAGGAGCGCTTCGACGTCGTCGACCTGGACCCCTTCGGCACGCCCGTTCCCTTCGCCGACGCCGCCTTCCGGGGGGCGCGCCGGCTGGTCTGTGTCACCGCGACCGACACCGCGCCGCTGTGTGGCGCCCACTTCGAGAGCGGCGTCCGCCACTACTCGACCGTACCGCGAAACACCGAGTACCACGCCGAGATGGGGCTGCGCGTCCTGCTGTCGGCGATGGTCCGCACCGCCGCCCGCTACGACCTGGCCGCCCGGCCCGTCCTCAGCCACGCGACCAAACACTACGCCCGCACCTACCTCCTGCTCGACTCCGGCGCCCAGGCCGCCGACGCCCTGATCGACGACCTGGGCTACGTCGACCACTGCGAGCACTGCCTCTTCCGGTCCGCGTCGCGCGGACTGATCGCCGACCCGCTGGACGCCTGTCCCGAGTGTGGTCACGGGATCCAGACAGCGGGGCCGATCTGGCTCGGGCCGACCTGCGACGAGGCGTTCGTCGCCGCGACTCGCGAGGCGGTCGACGACGGGATGGGCACCGCCGAGGAGGCCCGCGACCTCTGCGAGACGCTCGCGGCGGAACTGGACGAGCCGACCCACTACGACCAGCACCGCCTGTGCAAGCGCTGGGGCGTCGGCGCCAGCGCGATGGACGACTTCCTCGACCGACTGCGAGCGGCCGGATACGAGGCCTCCCGCACCCACTACGGCGGGACGACGTTCAAGACCGACGCCGACGTGACCGAGATCCGCGACGCGACTCAGGAGTGACCGAGATCCGCGGCGCGAACGGCGGCAGTCGACCGACGCGGGCTGTGGCGCCCGCTCATACGGTCGGTTGTACGTCCTTTTCGAGATTCACCGGCCCGCTCGGCGAATCACCGGTACATCGGTACGACCGACCGTATCAGGCCGACGTCAGGCGCGAAGCGAGACCGTACAGCAGCTGGTAGACCGGTCGCAGGAAGTAGTTCGCCATGCCGACGAGGCCGAGCAGACCGCCCAGCGCCTGGACTTCGCCGGCGGTCGCGTCGAGGAAGACGAGGACGACGACGGCGGCGACGACCGGGCCGGCCGGGACTACCGGGACGATGTCGGCGGTGTCGTAGCGGTCGAGGTCGGCGTCGTCGACCGCCTGCGCGAGCGCGTAGACGACGCCGCCGAGGCCCAGCAGGACCGCCACGAGGACGAGCGATCCGGTGAGTCCCGCGGTGCCGGCGCCGACGAGACAGAAGCCGGCGGTCACCAGCACGACGGTCAGGCGAAACACCGCGCCGGTCAGCCGCTGGTCCATACCACCGCTCGCGGCGGCCGCGTCTTGGGTCTTTCGAGAGGGGGCGTCGGCGCGCTCGGCGACTGCGACGGCACCGACCACACGAGGCCGCAGCGACACCGACTGCACGAGGCCGCCGGGGAACCGATCACACGAGGCCGCCGGGGAACCGATCACACGAGGCCGCCGGGGAACCGATCACACGAGGCCGCCGAGGAACCGATCACACGAGGCCGCCGAGGAACCGATCACACGAGGCCGCCGAGGAACCGATCACACGAGGCCGCCGGGGAACCGATCACACGAGGCCGCGCCTATTAGTAGCCGACGCCCCACCTGCGAGTGTGGCATCCGATCCGCGCACCGAGCGGGCGAAGGCGGCCGGTCGCGACGCCGTCGCGCTCGCTCGCGAGGTGGTCGCCCTCGTCAGAGGCGAGCAGGTCACCTTCCTCGCGGCCGGCATCGCCTACTACGCCTTCGTCTCGGTGTTGCCGGCGCTGCTGTTGTTGCTCGCGGTCGCCTCGGCGCTGGGCGGCGACGAACTCGCGACCAGGGTCGTCGAAGCCTCGGGCGACGCGCTCTCGCCCGTCGGGCAGGACCTCCTGCGGGACACGCTCGTCTCCGCGTCGGGTCGCGCGCCCGCGACGCTCGTCAGCCTCCCGGTCCTGGCCTGGAGTACGCTCAAGGTCTTCCGCGGGCTCGACATCGCGTTCGACCGGATCTACCGGACCGAATCGAACCCCTCCCTGTTTGACCAGGTCCGCGACGCCGCGACGGCGCTGGGCGCCGTCGGCCTCGGCCTCGCCGCGCTCGTCGTCGTCGGGACGGCCATCGGCTACGCCGACGTGGCCTTCGTCGGTCTGGTCGGGACGCTCGCGCTCGTCGTCGTCCTGACGGTCGTGTTCCTGCCGCTGTACTACGTCTTTCCCGACGGCGATACCTCGGTGCGGGCGGTCCTGCCGGGGACAGTGCTCGCGGCGGTCGGCTGGACGGTCCTCGGGACCGCTTTCCGCCTCTACGCGGCGTCGGCCGACCAGTTCGCCCTCTACGGCATTCTCGGCGCCGTTCTGTTGCTCGTAACGTGGTTCTACGTCGGCAGCATCGTCTTGCTCGCGGGGGCGACGCTCAACGCCGTGCTGGCCGCGCGGGCCGACGAGACCGGCACGCACAAGAGGCCCCCAGCCGACAACCCCGATATCGAGCGCGCATGACCGCCGACACCGGTGCCGACGACGACGACGTCGCCGCCAGCGACGCGGACACCTCGGACGGTGAGACGGACACTCCGGACGTCGACCCCGAGGACGTGGCAGCCGTCGCCGCGGCGCTGGACGACCTGGACGGCGACGTCTCGGAACTCGCCGACGACCTCGACGACCTGGAGACGCGCATCGACGAGAAGACCGTCCATCGCGACGATATCCGGTCGGAACTCAGACGCTACGTCCGCAAGCGCCAGCGCCGCGGCCACGCCACCGGCTGGGGCCCCTACCTCGTCTTGCTCTACGGCACCGCCATGACCGTCGCCGCGTTCTTCTATCTCGGCGATATCTGGGCCATCGTCGCCATGCTCGTCATCTGGCTGTCGACGCTCGGCCTGTACGTCTTCATGCTCGTCCTCGGCGCTTTCCTGGGTGTTGGCCGCCGCCTCGCCGGCCTGCGGGATCTCGCCGGGAAGATCCGGTGACCGGCCCCGCGAGTGGACAGCCGGCCACGCCCCGGATCGGAGGACACATTTGCGACCCCGGAGTCCCACTGATACGATGGTGGCGTGGCGCGAACGCGCGAGCGAAGTCTGGACGCTCCCGAACCTGATCAGCCTCTCGCGACTCCCGCTGGTCGTCGGGATCGTCTTCCTGCTCGAGTCGCCGCTGCGATACGTCCTGTTCGCGCTCGTCGTAGTCTCCGACGGGGTCGACGGCTGGGTGGCCCGCCGACTCGACCAGACGACGGAACTCGGCGCGCTGCTGGACCCCGTGCTGGACAAGTTCACGGCGCTCGTGCTCGTCGTCGCGCTGTTCCCGCGGACGGACCTCGCCGTGGAGTTCCTCGTCTTGTTTTTCGCGCGGGACCTGTTCGTGCTGGCGCTCGTGCCGCTCGTGCCGCTGTACGGCTTCGACACGAGCAAGGTCCAGGCCAGACTGTTCGGCAAGGTCGTGACGAACCTCCAGTTTTTCGCGCTGGTGGCGATGCTCGTGCCACACGCCGACGCCGTCGAGGCGCTGTGCTGGCTGCTGGCGGTCGCGTCGGCGCTGGCTATCGCCGACTACGCGCTGTTCGTCGTCCGCGAACTGACCGACGCCGCGTGGGTGCGGACCCGCGGGGGCGTCGCGGCCGTCTACGCGACCGTCGCGCTCGCGATGGCGCTGCTCGCGGTCGGTCTGCTCGGCGAGCAACTCGCCGGCCTGGTCGAGATAGCGACCGTCAGCGTCTGATGACGGGAATCAGCGATAGGCGTTCATGTCGGCGAAGCGGTCGTCGTACCCCTCGCCGGCGGGGTGGGTCGGCTCCTCGTCGGTGAGGACGACGCGGTCGAACTTGTCCCACGAGTTCTCCCAGCCGAGGTGGGCGAACTCGGCGCGGCACTTGAGCGTGTGCCCGAGGCCGTTGCGGTGGAACATCCGCCGGGGGGCGCCCTCGCGGAGCGCGGTCACGAGATCCGCGGCGTCGTCGACCTCGGCTTCGAGTTCGACCCAGGCCTCGCCGACCGTCGAGCGCAGGTGGGCGTAGGATGAGAGATACGTGGGCAGGCCGGACTCGCGGGCGATCTCGCGGGCGCGGCGGTTGTCCCGCGACCAGTGTTTCGGGTTGTACACCTCGACGGCGTCGATCCACTCGGCGTAGGTCGCGATGTCCTCGCGGTCGAGACTGAGCGTGAGAAACTCCGGATGGGGTGCGAGGACGGCGGCGTCCTGGTCGGCGAGTTCGGCCATCGTGTCCTCGAGCGTGAGGAAGTCGGGCACCGGGTAGTCGGGGTCGACCGCGAGGACGTGTTTCCTGCTGGACCACTTGCCGGTGAAGTACTCGCGGGCTGGGACGACCAGCAACTCCTCGTCGGAGAATCGGGCGGCGCGCTCGGCGATAGTCGAGAGATGCTCGAAGTGGGGGGCGTAGACGAGGACGTCCAGTCCCGCGGCCTTCGCCCGCTCGACGACGCGTTCGTCGACGACCTTGACGTGGAGGTCGACGCGCGTCACCGCTCCAGCCTCGTCGGCATCGTCGGCACCGCCCGCACCGTCGGCGGCGTCGGCACCGCCCGCACCGTCTGCACTGTCTCCATTCTCGGCGTCGTCGGCACTGTCCGCACCTTCTCCGCCAGCCGCCGGGACGTCGCCTGCTCCGACACCGCCAGCGTCGCCGGTCATGAATTGTGGTACGCAACCCGGCGTTTCAATGTTACGACAGCCGGTTCAGGCCTCGAACTCGAGGACGACGGGGCGGTGGTCCGAGACCTGCACGTCGATGACGTCACAGCGGGTGACGGCGATCTCGGGCGAGGTGAGAAAGAGGTCGAGGGTGCGCGTGTCGGTGACGATGCCGTCGAGCGGGCGCGGCGGGACGGTCTCGCCGGGGTTGTGCAGAACGAGTCCCGCGGCGCCCAGCGTCTCCTCGACCTCGTCGAGGCCGTCGTAGGCGTTGAAGTCGCCGGCGACGACGACGCGCTCGCGGTCGGCGACGATGTCGACGATCTCGGCGAGCTGGCGGCGCCGCCCCCGGCCGCTCATCGCGAGGTGAACGCCGAACACGGAGAGGTCGCCGATGCGGGCCTCGCTGACCAGTCGCTTCGGGCCGGTGTCGAGGTAGTGGGCGGTGGTCTCACAGTCGAGGTCCGACCGGACGAGCAGGCCGTTCGAGAGGTGCTCGAGGACGGGCAGGTTCGCGAGGACGTTCCCGTCGCCGTACTTGCCGTCGGCGCGGGCGTCGTAGTCGAGGCCGCGCTCGGCCAGTTTCTCGGCGATGCGGGCGACCTGGCCGTCGGTGGCGGTCCGGAGCGAGCCCTGGTCGACCTCGACGAGCGTGACGATATCGGGGCGCTCGTCGGCGATGACGTCGACGAGGCGGTCGGTGGCCCGTTCCTCGGCGCCGCGGCTCCCGACCATGGCGCGGTGGGGCTTCAGCGCGTAGTCGCTGAGCGAACCGTCGTAGTCCAGCAGATAGCCGGCGTTGGCTGAGAGTATCTTCACGGTGTCTCCGACGCGCGTCTTGTGCTCTCTGAGCCGGTACGCCCGCTTAAAGGCGTTGGTGAGAGCACTCGATGGCGCCGGGACTGTCGGTCCGTCGAGAAAAACCGCAGAACGGAGAACGGAGCGGCCGTCTGACAGCGCGTGTCAGACTGGGATCAGCGCATCGCGAATCGGAGATTCGCGGGCTCTGAAATCGCCTGGCGATCTCAGAACGTCGGGAGACACGTCTCCCGTGCCCTGAACTCGTCGGACGAGTTCAGAACGTCTCGAGGTAGCGGTCGAGTTCCCAGTCGGAGACGTCGACGCGGTAGTCGTCGTACTCCTGGCTCTTGGCCTCGGTGAACTTGTCGTAGACGTGCTCGCCGAGGGCGTCCTGGATGACCTCGTCGGATTCGAGGGCGTCGATGGCCTCGCCGAGGTTCGACGGCAGCGTCGTGATGCCGTACTCCTCGCGTTTCTCCTCGTCGAACTCGTAGATGTTCTCGCGGACCGGGTCGTCGCACTCCAGGTCGCGCTCGATGCCGTCGAGACCGGCGTGGATGAGCGCGGCGAAGGCGAGGTAGGGGTTACACGACGGGTCCGGGAAGCGAGCCTCGATACGGGAGGCGGCCGGGATGCGCGCGGCGGGCTTGCGGATGAGCGCCGAGCGGTTCCGGTCGGACCAGGCGACGTAGACGGGCGCCTCGTAGCCCGGAACGAGTCGCTTGTAGGAGTTAACGGTCGGGTTCGAGACGGCCGCGATAGCCGGCGCGTGCTCGAGGATGCCGGCGAGGTAGCTCTTGGCCGTGTCGCTCAGGTTGAACTCGTCGTCGTCGTCGTGGAACGCGTTCTCGCCGTCCTCGGTGAACAGCGACATGTGCGTGTGCATGCCCGAGCCGTTGATGCGCGGGATGGGCTTGGGCATGAAGGTCGCGTGCAGGTCGTGTTCGGCCGCGATGGCGCGAACGACCGCGCGGAAGGTGGCGACGTTGTCGGCCGTCGACAGCGCGTCGTCGTACGTGAAGTTGATCTCGTGCTGACCGCGAGCGACCTCGTGGTGGCTGGCCTCGATGTCGAAGCCCATCTCCTCGAGCCCGTAGATGATGTCGCGGCGCACGTCCTGTGCGAGGTCCTTCGGGGCGAGGTCGAAGTAACCGCCGTGGTCGCTGGTCTTCGTCGTCGCGCGGCCTTCCTCGTCTTCCTCGAAGAGGAAGAACTCGGGTTCGGGCGCGGCGTTGACGGTGTAACCCATGTCCTCGGCGCGCTCGATGGCCCGCTTGAGGACGCCACGCGGGTCGCCGGAGAACGGCTGGCCGCTGGAGGTATCGATGACGTCACAGATGAGTCGCCCGGCAGCGCTCTCCTCGGTCTTGCGCCACGGGAGGACGGAGAACGTCGAGGGGTCGGGGTCGAGACGCATGTCCGACTCCTGAATGCGGACGAAGCCGTTGATCGAGGAGCCGTCGAAGTAGATGCCTTCGGTGAACGCCTTCTCGGCCTGGTCGGCCGGTACGGAGACGTTCTTCACTGTGCCCAGAATGTCCGTAAACTGCAGCCGGAGGAAGTCGACGTTCTTCTCGTCGATCTCGTCGAGGACGTCCTGTGCCTCGTCGGAGAGCCCACCGTCCGGTTTCGCGTTTTCGCTTGTCATGTTTATCGACAATCGCAGAGTATACCCCTGATACTAAAACCCTATCCTTCTGCGCAAATCTTCCTGTACGGCGACCGGAACTGAATATTCGTAAAATTCTAATGCCCAGGGGGTGTGTGTGGACCTAATGACGTACGAAAATCTCGACCGCAAGTTAGTGAATGCCCTGCTCGACGACGGCCGCGCCAGTCTGCGAAGCCTCGGCGAGGACCTCGACGTGTCGGTAACGACCGTCTCGAACCACCTCTCGGACCTCGAAGACGACGGGATCATCGAGGGGTACACCCCGAAGGTCGATTACGACAAGCTCGGCTACGACGTGACCGCCGTCCTCCAGCTCAAAGTCGAGGGCAGCGCCCTCCCCGAGGTGACCGACTCGCTGCGCGAACACGACCAGATGATCTCCGTCTACGAGGTCACCGGCGACTACGACATCATCGCCATCGGCAAGTTCGCCGACACCGACGGCATGAACCGCCACATCAAGGAACTGCTCGTCGACCCCGAGATCAAAGAGTCCAACACCAGCGTCGTCCTCAACGCCGCCTCCGAACACGAGCAGTTCGAACTCGACGTCGACGAGTAACACCGGCCGAGACCGCGTCGGCGCTCCAGCCTCGGCTTTCTTTCTCCTGTGTCGCGACGCGAGAGTGCGGTCTCCGACTCCCCGGCCGCTCGTTCGTCCGTCAGTCGTCCGCTCGTCCGTCGACCGACCGCCCACCAGTCGAACGCTCGTTTCCTCCTCTCGTTCGTCCGTTGCGTCCCGGTCGCGCTCCGCTCGTTTTCACAGTCTGATCCGATCTGTCTGCCTGCTGTCGTGCGTTTGTCTGACGGGTTTTCTTGTGCGATAAGTGGACTCAGTGCGGGTATGGACAGGTCCCGCGACACCGACCGGCCGGACGTGCTCGACCCCGACAGCGCCAGTCGTTGCGCCGACCACGGCGACGGGCGCGCCGACCGCCGGAGCGGTGCCGACGCCCGCGGCGACCGCGGCGGTGGAGACTTGCGTGACGTGCTCTCGCGGCTCGTTGTCGACGACGGCGGCCCCGAGGTCACCCTCCGGGCGGTCGCCCGCGCGGCGGGCGGGAGCGACCGGCTGGTGCCGGCGCTTCTGGCCGCGCTCGACGCCGACGCGACCGCAGTTAGAGTCGGCGCGTCGTGGACGCTGTGTGCGCTCGCCGACGACCAGCCGGCCGCCGTCGAGTATCTCACCGAACGCGTCGCCGAGCGCAGCGGCGACGACGCGCCCTTCGAGGTCGGGCAGGTGCTCTCGTATCTGCGCGGACGCTACCCAAAGCGCGTCGCCGACGCGCTCGATATCGCCGCCGCACAGGACTCGCTGGGCGATCCGGTCGACGGGCGTCGGACTCGCGGACGGGTCGACTCCCCGCCGCAGTCCGACAGCGGCGCTCGCACCGACACACCCGCTCGCACCGACACACCCGCTCGCACCGACACACCCGCTCGTGCCGACACATCCGCTCGCACCGACGGCGGCGAGACCAAACGCATCCAGACCGACGGCGGCGTTCCCGCGGGCGCGGTCACCGACCTGGGTGACGGTCGGCAGGTCGTCCGCCCGGACCGCGATGGCGAGGGGAGCCGAGGTCCCGCTCGACCGACCCACCCGCCGGAACCCCACGTCACACCCGCTGATTCGTCGTCTCGACCGCCCGGAGAGTCGCGGTCACAGTCCCGGCCGCCCGCACAGGCGCGCTCACGTTCTCGTCCGGACCGCGGACAGCCCTCCTCACAGGGCCCGACCCACCCGACCGACCCCGGATTCGACGGGAGTGTGACCGACGAACGGTCCGGCGACGACGCTTCCGTTTCGGGTCGAACGGACACTCCGGAGGTCACCGGCGGGCCGACGACGACGGACAGCCCGGCCGAGCCGGACGGGTCGGCGCCGGCCGACCCGGCGGGGCCGCCGGTCACCGAGGACGACTACCGGCCGGAGACGCCGGAGACGTTCGCCTCAATCGCGGCGCTGAGCGACTTCGACCGGCTGTCGGCCGTCGCCCGCGGCGTCGAGGAGCGCTACGCGACGGGCTACCGGTGTCGCGCGGCGGTCGACGACGACGAACGCGGCGTCGCCGCACGTCTGTTCGACCGTCCCGAGGAGAGCGATCGACTGGACTTCCGGGCGGCGCTTTCCGACGCGCTCGGGCGCTGGGAGGCGCTGGGCGACGGCGACAGGGTCGTCGCGGTCGTCGACTGGGGCGAGCGCCCCAGACCGTGGGTGGCGACCCAGCCCGTCGACGCGTCGCTGGCCGACCGCGGCCGGCCGCCGGTCGACCGCGCCGTCGACCAGGCCGTCGCGCTCGCCGACGCCCTCGGCCACTGTCACCGCCACGGCGCCGTCCACGGCGGGCTCGACCCGAAATCCGTCGTCTACCCCGGCGACGGCCTCACCGGTCTCGACGAGCCGATCCTCGACAATCCCGGCCTCATGGGCGTGTTCCGCCGGTACTTCGAGCCCGCGGACTACCTCGACCCGCGCTTCGCCGCGCCGGAGTACTTCGACGACGACTTCGGCGCCGTCGACACCGCGACGGACGTCTACGGCCTCGGCGCGGTCTGTTACTTCCTGTTGACCGGGCGCCCGCCGTTCGACGGCTCCTACGGGGCGGTCCGGCGGGGCGTCCTCTCGGAGTCGCCCGACGCGCCGAGTTCGGTCGTCGACGCCGCGCCCGCCGACGCCGACTCCGTGCTCGCGAAGGCACTCGCCAAGCGGAAACTCAAGCGCTACGACTCCGTCGAGGCGTTCGCCGCCGACCTCCGGCGGGTCCGCGACCGCGACTGCTGAGCCACTCCGTTCGGGAGAGCGCCAGGGTGATGTCGCTGGCGGCGCTACCGAGTCGCGTGCCCTCGAGCGCTCGCCTCGACCGCCGCACCTTTCTCGCGGTCGCCGTCACGGGCGCGCTGGCCGGCTGTGAGTCACTGGACCGGAGCACCGACGCGACCGACGCGCAAGCAGCGACCGACGCCCCGCGAAAGCCCCGCACGGGCGGCGTCGACGGTTACGGCTACGGTCGCGCGGGCTTCGGCGAGGGTAGCTACGGTGGTACCGACAGCGAGTGACGGATCGACGGTCGCCACCGACCGGGTCTCCGCGTTCGTGAGCGACCGCTGGCGACCGTCGACAGAGCGCGCGAAAAAGCGGTGTCGCAACGCGATCGTGGTGCGATTCGAAGCGAGCGCGGAGTCAGCGTGTGGGTGTGGCGGTGACCGACGTCACATCATGCCGCCCATGCCGCCGCCCATCCCGCCCATGCCGCCGGGGGCGCCGCCCGGACCGCCGGCGCCCTCTTCCTCGCCGCCGGCGGTCGAGAGGTCGCCCGCGGCGATGATGTCGTCGATTTTGAGCACGAGGTTCGCGGCCTCGGAGGCCGAAGAGACGGCCTGCTGTTTGGCGTGGGCCGGTTCGACGACGCCGGCCTCGAAGGTGTCGACGACCTCGCCGGCGTGGACGTCCAGGCCGGCGTGTTCGTCGCCGTCCTCGTGGGCGGCGCGCAGGTCGACGAGCGTGTCGATGGAGTCGAGCCCGGCGTTCTCGGCGAGCACGCGCGGGACGAGTTCGAGCGAGTCGGCGAAGGCCTCGACGGCGAGCTGTTCGCGGCCCTCGACGGAGTCGGCGTAGTCGCGGACGCGACCGGCGAGTTCGACCTCGGCGGCGCCGCCGCCCGCGAGGACGCGGCCGTCGGCGACGGTCGCGGCGACGACGTCGAGCGCGTCGTTGATGCCGCGCTCGAGTTCGTCGACGACGTGGTCGGTCGAGCCGCGAAGCAGCAGCGTCGCGCCGTGGCCGGCCTCACCCGTGATGTAGAACAATTCTTCGTCCTCGTCGCGGGTGACGGTGCCGCTGGCGACGTCTTCCTCGGAGATGGAGTCGATGTCGGAGACGACGCGGGTCTCGAGGATCTCGCCGAGGAACTCCAGATCCGACTTCTTGACGCGGCGGACGGCCAGGATGCCCTCGCGGGCGAAGTAGTGCTGGGCCATGTCGTCGATGCCCTTCTGACAGAAGACGACGTTCGCGCCGGCGTCTTTGAGCGTCTGGACCATCTCCTTGAGCTGCTGTTCTTCCTGCTCGATGAACTGCTGGAGCTGGTCGGGGCTGTCGAGGTTGAGCTGGGCGTCGGCCTCGGTCTCGTCGACCTCGACGGGCGTGTTGAGGATCGCGATCTTCGCGTCCTCGATGTTCGTCGGCATGTCGGCGTGGACGGGGTCCTTGTCGACGATGCCGCCCTCGAGCAGTTCGGACTCGGAGACTGCGCGGCCGGTCTGTTTCTGGATGTTGAGGAACTCCAGGTCGGGGACGTACGAGCCGTCCTCGGCCTCGACGGTGACGCGCTGGATGGCCTCGACGACCAGGTCGACGAGGACGTCCTTGTTGAGTTCGGCGCCCTTGCCGGTCATGGAGGTCTCGGCGACCGACGCGAGGATCTCCTCGTCGCTGGGGTCGACGTCCACGGCGATCTCGTCGATCTCCTCGCGGGCGCGCTTGCTCGCGAGGTTGAACCCGCGGATGATCGAGGTCGGGTGGATGTCCTGCTCGAGGAGGTCCTCGGCGTTTTTGAGGAGTTCGCCCGCGATGGCGACGGCCGTCGTCGTCCCGTCGCCGGCTTCTTCTTCCTGGGCCTCGGCGACCTCGACGATCATCGAGGCCGTCGGGTTGTCGATGTCCATCTCGGTGAGGATGGTGACGCCGTCGTTCGTGACGGTTACGTCACCGATCGAGGAGACGAGCATCTTGTCCATCCCCTTCGGTCCGAGTGTGGACTTGACCGACTCGGCGACCGCTCGCGCCGCCGAGATGTTGTGGCTCTGCGCGTCCTTGTCTTTCATGCGCTGGGAGTCCTCGCCCAGAATGATCATGGGCTGACCCTGCATTCGCTGCTGACTCATAGTCACCTGGGAGTATGAATGTGCTTCTATATAAATGTAGGTGTTCGCCACCGCGATCGACGATCCCCCGGCGGCCGGCGAATCGCCGACAGAGCGCCACAGAGCGCCCGAAACCCGTTCGGAATGTGTGGGGTGTTACCAACGTGTACGGCCGGCGGTATCGCGGGGTTTATATGTGTGGTTTCGTCGAGCGTACGATCACTCGACGGGTTCGCGCCAGTGGACGACGGCGACGCCGACGACGAACGCGTCGGTCGTCGACGTGTCTCGTTCGATCCGGATCCGGTTTTCGCCCGCGACGAGCGACGAGCCGGCGAGCGTGTCCATCCAGTGTTGCCACCCTTCCGCGGGCGGGATGTCGAACCCCGACAGCGACGTGCCGTTGACGCGGATCTCGTGGCCGAACTCCTCGACGTCGTAGGCCTGGAGTTCGAGGTACGGGTCGACCGCCTCGTCGGTCGGGACGGTGAACGTGTGAGGGTCGGTCGCGTCGCCGACGAACTCCGCCCACGGGACCGCGAGGCTCTCCTCGTTCTGTCCGAGGTGGGTCTGGAACTCCACGGTGGCGTAGTTGGCTCGGTAGTCGGTCATACAGGTGTATCGGCGCCCGCGGCAGTAGTGTTTTGGGCGCCCGTTCGATGTGGGACCGTTTCCGCGAACAGCGTAAGAGTTCCTGCAAGAGCGGCTGTGACCGCTACACACTGCCCGACTGCACCACGACGAACCGCTGGAACTCCGACCGCCAACAGCCTGAAAGCCCCGACGCGTTCGACTCGCGCGCCTCGCTGTGCGCTTCGCTCGTTGCACTCGCTCCAGTGCTTGCGTCGTCGTGCGTCGCCGAACGCGTCGCCCCTTTCATTCCCACCCGCGTAGACTGTCCGACCAGCCGACACGGGCGGGAATGAAAGGGGCCGGTCGCTCGTCGCCGCCCCGACGACGCAAGCACCGCAGGAGTGAGTGCAACGAGCGACGAGGCGCGCAGCGAGTCGCGGCGGTACGAGCGACCGGGGGCTTTCAGGCTGTTCTCGGCGGCCGTTCTGGCTTTTGCTGCGGAGGCTCTCGGGCTATTTGCGGTGGCGGCCAGGATCACTCCTGCGGGGGCTTTCAGGCTGTTCGCGGCGGCCGTTTCGTCCGGGTCTCGACACCGCCCGCCGACACCAGCCGTCGCAACACTCCGCCGAACTCCTGAGACGAACACGTTCGGCCACAGGCCGAGGGCGTCCGCGGTCCAATCCTCGCGCATGAGCGCGATCCCTGGCGCGGTCGAGACCGACCGACAGCCGCCGATGACGGTCCCGCTCAGATACTTCGTCATCGGCCTGGCCTTCCTCGTCGCGGGGGGCGCGGTCGGCGTCCTCTCGGCGACGGGCGTCGTCTCCGGCGTGACGCGACTCGCGCACGTCCACCTCCTCGTGGTCGGGTGGGTCTGCGTGACGATCCTGGGGGCGATGACGCAGTTTATTCCCGTCTGGTCGAACGTCGCGCTGCACTCGCGGCGACTGGCGACCGCGGCGCTGTGGTTCGTCACTGTGGGCGTCGCGGGCATCGCGTGGTCGTTCGCGGCGGGCGCGCTCGCCTGGGTCCACGCCTGGGGCGTGCTCGCCCTCGTCGGCTTCTGGGTCGCAGTCTACAACCTCGGTCGCACGCTCGCGCGAACCCGACCCTGGGACGTGACCGAGCGCCACTTCGCGCTGGCACTCGCCTGCTTCGTCGCCGTACCCGCGCTGGGGCTCGTCCTCTCGATGGGATACCTCGCGCCCGTGCTCGTCCACACGCCGGTCACCCGCACAGCGGCCGTCGCGACCCACGGCACCCTCGCCGTGTTCGGTATCGTGCTCACGACGGTACTGGGTGCGCTCACCCAGCTCGTCCCGATGTTCACCCAGACCGACATCGAAGGCGCCACTCGCCGCCTCCAGCGGGTCGAGGCGGTCGCTTATCCCGTCGGTGTGGTCGCGCTCGCCGGCGGGCGACTCGTCGCCGACCCCCTCCTCGCCCGCGTCGGCGCGGCGCTGGTCGTGGTGGGGCTTCTCGCCTTCGTGGTCGTCGTCGCCAGATTACTGGTCGCGACCCGCGTCGAGTGGAACCCGATGCTGGCTCGCTACGCCGTCGTCGCGGTCGCGATGGCCGTGTGGGCACTCGAGGCCGGTCGCGCCTGGGTCGTCGACCCCGTCGCGGTCGCCGCCGACCCCGCCACGCTCGCCGCCGATCCGACCGCGCTCGGCCGCGGCGAGTGGCTGGGCGACCCCCTGGTCGCCGCGCCCTTCGGCGGCGCCCCCCATCTCCTCTTCGTCGGTATCGTCGGCTTCGTCGTCCTCGGGACGCTGTATCACGTCGTCCCCTTCATCGTCTGGGTCCACCGCTACAGCGACCTGCTCGGGCGCGAACGCGTCCCGATGATCGACGACCTCTACGACGACCGGATCGCCCGCGCCGACTTCGTCGCTACCGTCGCCGGCGGCGCGGGTCTCGTCGCCGCCGCACAGGCCGACCTGCCGTCCGCGGTCACGGTCGGCGCCGGCGCCCTCGCCACGCTCGGATTCGCCCTCGTCGCGACGAACCTCACGCTCGTCGTGCGCGAACACGGCCCCGGCGGGCTCCGGGGTGTGCTCGTGACCCGACTGGCGGAGGGGAGCGGCACGGGGCCGTCGGCCGGCGAGGGCGGCGGACCGCCGCCGGGCGAGGAGACGGCGCGGTGACGACCCGACGCCGCTGTCACTCCTCGTCGCGTCCACGGAGGCGCTGGCGCGCCCGGCGGAAGATGCCCCGGAGCGTCGTCGCCTCGCGGCCGGTGGGGTGTGCGCGCCCGACGAACCGCCGCCAGAGCCGGCGCGTCTTCGCGCGCTTCTCGGCCGGATAGTCGGTCGCGGCGAGGAAGTCGTCGAACTCCTCGTGGAGCCCCTCGACGAGGTGTTCGTCGGCGCGCTGGTGGCGCTCGTCGGGGTGCTGGGTCGCGTCGAGCGTCAGCGTCCGCAGTTCGTACAACACGATGGTCGCGGCCTGGCCGAGATTGAGAACGGGGTAGTCGGCGGCGGCGGGGATCGAACACACCTGGTCCAGTCGGGCGAGTTCGTCGTTCGTGAGGCCGACGCGCTCGCGGCCGAAGACGACGCAGGTGTCCGCCTCGACCCCGGCGAGGTCGTCGGCGAGTTCGGCGGGCGTCCGCACGGGATAGCGGACGTGGCTGGTCTCGTCCTCGTTGGTGACCGCCGTGGTCCCGACGGTGTGGAAGTTCTCGACGAGATAATCGAAGCTCACCTCGCGAGCGTTCGGGAGGATATCCTCGCGGGCCTGGCCGGCGAAGCCGTAGGCCTCGCCCTCGGGGTCGAGTTCCGGCGGGTCGACGAGCAGCAACTCGGTAAAACCGAAGTTCTTCATCGACCGGGCGATGGTGCCGACGTTGCCCGGCGTCTCCGCGTCGACGACCGCGACCGCGACCTCGCGATTCCCGCGGTCTCCGGTCCCCGACCGATCCGCGTCGCCCATCAGTCGAAGTCGAGGTCGCTCAGGTCCACGTCGAGCGCCTCGACCTCCTCGTCGGGCATCTGCTCGATCTCCTCTTCGATGCCCGGGATCTCGTCTTGCGGGTCGGGGGCCTCGGGGACGCCGTCGGGGGCTTCGTCGACGTGCTCGACGTCGAACGAGTCGGGGGCGCGCCCGTCGTCGGCGAACCACTCGTGGAAGCGGTCTCTGAGTTCGGTCTCACCCGCGAACTCGCGCCCGCCGGCCTCCTGGAACCAGTAGACGAAGTCGGCCTCGTGGGCGTTACAGAGCAGGACTTCGCCCTCCGGTTCGCCGTAGATGACCTGTGCGGGCTTGCACTGCTCGATCTCGTCGGCGGAGTAGTTCAGATAGCAGGCGTCGCAGGGTTCGCCGAGCAGGCCCGACAGCCGGAGGATCCGGTCGCGGGTGTCTTCCGGCATGTTGTCCAGCGGCCGGACGCGCCCGTCGCTGCCGAAGACCTCGTCCTCGTCGAAGCGCCAGCCGCGAAAGCCGATCGATACCTTGCCCATACCCCCCGGTAGACGACTGCCGGACAAAAAGAGCCCGTGTCGCGGACGCCGGCCCGCCCCCAGACGGCGCCGCTGCCGTTTGCCGCCGGGGGGCGGCCGATGAGACGCCTCCGGCCAGCGCCGCCATCGGACCGCTTTTGCCCCCCGAGTCCTCAGCGCCGGTATGCAAAACGTCGACGCCGCGGGTCTGGGGATCGGTGACGACCACCCGCCGCGGATCATGGGCGTGCTCAACGTCAGCGCGGAGTCGCCGTACGACCCGAGCGTCTTCGACGACCCCGGCGAGGCCGCCGCCTACGTCGACGAGGAACTCATCGGCGAGGGCGCCGACATCGTCGACGTCGGCCTCGAATCGGCGAACAAGCGCTTCGACACCCTCTCGGCCGAAGGGGAGCTCGACCGGCTCGACACCGCCGTCGAGACGCTCGAATCGACCTCCGGCGACGCGGTCTGGAGCATCGAGACGCGCTACGCCGAGGTGGCGGCGGCCGCGCTCGACCGCGGGTTCGACATGGTCAACGACATCGCGGGCTTCGCCGACCCGGAGATGCCCGAGGTGTGTCGCGACTACGACGTGGCCGTCGCGAAGATGGCGAGCCCGCCCGACCTCACGAAGCCCGGCGCCGTGCGGGCGACGCCGTGGGCCGAGCGGAAGTCTCCCGGGTGGGCGGAGTCAGCCGACTACGTCGACCAGGTCTACGAGGCGCTGAAACAGAACGGCCTGACCGACAAGACCATCGTCGACCCCGCCTTCGGCGGGTGGGCCGAGGACCAGACCCTCGAAGACGACCGCGAGACGTTCCGCCGGCTGCGGGAGTTCCGCGGCCTCGACTGCCCGATGATCGTCTCGATCAACCGGAAGAACTTCCTGCGGGCCATCGCCGACCGCTCGACCGAGGAGGCGCTGCCGGTCAGCCTCGCCGCCTCGTCGATGGCCGTCGAGCGCGGCGCCCACGTGATCCGAACGCACGACGTGGCCGAGACGCGCGACGCCGCGCTGGTCGGCGACGCGTTCGCCGGGGAGCGGTCCCGCGACGAGTCCGACGGGGTCACCGTCGCGGAACTCGACGTGACGACCCCCGGAGAGGTCGAGCGCCACGCCGAACGGCTCGGCGTCGACACCGCGGTCGCGCCGGAGGCAGTCGGGCGCGTCTACGCGGTCTCTGGACTGGACGGGGGCGAAATCGAGCAGTTGGCCGCGACCGCCCGCGAACACGGCTGTGGGTTCCGCGCCGGCGAAGGGGGCGACGGCGGCGAGAGCGGACTCCTCTACGGGTCGGTCGCAGCGCTCGCGGCGCTGGGGGAGGAAACGGGCGTCCCACGCCCGCTGGCGGCGGCCCTCGGGGGCCCCTCACCCTCTGACAGGTGAGAAAGCTTATACCGTATGCGCGAAAACCACGGAGGTGAAGGCCGAAAGGGCACCTGGGTAGGGGTACCTTGTTGTGCCACTTCGGCTAATCCGGTTTATTGGGTCAACACTCTCGAGCCGTAGCTATGGAATTTCAGGACTTCGAACCCGTCTACGACGCGATCCTCGCCGATTTCGGTTTCGGCCGCGAGGCCGACGAGGCCGCTCGCGACCTGCTCGCCGACCTCGTGGAGAGCGTACCGGCGTCGTCGACGGACTCACTCGAATCGGCCGACGCGGCGGCGTCAGACGCGTCCGCGTCCACACTCACACCCCACGACCTCGATTTCACCGGCGAGACGGTCGCCGTCGTCGGCGCCGCGCCCTCCCTCGACCCCGCGGCCCCCGCCATCGACGCCGCCGACAGCGTCGTCGCGGCCTCCGACGCCGCTGCCGTCCTCCGCGAGGCCGGCGTCGCCGTCGACTGCATGGTGACGGACCTGGACGAGGAGGGCGATATCGCGCGGACGCTGACGGTCGAGGGGGTGCCGGTCGCGGTCCACGCCCACGGCGACAACCGGCCGGCGCTGCGCGAGCGAGTCCCCCGACTCTCGCTCGAGGCGGTGCTCCCGACCACGCAGGCCGCGCCGGCGCCGCCGGTGTACAACACGGGCGGATTCACAGACGGCGACCGCGCGGCCTTCCTCGCGGACCACTGCGGTGCCGCCGCGCTGGTCTTCGCGGGCTGGGACTTCGACGACCCCGACGTGGACCCGATGAAACGCCGCAAACTCGACTGGGCCGAGCGCCTGCTGCGCTGGCTCGAACTCCGTCGCGACGAGCGCTTCGCCGTCCTCGACGGCCGGCGCGAGGCCGTCGACCTGTCGGCGTTCCCGGTGGAGTGAGGCCGTCCGGCCGCCGAGACCGCCCGCGCCCGCCGAGACCGCCCGCGCCCGCCGGACTCGCGGAACCGGCTTCCCCCGCCGACGGAGATTTACGTCGCCGGGTCCCCGTGCCGGCAATGAGCGACGACGCCGACGACTACGCCTTCCTCGCCGAGGCGCTCGCGCCGGACCGGGTCTCCGTCGACGAGTACGCCCGCGCCGAACACGCCGGCGACTGGGGCTCTCGACCCGAAGACGAGGTCGACCCCGACGTCGTCGTCTGGCCGACGACCACCGAGGAAGTGGCGGCCGTTCTCGCCGCCGCCAGCGAGCGCGGGATTCCGGTCACTCCCTACGCCGCCGGCACCGGGCTGGAGGGCAACGCCGTCCCCGCCCATGCGGGGATCAGCATGGACCTGACGCGGATGGACGACATCGTCGAAATCCGCCCCGCGGACCACCAGATAGACGTCCAGCCCGGGGTGCTGGGCAGCGCCGTCGACGAGGCCGCCGCCGACCACGGTCTCTTTTTCCCGCCGCTACCCTCCTCCGGCGACATCTCGACTATCGGCGGGATGGTCGCCACGGACGCGAGCGGGATGCAGACCGTCAAATACGGCGAGGTGGCCGACTGGGTGCTCGAGCTCGAGGCCGTCCTCGCCGACGGCACGGTCATCTCGGCCGGGAGCAAGGCCGCGAAAACCTCCGCCGGCTACAACCTCAAAGACCTGCTCGTCGGCAGCGAGGGCACGCTCGCCGTCGTGACCCGCGCCACGCTCGAGCTCGCCGGGCGGCCCCAGCAGGTCCGCGGCGGCCGCGCGGTCTTTTCGGATCTCGAAGCCGCCGGCGCCGCCATCGCCGACGCCGTCCAGTCGGGCGTCGACGTGGCCAAGATCGAACTCGTGGGCCGACGCGCCACCGAGGTCGCAAATGCCTACGTGGGTGCCGACCTGCCAGACCGACCGATGGTCTTTCTGGAGTTCCACGCCGACCACGGGATCGACGAGGAAATCGACTTCTGTCGGACGGTGTTCGCCGCCCACGACCCCATCGAGTTCGAACTCGCCGGCGAGGACGAGATGGACGAGCTGTGGCAACTCCGCAAGGACATGGCCTACGCGCTCGACGAGTGGGATCCGGACCTGCGCCAGCTCCACCCCGGCGACGTGACGGTGCCGATGAGCGAGTTCCCCGGTATCGTCCGGTTCGCCCGCGAGCGCGCCGATGCCGCAGATCTGTTCATGGCCTGCTACGGCCACGCCGGCGACGGCAACCTCCACTACGAGATCCTCGTCGACCCCGACGACGAGGTCGAAGTCGAGCACGGTGAAGAGGTGTACGCTGCGGTCGTCGAACGGGCCATCGAACTCGGGGGGACCGCCACCGGCGAGCACGGCGTCGGCCTCGGCAAGCGGGAGTTCCTCGCCACGGAACACGGCGAAGGGAGCGTCCGCGCGATGCGTGCCATCAAGGACGCGCTCGACCCGAACGGTGTCCTCAACCCCGGCAAGATCTTTCCCGACGAGGGGTGACGAGGGGATTCACGGATTTCGAAAATAGTGCGGTGGCGGTGCGGTCGCGGTGCCGGTGCGGTAGCTGTGGCGCGCGCCGTCGCGCCCTCCGTGGCGCGACGTTCCCGTGCGAGGGATGAGTAGCGCAGGTACGAGCAACGCAATCGGCTGGGGAGGCTCGTGGTCGTCTGCGGTGCGGTGGCGGTGCGGGGCGGTGCGGTCCTGGTGGACTGAAAGGGCGAGACGCGCTCGCGTTCATGTAGTCGCCTGAGCGGGCCAGTATCCGCGCGGTGCGAGGCGCTTGCGCCTCGAAGCGAACGGCGTTGCCGTGAGCGGGCGGTGCGGAGAGCGCGGATATCCCGCTTGGTTCGAGAGAGCGGAGCTCTCTCGTCATCTCGGAAGAGCGAAGCTCTTCCGACGAGTCCGACGGAGCTTTGCTCCGT
>Ga0207770_100103_pt1 | contig 75425 bp, 80 predicted proteins | sample A23E2SouthBayCA_FD_187729 | JGI IMG/M metagenome (GOLD analysis project Ga0207770, IMG submission 187729) | Aerobic enrichment media microbial communities from Eden Landing Ponds, California, USA - A23 E2 (SPAdes) | ecosystem: Environmental > Aquatic > Marine > Unclassified | place: Emeryville...
ATGGGCCCTGCCGGATTTGAACCAGCGCTCAATCGGTTATGAGCCGATCGCTTTAACCAGACTAAGCTAAGGGCCCTTCAGAATGGTGTTGATGAGTCCGCATCTTTAGCCTGTCGGGTTGGAGTGGTGGGGTTCGGAGAGACAGGTGGGTCGATACAGAGAGTTTCGTGCATCGGTTGCATATCTCACCGTCCAGCGGCCCTGAAAGCCGCAGTGACGGAGTCGCAGCGCTCGTCGATTTGTGAGTGAAAGAACGACGCCACCGCCAGGGCTCGAACCTGGGACAACCTGGGTAACAACCAGGTGCTCTACCAACTGAGCTACGGCGGCGCGAACGCATTCAATCATTGCCAGAGTTGGTAATTAGGGCTTTCGTTTCCAGTCGGCATCGACACGCTTTCACGCACTTGTGCGCAAGCGGCGGTATGAGCGATGAGTTCGACGCCGTCGTCGGGAAGGTGCGAGCACGGGCCTCGCCGACCGACGACGAACGAGCGCAGTTACAGCGGGTCGCCGACGCGGTGATGGCTGACGCCGAAGCAGCTATCGCTGACCTTCCAGTTGAGGCGGAAGTGGTGCAGGTCGGCTCGACGGCGCGAGGGACGTGGACCGCCGGTGACCGAGACGTGGACGTGTTCGTCTGTTTTCCGCCGTCTATCGACCGCGAAACGCTGGAGGAGTACGGACTGGCTGTCGGGCACGATGTCCTGCCCGATGGGCGTGAGGAGTACGCCGAACACCCCTACGTCGTCGGCGAGCGCGAGGGGTACGCCGTGGATCTGGTGCCCTGTTATGCGGTCGAGGACGCCACAGAAATCCAGTCCGCGGTGGACCGGACGCCGTTTCACACCAGATACTTGCAGGAGCGACTGGACGACAACAGCGCGGCAGAGGTGCGGGTGGCAAAGCAGTTCCTGAAGGGGATCGGCGTCTACGGGAGCGACCTCCGGACACGCGGGTTCTCAGGCTATCTAACGGAATTACTGGTGCTTGAGTTCGGTGGCTTCCGAGCGTTCCTCGAAGCGGTCGCGGACTGGCACCCGCCAGTTCGACTGGACCCGGACGACCACGGGAGCGAGACGTTCGACGACCCGCTGGTCGTCATCGACCCGACGGACCCGGAGCGCAACGTCGCGGCAGTGTTGTCCGAAACGAACGTCGCCACACTCCAGCACTACGCCCGGGACCTCCTCGCCGAGCCGCGGGTGTCGCTGTTCACCGAAGACGACCCGTGCCCGTTCGAAGCAGCGGACGTTGAAGCCGCGGTATCACAGCGGGGCACCACGCCGGTCGCGCTTCGCTTCGCGGCCCCGGATGTCGTCGATGACCAGCTCTGGCCACAGCTCCGGAAGTCCCTCGACGGGCTCTGCAGCGAACTCGACCGACGCGGGTTTGAAGTCCTGCGGTCGGCCGCATTCGTTGAGGACGACAGCGGTGAGCCGGAAACGCTGGACACCGAAACCCGGGGACGAGACGCCGTCCTGCTGCTTGAGTTCGCTGTCGCCGAGCAGCCGGCTGTTGAGCGTCACGAGGGGCCACCAGTGCACGTCCGCGAGCACGCGAGCGGGTTCTTCCAGAAGTACGACGACAACTCCGAGGTGGCCGGCCCCTTCATCGACGGCGACCGATACGTTGTCGAACGGCAGCGAACGTTTACCACAGCGACTGGGTTCCTGTCGAGTGCTGCCGTCTACGACGTTGGGCTGGGACAGCGGATCGAGTCGGCGCTGGAGAACGGGTACGAGGTACTGGTCGGTACAGATATCGCAGCGCTTGCCGACGGCTTCGGTGTCGATCTGGCGAGCTACTTCGATCCGAAGCCCTGATCGGCGAGGTCATCAAGAACATCGCGGGCGTCGTCGCTGACATCGTCGTCGGGCTCCATCGGCTGGTAGCCGTCGAAGACCTCGTGAACGGTTGTAACCGAATCCGAGAGCGTGTCAAGTCCGTATCCGCCTTCGAGGATGATTCCCAGTGCAGCGTCACAGGCGTCTGTGAGCGAGCGCATCCGGTCAGTCATTGCGCCGTACCCCTCCGTAGAGACGCGCATCCGTGAAATCGGGTCGTGTTCGTGCGCGTCGAAGCCGGCGCTGATGAGCAGCAGGTCGGGATCGTAGTCCCTGATCGCCGGCGCGATGCACTCGTCGATTGCGGCGAGGTAGTCGGCAGTATCAGCACCGGGCTTGTACTTCACGTTGAGATTCGTGCCGTCGGCGTCGCCCGTGCCAGTCTCCGAGATATCACCGGTACCGGGGTAGAGCCCGTCTTCGTGTATCGAGGCGTAGAACACGTCCGAGCGGTCGTAGAAGATGTCCTGTGTGCCGTTCCCGTGGTGGACGTCCCAGTCGAAGATGGCGACGCGGTCGGCGTCGGCTTCGAGGGCCGCCTGTGCCGCGACGGCCGCGTTGTTGATGAAACAGAACCCCATCGCGTCGTCGCCCACTGCGTGATGACCGGGTGGTCGGCCCAAGGAGAACGGCGTGTCACGGCCGGTATTGCCGTCAAGCGCGACTTCTGCTGCCCAGACAGCGAGGCCGGCTGACGCGAGTGCGGCGTCCCACGTCTCCTCGACCGCGACGGTGTCGGCATCCCAGTTTCCGCCGCCGTCGTCACAGAACTCGCGGAACTCCGCGATGTAGTCGGTGTCATGGACCGCACGGACGAGGTCGAGGTCTGCGTCGTCAGCGGCGACGTACTCGACACCGTGATTTTCCTTGAGCGCGCGCCGTATCGCTCGAAGTCTGTCGGGACTCTCCGGATGTCGCGGCCCGGTGTCGTGGTCCAGACAGACCTCGCGGTAGCCGAAGTTCATTCAGTAGTACTGTTCGAGTTCGAAGTACGTTTCAACGTCAGCTGCCTTGATCGTCCGGCGGTCAGCGTGACGAGCCAACGCGGCGGCCGCGGCGGCCGTTTCGTCGGCGTACGTTTCGAGGAGAGACGCGAGCGCGACGCGAGCATCCATGGCGACGCGGTAGTCGTCGTCGATGTCGAGCCGTGCGATGCGGTCGACCGGCGCGACGGGGAGTTCGAGGCCGTCCTTTTCGGGGACCTGCTCGATGCCGAAGTCGGCCGGCATCAGCGTCTTTCGCCCGTCCGTGGTGGCCTCCGTGGCTGCCGTGACGGCAAGCGACGCGCCGTGGTCCTGTATTCGACGAGCCAGTTCCTCCGCAGCGTCGGCACTCACCCGGAGCCCGTCCGCGTTCCGCCGAATGACCGCATCCACCGGTGCGAACGGTAGCTCGACACTCATACCCAAACCCGGGAGTGTTGCGGTCTTAAGAGTTTCCGTAGCGTCGCTCGGCGACTCAGAACACGTCCTCAGCGTGAAGCCGGTCGTCACGGAGTTCCCCACGGACAGTTATTTCCTGCCCTAACTGCACGCGCTCGCCGGTTTCGACGCTCATCGTCTGCTCACCGTCGTCGAGTACGACGGGGTCGCCAGTCTGGACGACGGTGCCGGTGAACTCAACCTGCTGGCCGGCACTCTGTGCGCCACCGTCCGGTGACGTGTCGCCGGTGCCGGCGCTGACAGCGGCCGCCTCGTTGCCGCTGCTATCAGCGTCAGTGTCGTCCCCTTCGTCGCCGAAGGAGGACAGGCCAGCGTGTTCGGCGTCGGTCGTCTCGGCGCTGGCTCCCCCGCCTGCGCCACCAGTCGCCAGATCCGCACCGTCATCAAGCACGACAATCGTGGAGTTCCAGCTTGCCGAGGCCTCCTTGTCGTCCTGCCAGCCGTCCTGAATTTCGACATCGGCCGCGAGCACCTCGTCCCCCGGTGCAATGTCCTTGTCCGCCTTGTCGCCCCACAGCGCCACGCGGATGTCGCCGGTGGCGTCCTGAATGCGGACGTTCCGGACTTGCCCCTCGCTGCCGTCGTCGCGGTCGAACGTCCGCTTTGGGTCGGCCGAGCGCACGACGCCAGCAATATCGGCCGTCTCTTCGAGTTCGACCTCTGCGATTGGGTCGGCGTCGGGCTCAAAGGCCACGTCGTCTTCCACTTCGTCGACGGCCCCCTGGTCGCCAACGTGGAGTTCAAGCGAGCCGTCCCGCTCCCGAACGTAGCCGTCAATTATTTCGACGGCCGCGCCCGCATCGAGTTCGTCGGCGCGGTCGGCTCGGTCGTCCCACAGCGTCACCCGGATGCGCCCCGTCTCGTCGCCAAGTGTGAGGTTCGAGACGCGGCCCTCGCTACCGTCGTCGCGGTCGAACGTCCGAATCGAATCGGTATCAAGCACGAGCCCGCGCAGCGTCACGTCGGACTGTCCCATCGTCAGCGCGTCGATGGACGAGCCAGCGCCCGGCTCCACGTCGATTGTGGCGTCCTCGTCCGGCTCTGCCTTGTCGACGGACACCTCAAGCCCGTTGTAGCCGTCCTTCGGTCGGCCCTTGACCCGGAGCACGTCGCCGACCTCCAGTTGCCCCTCGTCGATGTCGACGGCCTGTCCGTCCCAGAAAGCGAGCCTGAGGCTGCCGCTCTCGTCGGCGGCCTCGACGTTGATGACCCGGCCGTCTTCGTCCTCGTCGTCGCGTTCGAAGGTTTTCAGGTCGCCGATGGCCATCACCTTGGCGAGGAATTTGACCTCGTCCATCCCAGGTTCGATATCGGCGATGGCGTTGACCTCGTTCTCGTTGAGTTCGTGGGCCAACAGCATCGCGGCCGTCTCCTCGTCGGCGAGCCCTCCCATCTGCTCGACCTTCTCCTCGACGGCCTCGCGGAACTCCTCCTCGGGGACGTCCGTCTCTAGGTCCTCGTAAATGTCCTCTATCGCACCCATCTATCTATGGGACGCTGGGCTGGGGCGCGCTTAAGCGTTGTCGTTGGGCGAGCGAGCGGCCGTTGTCGGTCGATTTCGGTCGTGTCTCGTCCATGACTCCAAAGTGGTCACGGGATGGCATATAAACTCTCGTCCGCTGGCTCGACAGCAGACACTCACATTCCACCACGGTGAGAGCGGCGCAGGTAGCCGTTAGGGTGTCGCTGTTGTCACAGGGTTCAGGCCGTCGCCACTGTCGTGGGAGACAGACACCGTACCAGGGAGCCCGTTCTCGAACGTCACCGTAGCCCGGTAGTTGATTTCCATAATGGCTTGCGGACACATATCGCCGGCATCTGGCATCTCTGTCGTCCCAACGCTGAGGCTCAGTTCATCGGCACTCGTATCATACGAGATGTCTGTCAGGTCGGCCGTTTTGCACCCGTTAGACCCCCAGATAGTCCCGTCAACGACGACCTGATCCCCGTCGAAAGCCACCGTCGCCGAACTTGTCTGTGCGCCGGACTGTCGCCTGATAATACTGAATGTCGTCTCGTTCACACTTGGGATTCACACGCACCCTCCGTGGATGTTTCCCCGCTACCGGACGCACCGCCGAAGCAGCCAGCAAGCGCTATCGAACAACCGAGACCACCGTATTGCAGGAGTTGGTGGCGCTTCATATTCGCCCTAAGATATGGTCGTTGAATGGGACTCCCGGTTGTTCAAGCCAGCGTTGTAGCGAAGTGTGCCTACCAGTCGCGTGACGGTACGCGAATCGTCACCCTTTTTAGGTGCACCACCCTCTCTCGATATGAGTCCGGATAGGGTAGTGGACTATCCTCTTGGCTTGCGGAGCCAGGGACCGGAGTTCAAATCTCCGTCCGGACGTTTCTGCCGACACAAACCGCCGAGCGACAGCCAGGGCGACTGCGTTGGCGAAGCTCTGTCCGGAGACTTGAACACGATAGTCGCAGCGTAACTGGAGGGAAGGACCGTCTGTCACCTGTTCAAATCTCCGTCCGGACATTCACTTTGTTTACCACCGGACGTGCTCCACGCTCGCGGTGCTCGCGTGGAACTCCGTCCGGACGTTTCTCTACAGCACAACACCGCGAGCGTAGCGAGCGGTCAGTGCTGTGGATCACTCCGACCGATACAAGAGAAGAATCCACAGCAACAACTCTGTTCGAAACGCCGATGTGGTTTTCCGACCGCGAATCCAACTCGCTGTGTGCGCGACCATCTCCGTGCCGGCATCGCAGTGTACAACGAAGGTCGCTACCACGCCGCACATGACGCGTGGGAAGAGTACTGGCTGGACCTCGATCCGGGCGACGATGAACGATTCCTGCACGGCCTCATCCAGTTCACTGCGGTCGTCTACCACGCCAGCGAGGAGAACTGGTCGGGCGCGCAGGGACTGGCCGAGAGCGCGGCGGAGTACCTCGACGGCCTGCCCGACCCGTATCACGGCGTGGCGCTAGACGAGGTCCGGTCGTTCCTCGCGGCAACAGCGGCTGACCCCCACCACGCAGCGACGGACCCGCCGACGCTGACACATGACGGCGAAGCCATCGGCTACGGCGCGCTGGATTTCGACGCCACGGTCATCACCGCCGAGGTGCTGGCAGAGACTGGCCGGTACGACAGGGCGGTCATCGCCGACGCTGTTGCCCGCGCCCGGAGTGAACTTGGAGGCAACGGCAACTCGCAGTTCGTCGGGATGCTGTTCTCGTTCGTGCGCGAGCGCGACCAGCGGCCCGTCGTTTACCAGCGGCTTCGGGACCACGTCGAACTAGAGCAGCAGAAAGACGACGACGTCCGTGGGCTGTTCGACGGCTCGGGATAGCGGGCGACCGTAAGTAGGAGACGGCTACGGTTCCGGTTCGGCGACGCGTTCTTCGCCGTCAAAGTGCGCGGAGTTGTCCTGTGGGTCGTACCCAAGCACGTCCTTGGCGCGCTCGATGGAGTAGTACTTGCGGTCGTTGTCGGAGATGCCGTAGACGATTTCATACTCGTAGTCGGCCTGCAGCGCGCAGTCGTGGATGTGGGCGCAGTCCCGGTAGGAGAGCCACATCGCCTGGCCGCGCTCGTAGTCTATCGGCGGGTGGCCTCGCGTGAGGTTGCCGATACGGATGTTGCAGACGGAGAGGCCGTGCTCGTCGTGGTAGTAGCGGCCCAGCACCTCGCCGGTGGCTTTCGAGACGCCGTAGAGGTTGCCGGGGCGGGGGAGCTCGGTCCCGTCAAGGCGGTACTGGTCGTCCGGGCGATACATCTCGGGTGTGCGCTCGTCCGTTTCGAAGGAGCCGACGGCGTGGTTCGAGGACGCGAAGACGAACTTCTCGACGCCCTCGTCGACAGCGGCCTCGTACATCTTCTGGGTGCCGTCAATGTTGTTTTCGAGGACGGAGTCCCAGGGGGCTTCCGGCCGGGGGTCGCCGGCCAGATGGATGACAGCGCCGACGCCGTCCATCGCCGCGGCCACGTCGCCCTCGCTGGACACGTCCCCGACGAGGTACTCGTGGTCGGGCTCCTCGGCGGGTGGGCTGTGGAACATGAGTTTCCACTCGTAGGCGTCCTCGAGTCCTTCGAGGATGGCCGCCCCGACAGCGCCGCCAGCGCCGGTGAGCAGAACCGGGTCGTCCATTCGTATGAGACGATACGTCGCACGCAATAGGTAGCTTGCGGTTCGCTTTTGTGTCGCCCAGCCGGACCGATTGTATGGAACCCACAGCTCCGCAGGAGGCGTGTTTCGAAGCGGGCGTCAAGTTCGGCTCGCTGTATCACCAGTTCGCAGGGACACCAATCAGCCCGGACAGTGCTGACTCGCTCGCAGCGGCGATGGAGGAGGCCATCGAGAACCAGCCGTTCTGTGAGGCGGTCACCGTCAGCGTCCGCATGGAGGCGCTGGAAAGCGCTATCGCCGAGGGCGGGGCGGACTACACGGAACTGACCGGGCGGTTCATCGACGTCGAGATGCGCATCGAATACGAGGGGGTCACGGTCGAGACGAGCATGGCGATGGAGGACGGGTACCCGCTGATGCAGGTTGACGCAGTGCAGGAATGAAATAGCCAGAGAGCGGCCTGAATCCCTGGCACAGCCCCGAAAATTTTACCAGAGCGGGCTGTGAGACTTCCGACATGGCCCTCCACGCAGTCGACGATATCGACGACGCAATTGACGCGACGAAGTCGTTTCTGTTCCCGTTCGAGAAATGGACGTGGCTGCGGATGGCGTTCGTCGTGTTCTTCATCGGTGGCGGCGGTGTCGGACTGAACAACGTCCAGTCGTTCAGCAACTTCGGTGATTTCGGCGGGAACGGCGGCCCGGGCGGCCCCAGCGGTCCGGGAAGCGACTTTCAGCTGACCGCGCCACTCGAAACTGTGCTGTCCCTGCCGGGGGACTTCGCTCTGCAAGTCTCCGAACCCGGTGTCCCGTCCGGTGTGCCGGACGAACTACTCGCCGGGGCCGGGCTCCTCGTGTTCGCCGTTATCGGCCTGTTCATTCTGCTAGCACTCGCGTATGGTGTCCTGAGTAACTTCATGGAGTTCGTGTTGACCCAGGCGCTCATCGACCGCGAGATACACGTCCGCCAATATTTCAGCGAGCACGTCGGGAACGGCATACGGCTGTTCCTGTTTCGACTTGTCCTCGGGATTATCTGGCTCGGCATCGCACTCGTAATCGGCGCAGCCGGGTTCTTCCTCGTGCTCGGTGGCGAGGCCGCAAACGTCGGGGCATCGAGCGTCCTCGCGCTATCGGGACTGTTCATCGCTGTGTTCGCGGTGCTCGCGATAAGCTACGGCATCGTCTTTGGCTTCACCACGGTGTTTGTCGTCCCGCTGATGACGGCAGACAACGGCGGCGTTCTCTCGGGTTGGTCGCGACTCTGGGGTTCAATCAAACGCCACCCCAAGCAGTACCTCGCTTACCTGTTTTTCTCTATCGTCCTTCAGATTGGTGTCGGTATCGTCAGCGCGATTCTCGGCATCATCGCACTCATCGTCGTTGGGATTCCGGTCGGACTCGGCGCGTTCGCACTCTATCTTGTCGTTCAGGGGACTGTCGGAATCGCTGTAGCCGGCGTTATTGGCCTGCTAGGCGGACTGGTTTTCATCGTCCTCAGTGCACTCATTCAGGTCCCGCTGACGACGTTCCTGCGATACTACGCGATGCTCGTGCTGGGTGACATCGACGCCGACATGGACCCGATTCCAGAGGTGCGCTCGGACATCCGGGCCGAGTAACTAGAATGGCTTTTCGGTTTCAGGGCTGACCAGTCGGTCACGTCTTGCGGTTTCACTTTCACTTTCAGGCGGGCTTTTAATCCCTTACCACACAAATCGTCCCATATGAGTCAGTCAAGTCTGGACGACGACGAACTGTTCGGCGAGGCCGCAAACGAGATGCGAACCGACGTCGAGGAGTCGCTCGCAGAGGCCCGAAACGCACTCCCGGCGGCCGATTCGGTCTGGGACGTGGAAGCTGACAACACGCTCGGTGTGCTGAACTCGCTCAAGACAGCACTCGATGTGGGCGACGCCGAGGACCACCTCCGCGACGCAAAGAAGTGGTACACGATGGGCGAACGCGCGGACGCCTTCGAGGACGCTGATGACCTCGCTGAAGAAATCGAGACCATCGCGGACCTCATCGACGATGTCGACGATGCCCGCGAGCAGGTCGGCGACCTCACAGCGACGATTCCACAGCTTCGCAGCACGCTCGAAGAATTCGAGGGTGAAGACGGGGCGGACGCGGAGGCGGACGGCGACGCCGACGCGGAAGCGGAAGCCTGAGTTCGGGACAGCCACGTTCCGGCGAATGCTCGCCGCGTGCTCCGCCGGTAGCTAGCGCGTCGCTCGCGTCGTCCAGCGTTTTTTCGGACCGATATACCACCGTGCTCGGCTCTATAGCCAAGCCTGACTGCTGTTCAGGTGGTCGTTGCGACACCCTTTAATCGCTCAAGTATGCCGGCGGTCCGGCTCAGACGATAGAGTCCGGGCGCGTTGAGAAGTAGTTGAACACTGCGCCGAGGCCAATGCCGTAGACGATGTGAGCAACGAGTGTCAGCACTGCGTACAGCACCAACATGAGTCCGGACTGACCGGTATAGAAGGCGAGTACGAATCCAGTCCACATGGCCGCGCCGAAAAACACGCCGCTGACGGGGTCAGACTGGCCCGGGAGGTACGCCTTCAACGAGGCGAACAGCAGCGGCCACGGGAACATCCCGCCGCCGAGGAAGATGAAGAAGCCGAACAGGACCTCCGGTACGTAGCCAGTCAGACCCACGAGTTCGGTGAGGATGGCGAAGTCCTCGAGGTTGAACGCGCCCAGTGACTGGGCGATGAGGAAGACGACCGTCATCATCGCTGTCCCGACCAGTCCACCGGCGGCGCCGACGACGCCGTCAGCGAGAATCCCGGCGAGACTATCGAACTCCTCGGCCTCGGTGAGACCGTCGTCGTTGACGGGCGGGTCCTCGACGCCGGATGACGTATCTTCCATGGTGTGTTGTAACATGGCAGTGGACAAAAAGGTTCCCGCACACGTTAGGCCACCAAAGGATATGTGTCAGATTTCTGTCCGCAATACCTATTACAGGGTGGGAAGAATCATGAAGAAATGGCGACATCCTTGATAACATACGCCACGGTTGTGTTCCCCTTGCACGGTGGCGACGTCAGGGCACCCAGTGCGGTGTTCGAGCAAATATTCGAGGTGTTCCTGCTGCTGGGGACAGCTGTCGGGGTGGTCGTCGTGGCCTACACCATGTACCACGCGCTCAAGTACCGCGACGACGGGAGCGGAACGGACCCGTACGCCGACAAGGTCGAGCGGCCCGAGATGGGGGAGTTGCCAACCGGCGGCACGGGGGGGCGGAAGGTGTTCTATTCGTTCAGTATCAGCGCCATCATCGTCGTCTCGCTCATCGCCTGGACGTACTCGCAACTGCTGTACATCGAACAGGGCCCCGACCCGGCCCAGGAGGAGGCCCTTGAAATCGATGTGGAAGGGTACCGCTTCGGCTGGGACTTCATCTACCCGAACGGACACACGGCCAACACGCTCCGGGTGCCACAGGACCGCGTGGTCAGATTACAGGTGACTTCGACGGACGTGTTCCACAACTTCGGGATCCCGGAGTTGCGAGTCAAGACCGACGCCGTTCCGGGCCAGTACACGTCAGCCTGGTTCACGGCCAACGAGACGGGAACTTACGCCGCCAAGTGCTACGAACTGTGTGGCAGCGGCCACTCGCTGATGACGACAGACGTGGTTGTGATGCCACAGGACGAGTACGAGGAGTGGTACAACGGGACTGAAGGTTCGGCCGGGAGCGGAGACCAACCGGCCGCGAACGGGACCGCAACCGAATCGACCAGCCTCGGGACACCGACCGCAGGCGACGTAGCCGCGACCACCGGAGGTGCCCCAGCATGAGCCACGACCACGGCCTCCCGCCGAAGTCGTCGGTCAGCCGATGGTTCCTCACAACCAACCACAAGGACATCGGCGTGCTGTATCTCATCACCGCGCTGTTCTTTCTGGTCTTTGGGGGCGTTCTCGCCCTGCTATTCCGCCTCGAACTGATTTCCTCAGGCGCTGACTTGCTGGGGTCGATGGGGTACAATCAGGCAGTGTCGACCCACGGCCTCCTGATGGTGTTCTGGTTCATTTCGCCGTTTGCCTTCGGCTTTGCGAACTACCTCGTCCCGCTACAGATCGGCGCGGACGACCTCGCCTTCCCGCGGCTGAACGCGCTGTCGTACTGGCTGTACCTGTTCTCTGGCATCCTGATGGGCGTCTCCTTCTTCCAGGGGACCACCTTCGCGGGCGGGTGGACGATGTACGCCCCGCTGAACACGCCGGCGTACATCCCCGGCGAGGGACTGGGGGCGACCTCGGTCGTGCTGGCACTCATCATGTTCACCGCCGCGGTGACGCTGGGGTCGGTGAACTTCCTGACGACGATGTACCGCATGCGCGCCGAGGGGCTCCGGATGCGGGACATTCCCATCTTCTCGCTGTCTATCAACCTCACCGTCTGGATGATGCTGTTTGCCTTCGCGGCGCTGCTTGCGGCGCTGATGATACTCGCTTCGGACCACATCCTCGGGACAACCTACTTCCAGTACTCCATCGACGGGACGACGATGGCGACCGACGCGGACAATCCGGGTGCGTCGCTGCTGTGGGCGCACCTGTTCTGGTTCTTCGGCCATCCGGAGGTGTACATCGTCTTCTTCCCGGCGCTGGGCGTGATGGCCGAGTGCTTCCAGACCTTTACCGGGCGGCGGCTGGTCGGCCGCAAGTGGTTCATCATCTCGATGGTGCTGGTGGCGCTCCAGAGCTTCGTGGTCTGGATGCATCACATGTTCCTGACCGGCATCAACCTCCCAATCAAGACCATCTTCATGGCGACGACCATCGGCATCTCCCTGCCATTCGACCTGATGGTGTTCTCGCTCATCTACACGATGGCGAAGGGGCGGGTCCGGTTCACAACGCCGTTCCTATTCTCGCTGGGCGCGCTCATCCTGTTCATCATCGGCGGCATCACCGGCGTCTTCCTCGGCGCAATCGTGCTGGACTACCAGTTCCGCGGGACGTACTGGGTCGTCGCGCATTTCCACTACGTGATGGTCGCGGGCGCGACGGCGCTGTTCGGCGGCCTCTACTACTGGTATCCGAAGATAACGGGGAAGATGTACAACGAGACGCTGGGGAAGATACAGTTCGGCGTCTACTTCCTCGGGTTCAATCTGCTGTACTTCCCGATGTTCATCGCCTGGGAGACGCCCCGTCGCGTGTTCGTCTACCCCGAGGGCCTGCAGATATGGCACTCGATGGCCACTGTCGGCGGGTTCATTCTCGGCGCGAGTTTCCTGCTCATGTTCTACAACCTCTTTGTGAGCCTCTGGCGCGGCGAGGACGTTGGCCCCAACCCCTGGGAGTACGCCACCTCCGCCGAATGGGCCGTCTCCTCGCCGCCGCCGCTGGAGAACTTCCCCGGCGTGCCGAGCTACGCCACGGGGAAACTGGAGTTCCTCGACGACGAGACGGTCGCCAAGCGCACCGAGGGGATGCCCGGGGCCGCGGCCCACGGCCACGCGGCGACCGACGGCGGGACCGCGACAGACGGCGGCGCGGTGACGGCAAGGGCCGCAGCGACGGCCACGGCGATGGAGTCGACCCACGAGGTCAGCGGCGAGGAACACGCCAGCCACGCCAGCTTCTGGCCGTTCCTCGTCAGCCTCGGCGGGTTCATCGCCTTTCTCGGGCTCTCGGGCGTGCGAACAGGGAGCGTATTTTACCTGACCATGGCGGCCGTCGGTGGGGTGGCGACGCTCGGGTCGCTCGTCGGCATGACCCGCGAGCCGTTCCACGCCCCGGAGATGGCCATCGCCGAGCGGTGGCCCTTCGAGCGCGTCGAGAAGATGAAACTCGGGATGTGGACGTTCCTCGCCAGCGACATCGTCCTGTTCGGGGCCTTCATCGGCTCGTATGCCTTCGTCCGGGTCGCGTACGGCTGGACGGCTTGGCACCACGACCTCATCCCTGCCGAGCACGTGACCATGCCCGGCCTCATCAACACGTATCTGTTGCTCACGTCGAGTTTCCTCGTCGTGCTGGCGATGGTCGCTGCCGAACGCGAGAGCAAGCGCGGGACCGTCGCTGCGCTGGCCGGGACCTTCGCGCTCGGAGTCGGCTTCCTCGTCAACAAGGGACTGGAGTGGCAGCACCTGTTCCACATCAGCACAGAGGCGTTCCCGAACGGCTGGAACCTCTCGACGAACATCGCGTCGTCGACGTTCTACCTGACGACGGGGCTCCATGGCGCGCACGTCACCATCGGGCTCATCATCTGTGCGTACATGACCATCAGGGCCTGGAACGGGGCCTACCAGGGCGACGACAGGGCCATCGAGTACTTCGGGCTGTACTGGCACTTCGTCGACATCGTCTGGCTGTTCCTGTTCCCGCTGTTTTACATCCTCTAGAACAATGGACTGGAAAGGCTACACCGTCATATACGTCGTACTGTTCGCCTTCGCGACCGCGCAGGCCGTCGTCGAGTTCACCGGCCTCGTCGACAGCGCCTACTGGCCCGCCTTCGCGCTCATCATGGTGCTGTCGGTTATCAAGGCCGTTGGCGTCGCCGCGTACTACCAGCACCTCCGCTGGGAACCACGGGCCGTCACGTACCTCGTGCTAGGCGGGACTGTTGCTGCGCTCGCGCTGACCGGGGCCGCCGCGTACTCGATACTGTGAGGGTCTCAGGCCCCGACAAGCTGGAAACCGACCGCGATGAGAAAGAGAACGCCCGCGACAGTCGCGGACTCGGCGACCGCTAGCGAGCGGGGATGTCCTCGTCGCGTCGCCGAGAGATACACCCCAAACAGCAGGTAGCCACAGAGGCCCGCCCCACCGACCACGGCGACCGCAAGCCCCGCTATCGACTGGGTCTCGACGGGGCCGGAGATAGACGCGACGACGCCGACGAGGAGGCCGACGACCAGCACCGCGAACGCGCCGACCCAGACCATCGGCTGGTCGGCATACGTCTCGAAGCGACTCTCGCGGTCACTCGTTGGAGACCGGCCGCTCGTTGACGACCCCGGGCTGTAGTGATACCACCCTCGCCCGCGGACCATCCATGTGACCACCGCCACCACTAACGCACCCATCAGTGCCATGCTAGCGAGGTACGTGGTTGACATATGATAGCATTACAATACAATGCGTAATAATCGTTTGTGCCCGGCCGGATAGAAATCGGCGTCTCGGGGTATTGCCCTGTTGAACCAGCGGGGCATCTCTCTTTTCACGGAAAGCATATACATATCTAAAGCCGACTAAGGCCTGTGCAATTCGCCTCGTTCGCCGCTGAACAGCCTATGATGAGTGCTGCTCTGGCGCTTACCGTCGGCATCTATATTGGGAATCTCATCGCACTGGGCTACTGGGCCCGTGCGGAGGCCAGAGCACGCAACGGGTCAGTGCTTGGGACGTTCCTGCTGCTCTCTACGGGCTTTGGATTGGTCTACTACCTCTGGGTCCGCTATGTCCGAAACGACTGGGAGTCGCGTTCGGAGCCAGCCGACCGGCGTGAACGGGTGGTCACTGCCTACTCGCTGGCCGTCCTTCTTGCGTTCGTGGTCGGCGCGTTCGTCACACCGCCAGACCCGATGATGCAAGTTCTGGCACTCCCGCCGCTGTTTGTGGTCTCGTTCGTCGTTTCGTATCTGTTTGTCACGCGAGGGTCGGTCGGCGATAGCGGCGGAACTGCTGCCTAAGCTGTGAGAGTGTGCTGTAGCCCATCGTATGGCCCAGCTGGCACTGTCAAGCTAAAGTGACAGGATAGAAGTTGAGTCTGGGAGGATACACCCTTCAGCGACCGGCTGTTTCAGCCCATTTTAGGTCTGGAGAAGCGGCTGTTAACAGAGCCAAACGGCTCAGACATGGCGCCCTCACCGCTTCAATCGTCGGCAACTCCTGATAACTGACGGTTCGAACATTGCGTTCTCACCGCTTCAATCGTCGGCATCCGTCCGCGCCCGTCGCTGAATCGCTCTCTCGACGAACTCCTCGGGGAGCTCGTCGATTTCGCCGGCCTGAACTGCCCAGAGGTTGGCATAGAGGCCGTCGGCGGCGAGCAGTTCGGCGTGACTCCCGCGTTCGACGATACGGCCGTCCTCGACGACGAGAATCGTGTCGGCGTCTTTCACCGTCGAGAGACGGTGCGCGATGGCGAACGTGGTCCGGTCGGCGGTCAGGTCGTCAAGCGAGCGCTGGATGAGCATTTCCGTCTCCGTGTCCACGTCGCTTGTCGCCTCGTCGAGAATGAGGATTTCGGGGTCTTTCAGAATCGCCCGGGCGATGGCGATGCGCTGGCGCTGGCCGCCCGAGAGCTTGACGCCGCGTTCACCAACCATCGTGTCGTAGCCGTCCGGAAGGTTACGGACGAACTGGTCGGCTTCGGCGGCTTCCGCGGCGGCGACGATTTCCTCATCGGTCGCGTCGAAGGTTCCGTAAGCGATGTTCTCGCGGACGGTGCCGTAGAACAGGAACGTCTCCTGACTGACGTAGCCGATGGCGCGGCGGATGCTCTGTATCTGTACGTCCTGCACGTTCTGGCCGTCGATGCGAACCGTGCCGGAGTCAACGTCGTACATCCGGAGCAGGAGCTTCAGCACGGTTGATTTCCCCGCGCCGGTCGGGCCAACGAGGGCGACTGTCTCGCCGCCGTCGGCCTCGAATGAGATGTCCGAAAGCACCGGCTCGTCGTCGCCATCGTAGCTAAAGGCCACGTCCTCGTACGCGACGCGACCGTCGGTCACGGCAAGCGGCGGCGCGTCCTCGGCCTCTTCGAGGCGACCGGGCGTGTCCATCAACCCGAACACGCGCTCAGCGGAGGCGTAGGCCCGCTGGTACATATTGATGATCTGCCCGAACTGCGCCATCGGCCAGACGAACCGCTGCGTGTAGATGATAAAGGCGACAAACTGCCCGCGGGAGAGGCTCGCCGTCAGCGGCCCGGGTGCCTGCCCGGTGACCATCAGTCCGCCGACGATGAACGTGACGACGAAGCCGATGCCCGAGACGAGCCGGAGGCCAGGGAAGAAGGTGATACGCGTCTCGATGGCGTCCCAGTTGGCGTCGAGGTAGTCTTCGGAGGTGTCCTCGACTCGGTCGGCCTCGTACGGCTCGGTGTTGGCGGTCTTGATTATCTGGATGCCGCTGAGGTTGTTTTCCAGTCTGGAGTTGAGCTTGCCGACCGTCGACCGGACCTCGGCGTATTTCGGCTGGATAACGTCGATGAACCGCTTTGTAAACACGGCGATAATCGGGACGGGCAACAGCGCGACCAGCGCCAGCTGCCAGTTCATGTAGAACAGGTACGTGGCGATGCCGACGACCATGATTATCATCCGCGAAGCGGAGTTGAGGCCGTCGTTGAGGAACTTCTCCAGCCGGTTGACGTCGTTCGACAGCACCGACATCATCTCGCCGGTCTGCTTATCGGCGAAGAAGTCCATGTTCAGCCGCTGCATCGTCTCGTAGGTGTCGGTGCGGACGGCGTGTTGAACGTGCTGGGCGAACTTGTTCCAGCCCCAGTTCCGACTCCAGTGGAAGACGGCCCCGAGGCCGAACGAGGCGGCGATGATGCCGGCAGTGAGCCACAGCTGTGGCCCCTGCCCGTTGGGAATCCAGGCGTCGGGTATCAGGAAGAGGCCGTATTCGGCCTCCTGTAGAAAGATAGCGTCGATAGCCAGCGCCAAGAGGATCGGTGGCAGTAGGTCCAGCATCCGAGCGACAATAGAACTGCAGAGGCCGACGACGAACGCTCCCCAGTGGCCCTGTCCGTAACCGGTGAACAGTCGAAGCATCGGCCGGTCGACGCGTTCCCTGGCGTCTTCGAACACGTCGTCGTCCGAACCCGCGTCGAAATCCATTATCGAATTCAGGGGCCGAACCCGCAAAAGGCCGTCGGGCTACGTGGCTTCGGGCGGCAGTTCGACCCGGTCGCCGACCGCAACGCCGGTCCGGTTTGTCCACCCGCGGTTCACTTCGAGGACGTACTTGCCCCGCCCCGCGTAGCCTGTCAGGCCGCTCTCGGAGGTCCCCTCCGGCGGGAGCGGCGCGTGGTGGATGGTCGTGATAGTGCCGTTGGCGTCGATGAAGATGATGTCAAGCGGGAACGACATGTTCCGCATGACGTAGGTGTACTGGCCCGCCTCGTCGTGGACGAACAGCATTCCTTCGTTTGGCCCAAGCGACTCGGTGTTGCTCAGGCCGACGTACCGCTGATCGAACGTCTGTGCGATGCGAACCTCGACCGTCCCCAGCGGTTCCCCAGCATTTTTTTCACGCACCGCGACGGTCGTCCCTGGCGTCGAAGCATCCGTGGAGGGCTGTGTTGCGGTTGTTGTCACCGCGTCTGACCCCTCACGGACCGTTACTGTGCCCTCCTCGTACTCGCCGGTGCCAAGCACCTCGACCCAGAGGCCGGTCTGGAGGACCACGGCGGCGGCAACGAGCAGGCCAACCAGTCCGAGGACAACCACGGCAGGGCGCTGCATACTCCGTGTGAGGGGTAGGTCGTGGGTAATACTGTCGGTGCCCACTGTCGACCGAGAGAGAAAGCGTTATTCCTGCCGATGGAAAACGGTGGAGTACGGGTCCGTGGTCTAGTTGGTTATGACGTGGCCTTTACAAGGCCGAGGCCGGTGGTTCGAATCCGCCCGGACCCATCCTGCGACGAACGGACGTGAGGAGCGGATGGTTCCTGTGGATTCGATTCCTGCCAGTCGCGCGCAACGCAGTGAGCACGTCTGGCTTCGGTTCGAATCCGTTCAGACCCACTTCTGACACCGACTGCGACGAGTGTAACGCGGAGCCAGCGGTGTCTGTGTGGGAAATGGTGGTTCGAGCCCCGGAAGACGAACATAGTGAGTCTTCCTTCGGTTCGAATCCGCTCAGACCCAGCCTGTGACGCCCGGACCAACCGGGCTTCTCGGGGCATTCAATTACACCTCGGTCTGTGGGAGAGCCAACTACAGCGGGGCAAACACCCACAGCCAGCAGAAACGGGGCCCTCTATCTCGATTGATAGTCGCCCGTAATCCATATATCCGGAGTGGTGGTAGTGCATGACATGATAGATGGCTCGACGTGTCCGGCCTGCAGCGGGGACGTCTCGACGACTAATGGCACTGAGTACGAATGCGACGACTGTGGCGAGACGTTCGACAGCGCGGACCTATTTCTCCCGTAATCAGCGGTCGACCCTCCCGGCGGATGCCACAAAACCTCCGCCCGCTTTCGAAATGCTTTTTTCTACCCTCGTCATCGATTGGAGTGCGCGCCGCCTTAGCTCAGACTGGGAGAGCACTCGACTGAAGATCGAGCTGTCCCCGGTTCAAATCCGGGAGGCGGCATTCTCCTACGAACAAAGTGAACAGTGAAAACGCTCTCGAGCGGATTTGAACAAGGTGAGTAAGTAGCGACCACTGGTTGCCCCGTTGACTCGGCACAGTCGCCGGAACAGGTACGTCCGTGGCGACGAGTAGCATGGGTATGACAGAGGAGCCAGCACACGAGCAGATGGAGCACCATGCGACCCTGACCGACGAACTCGCAGACCTCGATGCGGAGCGGGATGCCGTTGCGGCGTCAGTACAGGACCGGCTTGCCGACGCGGTTTCGGAGGCCATAGCAAAAGCGGGGACGAACGTCGGGAGTCTCGGGCAGTCCAAAGACGGTAAGCGGTTTCGATTCGAGGCGCGGCTTGATCGGGCGGCGCTGGTGGCGGCGGTGACGGAAGCGCTGCCGGACGGATTCGTCGTCTCCCACGTCAACGAGGATGGGACGCTGAGCGTGGACTGGACCGGCGACAGTACCACACCCTCGAAGCGGGAACACGGGGCCATCCTGAAGGCGATCATCGCAGAGGAAACGGAGACAGACAGGGATGGCTTCATCGAGTCCGTGCCCAGCCGCGACCGCGTGCTAGCGCGGGCGGTGGAACTGGGTGTCGACGAAGAAGACGCGGCAGACCGCCTCAGTCGACTGGCGACGCTGGACGTGGTGGATATCACTGACGAAGGGGTCTACCCCGACGAGAACTTCTCGCGATATTAGCGAACAAGGGCGGATGCCGGCCGACGGCAGGCGGGAAAGGGCACAGGGACGGAGTCGGCGTGACCGACGTTTATTACTTGGTCCAGTCTGTGGTGTCAGACGAAATGGCAGTACTATCGACAGAAGACGAGGGGAAATTCCTCATGGACGCACAGGGAGAACAGATCGGCATCGTGACCGAGGTTGACCCGGAGGGGCAGATTGCGTACGTCGAACCGGACCCGGACCTCACCGAGGCCTGGGTGCAGGGGCTCGGGTTCGGTGACGCCGACGAGGACGACATTGAGGTCGCCGCCGACGCCATCGGAACGATAACTGACAGCGAACTGCGTGTGACTGTCGACCTGTAGTCACGCGACAGACTCGGGACACTCGCCCACACGAACCTCCACCACTTGACGCGCTCCGTGCGTTCATACAGGTCGGGAAGCCGCGCCGGCGCAGTCGGCTCGGAGATGCTCCGAGCATCAGTTGCGACCCGAGCGTCTGTTTTTACGGAGTCGACAGCGGGAGGGGATAAGATATCACAGTAGCTGAGGAATAGCGGGATAGCAGGGTACTAAGAGCGCTTTTGCTGGGGAAGCCGTCTAACATCGGCAAGCAACAGTCGAAAAAAGAGGGCTACTCAATTTCGATTCGGTTCGAGTCACTGGCATCGTCCGCGCGCGGCAGCGTTATTTCGAGCACGCCGTTGTGGTAGGTGGCCGTGATGTCATCGTCCATTACCGGCTCGGGAACGGTGACACGTTCGGTGACTCGTCGACTGTGTCGGCGAGCGCCATCGCTCGTTTCCGCAGCGACAGTCGATTCGCCTTGGATACTGAGGACACCATCCTCGAAGCGAACGGCGAGGTCGTCGCGCTCAAAGCCCGGGAGGTCGACCATCACGGCGTACCCGTCGTCGGTCTCGTCGACATGAAGGTTCGTGTCGATGCCGTGCTGGCGGTGGTCGACCGAGCGCGTGCTAGCGGCTGGTCGGTCGGCGCGGTATCCGGGACTGTCAGCCATTCGGCGTCTCGAATCGTCATCCATCCGCCGGCCCAGATTGTCGTCCATCATCTCTCGTTGCGTCTGTGCGAAGAGTCGGAACATTGTCTCGAAGGGGTCGTTGCTGTGTGTCATAATCACCTTATATAAGCTCGTATTGATATTAACAATTGCGTAACACGTGCTATCACGGGGAGACGGAAGTGCCGTCCACAGGCTGCGTTCGGCCGGCTCGAAAATGCGTGATGAGATACCGTAGCGGAACTGTTTTGTCAGGCGTACAGCTAGAACAGCCACAGATAACCGCCGAGTACCCGGTCCGTCGGTGGCCGGGCGACTGGACACGAAACACACCATGGCAACCGATTCCGGCACCCGGATAGACCCTTCGGCTGACGAGGTATCGAACTACGACTACCAGAATGAGACTGTAGCTCGGTCTGGCCTCGTCGACGACCTGCAGGCGCGCGTCGACGGCGAGGTCCGGTTCGACGAGTACTCGCGGCAGTTGTATGCGACCGACGCCAGCCTCTATGAGGTGCTGCCCATTGGCGTCGTCTATCCACAGTCAACCGAGGACGTGGCCGCGGTCATGTCCTACTGCGCCCAGCGTGAGATTCCGGTTCTACCGCGGGGCGGCGGGACGAGCCTCGCCGGCCAGACCGTCAACGAAGCCGTCGTGCTGGATTTCTCACGGTACATGAACGACCTCGTCGAGGCCCGGCCCGACGACCGGCGAGCGCGAGCCCAGCCGGGCATCAAGCTCGGCGACCTGAATGGGGAGCTGGCCGACCACGGGCTGAAGTTTGCGCCGGACCCGGCGTGGGGCGACAAGAGCGTCCTTGGCGGCGCTATCGGTAACAACTCCACCGGCGCACACTCCCTGCAGTACGGCAAGACCGACGCCTACATCGAAGAGTGCGAGGTCGTCCTCGCGGACGGCACCGTCACCACGTTCGGCGAGGTCACCCGCGAGGAACTGCGCGACCGAGCGGACCCCGACGGTGACCTCGAATCCCGGATTTACGCCGAAATCGAGCGAATACTCGCCGAGGAAGGCGAGGAGATTGAGAGCCACTACCCGGACCTGAAGCGCAACGTCTCTGGGTATAACCTCGACTGGGTGCTCGACGACGCACAGAACGGGACCATCAACGTCGCCTCGCTGCTGGCCGGCAGCGAAGGGACCCTCGCAATTGTCACCGAGGCCGAGGTGTCCCTGGAGCCGATTCCAGAAACCAAGTCGATGGGCCTGCTCGCCTACGAGGGGCTCATCGAGGCTATGGAAGACGTGGCGGACATTCTCGAACACGACCCGGCTGCCGTCGAGGTGCTCGACGACGTACTCATCGACCTGGCCCAAGACACCGCCGAGTTCGAAGACGTGGTTGGGATGTTGCCCGAGGGGACTCGGGCGGTCCTCATCGTAGAGTTCTACGCCGACGACGAGGAGAGCGGGCGACAGAAAGTCGCCGACCTGCTTGCGGACCGAACGAACGGCGTCGACCCCGCCGCCGACCCGACCGCGGACCGGACCGTCGTTGACACGCCGATACGGGCGTTCGACGCTATGGAGGCCCACGACGAGGCGAAACGCGAGAAATTCTGGAAGATGCGCAAATCCGGCCTCCCGATACTACTCTCGCGGACGACTGACGAGAAACACGGCTCGTTCATCGAGGACACCGCCATCCCGCCGGCGAACCTCCCGGAGTACGTCGCCGACTTTCAAGAGATTCTGGAGGAGCACGACACCTTCGCCTCCTTCTACGCCCACGCCGGCCCCGGCGTGCTCCACATCCGGCCGCTCATCAACACCAAGTCGGTCGAAGGCGTCGAAACCATGGAATCCATCGCCGACGCGGTGACCGACCTCGTCGTGAAATACGGTGGGAGCGTCTCGGGCGAACACGGCGACGGCCGCGCCCGCACGCAGTGGAACGAGAAGCTCTACGGCGCGGACCTCTGGGAGACCTTCCAGGAACTCAAGTCGGTGTTCGACCCCGACTGGCTGCTCAACCCCGGGCAGGTCGTCGGTGTCGACGCGGGCGAGGTCGAGTCCGGCGCGATGCCCGAGCGGGCGCGCACTGTCGATATGACCGAGAACCTCCGTTTCGACCCGGAATACGAGTTCGATGCGGGCTTTGACCCCGCGCTGGAGTGGGACAACGACAACGGGATGCAGGGGATGGTCGAACTCTGTCACGGCTGTGGCGGCTGTCGCGGCCCGCAGGAGACGACCGGTGGCGTGATGTGCCCGACCTATCGCGCGTCCGAGGAGGAGATGACGACGACGCGGGGGCGGGCGAATATGCTCCGGCAAGCGATGAGCGGCGACCTGCCGGACGACCCTACGGACGAGGAGTTCATGCACGAGGTGCTCGACCTCTGTATCGGCTGCAAGGGGTGTGCGAAGGACTGCCCGAGCGAGGTCGACATGGCGAAGCTCAAAGCCGAGGTGACACACGCCTACCATCAGGAACACGGGTCCAGCCTGCGGGACAAGGTGTTCGCCAACGTCGACGCGCTGGCCGGGTTAGGCAGTTCCTTCGCGCCACTGTCGAACCTCGCGACGAAGGTGCCGGGCGCTCGAACGGTGCTGGAGAAGGCGGTCGGTATCGCCCCCGACCGCACGCTGCCGAGCTTCCAGCGCACGACGCTGCAGGACTGGTTCGACGAACGCGGCCCGCAAATCCCGGCGGACGAAGCCGAGTGGCGGGCGCTGCTGTTCCCCGATACGTACACGAACTACAGCCATCCCGAGGTCGGGAAAGCCGCCGTTCGCGTCCTCGAAGCCGCGGGCGTCCACGTCCAGCTCGCCGACCGAACCGACAGCGGACGGCCGGCCCACTCGAAGGGCTTTCTGGACCAGTCCCGGGCGACCGCGCGGGACAACATTGATGCGCTCGTCCCCGCGGTCAAGGAGGGCTGGGACGTGGTGCTGGTCGAACCAAGCGACGCCGTGATGTTCCAGTCGGACTATCTAGACCTGCTGTCGGGCGAGGACGTGGAGACGCTGGCCGCCAACGCCTACGGCGTCTGTGAGTACCTCGATACCTTCCGACTGGACGAAGCGGCCGACTGGGACGTGCCGGCCGAGACGCTGACCTACCACGGCCACTGTCACCAGAAGGCGACAAAGAAGGACCACCACGCCGTCGGCGTCCTCCGACGGGCCGGCTACGACGTGGACCCGCTGGATTCGGGCTGTTGTGGCATGGCCGGCTCTTTCGGCTACGAGGCCGAGCACTTCTCGATGAGCAAAGCCATCGGCTCGATCCTGTTCGATCAGATCGGCGAGAGTCGCGGCGACACCGTGGTCGCGCCCGGCGCGTCCTGTCGCACGCAACTGGACGACTGGGACGAAAACGACGGCGAACCGCCGCATCCGGTGGAGAAGCTCGATGCGGCCCTAGCCTGACGGTTCGTCGGGCTGGCGAACCGCCTGAACGATGCCGACCGTCTGGCCGACCAGCGCAAGTCCGATGCCGGCGAGCAACGCGGTTTCCGCCGGCGGGAACAGCGCGCCAGCGTACACCGCCGCACCGAGAACACTCAGCACTGCGCCGGCCGTGTACGCCCGCTGGCCTGCCGGAACGTGCTTCCCAGTGTAGTAGAGGCCGACGCCCGGAACAGCCATCCACCCCAGTAGTGTCGTCGTCAGGAACGGAACCCGGAGCGGAGAGTAGAGGAAGCCGACGATGCCGCCGACGGTGAGCAGGAGTCCAACGAGCAGAATATCGCGCCAGATCCGGAGGACGCCCGTCACCATCTCGTCCCACGAAAGGACGGCGAACGCAGCGATGAGGACGGCGGCAACGACGTGGAATATCAGCACTGTCCGGTCAGTGACCACATCGAGATGGGCCAGCCCCACGAGCAGCCACGCCAGCGGGATGAGGACGGTCGGACCCTGTGCACGCAAGCGAGGGAACATACGCCTCACTGTGCCCCCCACAATCAAGAAACGTCGGTCGTGCGGACAGGTGTCACGCTCGCGGGAGTTCGACGACGAAGTGCGCGCCGTCAAGGTCGGTGTCGGGGAAGGCCGCGTCGGTTTTGCTGGCGGTGTCAGCGAGGGAGATATCGCCGCCGAAACTCGTAACGAGCGTTTCGACGAGATGGAGTCCGCCGCCGTGCGTGTCGCCCGCCCGCGGGTCGAAAACGCTGTCACGCTGGTCGTCGGGAATTCCCGGACCGTCGTCGACAACGTGGGTCTCGATGACATCGTCGGTCTCGCAGATTGCGACGAACACCGATGGCTGATGATATCTGTCTCCCGTCAACTCTGTCGTCTCCGCCCGCTGTGCCTCGCTCGGCAGCGCTGCTCCGTCCGTCGCGGTCCCCTCAGCGGAGAGTTCTGCTGCCGGCGTCCCGTGTTCGATAGCGTTCTCGATGAGGTTCCGGAGAACCGGGCGAGCGGCCTCGTTGGTGTATGCCATTGCGCTGTCCGGGGCTTGAAGTTCGATGGTGATGGGATGTGTTTGCTCGATTCGCTGTATCACCGCCCCGGCAATCCCGACGATGTCGGTCGGTTCGAATGTCGGGTCGGAACTGAGGGTCTCAACGACCGCCCCGGCGTTGTCGACCAAGCTATCGAGTTCGGTTACCTGCTCGTGGATCGCGTCCGCTGCCGTTTGGACCGTGTCCGAGTCGGCGTTCCGTCGAATGATCGTCGCGCGGCCATCAATAACGACGAGTCCGTTCGCGATATCGTGTCGAAACAGGTCGTTGACGAACGACAGCGTGTTCGCGGTTCGGGTCGCGCGACTGGCATCCTGACGGGCCCGAACCGCAAGCGTGCCCGCGATGAGTCCCGTGACAGCGCCCGTCTCCATCGCCAACAGGGTGACGAACACCGGTTCGGCGATTGTTCGACCCTCCATCATGCGGATAAAGACGCTCAAACCGATGACAGCCCCGACTGCAAGGCTGCCGATAACGCTCCAGACGAAGACGGTCCAGATCTGCGCACCCGGTGTCGACGACGAGACGAGGCGATAGCTGCCATACACTAGCACCAGCGGCAGTAGCCCGTCGAGGGCCAACGCGAGCGCAGGGCCGCCGACCTGTCCAATACGCTGTGTCTCGATACCGAGGTGCCAGACGATGGCCGCACCTGTGAACGCGAGTCCGAAGCCAGCAAGCAGCCACGGCGCAAGGCGGGCCCGGGCACCACGGTACATAATTATGACTTGTGCTCGAACGGCTAATTCCATTTGGTTAGTGATCCGGTAAGACCGAACGCGACGCCGTGGCGTCTATAGCCAGCCGGGAGAGCCGGCGGCGCATGTGCCATGACAGTATTACACACCCCTAATCGCCAGACAGCGGTCGGATCTTTCTGTTTCCCACCAGAGCATCGTACCGACACTGTTATCCGTGGTGCTGGCATCTCTTTGGTTGCAATGGCGAAAGGAACGGTTGATTTCTTCAACGACACTGGCGGTTACGGTTTCATCGACACTGAGGACGCGGACGAGGACGTCTTCTTCCACATGGAAGACATCGGCGGCCCGGACCTCGAGGAAGGACAGGAGCTCGAATTTGACATCGAGCAGGCGGACAAGGGTCCGCGCGCCAACAACGTCACGAGGCTCTAACAATGGCGGAAGGCACTGTCGACTTCTTCAACGACACTGGTGGTTACGGCTTCATCGAAACCGACGATGCGGACGAAGACGTCTTCTTCCACATGGAAGACGTCGGCGGCCCTGACCTCGAAGAGGGGCAGGAAGTCGAGTTCGACATCGAGCAGGCGGACAAGGGTCCGCGTGCGACCAACCTCACGCGACTGTAAGACGGCATCTGTCTTCAGTCTAGCATTATAATCACTTGTCAGCGGTCGCGGTGTACCATAGCGTACACGGCAGTGTCGCTGGCACGTACATAACTCACGACGAGCAACAGCGCTCGCCAGCGCGTCACTACGTGATCAGTGGCGACGCTGCCCGATAGACGATTTCCATCGGCAACCCCGCCGCATCTCGCGGCGGCTCGGGCGGGAGCGTGTACAGTTCTCCATCACCCGGCTGTGCTGTGTACGCGAGAGCGACGGCGTCCAGCACGTCGTCGACGGCCACCGCTGTGCCACCGGTCGCTTCGGCGGCTTTCTGGACTGTCGGGGCTGCGTCACGGTCGTAATGCGCGAGAATCCGCATCCGCTCAGCGTACCCTCCGGCAGTGTGCTTCGGGTGAGTGAGCGGCTCGCCGCCAAGTGCTCGGAAGCAGACTTCCGGATGAGACTCCCGAATGGCAGCGGCGGCCTCGGGCAGTTCCTGCAGGAGTTCGTCGACTCGGGCGAGACTGTCGCTCCGTGCGAACGCCCGCTCGGAGAGTTCGTGTCCAGTCTTGCGCTTGTGGACGCGATTGGCCGTCGAGTATCGCTGTTTCCGGGTCGCTTCTCGCACTGGCGGCGTGCGGACCGTCGTGCTTCGCTCACCAAGAACTGACCGAGCGAGTTCATCACACCGGCGGTCCGGCTCGCCGGATTCGACAAGTCCGATCGGCACCCCGACCAGAATCCGGCGGGCGCGCTCCTCGTAAGCTGCCCAGCACGCGCCGATACTATCGAACACGGACGTGTGGTCGAAGCCGTCGCCGGTGAACGCCACAGCGACCCAGGACTCGTCGCTCCGGTCGACGCCGACGTACAGCGGTTCCGCCATTATGAATACTCGTTCCGACGGGCGCAAAAGTGTATCCCGAGGTGTTTTTTCGCCAACCAGTCGGTCTTCGGGCTATCGGTCAAAGCGCTGACTGCCCCGACGAAAGGTCATGACCGCCCGAATTTCGTGAGGTCCTTGAGCGGGACGAGCCGGTGTTCCATCGCCGGCTTGGTGTAGCCAGCCGACTCCTCGGAGACGCCGCTGGTGAACACCAGCATCTTCTGCTGGAGGACGTGCGGTATGCCGTCGTTGTCCCGTATGATGTCGACCGAGCGCCACGCTTCGTCTTCCATGTGTTAGAGTCACACGCCACTCCCACCTGTCTCTTTCCCCCTCAGGAGTGCGCCCCAACGAATGCCGTCCGGAGCCGCGCACCACAATCTGGACAGCACAGCGTCTGCCAGCGGTCGATGTCGAGGTCACCGAACGTCGCCCGGCGAATGGCTTCCTCAACGGTGACCGACCGGGAGCAGGTATCACACTCCTCAGCCATACGGATTGTTGGCGGGCCACAGACAGAACCCGCTCGTCCACAGGCATTTAGCCGGCACGAGCATGGGACCAAATATGGACGGCGTCGTGCTCGCTGCCGGCGAAGGGACGCGGATGCGACCGCTCACTGCAGACAAGCCGAAGGGACTGGTCGAGGTGGCCGGAAAGCCGCTGCTGACACACTGCTTCGAGACGCTACGGTCAGTCGGCGTCGACCGGCTGGTCGTCGTTATCGGCTACTGCGCCGACGACATCCTGTCTCACTACGGCGAGCAGTACCGAGGCACGCCGATAGCGTACGTCCGGCAGGACGAGCAACTGGGGCTTGCCCATGCGCTCGAACAGGCCAGATCCGCCGTCGACGGAACCTTCGTCGTGCTGAACGGCGACAACGTCTGCCGGGCGAACCTGAGCGACGCGATTGCCCGTCACCGCGAGACTGACGCCAGCGCGACGCTACTCGTCGAGAGCGTGTCGCGGGCGGAAGCCAGGTCGACCGGTGTCGTCACGACAGACAGCGAGGGCCGGGTGACCGGCCTCGTCGAAAAGCCATCGGACCCGCCGTCGACACTGGTCACGCGGGGCTTCTTTGTCTTCGAACCGGCTATCGGCCACGCCTGCACGCTGACGCGACCCTCCGAGCGCGGCGAGTACGAACTCCCCGACGCAATTGACCTGTTGCTGAGTGCCGGTCACCGCGTCGAGGCGGTCGAACTCGACGGGTGGTGTCACAACGTCAACGAACCGGGCGACATCGACGCGGTCGAGGACCGGCTCGCGTGACAGCTCGGCCGCTGCCAGGCGACACAGCGCGCGGACACGGTGACAGAACACCGAAGGGGTTCCACCCCAATACAGGGGTATGACAGCCGTTCGGCCGCTCGTGCTCGTCGCGATCGCCGTTCTCGTTTCGCTGGCCGGTTGCGGGGCGCTGTTCGGCAGCGGCGGAGAGGCACCCTCCGAGGCGACGGTAACGCCCGCCGCCGTGCCGACGGATGAGCCGGAAGCGGCGGAGACGACGAGCGGGTACTGGGGCAACGTCTCCGTCGACGCCAACAGGTCGGCGGTGACACAGCCGCGGGTCCTCGAACTACGACCGAACTGCGAGCGGCCGCCGGGACTCGTCGTCCACATTCAGGTGCTGGCGCTGCAGAACAACGACCCGGCGACGAACGAGGGCATCAACACCACCTGGCAGTTCGCGTCCCCGTCGAACCGGGACCTGACAGGACCGTACGCGAACTTCGTCCGGACAATCCAGAGCGGATTCGAACCGCTCCTGAACGCGACGGGCGTACGGTACGGACCACTCGACCACGACGGCGACACCGCCTCACAGCCGGTGACGGTCGTCAACCGGACCGGAGCGACGACGAGCTACCGGTGGACGGTCGAAAAGCAGACCGAGGCGCCCTACGAGGGCTGCTGGATGACGGCAGGTGTCGCGCCGGCCTAGCCCTCCATCCCGCTGAAGGAGAGGCCGCCCTCGATGTAGCGCTGGGCGAACAGGTACGCGAGCATGATCGGCGAGGCGAAGGTGAGCGCGAACGCCGAGAAGCGCGCCCACGGGATGGAGTACTCGTCGACCATCGCGTACAGGCCGACCGGTAGCGTGTAGTTCTCCGTCCCCAGCAGCGTCTGGGCGACGACGAACTCCGTCCAGCCGGTGAGGAAGACGAAGATGAACACCGTCGCCAGCCCGGCAGTCGACATCGGAATGATGACCTCCGTGACGACCCGCCACGGCGGCGCACCGTCGACGACAGCAGCCTCCTCGTAGGAGACCGGGATGCCGTCCATGTAGGTCTTCAGCAGCCACGTATTGAACGGCACGGCGGTCGCCGCGTAGTACACCGCAAGCGCCAGTTTGCTGTCGTTGATGCCGAACTGGACGTACAACGCGTACATCCCAATGAGCAGAGCAACCCCGAGGCCGCCCCCGACCTGCGTCATCAGCACGTAGAGGAACAGGACCTTTCGGCGGAAGAGGAACTCCCGGCGCGAGAGGGCATACGCGGCCGGAATAATGAGCGACATCGCGATCAGCACGGTCGGAATCGCTACCATGAGGCTGTTCCAGAGGAAGTGCTTGAAATCCGACGGACGGTCGACGCCGTAGTCGGAGGCGTCCAGAATTTCGATCCCCGGCGTCTGGAACACGAAGGCGAGGTCAGTGAACGGGATGGCGGCGGAGATCGAATACGACGGGACGATGAGGTCGCCGATAACCCAGATGAACGGTTTGACCGTTGGATTCGCGGGAAACAGCGAGAAGCTCTCTGAGGTGTACAGCGAGCTTCCGGAGCCGGAGAGAGCCGCCATCAGAATCCAGTAGATCGGGAAGAGGAGTGCCAGCACCACCAGTGTCGCGCCAATCGTCGAGAGGATGACCTTCAGGACCTCGGACGCGGGTAGCTCGCCGCGACGGACCGCCTGCACAGTGTAGGACCACTTTCGAACGGTTCGGGCGGGCATCGTGGCGAACGTCTTGATGTCATCGCTGAGCTTCCGGGCGATTGCACCGAGGAGCATTAGTCGTTCACCCCGTCGGCGAGTTTCCCTTTCTTGACGTTGAGCCACATGAACGCGCCGATGAACACGAGCGCGATGATGCTGATGGCCGCACCACGACCGTACTGCTGGAACGACAGTGCCTCACGATAGCCGTAGACGACGATGAGTTCGTTCGCCCGTGCCGGGCCGCCTTGGTTGAACACGAACGGAATGAGGAACTGCTGGAACGACGCCGCAGATGTCAGAATCGACGCAAACAGGACGGGCCGCTTGATCGACGGCAGGGTGATGTGGGCAAAGCGTGCCAGGAACCCCGCGCCGTCGACGACGGCCGCCTCGTGGAGTTCTTCGGGCACGTCCTGGAGTGCGCTGACGGTGATGATGACCATGAACGGGTACGCCAGCCACGCCTCCGTGACGTTGTATGCGACGAAGGCAGTCCAGCGGCCCGAGAGCCACGCGACCGAACTCGCCCCGAACGCGGTCAGTAGCTGGTTCATCAGCCCGAACTCGGCGGAACTGAAGATGCCGCGCCACACGGTGATAGTGAAAATCGGCGGCAGCCCCATCGGGAAGATGATGAGCGAGCGCAGGACACGCTTGCCACGGACGAGTTCGCTGGTCACGACGAGTGCGATAGCCAGACTCGCTCCGATTTTGAGCGTGACGCTCGTGGCGACAAACAGCCAGGTGACACCGAAGGAGTTCCAGAACTGGCCGTCAGTCAGCACGTCGGCGTAGTTCTCCAGTCCGACGAACAGCGCGTCGCCGAACGTGAGCACGGCGATGACGCCCTCACCGGCGAATAGATTCGCCGGCTGGGCGTTGGTAAAGGAGATCCCCAGCAGATAGAGGACCGGGAACAGCATGAACGCCGAGAAGACGAACAGCCCCGGGAGCACTAACAGTAACGACGCGTCGTCCCGCGTCAGAAACGGGACCGACTCGATGCGGTCCGCCGCTCGTGAAACGGTACTCATGGGCGCTTCTTACTCCCAGTTGCTGCGGATTTCTTCGGCGGCAGTCGTCAGTGCGTCTTCGGCGCTCGAATCGCCGTTGAACGCCTCGATAAGAGCGTTCTCAAGCGGCGACCACACCTTGTTCATGCGCGGGTCGGTCGGCATCGGGACCCCCTGGCTGACGGTCTGGGAGTACGTCTGGACGTGGTCGGGGAGTTCGTCGCTGCCGACGAGGCTGTCGAGCACCGGAATCGAACCCTGCTCCTCGGCGAGTCGCGTGGCGTGGTCCTCGTTGGTAGCGAACCACTCGACGAAGTTCCGGGCGGCCGTGGCGTCGGCCCCGCCCTCGCTCATCCCATCCGCGAAGTACCACATCGAGATGCCGGTGTACGGCGTCACCTCGCCGCCGTTGATATCGGGGAACGTCGCCACTTCGTAGTTCACGTCGCTCTGGTTCAGCGTCGCCAGATACCACGGTCCGTTGACCGCGAAGGCGGCGTTCCCCTCGGAGAACGTCGCAGCCTGCGGTTCGTAGTTCGGGTCGTCGGGCATGTACGGACGGAGGGTGTCGAGAGCGAACTGGAGCCCCTCGATAGCTTCGTCGGCATCCAGCCCGAGCGCCGGGTCCTGCTCCGGGTCGAAGTAGTAGCCACCGAAGGCCTGTATCCACCCGCTCGTGAAGTACGGGTCAAACGGCGCGGCGAGGCCGTACTGGCTGCTGCTCGGGTCGTGGTACGATTCCATGGCCGACACCATGTCGTCGATAGTCTCGGGCGCTTCGTCGACGATGTCCGTGTTGTAGATGAGCGTCACCGTCTCCGCCGAGTGCGGGAGGCCGACGACGGCGTCGTCGAACTGGACGGCGGAGGCGGCGGCGTCCGTGAACTGGTCTAAGCTCACGGAGAGTTCGTCGGACTGGTCGACGACGAACTCCCGCTGGTAGTAGTCGCCCACCCAGTCGTGTGCCCACTCGAAGACCTCCGGCCCCTGCCCGGCCGGAATCGCGCTCGTGGTCTTCTTTTCCATATTGGAGATGTCCGACCCGTCGACGCCGAACTCCGTCTCGCTCGCGAACGTCTCCATCGCGTCCTCGCGGGCAGGTATCTCTGAATCCTGAAGCTGGTACCACGCCGTCGCGGTCCCGCCGGACTGCTGACTCCCGCCGCTTGCCCCATCGCCCGATCCGTCGCCGGAAGCCGTTTCTCCCTCTGAGCCGCCACTGCCCTGCTCTTGCACACTACAGCCAGCAAGGGCTGTAGCCGCCCCGACACCGCCGATCCGTTTGAGCACCGACCGTCGTTCCATTGTCATGGGTAGATATGGGATGAAATAGTCCTTCAAAACTTAAATCATTCGGAAATAGAAGGAGACAATGATGATAGATTCCGAGAGTCGGTGTGAAATCGTCCCGCTGTGTATCGGTTTCAGTAAACCGGCCGTGGTAGAATAAACGAAGTAATATTCTTTCTAAAATCTAACCAGAAGCGTAACACTCACAGTACCGACCCCGCACCGTAGGCGTATGCATCATCCAGGACCGCCGCGGTTCGCCACCGTCGGCGAATCGGTGGAACTGGCCCCGCGCCAGCCCGACCCCGACATGGCTGCCAAGTGGCGGTTAGTCAAGCGGCCAGCTGCGAGTACGGCAGCGCTTGGCGACGGCCCGGTCTGTCACCTCGAACCCGACGTGCCGGGCGTCTACCGAGCGGAGGTAACCGCACCGGACGGCACACACGGGCAAGTCGTCCGAGCGTTCCCGAGCATCACCGAGACGGCCCGATTCAGCGTCACGGCGGAGGACTTCGACTACGACGACGATACCGGCGGCCTCGACGACCGCGCCATCGTTATCGGAACGTTCAACGACTTCACGATGGGAACCCACTGGGCCGAGCGCGACGGCGACGAGTGGGTCATTGAGACCGACCTCCCACCGGGAACCCACCACGCCATTTTCAGTTTCGACGGCTCCTTCGAATCGACCGCGACCGACGAGGTCACCGTCGAAGGCCCCGGTCGCCCCCGGGTCGAACTCACCGGCGAGACGGTGGACGGAGACTTCGTCGTCTCGGCGGACGCCCGCGCGGCCCCGTCGGGGAGCGAACCGGAAGTCGAGTTCTATCTCGACGGCCGCGACGCGCTGGAAGAGTCGGCCGTGACCATCGACGGCGACGAACTCCGGGTGCCACACGAAGGCCTGCCGGAGATGGCCCGCGTTCACGCGGTTGCCGTCGCCGAGCGCCACAGCGTCGCGGACACGCTGGTCGTGGAACGCGACAGTGGAACCGGAAACGCGACCGCAGGCGGCACAGTGACCGTCTCGCGGCCGGCCGACCCGCCGGCCTGGGTCAGTGACGCCACCATCTACGAGATATTCGTCCGGTCGTTTGCCGGCGAAACCGTCGACACGACCTTCGAGGCTATCGAGCGGCGGGTCCCCTATATCGAGTCGCTGGGCGTCGACGTAGTGTGGCTCACCCCTGTTCAGGCAAGTCCGACCCGCCACGGCTACCACATCACTGACTTCTTTGACACTGCCGAGGACCTAGGAACACGCGAAGAGTTCGAGTCGCTGGTCGACCGACTCCACGACGCCGGGATTCGGGTTGTCTTCGACCTAGTCATCAACCACAGCTCGCGGGACCACCCGGCGTTCCAGCTTCACCGGGCCGGCGTCCCCGAGTACGCCGACTATTACGAGCGAATCCCGGCGTCACAGGATGTCTCCGACGTCGACTGGGCAGGAACGGATGCGCCGGGTTACTACTTCAACTGGACACGGATTCCGAACCTCAACTACGATTCGCTCGACGTTCGGCGCTGGATGCTCGACGTGGTCGAGGAGTGGCGCGACGTGGTCGACGGGTTCCGCTGTGACGTTGCCTGGGGTGTACCACACGGCTTCTGGAAGGAGGTCCGGGAGCGGGTGAAAGCCGACGACCCGGAGTTCCTGCTACTCGACGAGACGGTGCCGCGTGACGCCGCCTTCGCCGAGAACGAGTTCGACCTCCACTACGACACGGACCTGTTCGACACGCTCCGTGACATCGGGACGGGCGCGGAACCGGCGTCGGCGCTGCTCAAAGCACTCGACGCGACGGCCGAGCACGGCTATCCCGACCGTGCCGGCCACATGCGGTATGTCGACAACCACGACGAAGACCGCTACCTCGACAAGTACGGGGCCGCGTCACTACGGGCGGCTGTCGGGGCCACGTTTACCCTCCCCGGGACGCCGATGATATACGCCGGGCAGGAACGGGGCGTCGAGCAGCAACGCGGGACGATGCGCTGGCACGACGGCGACAACGACTTAACCGACTTCCACCGGCAACTGGTGGCGCTGCGAGCGGACCACGCGGCACTGCGCGCGCCCGGGGTGTGCCCGGTTGCCCACACCGTCGAGACAGGCGATGCTGACAGAGTCGTCGCGTACGAGCGCACCGACGGCGATGAGACGCTGGTGGTCGTCCTGCACTTCGGTGACGGAACAGCGAAGGTCTCACTCGACACCATCGACGAAGAGACCGACCTTCTCAGCGGCAATCCGGTCGGCGGCGACGGGACAGTCGAGGTCGGCGATATCGTTGTCGTACCGGCGACGAGAGAGCGCTGACAGCGCTCGGTTCCACAACCGAACCGACTCTGCTAGAACTTCTATGAAAAATCCCATCAAACTTATTAGCGATGGGTGTGAGACTCTGTGTAATGGCGAGTCTCGAACTAGACGGTCTCCGGAAGGAGTTCGACGGTGGCTCCATCGTGGCGGTCGACGACATCGACCTGTCCATCGACGATGGGGAGTTCGTAACGGTCGTCGGCCCGTCGGGGTGTGGGAAATCGACGACACTGCGGATGATTGCCGGGCTTGAGCGGCCGACGAGCGGCCGTATCCGCATCGGCGACGAGGACGTAACAGACGTCCACGCCCGCAAGCGCGACGTGGCGATGGTGTTCCAGAACTACGCGCTGTACCCACACAAGTCCATCCGACAGAACATGGCGTTTGGCCTCCGGATGAGCACGGACCTCTCGAAGGCGGAACGGCAGGAGCGAGTCACCGAGACGGCGGAGATGATGGGTATCGGCGACCTGCTTGATGACACGCCGGACCAGCTCTCCGGCGGCCAGAAGCAGCGGGTCGCGCTCGGGCGCGCCATTGTCCGCGAGCCCGACGTGTTCCTCTTCGACGAGCCACTCAGCAACCTCGACGCGAAGCTCCGGACGACGATGCGGACGGAAATCCAGCGCCTGCAAGAAGAGCTCGGAATTACGGCTGTCTACGTCACCCACGACCAGGAAGAAGCCATGACCATGGGCGACCGCATCGTCATCCTCAACGACGGGAAGCTCCAGCAGGCCGGCCGGCCGAAGACGGTGTACGAGAACCCGACGAACCAGTTCGTCGGCGGCTTCGTCGGCTCGCCCTCGATGAACTTCCTCGACGTGACCGCGGAGCCGCTCAGCAGCGGCGTACGGCTTACCGGCGCGCACGACGACTTTTCCTATGACCTCACGGGCGGCCGCGCCAGTGCCTTCGGCGACATCCAGCGCGGGTCGTACGTGCTGGGTATCCGACCGGAGCACGTTTCGGTCAGCGACGGCGGCGACCAGAACGCCGTCCCGGCGACAGTCGACGTGCTCGAACCCATCGGCAGCGACAACTATCTCTATCTCGACCTGGGCGAATCGAAGACCGGATTCGAGGGCGATGGCGCGCCGGATTTCATCGCCAGGGTCAGCACCGACGTTGAGCCGGCCATCGGCGACCGTGTGCAGGTGTCGTTCGACGAATCCGCCGTCCATCTGTTCGACCCGGAGACCGGCGAGGCAGTCACAGCCGGCGAGGACGCGCCTGTCGCAGCACCGCAGTAGGATACCAGTAGTCTGCTCTCGACCGCAGTCACTGTTTTCGGTCAGGCAGACATTCTTCCATTCCTTCGCGATGTTCCGAAGTGAACAGGCCGCGTAGAAGGAGTTATTCGCGGACGCTCAGCGGCTCGGCAGTGAGTTCCCCGGCGTCATCGAGGTGGGCCACAGTGGCCAGCCGGAGTGCGTGGGGCCAGCCAAGCGGCGTCCCACAGTCCGGCGTACCGTCGTCGAACAGTTGCTCGGGGAGGTAGCCGCTGGACTGGACGAGTGAGCCGCCGGGAAGAATCTCCCCCAGCAGGTCTCGGGACCGGGTGTAGGCCGCCGCCGCTCTGCTGTCGTCGGCGTCACGCAGGAGGGCACCCAGCTGGGCGGCACTGTTTGCGCCCCACGCCGTCGAGACGGTCCAGATTTTCTCGCGGTCTTGCGAGCCACGCCGCCAGTCGTCGCCCTCGAAGCGGATGAGACCGCGGATGTCGCCGGTGTCCCGTTCCAGCCCGTCAAGTGTCGTCTCGACGTGGGTGTAGAGCCGGTCGCGGGTCTCCGCTGGCAGGTCGATAGCTTCGGCAGCGACGCGACAGGCAGCGGGGAGGGCCAGCGTCGCGGAGTCCAGTCGGTTGTCGATGGTCCCATCGTGTTCACGAAGGGCGTAGCGGTCACCGGTCCACAGCGCGTCCAGCGAAGACAACACCGTCTCGGCCTGCGACCGGGCATGGTCTCGGAGCGTGGCGCAGACGGGCGCGCGGGCAACGGCCGCGTAGGCGTGCAGGAAGGTCGCAGCGGTGTGCGTGAACCGACCCTGCATGTTCTCCCAGGCGTTCTGGCAGGCAACGGGGAGGCCGTCGTCGGCCAGCGTGTCGTCGATGCTCTCAACGGCGCGCCCGAGCGTGGCTTCGATGCACTCAGGGTCGGCCGGCTCGCCGGTCCGGAGATACGTCGCGAGAAAGGTGGTCACACTCGCAGTCTGGTCGGCCTGATAGTCCGCGTCTGAACCGCTTTCGAGGCGGGCGTTCGCCCAGCCTGGCGCGAGCGTCTCGTCGCCGGGCCAGACACGGTGGGGCCAGCTCCCGTCCGGTTGCTGCGTGCGACAGTAGAATTCGGCGGAGCGCTGGTGCCACGAATCGAGTCCAAGGTCGAACGTCCCGTCGGCTTCGAGCAGGAAGGCCGATATCTCGGCGTCGTCGCGGAACCACGTGTACCCGTACCCGCCGGAAGTGACGTAGTACGGGTCGAAGTCCGGCGCGGCGATTCTGGCCCCGTTCGCGGCCGATAGCAGCGAGAGGACCCTGAGGTCGGCCACGACGCTTTCGCGGCTCGGCGTCTCCGCGGGGACGCGCCATCGCCGCTGCGCCTGGCCGGCTTCGAGCAGCGTCTCAGCGGTGTAGTGGTCGCTCACCAGCCGGTTGATGGTTGACAGCGCCGCGTCACGCCCAGTTTCGTTCGTGTCCGTCAGCAGCGTCGTCAGCGTGACGCCACCGTCGACAAACGGCGCGGACAGCAGGACACCGCCGGTGAGCGTCGTATCCTCGTACCGGCGCGCACCGGTGTCCCGAGGGAACGAGACCGGGTCGTCGTCGACGAGTTCGGAGAACCGCTCGGGAATCTGGCCCGCAACAGTGTCGAGTTCGGTAGAGACGCCAATGAAGTCGTGTTCGGACCGGTGGTAGGCCTCGACGGAGTTTCCGTGCATCAGCAGGCTCTGCTGGCCGGTCCGTCCGTCTGGTGCGAAATCGACGAACGCCCGAAGCGACACGTCGGCGGGCGCGTCGCCGCGAAGTTCGAACCGGGTGACGTGGGCCTGCTCGATGGTGCAGTCCGTCTGGACAACGGCCCAGTCGCCGCAGTCGTGGATCGTCTCGACGACGCCGGCGTCACCGCGATACCGCTGGTCAGCGTCGGCGCTGAACCACGTCGTCGAACCCGTTTCGATGCCGAACCGCGAGCGGTCGATTCCTGTGAGCCCACACAGCGGATAGGAGTAGTCCCGCAGCGAGCCGTCGTTGTCAACATGCACCAAGCGGCTGTCGAGTCCGGAGAAACTGCCCGTCGTAGAGCGGAGTTCACCCGGGAACTGGTGGCGACGGTCCCGCGTCCGCTTGAAGTCGTTGAGTGCCGTCCGGAGCGTCATTAGAGAGAGACACCACTTCAGGGGATATAAAATATGGTGTAATAGTTTTTCATTCTTATAAACCCAGTGTCGGGCAGTCGAAGGTAGATACCCGTGCCGGCAGCTTCGAAGGCGTTTCCGGGCTACACAGCACCGAAACACAGTTATCCGCCGCCGTTACCAGATGTGAACAGATGGACGATTCGACTCTCAGGGACAGGCTGGAACAACTGGGCCTGTCGGAGAAGGAAGTCGACACGTACCTGTCGATTCTCAGCAGCGGCGAGGCCACAGCCAGCGAAATCGCCGACGACACCGGCGTTTCCAAACGGTACGTCTACAGCATCAGTGAATCGCTCGAAGACCGTGGGTTCGTCGAGGTCAACGACCACGTCGTGCCCACGACGATCCGCGCCCGGCCACCCGAGGAGGTCATCGACGCCCTGACCGACCGGCTCGAAGAGATGAGCGGGGCACTCGATTCCCGATACTCTGCGAGTGCGCGAGAACCCCAGCAGTTCGACGTCATCAAGTCGCGGGTGACGGTCATCAAACGGCTCACGGAGTACATCAGGAACGCGGAGCGCGAGATCATGCTGTCGGTTCCCCAGCAGTACCTCCCGGAGATTTCGGAGGAACTGGGTGCGGCCGTCGACCGCGGCGTCCTCGTGATGCTGGTCGTCAGCAGCGCCGACGACCTGCGCTCGGACGACGCGAGTGGGCTGGCCTCCGTGGTCCGGTCCTGGGACCAGCCGATGCCAATAATGCTCACCGTCGACGCCCAGTTCGGCCTCGTCTCGCCGGCCGAAATGGTGACACGCACCAACTCCGACCAGCGCGCTATCGCCTTCGTCCAGCAACAACTCGTCCCGGTACTGTCGGGGTCGTTCCTCGGGAACTACTGGCTGATGGCCACCGAGGTGGCCGTCACCGACCCGGCTCCGCTCCCGGCCACATACCACGACTTCCGTCACGCCGTTCTGCAGGCGACGCTCCACCTGCGCGCCGACCACGATATCCACGTCTCCGCAGACGTGCGGGCGGTACAGGCCGACGACGACACCACCACCATCGAGGGGACCGTCGTTGAGACGAAACAGGGCCTCGTCGAGCCGGAGACAAACTCCTACCCCATCGAACACACGCTGGTCGTCGATATCGGCGACCGGACTGTCTCGCTGGGCGGCTCCGGGTCGTTCCTTGAGGACTACGAAACCGACGCAGTCACACTCCGCTGGCCGAGTGACGGACTTCGTCCCGCCTGAAACCCAAGCGGCTCAGTTGCGCTGGCTCGGGTCCGGCCAGCGATAGATAACGTACGTTTCTGACTCCGGTTCGTCAGCGGGGTTCCAGACGAGTCGCAGCGTCGCGTCACGCAGGTCCAGATGGTCCCCGCTCGGGATGCCGGTGAACTGCCCCTGATGTATCGTAATTTCTGTCCCCGACGTAATCCGCGTCGAGGCCTGTGCCTGTATTGGATTAGTGTCAAGCGTCACGTCGGTGCCGCCGGAACTCTTGGCACCGGAGACGACGACAGAGAGATTGTTCCTGTAGACGGTGTCACCGCTGCTGAAGCTGAGATTCAGATACTCCCCGTTGCCGGTGGTCCGCTCGTTGTAGTCAGCCACGATAGCGACCTGTGGGGCCCGTGTCGGCTGCTGTTCGCTGAAGCCGAGCGCGAACACGCCGACGGTGGCGGCGAGAATTGCAACAATGCCGACAAGAATAACAACACCAATGACCGGGCTCACAGCCCGGCTTCGATCATCTACCCGACTCATTGAACACAGGTGAGAACTGGGTGTATAAAAGGGACAGCGTCGACTCAGCGTTCGATATCCGACAGCGATACTGCCCGGTTACGCCGTCGGAAAGAGCGTCTCGGGGAGGTCGCCCGGCAGTTCGTCGCGGTCGTGGGCAGCCTCGAAGTCAGGGTCGGGACCCATCGGGACGATACGCTTCGGACTCACGTCGGGGTGGGTGGTGTAGTAGTGCTCCGTGATGTGGTCCATGTTCACCGTCTCGGCGACACCGGGGAGCTGGTAGAGGTCCCGGAGGTACGGCCAGAGGTTGTCGTACTCGCGGATGAGCTTGTGGTTGCACATGAAGTGGGTGTGATACACCTCGTCGAAGCGAACGAGCGTCGTGAACAGACAGATATCCGCCTCTGTCAGGCGGTCGCCGGCGAGGAAACGCTGGTCTTCGAGGACAGTATCCCAGTGGTCCAGCGCGTCGAACAGTTCCTCGACGGCCTCGTCGTAGGCCGACTGGCTATCGGCGAAGCCAGACCGATAGACGCCGTTGTTGATCGGCTCGTAGATGTCGTCGATGATGCGATCGACCTCGTCTTGATAGCCCTCGGGGTAGAGGTCAACGTCGTTGTCCGACACGTCGTCGAACTCGGTATCGAGCATTCGGAGGATCTCCTCGGACTCGTTGTTGACGATGGTCTCTTCCTGCTTGTCCCACAGCACCGGCACTGTCACGCGGCAGGTCGCGTCGGGGTCGGCTTCGACATAGACCTCGCGGAGGTAGTCCGACCCGTTGACCGTATCCGGCGTACAGCCCGCCTTCTCGGGCGTGAACTGCCAGCCGTCCTCGCCGCGGAACGGGTCGACGTAGTCGACGGTGATGGCGTCTTCGAGTCCCAGCAGCTTCCGGGCGACCAGAATCCGGTGGGCCCACGGACAGGCGCGGCAAGCGTACAGGTGGTACCGGCCGGCTTCAGGCTGGAACCGCGCGTCGGGGTCGTCCTCGACCCGGTCACGGAAGGTTGTGTCCTGCCGGTCGAAGGCCCCGTCCTCGTTCGTAGTTTCGTATGCGTCAGTCCGCCACTCGCCGTCAACGAGCATATTCATGGTATCTATGATATGTGCGCAAAGCGTAAAAGAACGCGGTGACAGCGGTGTTACCAGAACACACTGACACCCACACGGACAGCAAACTGCCGACACAGCCATCACAGCAACGGCCAGTTTGGGCCCGCTCACGGTTGTGTGGGACACACCAGCACGCCGCCGGGCGGGTTCGAAGCCCTTATTGGGCCGCTCGGCGACGTATTCTCCAAGAGTACCTATGTCGGACAAACCCGCCTCAATGTACCGGGACATCGACAAGCCCGCGTACACCCGACGCGAATACATCACAGGCATTCCCGGGTCGAAGATCGCACAGCACAAGATGGGCCGTAAACAGAAGGACGCCGACGATTACCCCGTCCAGATCAGCCTCATCGTCGAGGAGACTGTCCAGCTCCGTCACGGCTCGCTGGAGGCCTCCCGCCTGTCGGCCAACCGCCACCTGATCAAGGAGCTCGGCGAAGAGGGTGACTACAAGATGACGCTGCGGAAGTTCCCTCACCAGGTCCTGCGCGAGAACAAGCAGGCGACCGGTGCCGGGGCCGACCGTGTCTCCGACGGGATGCGTGCCGCCTTCGGGAAGATCGTCGGCACCGCCGCCCGCGTTCAGGCCGGCGAACAGCTGTTCACCGCCTACTGTAACGTCGAAGACGCAGAGCACGTCAAGGAAGCGTTCCGCCGTGCCTACAACAAGATCACTCCTTCTTGCCGCATCAAGGTCGAGCGCGGCGAAGAGCTGCTGATTGCGTAAGTCAATCAGCAACGGCCACTCGCCGTTCGCAGAACGTGGCGAAAAACTGCGTACCGCGTAAGTCGGACAGCGGTGTTTTCTTGCCTTCACAGGCGGGACAACCGCCCCGGCCTCGTTTTTCCGCGTCGCTCCAAAGAGTCCCATCCCAGTCGCTGGATAACGCAGTCGTAGCCGCAGTCTTGTTGTATGTTACCAGCACCCACAATACTCTTGGACCCGTCCAGCGTACCATCACGTATGGCGTTCCGACTCGCACTCCTGGCTCTTGGCGTCCTCGAACTGCTCCGGCCCCGGAAAGTCGTCGACTTCTGGATGGGGCTTGCAACGACAAACGGCGACGAGATAGACCTGCGCCCGTGGGTGTACAGCGCCGCCCGAGTCGAGGGCGCGCTCCTCGTGCTGTGGGTACTCCGACGAAGTCGTAGCGGCGGGTGACTCAGCAGAACGGCCCGCCACACCACACGGGTGACCGGCGCTGCTAGCGGGTGCCCGCTACGTATCGCCGGACAGTCGGACCGTCAACACCGGCGCGTCCGCCGTCCGAACAACTTTCTCGGTGACGCTCCCCAGCAGAAACCGATCCAGACCGCTCCGCCCGTGGGTTCCCATAACGATCATATCGACACCCGCCGTCTCGGCGTAGTCGATAATCTCCTCATAGGGGTCGCCCATTCGGTGCTCGGCAACAACGGCCGCGCCGTGGGCGGCGATATCGTCGATAGTCTCGTCGATGACCTGCTCGGTCTGTTCCTGCAGCGATTCGATGGTCGTTGCTTCTGCCGCGGCGCTCCCGAGATACGTCGAATCGACGACAGAGAGCACGTGAATCGTCGCGTCGTGCGTCGCTGCCAGTTCGAGCGCGTGTGCGAGCGCCTCGTCTGCGCCGTCACTCCCATCTGTCGGAAAGAGGATATCGTCGTACACGCGTGGCCTATTCTCCCCAACATACTTAGTATTTGTCTGACAATTTTGAAGATAGTTGCGTATTCATCCACTCTACCCGCTATTCTGTGGATTGTGGCGGTCGGAACGAGGCGCGCGACAGGGCTTCGACTGTGTGGCTGCGAGCGTATTTTATCTCTCCACGACAACGAAAAGCCATGCACAGGCTGGCCGTCGCCACGAACGCCGAGACTTTCGAGCGGATGCAGGCCCCGCTGGCGGCCCGGGATATTGAGGTGGGCCACGTCGAAACGGCCGAGCGGACGCTGCCGCTTGATGAGAGCCCCTTCGACGAATACGACGTAGGCTTCGTCTATCCCTCCCGAATCATGGAGGGAGCGGTCGCCGACGCCATGCTGGACGTGCCGTGGGTCAACGACCGCGAGGCCATCCTCCGCTCACGAAACAAGGCCGACGTACTGGCACGCCTCGGCCGTGCGGACGTGCCCGTTCCCGAGACCGTCGTCGTGTCGAACCCGGCGAGCGAGGCCGAACTGACGGCGGCCTTTGAGCGATTCGACCCGCCCGTGGTCGTGAAGCCGAACTCGACGACCCGCGGCGTCGGCGTGGCCAAGGCTCACGATCTGGATTCGTTTCTCGGCATCGTCGACTACCTCGACCTGGTCCACGACTACCGCGCGGTCGGCGACCAGTCGTTTCTCGTGCAGGAGTACATCGCCGACGCCGCCGACTACCGCGTGATGGTCGTCGACGGTGAGTACGTCGGGGCGGTCGAGCGCCGCCTCCCCGAAGCGAGCCGCGAGCAGGGCCGGTGGAAGCACAACGTCCACCGCGGGGCCGAAGCTGAAGGGCAGGCACTACCAGCAGCGCTGCGGGAACTAGCCGAAGACGCGGCCGACGAGCTGGCGATTCCGTACCTCGGCGTCGACCTGCTGGTAACCGAGGACCGTGCAGTAGTCAACGAGACGAACGCCCGCCCGACGATCGACTCGGCAACGAAGTACGAGGACGGCTTCTGGGACGACCTTGCGGCGTTGATACGGCAAACAGCGGAGCAGTAGCGAAGCGAGTGCGCTGTTCTCAGTTTAAAAACAGACGGTGTACTGTGCGCGCTACAGTTCGATGTCCGCGGAGTCCTCTTCGGGGTCGAAGGTGACTTCGAGGATACCGTTGTTGTACGTCGCGGCGGCGGAGTGTTCGTCGACGCGGGTCGGTAGGGTCAGTCGTTCGTGGTACTCGCGCTCCGGACTTTCGGCGTTGATCGTGAGGACAGTGCCGTCGCACTTGAGGTCGATCGCGTCCTTGTCGACACCCGGAACGTCGGCGACGACCCGGATCTCCTCGTCGGTTTCGTGAACGTCGACGTGGAGGTCGGCCCCACCGCCACCGGTGTCCCGGTCGATATGGACGTCGCCTTCGGCCCCCATCATCTCGTCCATCATCCGCTCTATTTCCCGAAAGAACTCGTCGAACGGGTCGTCACTGTCATCGCGTCTCATTCCTATAGGTCAGTACGTCCGTCCGTTTCAAAAGCCTTCGGACGAACCTAGTCCATGTTAGCTGACACTGTCGAGGGGACACTCTCAGTCGGGCTAGCATCATCACTATTAATCATTCGCGCCCGAACACGCATAAACAAACACAAATTTACAACAAATCCGAAAACATTTTACACTGACCGACTGCCTCTCTAGACACCAATGAGTAAGCCAGTCCGCGTCGGCCTCAACGGCTTCGGCCGTATCGGCCGCAACGTATTCCGCGCATCGTTACACAACGACGACGTCGAGATCGTCGGTATCAACGACGTCATGGACGATTCCGAGATCGATTACTTCGCCCAGTACGACACCGTCATGGGCGAACTCGAAGGGGCCAGCGTCGACGACGGCGTCCTCACAGTCGAGGGCACCGACTTCGAGGCAGGCATCTTCCACGAGACCGATCCCACACAGCTCCCATGGGAGGACCTTGACGTTGACGTGGCCTTCGAGGCGACCGGCATCTTCCGCACCAAGGAGGACGCGAGCCAGCATCTCGACGCCGGGGCCGACAAGGTTCTCATCTCCGCCCCGCCGAAGGGCGACGAGCCGGTCAAGCAGCTCGTCTACGGCGTCAACCACGACGAATACGAGGGCGAAGATGTCGTCTCGAACGCCTCCTGTACGACCAACTCCATCACGCCGGTCGCGAAGGTCCTCGACGAGGAGTTCGGCATCAACGCCGGCCAGCTAACGACGGTCCACGCCTACACCGGCTCCCAGAACCTGATGGACGGCCCGAACGGCAAACCACGCCGTCGCCGTGCGGCCGCCGAGAACATCATCCCGACCTCGACCGGTGCTGCGCAGGCAGCCACCGAGGTCCTGCCCGAGCTTGAGGGCAAGCTCGACGGGATGGCCATCCGCGTCCCCGTCCCGAACGGCTCCATTACCGAGTTCGTCGTCGACCTTGACGACGACGTGACGGAGAGCGACGTCAACGCCGCCTTCGAGGAAGCCGCCGCCGGCGACCTCGAAGGCGTGCTGGGCGTCACGAGCGATGATGTCGTCTCCTCCGACATCCTCGGGGACCCGTACTCCACGCAGGTCGACCTGCAGTCGACGAACGTCATCTCCGGAATGACGAAGATCCTCACCTGGTACGACAACGAGTACGGCTTCTCGAATCGGATGCTCGACGTAGCCGAGTACATCACCGAGTAAGCGCGGAAACGGTTTTCGACGCCAGTAAGATTTATAATTATTATTCACCAAGGATGCCGTACACAGAGCCCGAGCCAGTGCCTGACCACTGGCCGTCTCTGTGTATCGGACAGACGACTGTGCCCGCAGTTGACACACCCTGACCCGGTGTTGGCTGTGTCCGGTGCAGGTGTCCCCACCCCACTCTCCCACCCCTCGCTTTTGCGTTGGCAACCAGAGCAGATAGCGGTGCTACTCCTCCAACAGGCCGCTCGCTGTTCGGACTCGGAAACCGTTAAGCGGCCGGCAGGTTTCCTCTCGAGTGATGACTTTCCAGACGCTCGATGACCTCGACGACGGACAGCGCGTTCTCGTCCGACTCGACCTCAACTCACCGGTGGAGGACGGCACGGTACAGGACAATCGACGGTTCGACCGCCACGCGGAGACGGTCAACGAACTCGTCGACCGTGGGTTCGAGGTCGCGGTGCTGGCCCATCAGGGCCGCCCGGGCCGCGACGACTTCGTCTCGCTTGCGCAACACGCCGAGATCCTCGCCGACCATATCGACCACGACGTTGACTTCGTCGACGAGACCTACGGGCCACAGGCGATTCACGACATCGCTGACCTCGACGGCGGCGACGTACTCGTGCTTGAGAACACGCGGATGTGCGACGATGAACTGCCCGAAGAAAACCCCGAAGTCAAATCACAGACAGAGTTCGTCCAGACGTTGAAAGACGAGTTCGACGCATACATCAACGACGCCTACTCTGCGGCCCACCGCTCACACGCCTCACTCGTCGGCTTCCCGCTGGTGATGGACGCCTACGCTGGCCGCGTGATGGAAACCGAGTACGAGGCCAACACCGCCATCGCCGAGAAGGAGTTCGACGGGCAGGTGACGATGGTCGTCGGCGGAACGAAGGCAACGGACGTTATCGATGTGATGACCCACCTCGATGAGAAGGTCGACGACTTCCTGCTTGGCGGTATCGCCGGGGAGCTGTTCCTGCGGGCCGCTGGCTACCCGGTCGGCTACGACATCGACGACGCGAATCTCTACGACGAGCAGTGGGAGGCAAACAGCGAGAAGATCGAGACGATGCTCGAAGACCACCGCGACCAGATCACGCTCGCGGTCGATCTAGCCTACGAAGACGACGGTGACCGCGCCGAACAGGCCGTCGACGACATCGAGGAGAAGAGCGTTTCCTACCTCGACGTTGGGAGCGAGACGGTCATGGAGTACTCACCGATCATCCGCGACTCCGAGGCCGTCTTCGTGAAGGGTGCACTGGGGATGTTCGAAGACGAGCGGTTCTCTGTCGGTACCGCCGGCGTGCTCGAAGCTATCGCCGACACCGACTGCTTCTCCGTCGTGGGCGGCGGCGACACTTCGCGAGCTATCGAGATGTACGGGATGGAAGAGGACGAGTTCGGCCACGTCTCTATCGCGGGCGGGGCCTACATCCGGGCACTGACCGGCGCGGAACTGGTCGGTGTCGAAGTGCTGCAGCGTTAACTTCGGCCTTTCGTCTCAGCGTGTCGCAGGTCCCAGTCCTCGGTTAGTTCGTCGGGCACCTCGACGATCCGACCGGTTTCGGTCGGCTCCGTCCGTGCGTGACGGGTCGTCCAGTTGTGGTCAGCGTTAGGCGTGGCTGCCATACACCGCGTTACCAGCGGCGAGTGTAAATTCCTTCTGCAAAATTAGCGTAAATAATTACTCGATTCCGAGTCTATGTTACGTCTCCGGGAAGCGAAGTGCTTTCCGCCAGCCGCGCCGTATCTGGGGTATGTTCACCGGAATCGTCGAGACGACCGGCGAGGTGCAGGCGGTTATTGACGACGAGGGCGGGCGCCGGATGCGGATCGGCGCGCCGTTCGAGGGACTCGACCACGGCCAGTCGATCAGCGTCAGCGGCGTCTGTCTCACCGTCGAGAAGGCGGCTGACGGGGAGTGGTTCGAGGTGTTTCTCGCCCAAGAAACCCTCGCCCGGACGTTCTTCGATAATCTCGACGGTGGTGACCAGGTGAATCTTGAGCGGGCGATGCCCGCCGACGGCCGGTTCGACGGCCACATCGTGCAGGGCCATGTCGATACGACGGCCGAAATCGTCGGTATCGAGCAGGAAGGCGAGGACTGGACGTTCACGTTCTCCCTACCCGAGGCCCATCGGAACTATCTGGTTCAAAAAGGGTCGATAACAGTCGACGGCATCAGTCTCACCGTCGCCGACCGTCGCTCCGAAGAGTTCGATGTGGCGATCATCCCGACGACGTACGCCGAGACGACGCTGTCGGAGAAGTCGGTCGGCGATCCGGTACATCTGGAGGTCGACGTGGTCGCAAAGTACGTCGAACAGCTTGCTTAAGGGTCGAACTCGGTCTGTTCCGGGCGAGGCTCGGTCTCGTCCGGGTCTTCGTGAGCACGAGTGTACGCCTGCCGATAGGCGCGAACCTTTTTCAGCAACAGGAGGCCGAAGATCGAGTCGTACACGATGACGAAGCCGAAGAACGCGACGAGGAAGTCAACGTTGTATATGGTCGCCGCAATGGCCGTAACTGGGCCAGCTAGCGTGTTGTAGACGGCGTGGATGACAGAGGCGATGAGCAGCCCTTTCAGGACAATCGGGCCGGCGTCGTCCGGATTGAACTTGGCCAGGCCGAGGTAGTAGCCGGCGAAGGCCGAGTAGATGACGTGGCCCGGGCCCGCGAGCGCTCTGACCGCAGTGATGTCGCTGCTGGCGGCGAGTAACTCAACAGTCCCGGCGGCCATCTCGGCATTTTGGGTGATATACAGCGCGTTTTCAATAGTCGCAAAGCCAAGACCGGCGGCAGCGCCGTACACGGCACCGTCGACGACAGTATCGAAGCGCTCGTCACGGAAGGCGTACAGCCGCACCGCGAGCTGTTTCACTGTTTCTTCGACGGGGCCGACAATAAGGAAAAAGAAAAACACCTGTCCGAGAAACGGCACTAGGCCGAAGCCGGAGCCGATTGCCTGCACCGGGGTGCCGAAAACACCGTTGAGGATGCCGGCAAAGCCGGCAAATAGCACGCCCAGCAGGAATGTCCCCACGAGCAGCGTCAGCGGCTCCGGCGTGGTCACGTCAGCGTAGTAGATGTAGGCCGCGAGTCCGAGCGCCGGCACGGCGGAGAGAATCGCCATCCCAGCAAACAACGGCTGGTCGCCGACTGCGCCGAGGCTCCCGAACGCCACCTGCAAGAGGAGAATCAGAATGGCCGCAACGATGACCAGATACCGCAGGGTTCGTATTCCGATATGGTAGAGCCAGTGGGCGAACCGGTCCAGTGTCGACCGGGGCTCCCAAGTCGATATCTCATAGAGATCAGCAGACCCGTCAGCGTTTGCCTCGACCGGGTCCTGCCGTCGCTTTCCCATGTCTCACGTCTGCATCCCGTCTCACCTAACCGTTTGGTTCGGGTATAACCAAGAAGCACTGGGCGGCGGGAGCGACGATACGGTGCTCAGTCAGGACACCCCCTGCCGGAACGGACACTTGCAGGAGACGAGAGGCTTTTCGCACGGGGCCACCAACAGGGACACATGACGCTACGCGCGGGTGTACTCGCGGTTCAGGGCGATGTCTCTGAACACGGGGACGCAATCGAGCGGGCAGCAGCGGCCCACGACCGGACCGCGGAGGTCGTCGAGATACGCGAGGCGGGACTGGTCCCGGACTGCGATGTCCTGTTGCTACCGGGCGGGGAATCCACCACGATTTCGCGGCTCATTCACCGGGAAGGTATCGCAGCGGAAATCCAGGCCCACATCGAGGCGGGCAAGCCGGTACTGGCGACGTGTGCCGGGCTCATCGTCAGCGCGACCGACGCACAGGACGACCGCGTCGATACGCTGAACGTCATCGACGTCTCCGTCGAACGCAACGCCTTCGGTCGACAGCGGGACAGCTTCGAAGCCCCGCTTGACGTGACCGGGCTCAACGAATCATTCCCGGCGGTGTTCATCCGCGCACCAGTCATCGACTACGTGGGCGAGGATGTCGAAGTGCTGGCGACGTGGGACGACCGCCCGGTCGCGGTCCGTGACGGGCCGGTCGTCGGCACGTCGTTCCACCCCGAACTGACCGAGGACCCGCGCATCCATGATCTGGCCTTTTTCGACTCCGTGGAGTCGTAGCGACGGCCTGAAGGCCCCGCTGACCGAACGACGGCTATGAGCGACGACACCGGCGACGTTATCGACGAACTGTTCGCTGTCATCGAGGACCGCAAGGCGAACCTTCCCGAAGACTCCTACACGGCGTCGCTGTTCACCCACGAGAAAGGCGAAAACGCCGTTCTGGAGAAGCTCGGCGAAGAGACCACGGAACTGATTCTGGCGGCGAAAGACGACGATACCGAAGAACTCGCCCACGAATCGGCCGATATCGTCTATCATCTGCTCGTCCTACTGTCGATGAAGGAGATGGATATCGACGATTTGCGGGCGGAACTGGCAAAGCGACGATAGGACCCCCTCTCGTCAGGTTCACCGCACGACAGATTGACACTAACACGGTGCATATCATGGTGTATGGGCCATGTGGTGTCGGGCGTTACAGTCCTCTGTGTCGATGACGAACCATCGTACGCCGACCTCATTGCGACACATCTCGAACGCAACGACGAGCTAATCGACGCTACCGGGGTCACGAGCGCTACGGACGGGCTGTCGTATCTGGACGAGCACAACGTGGACTGCATCATCAGTGACTACGATATGCCCGGTACCGACGGACTGGAGTTTCTAGAAACGGTCCGCGCCAGAGACCCGGACATGCCGTTTCTACTGTTTACAAGTCAGGGGAGTGAGGCGCTTGCGAGCGAGGCAGTCTCGGCCGGTGTCACCGATTACATTCAAAAATCGCACGGGACCCAGCAGTACGCCGTCCTCGCGAAGCGAGTCCGAAACGCGGTCGAGCGAGTCAGAGCGAAAGCGACGGCCGACGCCACACAGGCACGGACGAAACGGATTCTCGACGCAACGAGCGATGCGGTCCTCGTCAGCGTCGCCGACACCGTCGTGTACGCGAACCCGGCGGCAGTTGATCTGTTCAGTGCCGCCGACAGCGACGAACTCCGCGACCGGCCGCTGACTGACCTCGTTGAACCGACGGCTGACGGCGGAGTCGAGACCGTCGAACGCGTCGTCGAGGACGACCAAATGGCTGGCCAGGCCAGACGGATGATACGGACGCTGGCCGGCAACAGCGTCCAAGCCAGCATCACAGCGTGTGACGTGACCTGGGACGGCGACGACGGCACAGTGTCGGTCATCAGCGACCGAAGCGATACTGACGAGCGCGAGCATCGACTCGAAGCGCTACACGAGGCCACCCGGCACTTGATGGCCGCCGAAGTCCACAACGAAGTCGCCGGTATCGGTGTCAACGCTGCCGCAGAGATTATCGGACTTGACGCAAACGCCGTCCACCTCATCAACGATGACGGGCAGTTAGAACCCGTCGCCGCGACCGCGTCGGCTCGGGAGTTGGTCGGTGATATCCCAACGTTCGAGCAGGGCAACAGCATCGCCTGGCGGGTGTACGAACGTGGCGAGGCGACTGCAGTTCCAGACGTGCGGCTGGAAGAGGACGTGCAGAACCCCGAGACGCCGATACGCAGCGAGCTATATCTGCCACTGGGGGAACACGGCCTTCTCATCGCCGCATCGGCGGCTGTCGACGCTTTCAACGAAGCAGACATCGTCGCTGGACGGGTCCTCGCGGCAAACATGGAGGCGGCCCTCGCCGCCGTTGAGCGCGATAAACAGCTCCGTGACCGTGAGCAGGAACTGTCGACGCAAAACGACCGTCTGGAACAGTTCGCAACAGTCGTCAGTCACGACCTTCGCAACCCTCTGAACGTCGCTATCGGCCGGCTGGGAGCGCTGAAAGAGGAGTGTGACGACGACAACATCGCTGCGATAGAACAGGCACTCGACCGGATGCAGGCGCTGATTGACGACCTCCTGTTGCTGGCCCGGACCGGCGACAGCATCACCGAGATGGAAACGGTGGCACTGGGAACGGCAGTCGAGGACTGCTGGGAGGTCGTCGACACCGGCGACGCGGCGCTGGTGGTCGACACCGACCGCAAGATACAGGCGGACGTGACGCGGCTCAAGCAGTTGCTTGAGAACCTGATCCGAAACGCCATCGAGCACAGCGCCACGGACGAGCAGATGCAGTCTAGCGGTGCCAGCGACTACGACGGTCCGGGCGTGACGGTGACGATTAGTGAGATTCCGGGTGGGTTCGCTGTCTCGGATGACGGCACAGGCATCCCCGAAGCCGACCGGGAGGCGGTGTTCGAAAGCGGCTACTCGACGACAACTGACGGCACCGGGTTCGGGCTCTCGATTATCTCACAGATCGCCGCTGCGCATGGCTGGACAGTCACCCTCACTGAAAGCGATGCCGGCGGCGCACGCTTCGAGTTTACCGGCGTCGACGTGGTATCGGAGTAATAAGGCGCTCAGTCGTCGGGGCGCTACTCGTCGGCAGGTGCGAACCGATGGCGGACGACCTCGCTGTCGTCGTCCCACTCGAAGCTGCCGTGGACTTTCTTCATCCGGTTCTTGTACGCAGCGAGGTCTTCCGACCCTTCTCGCTGTGCGTCCTCGTCAGTCATGTCGCCCAGCGTCCGGTGTGTTACGTCTGTCACCTCGAACTCGGTGCCGTCGATCTCGAACGTGTCGCCCTCGTCGGCGTACTGTTGGCCGCGGTGCATCTGAGTGACCCGCCCCTCAGCAGCCATCTGCTGGACGTGGTCGTTGGGCAGAATCTCGCCGGCGTCAATCTGTGCCATGCCGGAACTGTGTCCGGGACGCTCAAAAACGTGACTCGCAACAGTTTGGGGAGCGATTGAACGCGCTTTTACGCTCCGGCCGTCAACGGGACCTATGAGCCATCCCTTCGAGGGTCTGCCGACGACGCCCACTGCCGAGGAGCTCGTGGACAAAGCCTTCTCGCGGGCGTCACGCGCCGGCGGGGCCAAGGACGGGAACGAAGCCCAGCAGTCGATGCTGATGACAGCGTCGAACATCGCCTCCGACAACATGGAGAACGTGGTGACCGCGTGGCCGACGATTGACGATCTCGACCCCTTCTACGTCGAACTCGCCGACGCTGTCGTCGGCGAGGCCTACCCCGCGGACGACGACCCCGGTATCGACGCGCTGAAACAGCACCTTTCGGAGATCTCGTGGGCCGCCGACAAGGTCGTCGAGATCCGCCAGGAGTACGAGAGCCGCGTCGCCCGCGGCGACATCGACACCGCCCGGAAGCTCCGCAAGCAGGCCTTCGCCCGTATCGCCGACGTCGTCGAGGAAGTCGAAGACGACCTCGCCGCTATCTCGACCGCGCACAACGCCCTCAAAGACATCCCCGACATCCGCCCGAACGAGCCAGCCATCGTCGTCGCCGGCTACCCCAACGTCGGTAAGTCGTCGTTCGTCAACCGCGTCACGCGGGCCGACAACGAGATCGCCTCGTATCCCTTCACGACGACGCAGATCCGCGTCGGCCACTTCGAGGACCAGCGTATCCGCTACCAGCTCGTCGACACGCCCGGCCTGCTCGACCGGCCGCCGGAAGACCGCAACGAGATCGAGTCACAGGCCGTGAGCGCGCTCGAACACCTCGCCGACGCTGTCCTCGTGTTCATCGACCCGAGTGGCGAGTGTGGCTATCCGCTCGCGGACCAGCTGGAACTGCGAAACGCCATCGAGGCGCGTTTCGACGTGCCCGTGCTGACCATCGCGAACAAGAGCGACCTCTCGACGGACGTCGAGGCTGACCACTACATGAGCGTCACCGAAGACGACAACGTCGACGGCGTGTTGCAGGCCGCTATCGACGCAGTGGATTATGAACTCGAACTGCCGTTTGACGAGTAGCGAGAGGTAGCGAGACGCCGACCAGCGGGAGGCGTCTCGAAAACTCCGAGCGGGGAGCGCAGCGACCCGCGAGGACTGTGGTCACTCTCAGAATGACTGCAGTCACTCCCAAGCGGTCGTTTGAAAACACGAACAGGGAGCGGTATAGCGAATCAGAGCGGCTTACTCGAGTTCGTACGTGACACTAACGGAGGCGTCGACAGTGACCTCGCCGGGCTGGATGTTCGTCCGTCCGCCGGCATCGGCGACCATCGCTTCCGCGTACACGACGGGGCGGCCGTGGTTACTGGTCTGGACCGTGACTGCGTCACCGACGGACCGATCCTCCGCAGCGGCGACGACTTCGGCGTCCGTCCGGGCGTTGTCCATAGCAGTCGTCAGCGCTTCTTCACGGGCGTCCTGTCGCGTCTCCTCGCTCAGGGAGTATCGGACGCCCTCGACGCGGTCCGCGCCGGCGTCGACTGCAGCATCGATGAGTGTCCCGGCAGTCGAAACGTTGCTCGTTTCCGCTTCAGCGGTGTGAATCGCCACGTAGCCGACCTGTTCGCGACCGTCGCGGCTCTCCTCGTACTCGGGGTGGATCTGGAACCGCGAGGAGGTCACGGTTGCGCCCTCGTCCTCCAGCGCCGACGTAATGGCGTCGGCATCACCGCTGAGATTGTTGCGCGCCGCTTCGGCGGTCTCACCGCGGCCAACGGCGGCAACGGCGACAGTTGCACGGTCGGGCGCGCGTTCGACGGTCGCGTCGGCGTTGACGCTCACAGTGGAATTCGTCGACGGTGCCACAGTTCCAGTGTCTGCGAGTGCGAACCCGACGCCACCGGCGACGAGCAATGTCAGCACACCAGCGATTGCGAGTGGTCGTGATACCATATTGTCTCCGACACACCCAGCGGTATTTATGCCGTCGAACGCTCAAACGCGGCTTTGAGCGTCAGCCGTTCTGTTCAACAGTGACGTAGTGGACTTCCGTCGCAACGTTTCGGCCGGCCGCGTCGTCGGCCACGGTATCGATCTGGTCAGCAAGTAGTGGTTGCTCCGCATCCGGCGGCAATCCGACGGTGACAACGACGCGGCGCGGCCGCTGGAAAATCGCAGTGTTCGTCGACTCGACTTCGACCGACAGGACACTCGCCGGCGGGTCAACGCTCTTCTCAATGCCCTCGCGGATGTCCGACTCCGTCGTCGCTCGCTGGTAGGAGTCCAGCGTCACGCCGCCCAGAAACGCCGACAGGACGAGTATCGAGACGGCGAGGACGCCGATGCGTTTGACAGTCGCCGACCGTGCGTTGCTCTCCTGAAACCAGTGTTCCGGGCGGTAGCCCTGGTACCAGAGCCCGACGAGCACTGCGAGGTTGATTGAGAGAACGTTCACCAGCAAAAGCACGGCGGACCCGAGACTGACGAGCGGCTGGCCCCAGGCGATGCCGATGCCGACCGTGGCCGCTGGCGGAATGAGCGCGACGGCGATCATGACGCCGACGAGTGCCGTCGAGACGCCGCTGGTGAGGCTGACAACGCCGGCCGCGCCAGCGCCAAGCGCGACGATCAGCGAGAGGAAGTCAGGGGCGACCCGCTCGCGTATCTGGCCAACCGCGGTCACGTCGGCGAGCGGCGGAATAACGTTAGCGTACCGGACGAGCAGGGCAAATGCAGTCGCACTTGCGACAGCAAGTCCGAGCCCGACAGCCTGAAGTTTGACGCCACGGGCGAACATCTCGTTGTCGTCAACGACGGTCCCGACGTTGGCGGTCATCGCCGGCCCGATAAGGGGCGCAATCACCATCGAACCGACGACGACGGCCGGGGAATCGAGCAGGAGCCCCGCGGTCGCGATAATCGCGCTGATGATGGTCATGAGCGCGTAGTTCGACAGCGAGGGGGCGAGGTCCTTTGCTTTCGATGTGAGTTCTTCGCGGGCGATGCGGTCCTCGTCTTCCTCCTCGGCGTACGTCTCCTCTAGCTCCTCGAACTGGCTAGAGATGACAGTGTTCGCGTCCACGACGACGGTATAGCCGTCATCGTTGATACCGACATCCCGCAACGCTTCGAGGACTGGTTCAAGCGCGTTAGTCGGGACAGGGAACGTGACGACAGCAGTGAACTCCCGACCGCTCGTCTCGTCGGTAAGCACGTAGTCGATGCCCTCCTCGGTCAACACGCCCAGAACGGCGTCTCGCTTCCCGGTCGGAATTAGTAGCTGTACCAGCCGCACGGCTCCGGGTGGGACCGCCGACAATAAAAAGGCGGCTAGTCGGTGGGTCGCGGGTGCAGAGCGAGCGGGAAACGCGACCGTGAATCGGGAAACTGTCGGTCCCTGCAAAACGGACGCGCTTTTCCCCGCCGGCGGAGTATACGGGGTATGTTCGAATCACGACCAGACCGGGACGCCGAGGTGGTGCTCATCGGTCGGTCAAACGTCGGGAAATCGACGTTGATGCGCGAGATAACGGGCCACACGTTCGACACGGGCCAGCGGCCCGGCGTCACGCGTTCGCCCAACCACTTCGACTGGGCCAGCGCCGACTTCGTTATCAGCGACCTCCCCGGCTTCGGGTTCATGAAGGGCGTCCCAGAAGACGTCCGCGAGGAAATCAAGACCGACGTGGTCCAGTACGTCGAGCGGAACGCCGAGCACATTCTTGTCGGCATTCTCGTCGTGGACGGTAAGTCGGTCATCGACATCATCGACCGTCACTCCGGTCCCGACGAGATTCCACACGACGTGGAGATGTTTCACTTCCTCCGGGAGGTCGGCGTCGAGCCGGTCGTCGCCGTCAACAAGATGGACAAGGTCGACGACAAGGATGCGCGGCTGAATGAACTCTGTGACCGCCTCGGACTGCACCCGCCGTGGCAGCAGTGGCAAGAGACTATCGCACCGATCAGCGCAAAGCGCGGCTCCACCGAGCCACTGAACGAAGCCGTCCGACACCACCTCCACGAGGTCCAGCGGGACGACCTGTTTCAGTTTTTTTAAGCGGCTAAATCGTTCATAACCCAGCCTTACCCGAAAACCCACCGTGGAACAGCAGGATTCCGGCGTTTCGTATCATGCTTCGTTCCGAACCGTATGTGTGGCTTTCAAGCACTAATCAGTCGTTAGTAGTGAGCCGTGGCATATTGTCGCATATATAACAATATGCAGTATTCGCGTACAGATGAGCACGATGAGTCAGATGATTGTCTATCTCGGTCCGACGCCGGGCCGGCATCTATCGAGGTGGCTATGAACCAACGCTCGTACGACTTCTTTGGTGACGTTGTTGTAACGGTTCTCGGGGCTGGCGGGCGGACGAGCCGGCAGTACCGGAAGATGTACGATCAGTTCGAGACTGACACGCCCGCGAACGACCCTGACATCGTCATCGAGGAAACGACGGACGAAGTCCACGCGGAGATCGTCCTCGGTGACCCCAGCGACCATTACGCATGGACTGGCGACGAGTTCGTCATCCGGAACGGGGCAGACTTTATCGCCGTCACGCCGGGCTGGCAACACTTCCGAGTGACACGCGGTTTTGAGCCGTTTTACTCCATCTATCCGGTCGAATTCCGCATCCGACAGCAGCGGGCCGCGCGACAGCAGGCACTGATACACGCTTCGGGCGTGCGACTCGACGGCCAGACGACGCTGTTCCCGGCCTGGCGCGGGGCCGGCAAGACCAACACCCTGCTGTCGCTGTTGCGCGAGGGCGCGGACTTTCTCTCCGACGACCGGCTCTGGGTCGGCGCGGACGGCACGGCTGTCGGCTACCCGCTCGGTGTGAACCTCCAGCCGTTCAATATCGAGTCGTTCCCCGAAATAAAACGACAGCACGACACAGAGCGGGACCGACTGTGCAGTGAACTCCACAGGGCTATCGACGAGCGAGTCGACAGAACCAGTTCGTTCCCGGAAACAGCGCTCAACTTCCTGAATGAGACGTTTCTCGGCGACGATAGCCGGGATTTCACGAATATCTCAGACCTGTATCCGCGCGCAGAATACGTCGAGCAATCGACGGTCGACAACGTCGTGTTCCTTCAGGCCGCGCCGAACGTGGATACAATCACTGTAGAAGGCATCTCGACCGACACCGCGATGTCGGCCACATCGTCTATCTGTAACTTCGAATGGGATGGACGGCTCAGGGAATACTTCCACGCCTACGATTCACTCGTCGACGACGGCTCGATGGTTGCCGCTCTTGATGCGGTCGTCGAACAGGAGCGAGCGACGTTCCGAGAGCTGTTCGACGACGTTGCGACCTACCGCGCACACATCCCCCGGACACGGGACTGGGGCGACCACAACCTCGACACCGCCATCGTTGAGGCCGTCGAATCGCTTGACTCCCCGCGTGTGATACAGGCGATGGACTGAGCCGAGTATCGTATATGCGTCGTGAAAACGGAGTGAAACCGAGAGTGACACTGAAATCCCTGGTTATGACTAAGGGAATAGATGCGACGAAGAGTCCCTGTAACGATAGCGCGGAAAAACAACGGCATACTCGCAGTAACCGAGCAATAACTAATCGCCGTCCGGCGGATGGGTCTGTGTTCGAGAGCCTAGCAATGTATCGATCGGATGCCGAAACTGCCGGCAGATGGCAGATGCGACGGTGCCATCGTGGCGGGCGAGACAACGGATGGACCACAGGGAAGTGGTCGGGTTGTGCCCTGACTGACCACAGGACCTGTCCCGGGTGTGCGTATGGACAGTAGCGACAGGTTCGAACGGTCGGCCACGACGACCAGACGACGGGTGCTCAAAGCCGCCGGTGCTGGCGTCGGCCTTACCGCGCTGGGAACCACCGCCAGTACCGGCCAGCAGCCGGACTACTGGACGGTCGTCGCACTGCCGGACACGCAGGTGTACGCCAAAGAGAGGACACCTTACGCCAAGGACCAGACGCAATGGATCGCCGACAACGCGGCCGGAGAGAACATCGCGTTCGTCAGCCACGAAGGCGATGTGGTCGACCACGGCGACGACGACGCGGAGTGGCAGTACATGGATGAGGCCATGTCCACGCTCGACGGGGTGGTCCCCTACGCCACCGTGACGGGCAATCACGACTACGCGACACTATGGGACCGGAATTCCTCTGTTGCCAAGTACCGGGAGTACTTCGGCCCGTCACGGTACGAGGGACGGGACTGGTTCGGCGGGGCGGGCCCGAGCAACGGTGACGAAGGTCGGGATAACCTCAACACCTACCAGCTGTTTTCGGCCGGCGGCTACGACTTCCTGCATCTCGCTTTAGAGTGGGAGCCACCGGGAACCGTAGACGACCCATCGACCCCACTTGGATGGGGCCAGAGCGTCCTCGACCAGTATCCGGACCGGGCGGCGATACTCACAACGCACTCGTATCTCCGCGACGAACCACAGCGACGGACCCGGAAGTTGCAGGAAGCGAGCGAGATCGGTAATACGGGTCAGACCGTCTGGGAAGACCTCGTCTCCCCAAACGACCAGATATTTATGGTCCTCTGTGGCCACTGGCACGAGGGCACAGGCGAGAGTGGCGGAGAGGCCCATCAGGTGTCAACAAACGACGGCGGCGCATCAGTGTACGAGCTACTGGCGAACTACCAGTTCCGACCCAACGGCGGGAACGGCTTCATGCGCCGCATCGAGTTCCGTCCCGGAGATGGGGCAGACGCGCCAGACCGGATTCAGGTTCGGACGTACTCGCCGAGTACGGGAGCCGAAAAGACCGACAGCGACTCGCAGTTCGGGTTCGACCTCGACTTCGACGCCCGGTTTGGGTCGTCGTCCAAGACGCCGGAGCCGACGGAGACGCCGAAAACGCCAGACGGACCGACGGCCACGTTCCAGCAGGGGACGGACGGCTACAGCGGGACGACTGATACGATGATACGCGCCGCTGATCCGGAGACGAGCTACAGCACCGCTGAAACACTGTCTATCGACGGCAGCGACCCAAAGGGGTCGGGCAGTAGCGCGCAGGCACTCCTCCGGTTCGGTAGTATCACCGGAACAGAGAGCGGGCAGATATCGCCCGGGTCGGACGTGAAACAGGCCACTGTAACGCTTGAGACGTCGGACGCAGGGGATGGCGCAGCGGTCCACCGACTGCGAACGGACTGGAGCGCTGATTCGACATGGGCGTCGCTGGACGGCGGCGTCCAGGCGGATGGGTCCCAGGCCGTCGCCGATGCGGTCGCACGGACCGGCGCGGTAGAAACAGGTGAGATTTCGATTGATGTAACGGCGAGCGTAGACGCGTGGGTTAACGGCGCACAGAACGCCGGATGGGTGTTTCGCCCGCTCGGGAACGACGGCTGGGATATCCAGAGCGCCGACAACGCCATACCACCGACGCTGACTGTCAGCTACACCCCCGGAGAAACCGTGGCCGGCGACGCCGACGGCGACGGTGACGTCGACACTGACGACGTAGACCGAATCCAGCGGTCGGTTGCCGGCGAGGACAGTGATATTGACCGGGACGCGGCAGACATCGACGGCGACGGTGACGTCGACATCGGCGATGCTGTTTCCGCCCGAAATCTGGCGGGGGACGACCAATGAGAACCAGCCGAACGCTTGTCGTCGCCGTTGCCCTCACGGTCGTGGTCGGAACGCTCCCGATAGCGGTCGCCGCACTGGCACCGGGGTCTGCAAGCGCGATTTCGCTCGATGACACAGTCCCGGAAGCATCCGGCGACGCGCTCTCCGTTGCTCCCGGTGAAACAGTCACCGTGCAGGTCTGGGCCAACGCAACAGCGGTGCGTGGCTACCAGACCAACGTTACGTTCGACCCCACCATCGCGGAGATCGACAGCGTTGCCGGCAGCGACGACTTCGACAGCCCCGTCACGAACGTGAACAACGAGGCCGGATGGGTGGCGTTCAATCAGCTTCGGTCCAGAGAGACGAGCGACCCTGTTCTCGCCGAAATCACGCTCACAGTGCCAGCAGATGCGGCCGGGTCCACACAACTCGCCTTCATCGAAGCGGACACGAAACTGTCGAACAGCGACGGCGAGACTGTCGCACCTGCAGCCTTCAACAGTATTGAGCTACGCGTCGACAATGGTTCGACGACTCCAACAGACACCGCGACACCGTCAGGAACAGACACGGCAACGGCTACCGAAACAGCGACCGACACTAATGGCGGCGGAGATGGAAACGATACCAACGGTTCTGACGGCAGCAACGACGGCGGTAGCAGTGACAATAGCGACAGCAACGATAGCAATAATGACGATGACAACAACGGTGGCGGTGGGGGCGGAGGCGGTGCTATCTCCCCACCTGAACCATCGTTCTCGGTCATAAACACGTCGCTCAACAGAACATCGGTCGCGCCCAGACAGTCGGTCATGGTGTCTGCAACCATCGAGAATGCTGGTGATGGGGACGGGACGTTTGAGGCGCGTGTCTATGATAACGGAACAGCGACCGGGACGAACGCGAGCGTCGAAATCCCGAACGGAGAACAGCGTCAGGTGAACCTCACGGTCCGGTTCAACTCCTCCGGTGTCCACGCCGTGAGACTCAACACGACCAGTGTGGGTAACGTGACCGTTCGGGCGGCAAACAGTACGACGGACGGGACGACGAACGCAACCGGAAACAAGACGACGACTGGGACAGCAACCGTGACCGTACCATCCACGCCGGACTCGACGGCGTCGGCCACTGTAACCGACACCAAGACGGCCACCACATCACAGGCTGCTGGACAGACGACAGCTTCGGAGGCTGAGACCGGCACGACAACACCCAGCCCGGATACGCAGACGCCAACAACGGACGGCTCCGGCCCCGGCTTCAGTCTCGCCGCCGTTGTCGTCTCGCTGTCGCTGTTGCTTGGCTTGCTCGGCTATCGACGGGAAGGAGAGCAGTGAGTCGCGACCGTCGTCGCGGCTACAGATACTCCGTCGTTTCCACTTCATTCTGCCCAGCGGAACCCTCCGCCCCGAACGCGGGTGTTACGATAGCCGGTTCTTGTGGAAAGCATTCCTACGGGAAAATACTAGACGGCCGTGCCGATAGGGCGAACAGACTCCCTACCCGCAACAGCAACGGTACGTAATCAGTGCAAAGTTTACAATACACCAAGGTAGCATCGGAATTGTCCTGCAAGCGTGACGCTGTCGCTCCTCCATCACATTCTACATGACGAAAATCTGGTATGGACTCGCCGGGATTTGAACCCGGGGCCTCTATCGCCTCGGCGTGCGCCTCGGCGAAACCGCATACGGAAGGCCGGACGATGCCACTGTCCGGAGCCACACACGATGCCCGTCCCGTCTGGTTGGTGGTCACTCGAAACGACCAACCATGACGAAACTCGACTCACTCCGACCGGAGAAGGCCGTAGAAATGTACCTCACCAGCCGCGAGGACGAGGTAACCAAGAAATCGCTACAGAACATCAACTCTGACCTCAAGATATTCAAGAAGTGGTGTGACGCCCGCGAGGTAACCGACATGAACGACGTTGACGGGCGGGCATTAGCCGACTTCCGAACGTGGCGGGCCGAGCAGGTGAAGCTAATCACGCTGAAGCACAATCTCTGGACCATTAAGAAGTACATCCGCTTCTGTGAACAGGTCGACGCCGTCCAAGAGGGGACCAGCGAGAAGGTGGTCATCCCCGAAACGTCCAACGCTGACGAGGTAAACGACTCGTTCATACAGGCCGGCGAAGCCGAGGATATTCTTGAGTATCTTGAGAAGTTCGAGTACGCATCACTCCGGCACGCCGTGTTCTACACGCTGTGGCACACGGGGATACGGAGTAGTTCACTACTCGCTCTCGACCTGAAAGACTTCCACCCTGAGGAGAACAAACTGTGTATCCGACACCGACCAACTACCGGAACCGCACTCAAGAACAAGGACCGGGGCGAGCGTAACGTATTCATCAAGGACGAACTGGCTACGGTTCTAAGCGACTTCATCAGCGAGAACAGGGCCGACATATTGGATGACCACGGACGGCGTCCACTGTTCGCTACGACCGACACGCGCGTTTCACGGACGACCCTACAACGGTTGGTCTATACGGCGACTCGCCCGTGCCACATCGGGAAGGAGTGCCCGTACGACGAGAACCCCGAGACGTGTGAAGCGAACTCCTACAATGACACCTGTAAGTGCCCCTCATCGCTCTCACCCCATCCTCTACGAAAAGGCGCTATCACCTATTCACTCAACGAGGAAACGCCAAAGGACGTTATCAGCGACCGTATGGACGTGAGTAAGGAGATACTCGACAAACACTACAATAAGCAATCCAAAGACGAGCAGATGGAGACGCGAAAGAAGCATCTGGAAGGATTGTAAACTAAGCAGAAAGCCTACTGTAAATCACAATAATCGCTCTCGTAATTTCCCAATGTTGTAATCTGTTATTTACCAGTTAGTTATTTATCTTTCCATGATAATGTTCCTTCATGGGAATTTTTGATAGGATTAAAAATATCAGCATTCATCTAAAACCTTGCCCCAAGTGTGGAGAAGACGAACTCAAAGGTGGTTTCAGGAAAGAGGCGGTCACCTGCGAAGCGTGTGGTCACGAAACCACTTTCTCCAATATTAGAAAACACTCAACAGTCGGGGGCCACAACTATAATGGAGGATATATAGAAGGCCTCATACAATCCGCAGAAGGTGAAACGGTTACCGAGGATGTACTGAGAACGATTGGTTCATCTGACCGGTGTGTAATGGATTATCTTGATGACAACGAACAACCACACCACATCATACAGGGAAAAACAATTGACGTAGAAGGTGGTGGTGACAATTCGTCCATATTGGGCAACGACCGCAGTAGGAAGATGTCTTTTGGGCGGAATCGTTGTCTGACAGTGATTACTGACCAACGGGTATTCGTGGTGGTACAGCAAGGCACGGGAAGCGATGAACGTCATATACCATACGACTCAATAACTGGAATGGACCTCGATATCGGTGCAGGTGGAAAAACAAGCCGCCTGACATTACAGACACATGGCCGTACATATCATATGTCTGGAAGTCTTTCTGACGAGAGCTACTGCCGGGATGCAATAGAGTACGTTCGACACCGCCGTAATGAGAGGAACGGGAAGGACACAGCCGGCAGTGAGAAGCAAAATGAAGCTTTAGATAAGTTAGAACGCTTGAAAAAACTGCGAGATGAAGGTGCACTTACGGAAAGTGAATTTAATAGCAAAAAATCAGAATTACTCGACAAAATCTAAGTTGCACATTCTTCCGCGCTTACTGGGCCAGCGAGAGCGGGTTCGTTGACCGGTACAACATTTTGAGTGGTGTCTATGCTATCGGTTCATACTCTGCGACAAGAATGTTCATAGAGAATATACAAAGTATAATAATACTAATAATCAGGGAGTTGGTCAACCATAATAAGTTTGTTATAAAATCGCACTGGTGTCCTTAGTGGTGTCAGTCGGTTGGGTTATGTCGGTATTCTCGGTTACCTCAACTACAGTACAGTATAACAGTAATGTGTACCAGTACTGTGTACCGTTAGTTCAACGTCGGGAAGTCAACAACCACACAACACAGCAATACAGCACCGCGCTTGTAACAGTGGGGTGACTGGCTACTTCTGCGACAACCGCTTCCGAGACAGTTATCGTGGGGGAAATACAGGTCTTATCGAATATCGGCCACTGGTCTGCAATGAGAATTGATTCTAAGCCATCTGACGCTCTTCTCACAGAGGCTCACCACGCATGATGTGCCAGCCTCTCGTAAATAAAAAGAACCGCCTGAGAACGATTCTGAGTAAGAATCAATTTTCGTATAAATCTGACTCGATTATTCATTATTTGATTCACGAACTACAATACGTATCGTGGTAACTACTAAGTTCAATTGGTACGGTACAGTCTGCTGGGCTTCCCGATGTTGAACTTACTGTTATGCTGTACTGTAGTTGAGGTAACCGACGAAACTGGGTTACATTCTACAACGAGGACAACCAACATTGGGTTATCTTCCTCAATTGTAACCGATACCCATCGAGACATATTCTAAATAGTAAGAAGACATACTATTATCAAGAGTGGTTTTAGTAGGAATTCTTACTATTATACTCCAAGAATAATTCAGAATTTGGATGAAAATATAGAACTCAGTGAACATGCCCCTCGGTTACCTTGCCAAAGCGAAACTCCAATTGGGTGAGCCAAAAATGAGAAAAATTTCTGACCGGCTAACATTTGATACAGAGTTCTTCGATTGTTTGAAGTTCCAACCGGTGGCGGCCTTCTCGATGGTCACAGCACGCGCGGAGCAGGGTATATCACCCAAACAACTAAATCAGTACTCACGGACTGTAATTGTAGCCACCACCAGACGGTGACGGGGTCGCTACCCCGACGGGTGCAATTGTATCCGGCAGAAGTTACCGAAGATACGCCGCTACTGGCACTGTGGTACTTAAACAAAGACGAAAAACCGGACGCCGTATGCGGATTGCGGTTACGGCGTCAGCCGTATGGACTCGCCGGGTAGTAGTCTGAAATTTACACGACAACGGGGGGTTGTGTTTGGTAACGGTCATGTTAGATTCGCTCCAGTTGTTTCTTTCGAACCGCCATTTTCTCCTGATTCGTCCGCACGTCGTAGTGCTCGTACAGCACTTCGAGCGATACGTCGCATCGCTCGCTGACGATCTCCGGAGACACGTCGCTGTTCAGGTGATAGGTGATACTGCCACGCCGGAGTCCGTGGGGTGACCGGGAAGACGGGCACTTACTGTGGGCCGCACGCGAACCCAATGCCTCGCAGGTCGACGGGTCCGACGGATCAGCGTCGTGTGGACACCCACCGAGAACGCACGGCTGGGTGAGCTTGTTCACCCACTTGTAGATGGTATCACCCGCTGGCCGACCGTGCTGCGAGGTGATGAGTGGCTTGCGGCCGTAGTCGTCGGTCCGCTCGTAGCGGTCGGGGTTGTCGAGGTAATCGTCGACGACCTGGTAATCGCTCGGGCCGAGATAGACCCACCGCTCGCCGTCTTCACCGTTCTTGAGTTTCGTTCCCTCGTCGATTCTGTGCTCAAGCACCAGCGCATAGTCGTCGGGACGAAGATCGTCAACGTCCAGTGACCGAAGGGCCGACCGGCGCATCGCCGTCTTCCACAGGATTAGGAAGACGACGTGATCCCGGCTCGCGTAGCGGTATTCGTGAAGGTATTCGAGTATCCGGTGTGCCCGGTCAGCACTCAGGTGGACTTCGCGGCTTTCGGCCCCGTCGGGCAGCTCGGGAGCATGGACCTTCTCGGCCAGTCCATCGTCGACACCCTCGATGTCGGCCCAATATCGGAGGGCTTCGCGAATCGTCGACAGTTGCTTCTGGAGGGTCAGCGCCGCGATGTCACCCCGTCGCCAGGCCACGAAATCAGCCAGATCGCGGCCAGTGAGGTTGTTCAGGTTCTCGATGTCGCGCTCTTCACACCACTCCCTGAAGAACCGGAGTCGGGTCTTCGCATTCCGCATCGTACTCTCGCGGACGGACGGTTCGCGGTGTCGGAGGAACCGCTCGATACCTTCCTCCGGCGAGAGATCCATCAGATCCTCGCTCATGCTCGCCCCCGCTTTCGCTTCCGGTAACAGCCCAGACAGCGGGACTCACCGGGATAACAGAAGTTCTCACAGCCGTCCGTCTCGCATTTGTCCACGTCTTCGATAACGCGGTCGCTCACGCGGACACACCTCCCGCACTTTCATTACGTGAGACTGACTTGCCCAAACTGGTGCTACTCGACAGATGAGCGAAACGTGTGCGAAGTGCGGCGATAGCCCTGCACCCCGAGAACTGAATCCTCCTTTTGACTGGACCGACTATCTTAGAGAGGAACGGGACTTCGGCCCACCCATTGGTGCGGTCTGGATTCCGCTCTGTCCGGATTGCTATTTCGACGCGGATCACCTGAAAGAGAGCGTCAACAGCCTGGCGATGGGGGACGACGATACCAGAAAAAAGATCCAGGCCGATAGCGAGGACTTTCTTGATTCTCTCGACCTCGACGCACTCATCGACGACGCGATGCGGTAGCTCGGCCGTCATTCTGCAAACACCTCTTCGTCCATCGGTGCAACGCCGATAACCATGTGTTCTCGAATTGCGTCGGCAAGACAGAGCTTTAAGTCGTACTCCTTCAGCGTCTCCGTCATTCCGATGGTTGTCTGCGCCACCTCGGCTTTCAATTGAGCTCTGATAAACGCCGGCACGTCGCTGGCGTCGCGCCGAATGGTGGCCTCATCCACCTTGTCGAGTACACGGATCGCATCGCGAGCCTTCTCGAATCGTCTTGTACGACTCACGCGGACGCACCCCCGCGTGGCATCGTCTGTCGAATACCTATACCGCTGGTCGTTGGGCTACTTTCAATAGCCCGCTTGCTCTCGTACTTCATGGGTCGTCTAAGCCTCAAACGGGAAACGACCCACCCGGCGTGTGCCAGCACGCCGGACCTTTCTGGTCCGATGGGCGGGTCACTTCACCTGTATAACGCCTCTACTGAAATACTTTTCTGTGAATTGCACAGATTAATCTGTGCTACTACGCTGAGATACAAGTGATTGCAAATAGATGTCTAATGCACCGATACACCTATGAGTTCCACAGCCACACCGCTTGATGTGCCCAGGCAGCGTGCTGATTGGATGACTCAGACTGACGAAGCCATTCTGGAAACGATTCGAGATGAAGGGAACATGACACCCCAAGCTCTCGATGATACTTTCGACATAGCCGCTGCCAACTACGCCCGTGATCGACTCTCTGAGCTTACCCAGTACGGGCTGGTCGAGAAGATCGGGCGCGGTCTCTACCGACTGACCGATGACGGGCGTGCATTCCTCAACGAGGAACTCGACGCCAGCGAACTCGATCCCGTCGAAGACGCCGACTGACATTCTCTTAGACCCTCGCGAGTCGTGCCGTCACGTCACCGGCCCACTCCGGTAATTCGAGGTCGGCTAACTTGCCGTCGTGCCAGCTCGTCACGATCTCTGTATCGCCGTCGCGGGCCACGTCGACGCGCCACTTCCGGCCGTCTTCAGCGGTGATGTCGAACCGAGCACCGCCGTTCCCGAGAGCTTTGATGTGCTCGACGTTCACCTCCTCACCAGTGTAGACTTCGATTGTTCCTTCCATACACTGTGGACTGAGGGGAAGAAACGGGTTAAAAAGGTGCTATACTTCCGGGAGGTTCAATTGGTGTAGTTTTCTATCGCCTTTTCAACTAAGATATCTACATTCGGGAGACTGTACTGTTCGGATATTTCAGCCAGATCCGCATCGCCGCCGTATTCCAGATGCAGTTTTACCGTTTTCCGAATGCAATGTTTTAGCCAGTCAGGATTGTCTCTGTCGGCTTTGCCCTCGTGAATCCGATCATGGCAGTCCCTACAGAGATAGCAGCCGACTTCGTTTTCTCCGTATCTCCAGTGGTGGAAGTCAAGTCCAGTCTGTTTTGAATTACACAGTCGGCACTCTGTTGGTCTCTCTTTGAGATCTTGTCTCGCCTCCCTCGGCTCAAACCCCGCAGCTTCAACAGCCTCTGACCAACTCCCGAACCTTAGCTGATAAGTTCGGCCATAGTGGTCACCGTATTCGTCCATATCAATCATCCGTGGTGGCTCTCTATCCAGCCTCTTAGCCAACCTGCGTATCGCTTCTAACAGTTCGTCGTCTGTAGCCTGCGGAACACGGTTCTCCCGAGTGTCGGGTTCATCAAACGTGTGATCATTCACACAGCGGTACGGGGGATCGATTGTCTTCCGTTCATAGATATTACTCGTCTCACATTCAGGGCAGCATTCTATCATCTGGTTCTCATTTGTGTTCTACTGTTCTATTCTTTAGGAAGGTCCAAGGCTACTGATACTGGATTTGAGCGCAATTGTTGCTTCTATTTCCACATTGCAGGCAGTATAGACTCGGTGTCGATTCTTGCCCTCAACTTCGATCAGATCGTACTCTAACAATTTCGAGAGTTTCGTCCGCCGAGCCCTTTCCGAGATTGGTGTCTCTTCACGCCCATGGTACGCTTGATCAGCAACAGCATTATACCGCTCATGTAGTTCTCCAGCCTCCAGCCCATCGCCCATACGGATCAGTTCGTACAGCAGTTGATGATGGAACGGCAGGGATTCCAGATTCAGCTCGCGGATATGCCGTCGCGCCCGCTCGAACGACTCGCTCACATCCTCGTCGGTGATTCGCTCATGTTGCAACTCTTTGGCCCGAAGCGCAGCCTGTCGAAGTGCCTGTATCCCATTCCGTGCTACACCAGCTACCTCATCAGCTATTACCTCTAACTGCTCACGAGTGACCGATTCCGACGGAAGCCCAAGGTTCGCCCGTGCTTCGAGAATGTCCGCCAGTTCGTCGACACTGTAGCGGTCCAGGCCGAACTCCGCGAATGACAGCCGTCGCCTGAGTCTTCCATCAAGTCGAGATAACCACTCATCGGGATCGTGGCAGATAACGACGACAGACAGATTCTCGACATCTACCAGCCGGTCCAGTGCGTCCGTTGATGGGAGACCGTCAGCCTCATCGAGGACAACGATCACCGGACTGGTAACGCGCTCTTGGAGCTGGATACAAAGATCCTCACGGGGGACGTTCACCGACGGGTCACTACCAGGGAGATCGTGAAGTACCGAGCGGACAACGCCGGCAGTCGTTTTCCCGAGACAGCGAACGTGGGCGGTCTGAACTTCGGCGTGTCCAGTGAGCTTCTGTAGGGAGTGTCTGGTCAGCGCAGTCTTTCCTACGCCTGGTGGGCCGTGAATCAGCACCTCGTGAGCTTGATCGCCTTCAAGTGCCGGTTCCCACGCACGGGAGAGGTGGTCAACGGCGGCTTCTCTATGGAGGAGACGACGCGGGAGGTGTTCATCATCGAAGACAGCAGGGTCGGCAATCATGCTGGGTGAGGGTGAGAACAGGCGGGGATATAAACTGGTGCGACACTTCCGGGAGCACTTATAGACAATAAAACAACCGGGTGCAAGGAAAGTTATGAAAAGCTAAGCATCCATTGGTCAATGAACTCGTGAAAAAGACTGCTATGAATAAGAGAGAGTATTTGACATTCGGACACGGTCGAGAGTTCTATATTCTGTTCGCACCAACACTTTCTGCATTTCTTGGGATAACGAATGCAGTCATTGCGAGTCTGCCATTCGTGCCTCCCGACCTCTTACAATGGACCGGTTTCTATGTACTTACCGTTGCCTTTACTGTCGCATTATTTCTACAAATGAGATATATATGCGAACGAACGCTGTCACCGCGTCTGAACCAAACTGAGGGGAAATTTTTGTCTTTCACGGGGTACCTTGTAATTCCACTTTTGATTGAATATATTGTCTATACTCTCGTTATGAAACCAGAGTCAATACTCCCCGCACCGAATATGCGGGATATCGCTGTTGCTGTATCACTAGCTAGTATTTATGCGATGTTTATTGCAGGTAGACACTATTTCAAGTCGGTATCGCACCTACCACACCCGTATTATATCGAAGAGAAAATTGATGATTTCAAGCAAGCGGGGGAGCGGGCACAGAAATCCGATATCGGTGACGTACAGGAAAAATTCGAAGAGGTTCATAAAACCGGAGAAGAATTATCCCAGTTACTTGAAGAGGCTCAGACATCTGATGGCCGTCAGCTGCAAGCAGAATTAACGAACTGGTTGGAGTCATTCAATAACACAGGAAAAGGCCCCGGATCAAAACAGTCTATCCTTGATCTAGAGGAAAGGAGTAAATCAGATCAACTGAGCATTGATTACCAAAGTATTATCATTCAACTTGATAAACTAGGTAGCAATCGGTGACCGGGTGAATGGTCGTGTCTAACGTATTTGGATATGATGATCCAGAAGAGATAGACCGTCATGAAGAGAGGGTGATCTTTTTCATGGTTAGCGACTCCTGCTTTGACCAGTCAATTCAGGATTTTGAATCAGAAATTGATGGTCGTATCCTAGGAAATACTTTGACTATTGACTGCTCTCAGAATGGAATGTCCGTGATATCCTCTAGTGATGATGATCTCCTACTAAACAGTATGTGGGTGATCGAGCGAGGCTGTCTGGAAGGAGGTTCAGATTCAAGCTTGTTTTTACGTAAGTATCTTGAAGCATGGATTCCCAGTCGAACAGAGGCAGTGGTTTGGTGCGATAACTCAGACACCAATACACAAGAGTTCAAAGAAGAAATGTTCCAATCATATAATGTTCAAGCATTTACTGACAAACGAGAGCTTATTGGAGCAATTTCAAATCATCTAACTCATATCGATCCTGGTAACTCACATGCTGCCAAGGAGGAATTGTATAAGTGGACAGAAGACGTGACAGAAGCAATTAAAAAGAATGGTTCGTGAGTGGCGTGTCCTTTATAGAGCTGGAGAGTGGGCAGGATTATCAGAAGAGGAATTGTCAGAGTTTTACTCACTAGTGACAGATATAAACCAGGAGAAAATGAAGTTCAATTCTAATTTGAATGAATACTCCGATGAGTATTTTGAATACCTAAACTCAGAAGTTCTTTCCGACCAACGCGTAATTGACTTCTTATCTAATTCTAGCATCTTAGATTCTAAGTTGCCACTTTTTAGGCATAAGAAGGTCCCACTAGAAGAACTATTCAAAGCCCGCTGGCAATTGGACTACGATTTAGACAGGATTGTTGATTTCCTGATGATAATAAAATTGGTTGATGAGTTCAGTCAGATGACAGGCAAGGAATACATGGAACCACGGAATAAGTTACAGAGCTTAGTTTATTTGGTCAACTCAGAAATTTCAGGAGAAGAGGATGGCTCAGTCGATCTCAGCAGTGAAAACATGGGACTCGGAATGCTGCGAAAAACTGGGTACAGGTACCTGTTCAGAAAGGGGAATAACGGTCCAATTGCATCCTCGTTAAGACAGGATATAGATATCCTGCATGCACATGACCTGGTCCAAGAGGATGTAGTTGTGGTTAATCGACCTGGTGTCGATGAGCCATTTGGTCTAAAAATCGGACAGACAGGCACTCTGCTTTTAAAACGCTTCAATAATACTCTAGCTGAATTTGACAGTGTGCTATTACAGGAATGGAACTTAGCACAACGCAGAATCATTAACCGATACGGGAACATGTCTCAAGAAGAGTTGTCACAGGAGATTCAGTCTCTATCTGGGTATCAGAATAAGCGAACAGGAAGTCAACTTGTATCGCCAAGAATGGATTTCTCAAAAGCACCAGAAACCGACCAAGGCATAGTCGAGGAGACGGTTTAAAATGGAGAACGAAGAAGCAATTGAGCGACTTCACCAATCCATTGAAGAAGATCCCGATTTTGACGAGAAAGACACTGAAGAGATTAAGAAACTCATTGATGCGAACTATAATTCAATTACTTTCGATAACCAGAGTGTCAAGATTCTACGCCACCGTGTAGACCACTTCAAAGCCATAGATTCCAAGGATGTTTTCTTTAACGGGGAGCCCGCGCTCATCTACGGTTCTAATTCAATAGGGAAAACTAGCTTTTTAGAATCGATCAGATTCAACCTACTCGGACTACCAAAAGACACCCAACGTCACGAATTAACTAATCCGGTCAAAGAAGGCTCAAAAACCCTCACAACCAAAGGAACGTGGAGCTTAGATGAGGATGATTATGTTTTCACCCGAATCCTTCAGAAGGAGGGTCGAGAATATACGAAGTATGACCGTGTTCAAATCCAAAAAAATCCTGAAAATGAGAATGTCACTCTTTCTTCGAGGCAGGATCAAGCCGAACTGTCGAAAAAGATAGGACTACTACCGTTTGAAAACGAGGGTTACAATAGATTTGATATATTTTCATTATTCTGCCTATTTTCTGACGATTTCAAGTCTTTCTTGAAGTGGAACAACATGTCTGGACTTCTTGATCTTCTATTCGGAATTAACCTAACTAGTGTTCTGAACGCGAGCAAAAGAAAGCGGGAAGAGGAATATTCTCTTACAGAACTTGAGAGAAACGCTCCAACCGAATTACCCACAAAAGAAGAGAAGTTGGAAGAAGCAGAACAGGAATTGCGGAGTCTACGTGAGGACTACGAAACGACTCTTGATGAGTATGAAGACAAAAAATCTACACTAGACAGACTTCAAAATAGAATCCAAGCCGATGACGAACTTTCTCAATTGCGGTCAGAACAGAGTGATCTGAAGAGTAAGCGTCTCGATTTGAAAGAGGATCTCAATACGATTAAAGAAAAGATACGCCAGACAGAGCAATTAATAAATAGATACGATGATGAGCAATTAAAGAGTGAAGTCTCTGGCGTAGCTGAAAGTGTTAGGAGCTTAGTGACGGTTCCAGAAAAGTGCCCAGTCTGTACAAAGTCGATAGACAGTGAGCAAGAATCCAGATTTATACAGCATGCAGATTGTCCTCTATGTGGCAAAGACGTGCCTCAAGACCGCATTAATGCTGAGAAAGAACACGAAGAACGTGAGCCACTAGTAGAAATCCAAAAAGAGCATGAAAGAGAACTAGAGGAATTGAGAGAGAAACGAGAGAAGCTTCAACAGGAACGCAACACGCTCAACGAGCGAATTAATAACGTCAATGAGGATCTAGAGAGTATCCAGAATCAGCTCGACCTAAAAGAGATAGATGCTGAAGTTGATCGGGTTGATACTCTGCAGCCAGAGGTTAGAAGCTTAGAGCGCGATCTTGTTGACTTCCAGATCAAAATCGACGCAAGAGAATCGGAAATTGAGGATTTAAGAAATGACGTTTCTGAATTAAAAGAAGCATATGATAGTCGGTCTAATAAAAAAGAAAAGCAGAGTTTGCTATCTACTTTTGAGGACTATGTAAAAGAGGTTCGTGATGAACTACGTAAAGAATACAAAGACAGACTGAAGGACCGAATGGAGGCACTCCTCGAAATATTCACAGATGGATTGTTTGGCAATGCTGAGGAGGTTTATTTCCCAGATCGAGGAAAGTACACCTACGCAATTCGTATGGAGGGGGGAACGTCAAAACCCTCCAACCTCCCGGACTACGAAACAACGGAGGGTTTACTCCATGCAATGCTATTCCATACTGCAATTCTTGCTGAACTCTCGGAACATCGAGATGGAATGCCAGTGAGACTATTTATGATCGACTCCCCTTACGCGAACGATCCAGATATCGGAAACAAGAATGATATTAGTAATTTCATACTATCTTTACCACATGTGCTTGAAGATTTTCAGATATTAGTCACAACCGCCCGGAAAGGAGAGCCAGATATTGCAAAAACATATAGTCGAGAGTATAAAGGAGTTGATTTTGAAGGCGAACAAGTTCACCGAAGCGAAAAACTAGAAGACCTCGGTTACAACGAACCAAGATACCAGACTCACGAATTCAGAGAAGATGCCGATACAGACGGTAATTCTGTGAACGCTGATTAAGCGGATTTGCGCCCTGAAACCTAGAAGAACACCGATTCAAATGAATGCTAGATCATCACCCATGTCGTAAATTTCTATGCTATCGCCACTTACTCTCGACACTCGTCCGATACCGTAGCCCGATCACACTGGTGTTGAACTGCTGGATTGTCTCGGGGTCCAGCTCCCCACGCGCGTCGTCAATGTTCTCCTCACTCTCGACAAGGTGGGTCAACGCTGCATCGAGTACGTCGGACATAGGCGGGTCGTCGTGGGGGTCGCTGGCGACAATCGCGCTGGCTTTGTCGAGGAGTCGCTGCCGTTCGTCGGTGATTTTGAGGGAAGTCCGTCGAGTCATGATTTAAATTGGTGTATGTACGGGGGGTCGAATCGTGTCGCTCGCGAGTGAGCGACAGGGTGGTTCTTCATAAACTGGGATCGGACTGCCGCCGTGATCGGGGCGAACCCCAAGCCCAACCGACTCGATTTTATGCACCGTAGCCCACGGCCCAGAGCCCACAGGTGCATACATCGAGGATTGGCGTTACATCTGAGTGGAACCCCGTAAGGGATAGGTTGAATACCAACAAACGCAATAACCTAATCTCCATCTACTGGTATCAAGTGGGAAGGGAATAATTAAGAATCAATCAGACTCATGCGAGGTCATCAAACACTATGACGTTAGATGTCGACGATTTGATTCCGCCAGCCTCTAAAAAAAAAGAATCCTACCTGTCTCTTTCGGAGACGTTGAGTCGGTTTCAGAATCAAAAGAAGGCGACTCCACGTGACATTGCACAGAACCGCCTGAGAGAAAGTTCAATTCGGCTTCACTGTCGTCGACTCTGCCGAATTGGATTGCTATCACGTCAGGGTGCTGAATTCTACGTTATAACTACTAAAGGAGAGAATACAAAAGAAGATGATGGTATTGTCGAAAGATATCTGGAATATTATAACTCAAAAACAGTTAGTGGTCCTAGAATTACAGATATATCACATCTTGATTCTCATGGAATTAAACAAGCCAACGAAAACCTCTTAGAAGCCGAAAATCAAGAATATGGGCTCATAGAGCGGAATAAATCAAAGACGAGACAGCGAATTTGGAATAGTAAGGGAACACGAATGTACCGCATCTTACGTGAGTTCCCACTTGACGAACCGTTGATCTCACAATGTGCCCACTGGATGCGGTCATTCGCTGGAATTCATTTTTTTCCCGATGCCAACCATCGAACAGGGATGCTTCTCCTACAAACTATTTTAAAACAGAACGAAATTGATGCTACTGATCTCCCCGGTAAGTACCGGAACAGGGCGGTTCTCCGCAGTAAACTCCTCCGGATACTTCATTTAGATTCGATTACGGTCCGTGATTTGTGGAAGCGAGATGAATACTACCGCCACTGGTGTAGCTACTTCAAATTAGTGCTCATGGGCGTCAGAGATGAATATCGGACAGAAGCTTCGTTGCAGAAACTACGACGAAGTTTGCAGGCTGCTCGAAAGAAGGACAGACTCTGAATTCAGTTTTTATCGTACTTCGGGTCAACACTACCCATGGAAGCATATTCTTCAGAGTTCTCTTCTAGTGTTTCCTGAAGTAGCTCCCGGAACTCTTCGGTCATACTCTAAGCTATGCTCCTATGCTAATTAATCTTTGCGTCTATCTTCACCTCTTAGATAGAGCAGAAATAGGGATGACTCTAAAATTAGAGAGGGTAGCAGAATTCCAGATTACCTTGTTCTGCTGTGTTGAATAGCGGTCTCTAAGCCACCGTGAGACGATACCGATCTTGAGATCACTCGCGACGACCGCTAGCAAGCCGACTCAAATTTCGACTGC
>Ga0207770_100105_pt1 | contig 73615 bp, 79 predicted proteins | sample A23E2SouthBayCA_FD_187729 | JGI IMG/M metagenome (GOLD analysis project Ga0207770, IMG submission 187729) | Aerobic enrichment media microbial communities from Eden Landing Ponds, California, USA - A23 E2 (SPAdes) | ecosystem: Environmental > Aquatic > Marine > Unclassified | place: Emeryville...
GTCGGCGTCGCCCTGCTCGTCCGCTACCGGCCGATGATCGCAGTCCGCGAGCAGGTTCGCGCTATCGAGCGCGGCCTGCCGGACGCGCTCGCGCTCGTCGGGCGAGAGGTGAGCCGCGGGCGGGCCGTCGAGACGGCGATGGCCGAGGCGGCGGACCTGCTCGACTCCGAGGCCGGGACCGTCCTGGCGGACGCGACGCGGACGGGACGACAGCTCGAGGCGGGCGTCGCGGAGTCGCTGCTGGGCGAGCACGGTGGACTCGCGACTGTCCCGAGCGAGCGGGCGCGCAGTACGGCGGAGTTGATCGCGCTCGCCGCCGCGGAGGGCCAGCCCGCGGGACCGGCGCTGGTCGCGATGGCCGACCACCTAGACGACCTCCGCGAGGTCGAGCGCACAGTGCGACGAGACCTCCGGCAGGTCACCACGACGCTGGCCAACACCGCCTCCGTGTTTGGCCCACTCGTGGGCGGCGCGACGGTGACACTCGCCGAGCACATGAGCACCGACGGGCCGCTCTCTGGCGGGCTGGCGCCCGACACGCTCGGCCTCGCGGTCGGCGCGTACGTGCTCGTCCTCGCGGTCGTGCTGACAACGCTGGCCACGGGGCTGGAGCGTGGACTCGACCGCTCGCTGGTGGGGTATCGCGTCGGGCAGTCGCTGGTGATCGCGGCGACGGTCTTCCCGCTCGGTCTCGTCGCGACCCGGTTCCTGGTGTAGGTTTAAGTCCGAAAGCGCGGCCAGGGTGGCCCATGCTCGACGTACCGGTCGAATCGACGTACATCTGGCTCGGCCTCGCCGTGACGAGTGCGATACTGGTCGGACTCGTCCTGCGAGTGCCGACGACGCCACCGCCGGACGCGACCCAGACCGCGAGAGTCGTCGACAGCGTCGCGTCAAGCCCCTACGAGGCACAGGGTCGACAGCCCCTCGACGCCGCAGCCATCCGCCTCGGGAGCGAGCGGATCGGCCTGCGGACCGACGGCGGCGCGGCACACGCGTCGTTCGCCTACGACACGGTCGTCCCAGCACTCGGTGGCGGGAACCTGTCGGCGATACTCCGGGGGCGACCACCCAGCGCCGTGTTCGAGAATCGGGAGGCGTTCGCCACGGCACTGAACGACAGCGAGACGACCGACCCGGGCTGGCAGCCGGCACCGGACGTCCTGCTGGTCAGACGTGTCGTCTGGGGGGGTGTCGATGCGACGCTCGTCGGCGCCTGACGTGACGACCGGGACTCGAGAGCTGGAGGGTCAGCGACCCTTTTCGCGGGCGCAGACGGAGCCGTTCGCGGCGCTGGCGGCCGTCGTCGTCGTGGCGCTGGCCCTGTCGGTGTGGGCGGGAGCCTTCGAGGAGCGCCTCCCGAAACCGGTCGACCGTGACCTGGCCGAGCCGACCGCCGACCGCGTCGAGCGTGCGCTCACTGTCGGCGGGGTCGTCAGGACGGATCGGCTCACTCGCAACGAATCGACGGGGACCGCGAGTCGGTTCGTGAACCGCTCGGCACCCGAGGGCTACCGGCTGAACGTCACCGTCGTCGGGAACGGCGGTCGCCAGTCGGTGGGCCCCGCCGCACCGTCGACGGCCGAGACGGCGACACGACGGGTCAGCGTCGGTTCGCCGGGATCCGTGTCGCCGGCGCGACTGGAGGTGCGGGTATGGACGTGAGCGGACACGACGAATCCGGGTCGAGTACCGCACTCGACACGGTGGTGTTCGTTGTCCTGGTCGGGGTCGCGGTGGTGATCCTCGCGGGGGCGACACCCAGTGAAGGTGACCCGCCCCGGCGCGTTGCCGACGAGACGGCCGACGTCCTCTCGACGAGTACGACCGACGTGGTCTACGAGCGGTGGGGCGACCTCACGCCCGACGAGGACGGAGGCGCCGTGAACGTCGACCGGACGGCCAGCGGCACCTACGCGGAGTTGCTCGCGGCGGCGCTGCTGGCCGACTCGAAACTCGGGAGCCGGTCGCTCACGGGCGGCGGGAACGACCTCGACGTGGCCGTCGTGAACGCCACACAGCGCGCCTTCCCGGCGCGAGACGCCCGCATCCAGGTCCGCGCGGTCTGGCGACCCTTCCCAGGGTCGGAGCTCGGGCGGTCGGTCACGATGGGCGAGTCGCCGCCGCCGAACGTCGACGTCTCGGTCGCGACCGTGACGGTGCCCAGCGGCCTGCCGAACGCGACCCACGACTACGCCGAGAACGCCGAGAGCTTCGACCGCATCGCGGCGGTGATGGCCGACAGTATCGTCGGGGGGCTGTTCCCGCCCGGCCAGATGGACGACGCGATGTCGAGTGAGGGTCCCGACCGGGCGGTCGCTGCCTCTCGGTACCGGTCGGCGAGCGAGACGCTGGACGCGGACGTCGGCGGCCCCTTGCAGTCGGGGAACGTCAGGGCCGCGAACCGGCTCCTCGCGGCGAAACTCGAAGAACGACTCGTGACCGACCTCGCCGAGGAGTACGACTCCCCCGCGGTCGCTGCGCGTGCAGTTTCGGTCGACCGAATCCGGGTCGTCGTCAGGGCGTGGTCGCCGTGAACCGACGCGTCGCACTCGGCGACCGGGGACGGGTTCCATTCGCACTGGTCGGCGTCCTGCTCGTGGTGAGCAGTGCGCTGTTCGCGACAGGGATCGACCTGAACCCCGGGCCACCGGAACCGGCGGTCGACCTGACGATGGAGCGGACGACGGCGGACACGCGAGCGGCGCTGCGCGGTGCCGCCGCGTCGGCGGCCGTCGCAGCCGCCAGCGAACCCGTCGTCACGCCCGCCGACACGCCCTACGGACGCGTCCTCGGAGACGGCGACGCCTTCGAGAACGTCCTGAAGGCGCGGATATACCTCGCCGCTCGGGAGCGCTTCGCGGCCGTCGAGCAGTCGCATCGCGGCGTCACCGGTCGGGTCTCGCTGCCAGAACCGGAGACGCCCGACGAACTCGTGGCGGCCATCGACCGGGTGAGTCTGAGTCAGACCGGTGCGAACGGCGCGAGTCTCCGTGTGACGGTCAGCAACGTCACGCAGACGGCACACCACGAGGGTGGAGTCGTCGGGCGACGGAATCGGACGATCACGGTGGTGGTCGACTCGCCGGTGCTTGCGGTCCACGAGCACGCCGAGGAGTTCCAGGAGCGACTCGACGCCGGGATCACGAAACCGGGGCTCTCCCAGAAACTGACTGCCCGGCTCTACGCCGTCGCGTGGGCCCGTGGCTACGCACAGTACGGCGGCGCACCTATCGAGAACGTCGTCTCGAACCGCCATATCGGCCTGTTGACCAACGGGGCGGTACTGGGCGTCCAGCGGTCGGTGTTCGGTCGGAGCGACCCCGACGGCCGCCGCGCCCACGGGGCCGCGGTCGCGAACGCAGCACTGAGCACTGCGATCGGGCAGGCACCCGGACCGGCCAGTGACGTCGGGTCGCTGTTGCAGGAACGGCTGAACACGGGCCCGTCCGAGCCAGCGGGGATCGCGAACCTCGGGAGCGACGCGAACGCACCGACACCGAACGAGACGAAGACAGTCAGAGTCGGCGGGAGTGCCCTCGAGGCGTTCATGCCCTTTACGTGTCGGCCCGAGAGGAGACCGACCCGCCGTCCTTCCAGCATCGGGGCCTGTGAGATCAACGGCACGATGAAAAACGTCGTGAACTTCACGACGAGGCGTGTCTACAGTGCTGACGTCCGGACGCTCTCGGCGACCGAAGAGACAGGTGGGGAACGGCCCGGACGACCGGATGCACCCGACGGATCCGGCGAGTGGGAACTGGAAGAGTCGTACACGCGTTCGTACGCGGTCCGGGCGGAACCCGCCAGTACCGACCTCGACGTGTCAGTCCCGGAGGGATACCACGTCCTCTTCGCCTACGAGCGGCGGGTCACGGTCAGGTACAGTCACGTCGCCGTCTGGGACGGGGAGAACCGGACCTTCGACAGGGTGACCTACAACAACGAGACCGGGACGGACCTGGTCCGTGTCGTGGTCGTCGGTCGGCACGCACCGACCCGGCACGCGCCACCGGGCCCGGTCGAGACGGTACACGAACCCGCGCCCGGCGCCGGTCCCAATCTCGCGGATGTTCGCGACCGGGTCAACGAGACAGTTGTCGACGACTACGGCGGACCCGGCGGGCTGGCGAAGGCGGCGGCGATAGACGACCTCGGCGGCACCGCTGCGACCGTCTACGGCGACCCCCCGGCGAACGTCACCGAGCGGTTCTATCCGGGACTGATGGCGCTCCGGGAGCAGATACGGGGGATCGACGTGACGGTCCAGAAAGGCGATCTCGGGACCTACGACGTCAATCCCGCCGCGATACTCGCCGACAGGGTCGAGGGACGCCGCGCGGCGCTCGTCGACGCGCCCGCGGAGTACGAAACCGTCGCGGAGAAGGCGACGTACGAACTCCGTGCGATGTACGTCGACTGGGTGGTCGCGGAACTCGAAGCGCGAGCACAGCGACACCGCGACCAGGAAGGTGGCTTCGTGAACGCACTCTCGGAGGCGGGCGACGTGTCGATCGGGACGCTCAGAGACGGCACAGACGCCAGACGCGTCGCGGACGACGGCCCCGATACAGGGGAGTTACAGTTCCGCGTCGACGGCGCACCGCCGTATCTCACGCGGTCGGCAGTGAACCACAGTCAGGTCGCCGCCGTCGAGAACGGCACCGAGGTCTACCCGCTGAAGACCGAGAACGTAAACGTGTTCACGATCCCGTACGGCGACGCCACCGACGGCGCTATCGAGTGGGTCTCGGGGCTGTTCTCGGGGGAGCCCCGGACCCGGTTGCGAACCGGCGCGCTGGCGACTGGCTCTGCCCAGGCCGCAGCGAACTCCACGGGCAACGAGAGCGTCGCTGCCGCCGAGATGGACCTCTCGTCGCAACTGAACACCAGTCTCCGCACCGTGAAACAGGGGATCCGGCGAACCCTCCGGTCACAGGGTGTCGGCGAGTCGCCCGCCGAGCGGCGGGCGATCGTGAATCGGACGTTCTCGCGCTGGGATGGGACTCGGGCGGAGGCACTGGCGGTAGCGAACGGGGCGGTCGTCGACGCGGTCGTTACGGAGGCTGTCGCGACAGAGCGGGGCGAACTCAGTCAGATGGACCGGGACGTCCTCCGGATCCGACTGCGCAATCGAGTGAGCGCCACGCTCGATTCGAGACAGGGCACGGTGAGCGGGCCAGTCGTCGCGAAAGCCACGAGCAAGGTGAAGAGTGCTGTCGGTAACTACACACAGGGGAAACTGAACAGAGAGCTCACGGAGCGGCTCAACTCGTCGGTGAGTTCGATGCCCGCCGGGTTACCGATCGCACCGGTGCCCGGGTACTGGGCGGTGACTGCCAACGTCTGGGTCGTCAACGTGAACGGCGAATACGAGCGCTTCGCCGTCGAGACGCCACGCAGGACCCCGACACCGGGTGACGCGTCGCTGTCCTACGTCCGTGACGGGGCGAACGTGACACTGGACGTCGACGGCGACGGAACCGACGAGTTACTCGGCCGGAGCGACAGGATCGGGTTCGACGTCTCGACGGCGGTGGTCGTCGTCGTGCCGCCGGGCGGGACGGGCGTCGGCGACGTCGACGGGAATCTGCAAGAGCGTTCGCCCGGGTGGTCGCGAGTCGTCGCCAACCGGTCGGCGGGCAACGGGACTGTCGCCGAACGCGACGGGTGCGAGAGCGAATCCGGGGACGGGTCGGGAGTACGACCTGCCGTGGGCCGCTCCCCCGGGCGGGGGCGGCCTGCGGTCTCGACCGGAGAGTGACAGTGACTTGTATGGCGACGCCGAACTGGCAGTCATGCTCAGAGGCGAGTTCGAGTCGGCGGGCGAGTCGACGCCGACGGAGTTACACGAGGCGTATCTGGCACGGCTGCGCGAGACGATCGAGACGGTGGGCGCCGAGACGGTCGCGACACGGTCCGGCGTCGACGACGAGGTGATACGCGCGGTCGCCGACGGGGAGTCACCGGAGCTGACCCTGGAGGCAGCGGCGGCGATACTCGCGGCCGACCCCGAGTTGCCCCCGGGCGAGAGCATCGCCGCCGAGGCGCGGGACATCCTCCTGATGGGGATGACGACGGCAGTCGTCGACGTCGACGCGCTGGCGGCCGGTGTCGATATCGACCTCGACCCCAAGGAACTCCAGCAGAAAGTCGAGGGGCGGTACCCGGTGACACTCGCCGAGTACGCCCACGTCCACGCCTTCCTGGAGCGCCAGTGATGCGCGTCGCGGTTCTGGGCTGTGGGTACGTCGGACTCGAACTGTGTCGCCAGCTGGCCGACCGAGATGTGACCGGGGTACGGCGCTCCCCCGAGGGGATCGAGCAAATCGAGGAGACCGGTGCACGTGCCGTTCAGGCCGACGTGACCGACGCCGACGCGCTGGCGGCGGTCCCGGACGCCGACGCGGTCGTGTTCGCCGCCAGCAGTGGCGGTCGCGGTGCCGACGCGGCCCGCGAGGTGTACGTCGAGGGGCTCCGGACCGCGGTCGACCACTTCTGTGGTCGCGACGACCGTCCGGAGCGAGTCGTCTACACCTCGAGTACCGGCGTCTACGGCGACCACGGCGGCGACTGGGTCGACGAGTCGACGCCGATCGAGCCGACGACCGAGAAGACGGAGGTACTGGCCGAGGCCGAGCGGATCGCACTGGAGCGGCCGACCGGCGACTGTACCGGGACGGTGGCCCGGTTCGCCGGCCTCTACGGCCCAGATCGCCACCGGCTGGAACGGTACGTCGAGGGGCCCGTGACGGAGGGGTACCTGAACATGGTCCACCGGGACGACGCCGCCGGCGCGGTGCGGTACCTGCTGGAGCACGACCGGGGACGCGAGGAGGCAGTGAACGTCGTCGACGACGAACCCGTCTCGAAGTGGGCCTTCGCCGACTGGCTGGCCGAGCAGTGCGGTCGCGACCCGCCCGCAAAGCGGACGATCGAGGAGCGGCTGGCCGAGGGTGACCTCTCGGACCCGGCCGAGCGACGGTTGCGCACGAGCAAGCGCGTCTCGAACGACAGACTCCGCGAACTGGGCTACGAGTTTGCCTACCCCACCTACCGCGAGGGGTACGGTGCGGCGGTGGCCGCCTACCGCGGCGAGTGAGTCGGGAGTTGACGACGAGGAGAGTTACGACTCGAGAAGTGCCGAACGAACGGTATCGGGCCGGAGACGACGTGAGATGGGCAGGCGTGGCAGTTGTCCAGTGAGAAAGTACTTGACGCTTCGACGTATCAGGGTAGCCCGATGCGCACGCGGGCTGTGGGGGGCAGCAGTGTCCCGACCCAGGTCGACGCGGCGTCGCAGATCGACGTCGTGGCGAGATTCGTCCGCGAAGAGCCCCTGCTCGCGGGGGTCGTCGCGCTCGCACTCGTCGTCGGGGTCGTCGCGCTGGTGCTGGCGGTCCGGCGACTGCGACGGACGCAGGCCGACCGGCTGGTGAGCGCGCTGGCCGACGAGCAGGAGTTGGCGATACTGATGCACCCCAACCCCGACCCGGACGCGATGGCGAGCGCGCTGGGTGTCAAGGAACTCGCGGAACGCCACACCGACGGTGCGGATATCCACCTCCAGTACGCCGGCGAGATACGTCACCAGGAGAACCGTGCGTTCGAGGCGGTGTTGAACCTGAACTTCGAACAGATCGAGAACGCAGGTGACCTGGCCAGCGACGCGGTCGTCCTCGTCGACCACAACGAACCCCGGGGGTTCAGCGGGTCGAAAGCGCTGGACCCGCTGGCCGTCATCGACCACCATCCCGGCGACGGGACCGGGACCGGCTTTACCGACGTCCGCCCCGAGTATGGCTCCTGTGCGAGTATCCTCGCGGAGTACTTCGAGGACCTGGGGTGGGACCCCGTCCCGCCGGAGGTCGAACTCGGTGGACTCGAAAACGACCAGCTGTCCTCGACGGTCGCGACCGGCCTCGTCTACGGGATCCACTCGGACACGAACACGCTCACCAGGGGCTGCTCGGAGGCGGAGTTCGACGCCAGCGCCTACCTCTACCCCGGCGTCGACGAGGACCGCCTCGAACGCATCGCGAACCCGCAGGCCGACGCCGAGGTACTCGACGTGAAAGCGCGGGCGATCGTCGAACGCGACGTCCGCAACCCCTACGCCGTCAGCGACGTCGGGACCGTCTCGAACTCCGACGCGATACCGCAGGCCGCCGACGAACTCATCCGGCTGGAGGGGGTGACGGCCGTTGTTGTCGTCGGGTGCAAGGGCGACACGCTCCGGCTCTCGGGGCGGTCCCGGGACGACCGCGTCCACATGGGTAAGACCCTCGAGCGGGTCGTCGACGACATACCGCGGGCGAACGCCGGCGGCCACGCCCGGATGGGCGGCGGCCAGCTCTCGCTGGAGCACATGGAGGGGATCGGTCCCGGTGACGGCGTCGACCGCGCCGAGTTCAGAGAGCGGATCTTCGACGCGATGGCCGGCACTGCCTGACGCGAGTCGGCGTGTATCGGAGCGTTCCGGGAGCGTTTTTCACCGTGGCGGCCCCAGTCGACGTATGGCAACCAGACCGGGGACCTGGGACTACCGCGAGCGCTTCGGCGACCGCTTCGCGCGCACCTACTTCCGGCGGTTCGGCGAGGGCGTCGTCTCCAGTATCGGCCTCGGGACCTACCTCGGCGACCCGACCGACGCGGCCGACGACGCCTACCAAGAGGCCGTCGTCACCGCACTCGAATCGGGCGTGAACGTCCTCGACACGGCGATCAACTACCGTCACCAGCGCAGCGAGCGCGTCGTCGGGGCGGCGCTCGCCGACGCCGAGGTCGACCGCGAGTCGGTCGTCGTGGCGACCAAAGGCGGGTTCGTCCCGTTCGACGGTGACCGCCCCCCGGAGCCCGGCCGGTGGATATACGAGCAGTACGTCGACTCCGGGATCGTCGAGGCGGGGGACCTGGTCCGCGGCCAGCACTGCATCGCGCCGGACTTCATCGACGACCAGCTGGACCGTTCTCTCGACAACCTCGGCCTCGACACGGTGGACCTGTACTACGTTCACAATCCCGAGACACAGCTCGCAGCGCACTCGCGCGAGGCAGTCTACGATCAGTTAGAGGCGACGTTCACGCGGCTGGAAGAGCGGGCGGCGGCGGGGGACCTGTCACACTACGGCCTCGCAACCTGGCAGGCGTTTCGCGTCCCCACTGACCACGAGCAGTACCTCTCGCTGGCAGAAGTCGTCTCGCGGGCACGGGCGGCGGCGAAGGCGGTGGGCAACACGGCGACGCACTTCCGGGCGATTCAACTCCCGTTCAACGTCGCGATGGCCGACGCCTTCACCGTCGCGGCACAGGACGGCCCGGACGGCCGCCAGTCGGCGCTGTGGTTCGCACACGAGGCGGGACTGGACGTCTTCGCGAGCGCGGCGCTGGCACAGGGTGACCTCGTGGACGGCCTGCCCGCGGACGTCGCCCAGCGCGTGGCCGGGGAGACGAGCGCCCAGCGGGCGATAAACTTCGCCCGGAGTGGGCCGGGCGTGACGTGTGCGCTTGTCGGGATGGGCACACCCGAGCACGTCGCCGAGAACGTGGCGGCCGGGACCCATCCCCCGATGGGCGCCGACGAGTTCGACGACGTCTTCGAGTGACTAGCCGATCTTCTTCCACTGGGCGCCACACTCGGGACAGGCGCGGACGGTCCCGATCTCGTCGGGGTCGTTCTCGGTCGTCAGTTCCTCACCACACTCCGCGCAGGTGAGGCGCTCGTAGACGTCCTTCTCGATTTCGCCCGAGCGGAGACCCTTCCGAACCGATTTCATAGGTGAGAGTATGCGACCGACTGTCAAAAAGCCCGTGCATAGGGGACACCCCCGCCGCCTTTCGATTCGGCCGGACCGACGTTCTCTCCGCTCCTGGCTGGCGGCAGGCGCCGAGAGACGACGGTCGCTCGGTCGCGGCGGCACCGACCGCTTCCGGAACCCTTGTGCCCGGGGGCAGGAGAGTTCGGGGTGTGTCACGGCGACGGCTGTTCGGATCGCTCTGTGCGATGGTCCTCGTGGTGAACCTCGGCCGCGTCGTCTACGCCCCGCTACTCGAACCTCTCCGGCGGGCGCTGACCGTCGACGCCGCCGCGGTGGGGTTGCTCGCCTCACTCGTCTGGGTCGGCAGTGCCGTCCCGCGGATCCCGACGGGCTACCTGCTGACGAAAGTGCCCCGCCACTCCGTCGTCGTCGCGACCGGCGTGACGCTCGCCGGCGCGACGGCACTGGCGTCGGTCGCACCCGGGATTCGCGCGCTCCAGGTCGCCGCTCTGCTGATGGGCGTGACCGGCGGCGCCTATTTCATCGCCGCCAACCCTCTGGTGAGCGAACTCTTCCCCGCGCGGGTCGGGCTGGCGCTGGGCGTCCACGGGATGGCTGCACAGACGGCCGCGGTCGGAGCCCCGCTGTTCGTCACGTGGGCGCTCGGGGTGGGCACCTGGCGGACCGCCTTCGAGGTGATGGCGGTCGCGACGCTCGTCTCGACGGTCGTGTTCGCCGTACTGGCGTGGCGGACCGACCTCCCCGACGCAGGGACCGAAGACCGGGACATGCCCGGCGCCGTCCGCCACCAGTGGCGGATAATCGTCGCTGGTGTCGTCCTGCTGGGGGCGACCGGGTTCGTCTGGCAGGGTGTGTTCAACTTCTACGTCAGCTATCTCACCGGAGCCAAAGCCCTCGCGGAACCGACCGCCAACCGCGTGCTCTCGGTCACGTTCGCCGCAGGACTCCCCGCCTTCGGTATCTCCGGGCGACTGGCAGACCGCTTTCCCGAAGTCCCGTACATCCTCGTCCTCCTCGCCGGGTTCGTGACGGCGCTGCTCGCGTTGACCGCCGTGCAGGGCGTGGTCGCTGTCGTCGCCGTGAGTCTCCTGCTGGGCTACGTCGTCCACAGCCTCTTCCCGGCGATGGACACCTACCTGCTGGGATCGCTCCCCGACCGCCACCGGGCGAGCGCCTACGCCGCCTACTCCGGGACGATCATGTTCGTCCAGGCCGGCGGCTCCTGGGTCGTCGGCGCCCTCCGTGACACCGGGCTGGCGTTCGAGGTCGTCTTCCGGGGGTTCGGCGGCGGTCTCGTGTTCGTACTGGTCGCGCTCGTCGCTGGCTACCTCGTCGGGCTCTTCCCCACGGAAGCCCGGGAGTGAACGACCGGAGGAGTCCGTGGGCGACACGAACCGGAGGGTTATGTGGCAGTAGTCGCTAGGCGCGCTCGATGGAGTACGTCCAGGAGCGGGTGGCGACGCTACACGACTTCGACGGGGCGGCTCCGGCCGCGCCGCTGGACCGGACGACGGTCGTGGTGCCGCTGACGGCGCGGGACCACGCCAGTCTCGCCGCCGAGCACGTCCTGACGACGCTGGACGACGTCGACCCGGCGTCGGTCGTCGTCGCGCTCCGGGCCGATCCCGGCAACGTCGCGGAGGTCCACGAGTGGGTCCGGTCGCTGGGTGTCGACGCCGAACTCTGCTGGTGTAACGCCCCGACTGTCGACTCGTTGCTCGCCGACTACGGCCTCGACGGCGCGGCGGGCAAGGGCCGGGACGTCTGGCTGGCGCTCGGCGTGGCGGCGTCGATGGACGAGTTCGTCGTCGTCCACGACGCCGACGCGACGACCTACGGGCCCGAGCACGTCCCGCGACTCTGTTTCCCCCTCGCCCACGACTACTCGTTCGTCAAGGGCTACTACGCCCGCGTCGAGAATCGGCGACTCTACGGCCGGCTCTGCCGACTGTTCTACGAACCGGTCGTCGCGGCGCTCGACGAGACGACCGACGCCGATGTCGTCGACTACCTCGGCGCCTTCCGCTACGGACTCGCCGGGGAGTTCGCGGCGACGAGCGACGTCGTCAGGCAACTGCGCGCCCAGCGCGGGTGGGGACTGGAGGTCGGGACGCTCGGCGAAGCCTTCTCGGTCGCGGGCTTCGCGGGGAGCGCGCAGGTCGATCTCGGGGTCCACGAACACGACCACCGGTCGGTCAGCGGCCCTGCAGGGCTCTCGGATATGGCCGACGAGGTGGCCGACGCACTCTTTCGTGTGCTCGCCGACGCCGAGGTGGCCGTCGACTACGACGCGCTCCGCGAGCGCTATCGGGAGACTGCCCGCCGGTACGTCGACGGCTACGCGCTCGACGCGGCGTTCAACGGACTCGAGTACGACCGACCCGGCGAACGCGAGCAGGTCGACGCCTACGCCGGGGCTATCGCTCGCCCCGGCGAGGACGACCGGTTGCCGGCGTGGGCCGAGACGGACCTGTCGGCGCGGGCGGTGCGGGCGGCCGCCGGCGAGGCACTCGACGGGGCGACGGAGACGACGCGCGACTGACGGGCGAGCGAGACAGCAACGCTTTTGCGCGGCCCTGCCCACCACACGAACAGATGTTACAGGGTGTCTCGCTGGCCGAGGCGGGGTTCGACGCCGTCGCCGTCAAACCGACCGAGGTCGCCGTCGGGCGCGCCGCCGGCCTCGACGTCGACACCGTCACCGTCGACTACGAGGGGCGAGAGGCGTTCCCGTCGGCGGCGACACTGGCCGACCTCGCGAGATCGGTCGACGTGCGCGTCACGACGCCGGTCCGTGCGACCGGGTTCGACCCGCTCGGCGAGGACGACCTCGCGCGGGACCTCCCCGCGAGCGTCCAGCGAGTGCTCGTCGCCGGCCACGCCGCGTATCTCGACGAGCGCGAGTGCCGGCGAGCGGTCGCACCGCGACTCCGGGACGCCGCCGCAGTCAGTGAGGACCCGTGGGTCGGCACGGAGGGTGTCGAACGCCTCGCGCTGGCCGTCGGTGGCACCCAGTACGAGTTGCTCGCGCCCGGGATCGAACGACGGGTCCGCGCGCTCCGGGCCGCGGGTTTCGAGGACGGCATCGCCGTGTACGCTCCCACCGTGCTCGCCGACGACGAGGACGCGATCCTCGACGCACTCGGTGCCTACGCCGCCCGTCGTGCCCCGGTCGCCGAGCGTCTGCCCGAGGGCGCACCGACGGGCGCGATCGCCGGCGGTCCGGCGCGAGAGGTGCTCTCCGGGGCGGTCAGGGAGTACGGTATCGTCGGCGACCGGGAGACGGTCCGCGAGCGCGTGGCCGACCTCCACGAGGCCGGCGTCGACAGCGTCGTGGCGTATCCCGCTCGCGGGCTCGACCCGTTTCTGTGACCCGTCGAGTCACCGACGGCGGTGTGACGGACGGGGAACACTCCCGGTCCGACCCCGACAGCGTCGCCGTCGTCGGTGCGGGCGCGGTCGGTGTGATCGCCGCCCACGACCTTGCTGCTCGCGGGGTCGCCGTCACGCTCTTCGAACGCGGTCAGGTTGCGAGCGGCGCGTCCGGCCGGGCGGCGGGTATCGTCTACGACGCCTTCGCCGAGGACCGCGACGCCGCCGTCGCCGCCCGTGCGCTTTCGCGCTTTCGTGCCTTCGCCGCGGACGGGGTCGGCTCGTTCACCCCCTGCCCGTACCTCTGGTTCGCCCGCGAGGGCGACGACCGGTCGGCGGCGGCCATCCGAGAGCAGGTCCCGCGAATGCGCGAGCACGGCCGCGACGTGGCCCTGCTCGACCCCGACGAGGTCCGAGAGCGGTTTCGCGCACTCGAAGTTCCCGTCGAGATCGCGGCGGTAGCCCACGACGCCGGGTATCTCGATCCCGGGTCGTACGTCGAGGCGCTGGCCGAGTGGGCGGGGAGCGCTGGCGTCGACGTTCGGGCCGACACAGCGGCCGCTATCGACGAGTGGGATGACGGGAGCGTCACGCTCGACACCGGAGACGGCACAGAGTCCTTCGACGCAGTGCTCGTCGCTGCCGGTGCCCACACGAAACGGGTCCTCGCGGACGCCGGTGTCCCGATCGCGATGAAACCCTATCGGGTGCAGGCGCTCGTGACCCGGTCCATCGACGTCGACGTCCCGATGACGTACGACGCGACCGAGGGCTACTACTTCCGGCCCCGCGAGGGCGGGTTGCTGGTCGGCGACGGCACCGAGAGACGCGAGGCCGACCCCGACGAGTGGAACCCCGAGGGCGACGAGTGGTTCGTCGCGGACTCGCGCGAACGACTGCGTAGTGGGCTCGGCGTCGACCCGGACGTCCGGCGAGCCTGGGCCGGACTCTGTACCGCCACACCCGACCGCGACCCCCTGCTGGGGCCGGTCGACGACACGGAGTCGCTGTTCGTCGCGACCGGGTTCCAGGGCCACGGGTTCATGCGCTCGCCGGCCCTCGGCGAAGCGGCCGCCGAGTGGCTACTGGGTGGAGACGTCGGCGCCGTGGCGGGTTTCGACCCCCGTCGGTTCGACGGAGACGAGGCGTTCGAGGTGTTCGAGGGCATGACGCTCGCGGAGTGAGAGACTGTTCGAACAGCGCCGCTCGCCTCCGTCGCAGGGTATAAACGCGCCAGGCCGCTAGTGTCAGGTATGCGACTCAGAACAGTAGCCGGAGCGGCGCTCGGGGCGCTCGGGTCGGCCGCGGTCGCCAACGCCGTGCTCTCGCGTCGCGCGGGCGACCTGCCGCCACCTCTCCCCGGAACGCAGCGAACCTACCGCTGGCGCGGGTTCGACGTGGCCTACACGGAGGCGGGCGACCCGGCGGACCCGGATCTCGTCCTCCTGCACGGCATCAACGCCGCGGCCTCCAGCCACGAGTGGGCGAAGGTCGTCGAACCGCTCGCCGAGGAGTATCACGTCGTCGCGCCCGACCTCCCGGGCTTCGGTCGCTCGGACCGACCACCGCTGACCTACTCGGCGGCGCTGTACGAGACGTTCGTTCGCGACTTTCTCGACGACGTCGTCGAGAATCCGGTGGTCGTCGCTGCCTCGCTGACGGGTGCCTACGCCGCGAGTGTCGCCGAGAACGTCGACGCCAGCCGATACGTCCTCGTCTGCCCCACTGCGACGACGATTCCCGGGAAACGCGTCTGGCTGCGAACCCTCGTCCGGTCGCCCGTCGTGGGCGAGACCCTGTACAACCTCGTCGTCAGCGAGGCGTCGATACGGTACTTCCACGACGACCACGGCTACCACGACGTAGCGAACCTCGACGACGACACCGTCGCCTACGAGTGGCAGACCGCTCACCAGCCCGGGGCACGCTTCGCCCCCGCGTCGTTCGTCAGCGGCCACCTCGACAGCGAGGTGGACCTGGCCGACGCACTGGCGAAGGTCGACGTTCCGGTCACACTCGTCTGGGGCCAGGAAGCCGAGATGCCGCCGCTATCGACGGGGCGGGACCTCGCCGAGGACGCCGACGTCCGACTCGTCTCTATCGGCGGTTCTGCACTGGTGCCCTACGCCGAACGCCCCCGCGAGTTCGTCGACGTGGTACTCGATGCGGCCGAGGAGCGACAGTTCGCGGGCGATACCGACGCGTAGGTCCCGGTCCACGGAGAGCGGCGACGGCGCGGTCGGTTGCGCCCGGCAGCGGCCAGTATCGAACGGTGCGTACGGGAGCAGATAGGAGCAGGATATCGAACGTGAGTCGAAACTACCGCCAGCGGAGATGCCGATCGACTGGGCCAGTTCCGTCCGAGCGACACGTCAGTAGACTGCCCGGTAACTCGAGAACAAGTGTGTGTGGTGCTACCACGAAACACATACGCGATATCGACTCACCGATTAACAAAACCCGACCCGTTCGAGGGGCCGGCCATGAGGGACCAGGACCTCTACAGACGTGACGTGATGAAAGCGCTCGGAGCGGGCACCGCGGTGACGGTCGTCGGCGGGTCGGCAGTCGCCCGCGACGACGCGGGCGGCACACCCGACCGCCGCCGGACGAGCATGCAGGAGGGGCAGGCCGACCAGGGCAGCGTCTACACGGTCGAGACGCTGATCAGCGGTCCGCCGACGAACCCCGACCGACCAGTGGACTTCTTCTATCAGCCCACCGGGATCAGCGTGGAACCGGGGGACGTACTCCGGTTTCGCTTCACGACTCCCGACCACAACGTCGTGACCTACCACCCGGCCTTTGGCATGCGACGCCGCGTCCCGACCGGCGTCGGAGCGGTCTCGTCGCCGCTTCTGGGCTGGCGTCCCGACTCGATCCCCGGCGACCGGGTCGAACCGCCCGCCGAGCCGGGCGGCGGCGAGGAGGGTGACGGCGAGAACGGTGACGACGAGGACGGCGACACCGAGAGCCAGGAGGGAGACGACACCGAGAGCCAGGAGGGAGACGACACCGAGAGCCAGGAGGGCCCCGTTCCGGACACGTGGCTGGTCACCTTCGAGACGCCGGGCGTATACGACCTGTTCTGTTCGCCCCACGAGACGTACGGGATGGCGATGCGCGTGGTCGTCGGCGAGGAGACCGATGCTCCGTTCGAGACCAGCGACCCGGAGGCCCTGCCGGAACCGCGGGCAGGCCCGGTCGGTCTGGCTCGCGCCACGCTCACCGACCCTGCGCTCCGGCCAGACATCATCGTCGACTCCGGAATGGTGCTGTGGGAGTCACTGGAGGCGAACGGGAGCGACGGGAACTGAACTGCCTACCGCGCCCGCAAGACGATCGCCCGGTCGCCGGTCGTCTCGCGTTCGCCGACCTCGACCCCGACCGACATCCCGACCTCGACGTCGCCGGGCTCGATACCCCTGAGGAGTCCCGTAACGTTGACCGGGCCGAATGCGGCGATCGCGGTCACGTAGGGGGCGTCCTCGCTGAACTGCGGTGTCGCGACCGCCACGGTCGTGTGGGTCAATACTTCACCCGCGCCGGGGAGGGGGGTTTCCGCCAGTTCTCGGCTTCCACACTCCGGACAGACCCGTCGCGGGGGAAGCCAGCCGTGGCCGTTCGCACACTCGACGTAGTAGCCCTCGCCGTCCTCGATAGCGTCCAGCAGGGCGTCGTACTGGCCGTCTGGGGCGGTGTCGGTCATTCTACCACCTCCAGGACGTGGACGGTCGCACTCGCGACGGTCCCCCCCGCATTGTGCGCGACGCCGACGCGGGCGTCGCCGACCTCCTCGGCCCACGACGTCTGCCCCTGCAGGACCTTCACGATCGAGACGACCTGTGCGACGCCAGTCGCGCCCACGGGGTGGCCTTTCGCCTTCAGCCCGCCCGAGAGGTTCACCGGCAGGTCTCCGGTGGCGTGGGTCTCGCCCTCGCGAGCGGCGGTGATGGCCTCGCCGGGTTCGTAGAAGCCCAGCGACTCCAGGGCCAGCACCTCGGCGATGGTGAAACAGTCGTGGACCTCCGCGACGTCGACGTCGTCCGGCCCGATGCCGGCGTCGTCGTAGGCTTCTGCCGTTGCGTCGTCCGCGGCGGGCGTCCGGGCGAAGTACTTGCGGTCGGCGAGCGCCATCCGGTCGCCTCCCTGGCCGGTGCCCGTGACCGCGACCGGCGCGTCGAGGTCGTGGCGCTCGGCGTAGTCGGCGCTCACGAGCACGGCGGTGCTCGCGCCGTCGGTGATGGGACAGGCGTCGTACAGTCCCAGCGGGTCCGCGACGGTCGGGGCCCCGAGGGCGTCCTCGACGCTGATCTCCTTGCGCAACTGGGCGTACTCGTTGGGGAGCGCGTGGTCGTGATTCTTGACCGCGATATGCGCGAGGTCCTCGCGAGAGCCGCCGTACTCCCGGAAGTACGAACGCGCCATCAGCGCGTACGCACCGGGGAAGGTCATCCCGGCGCGGATCTCGTAGAGGTCGTCGGCGGCGATCGAGAGGGCGTCGGTCGCGCCGGCGGTGCCGATGTTGGTCATGCGCTCTTCGCCGCCGACGAGGAGGACGTCGGCCTCGCCCGAGCGGAGCGCCCGCACCGCCTCGCGGACCGCCGCGCCACTGGAGGCGCAGGCGGCCTCGTACCGTGTCGCGGGCACGTCGAGGCCGACGGCCTCGGCCATCAACGGGGCCTGGTGGCCCTGGTGTTCGGCGAGTTCCCCCATGAAGTTGCCGTAGTACAGCGCCTCGACGTCGTCGGGGTCGACACCCGAGTCGTCGAGCGCCGCGAGGCCCGCCTCGGCGAAGAGGTCCCGGCCCGTGCGCTCGGAGTGTTTCCCGAACGGCGTCAGTCCGACGCCCGCGACGCGCGGTTGCATCATCGGGTGTGTGTAGGGTTGCCAGAGGGTAAAAGCCGTGCGTTCACGTGTGAACGCTCCACGAACGTCGAATTCCGGTCCGACGGCCGACGAGGGTCGTCCCCAGGTCGCTGCGGTGGCCGAGGGGACCCGTTGTCGTACCGACGCGACGGACGAGGGGGCTCAGAGCCGCTGTCCCGCGCGATAGACGAGGATGCCGCCGAAGACGAGGTAGGCGGCGATACAGGCGAGGACTGCAAGCCCTGCGGTGCGACTGAACCCCGGCACCGCTGCGCCCGCGAACCCGAGTCCCACGACGGCGACGATGAAGCCAGTCGCGACGGTGAACAGCTGTGCGTTCGTCACGCGTGCCGGGCCGTCCGTGGCCGGTTCGTGGGTGTTGTCCCCGGTCACATGCCCATGTCGGCGGCGGCCTCCGGGACTGGGAGGTCGTGCCGGGAGACGCCGAGCAGTTCGGCCGCGTGGTCCAGCGCCATGTCGAACCCGTAGTAGCGTTCGAGTTCGTCACCGTCGGCTGTGGGGCGGACTTTCAACATCGCGTACCCCTCGACGTTCTGTGCGATGGCCGCCGTCCCGTTCTCTCCGGTGAAGACGAGTCGACGCTCTTCGTCGGTCTCCTCGTAGCGGGCCGTGATCCCGTTCGCCGTCGCTTCCGCCTCGATCATGGCGGTGCTCGGGTCTGGTCGAAGTCGAAGGTTCCGATCCTCCGGGGGAGAGCGGCCGGGGATGGGGAGGGACGAGACTCGTTTTTCTGTTCTGTTGTTCTGCGAATCTCTCATCCCAGATACCGTCGGTAGTAGAACAGGTTACAGTATTATCGGGTTTGGGTAAGCGATACTCAATTTCTAGAACCAGATTTTTGTCGATAGGGTGTGATGTATATCCAATGCGCGAGACTATTTCCGTTCTCCACGTTGATGACGAACCCAGCTTTACCGATTTGGTTCAGACCTTTCTCGAACGCCAAAACGAGAGATTTGCTGTCGAGACATCTAACGAGGTTGATGACGGTCTCGATCGTCTTGCGCGAAATGGTCTCGACTGCGTCGTCTCTGACTATGACATGCCAGGTAAGAATGGGATCGAATTTCTGAGATCTGTCCGGTCCAAATGGAAGGATATTCCGTTTATATTATACACTGGCAAGGGAAGCGAAAAAGTTGCAAGCGACGCGATTTCTGCCGGCGCGACGGACTATATTCAGAAACAGAGTGGGACAGACCACTACACGCTTCTGTCGAATCGGATTGAAAACGCCGTCGAGAAGTACAAAGCACAGACGACCGCTCAACAGACGGACGAACGATACCACAGTCTCGTGGATACTGCACCCATCCCAATCCTCCTATTTGACGAGGATGGCAAATCGGTCTACGCAAACGAAGCAGCCGTGACGTTTCTGAATGCCGAATCTTACGCAGATCTTGAGAATGAACCATTCACTCAATTCCTTCATCCCGATGACCAGGAGACAGCAACTGAGCGTTTCCAGACACTTATCAGGGAGGGAGACCATGCCCCGGAAATCGAATATCGAGTTCGGACTGTCGATGGTGAACTCAAGAGAGCAACAGTCGCTACAGCCTATGGCTATTACCGAGGTGAAAAAGTTGCACAAGCTATGATACATTACTAATCGTTACCGACTTTGGCTGTACTGAACGTCCGCGCGCCTCCGGCGCGCGGTTCACCGGACGCGAGCGAACGCAGTGAGCGAGTCGTCCGGCCTTTTTCACCCATGTTTTTGCTGCGGGGGAGCCCGCAGGGAGCGAAGCGACCGAGGACACCCCCGCAGGGAGCGAAGCGACCGAGGACACCCCCGCAGGAAAAAGATGGCTTCTAGACGAACCGGAAGGTCTCGAGGTTCTTCGGGGCGAAGGTACGCATGTTGAACTCGTGGTACAGCGCCGAGGAGAGGTCCTGTGTGGAGGACTCGTCACCGTGGACACAGAGGACCTTCTCGGGGCGGGGGTTCATGGTGCGGACGAAGTTCTCGAGTCCCTGCCGGTCGGCGTGCCCGGAGAAGCCGTCGACAGTCTCGACGTCCATGCCCAGTGAGAGGCTGTCGGCGCGCCCGCGGTCGCCGTTCATCGGCAGTTCCTTGCGCCCGTTCTGGATGCGCCGGCCCAGAGTGCCCTGGGCCTGGTAGCCGACGAAGACCATCGTGCCGTCCTCCTGGCCGCCGACGTGGCGGAGCCAGGACATGATCGGACCGCCCTCGACCATCCCCGACGTCGAGAGGATGATACAGGGACCGCCGCTGGCGACCTCTTCGCGTTCTTCCTCGCCGCCGTCGATGTGGTTGAACTCGTCGGCGAGGAAGGGGTTCTCGTCGTCGTGGAAGATCCGGTCGCGCAGGTCGTCGCGCATGTACTCGGGATAGGTAGTGTGGATCGCGGTGGCCTCCCAGATCATTCCGTCGAGGTGGACCGGCACGCGCGGGATTTCGCCCTCGCGCATCGCCTCTTCCAGGACGAGCATGATCTCCTGTGAACGCCCGACGGCGAACGCGGGGATGAGCACTTTCCCGCCGTTCTCGGTCGTGTTGCGGATGATCTGCTTGAGTTTCCGCTCGGAGTCGGCCTGGTCGGTCTGGTAGTCGTTGCGGCCGCCGTAGGTGGATTCCAGTACCAGGGTCTCGACGCGCGGGAAGTCGTTGACAGCACCGTTGAACAGGCGCGTGTCCTCGTAGTGGATGTCCCCGGAGAAGGCGACGTTGTAGAGGCCGTCGCCGACGTGGAAGTGCGCGATGGCCGACCCGAGGATGTGCCCGGAGTTGTGCAGCGTGAGTTTGATGTCGGGCGCGATGTCCGTGACGTCGCCGTACTCGATAGGGATGCAGTGTTTGATCGCCTCGCGGACCATCTCGGACTCGTAGGGCGGCGAGCGCCCCTCCTTGGCGGCGACGTCGAGGTAGTCCAGCGTCAGGAGACCCATGAGGTCACGGGTCGGTTCCGTACAGTAGATGGGGCCGTCGTAGCCGTACTTGAACAGGAGCGGGATAAAGGCGGAGTGGTCGAGGTGGGCGTGCGTGAGTACGACGGCGTCGAGCGAACTCGCCCCCGACCCCAGCGCCTCGGGCACCTGGAGGTAGGGCACCTCACCCTCGGCGCCCGGCTTGTCACCACAGTCGACCAGCACGCGAGTCTCGGGCGTCGAGATGATGAAGGAAGCCCGACCAACCTCTCGACAGCATCCGAGGGTGGTGATGCGGACCCACTCGTCGTCGGACATCTGCTCGCGGTGGATCTGGCGACCGATCCGTTCCAGGATATCGCGGCGCTCGTCGCGTTCCTGTTTGAGGAAGTTGCGGACGTTCTGCACCGTGGAGGATTCGATGGGCGGCGTGCGGACGACCTCGGGCGTCCACCCCACTTCCTGGGTTATTTCCCGGAGCGTCGATCCGTGGCGACCGATGACCATGCCCGGCTTCTGGGCCTCGATGACGACCTCGCCGGTGTCCTCGTGGAAGTCCAGGTCCGTGACGCCGGCCTCCTCGGGGATGACCCGTTCGATGGCCGCACGGGCCTCGTCCGGCCGGGAGAGTTCCGAGGGGTCGGGCCGGACGGTGATACGCTTGCGGAGTTTCGAGGCGAGGTTCCTGATGAGGTTGCCGTTGGAGGCGAAGGTCTTGGGGTCGCGCGTGTACACGACCAGTTCCGGCCCCTCGTAGGTCACGTCGGTGATGGTGATGTCACCGGGGACCTCGTCTACGATCGTTTCCCTGATGTCGTCGAGTTGTCGTTCAACCTGGCTCATAGCTACAAGCGGGGAGTGCGGCCGACGCGCCCGAGAGACGCCACGGTGGCGTTCCGCTGGCGGCACGTCTGCCTGGATATCGGAGCAATCATGTGATGGTCGGTTTTCCTATACGTCTCACACTCCACGACGGAAGTGTCCGGAAAACCGGCTTGGCCCGACCTAATCGCCCGGAGTTATAAAAGCCTTCCCAAAACTGTAGGCAGGTCGGTCCGTCGAGACGGTATGCGCGTCACTCCCGCCGTCGTCAGGGCCGAGCGCGACCGGGTCCGCGACCGCGAGTCCGTCCTCGCCCTGATAAACGACACCCGCGCGAGTCTGGAGTCTCACTTCGACACCGATGTCGACCGCGTCACCGCCGACCAGTACCGGCGCGAGGTCGACGTCGTTTTCGCCGACGGTGACCGGGCCGTCAACGTCGCCGCCCTCGTGGGAATCTTGCGGGATCTGGACGTCTCCGGCGACTACCCGGGGTTCGTCGTCGACGAACTGCTCGGCCGGGAACTCGCTGCGACTATCGCGGGCGAGCAACCCCCGCGACTCCTGGCCGAGGCGACCTTCCACTATGCCGACGTGCGAACCCACGGCGAGTCCGGGGATACAGCGGGCGCGGACGACCTCGACGCCGCCCTGGCCGCGGGATTCCAGACCCGACTGCCGGGGTGGGAGTGGCGCGAGGAGGAGAGTCCGTTCGGCGTGGAACCGGTCGAGTAGCTACCGACGGCGCGTCGCGAGCCATAGCATCCCGTAGAACAGTGGCAGGCCGACGAGTATCGCCCCGAAGCCCCACAGGAACGCGAGGAACGGTGCGGTCAGCACCTCGTTCCCACCCCGGACGGCCAGCGAGAAGGCGACCAGCCACGGTGCGGCGCTCGTCACGACGACCGTCGCCCCGCGCAGGTCCGATCGCTCGGGAACCGTCACCGTGTAGCCCAGCACAGGCAACGCGAGTAGCGGGACGATTCCGGCACCGACCGCGACCCACCCCGCGTAGACCGCCCGGTAGTCGGCCGCGACCAGCGCCGTCACCACGAGTACCGCGGCGACCGACCCTCCCACCGCCAGCAGCGTCCGCTGGCCGGGTGCGATCCCCGAGACGACGCCGGTCGGTTCAGTATCTTCGGCCCGGGACGCCGACTCCCCGGTGGGTGGGTCCGGATCGCCGCCGAGCTGGACCGAGTCTTCGTCGGACTGGACCGGGTCGTCGCTGGGCCGGACCGGGTCCCCGGCACTCGACTCCGCCGGTTCCCGTGTCGCCTCCTCGCGTCCGTCGCTCCCGTCGGTACCGCCGAGGATAGCGGCGTCGTCGGGTCGAACGACCCACCAGAGGCCGCCGACGAGCCCCGGTAGGAGGACCACTACTGCCAGCGCGAGGAGACCACTGCCAGTGAATACAGCGGCGAGTATCGTCGCGACGAGCGTCGCGCTCACGCACAGGACGGCCCAGAACAGTGGGTCGCTCCGGACGCTCCAGCCGTCGGTGACGTAGCCCGGATAGCGGAGCGCGAACACTGCCGAGAGCCCGAACAGGACGACCGTCGGGACGACGGCACCGAACAGGGCGATCGGCGTCGCCCAGAGGAACACCTCCGAGGCGACGACGATCCGAGCGTGGACGCCCCCGGCCGCCCCGCCGCCGAAGACGAGATAGGTGCGGGTGTCTATCGTCTCGCCGCCCTGCCAGACCAGCGTGTCGCCCTCGACGGTCGCCTCGGGCGGGCGGTGGATCGGTGCCGTCCCGTCGGGTCCGTGGACGACGAGCCGGTCGGTCGCGATGTGCCAGGGCTCGCCCGGTTCGAGTTCTCTGGGGATCTCCTGTCCGTCGGCCCGGTAGAAGTAGTTCGAGAACGTCGCGCCCAGGCGACGCCGGCTCAGGTTCGCCGCCCGGTAGGTGACGACCAGTTCCGACCCCGCCATGCGCACCGCCAGATCCTCGCGCTGGAAGGCGGGCCGCGAGGGACCGTAGCCGTATCCCCCTTCGTACCCGTACTGGTAGTCGTACCGGTCGCTCTCTTCGTAGGTAATCGCGTCGCGGACGCTCGCCAGCAGCGTCTCGTTGGTCCGCAGGTCGTCGACGTCCGCTCCCGAGAGCGCCATACGCGCCTCGACGCGAGCGTCGCCGGATTCAGCGAGATAGACGTGCGTGACGCTCTCCTCGACGGCGATCGACCGGTTCGTCGCGTCGGCCGTCTCCTCGACGCCACTGCTACAGTCCTCACAGACGACTTCCGTCTTTGGTGCTGGGCCACCACAGCCCGCGAGGGCCAGTACGGCGACCACGGCGACCGCCCCGACCAGTCGTCGCCGGTTCATGGCGTTGATTGTCGCACCGAGTGACAAATGCCTTGTCCCGGGATTCGCCTAGCTTCGACCCACTGCACCCCGGGTCCGACGGAGGAGTTCGTCCGCGGCGAACTCGGCGGTTCGTCAGGTTCAAGAACGCGCTCGGCGACTCCCCGACAATGACCGACGACGACCAGACGCTCGGGATCACCGAGAGCAAGGAGTATTCGACGGGCGAGTGGTACGCCGAAGTCGTCCAGAAGGCCGAACTCGCCTCGTACGCGCCGATGGGCGGGTTCATCGTCACCCGTCCGCGGGGCTACGCGGTCTGGGAGCGACTACAGGACCACCTCGACGGCTGGTTCAAGGACACCGGCGTCCAGAACGCCTACTTCCCCCTCTTCATCCCCGAATCGTTCCTGGAACGGGAGGCCGACATCGTCGAGGGGTTCGACCCCGAGGTCGCGTGGGTCACCCACGGCGGGTACGACGAACTCGAAGAGCGTCTCGCGGTGCGTCCCACCAGCGAGTCCATCATCACGCCCTTCATCGCCGAGTGGGTCCGCTCGCACCGCGACCTCCCGATGCGACTCAACCAGTGGTGTTCCGTCGTCCGCTGGGAGGCGACCGAGACCAAGCCGTTCTTCCGCACCAAGGAGTTCCTCTGGCAGGAAGGCCACACGGCCCACGCCGACGAGGAGGGCGCGTGGGACGAGACGATGACCCGACTCGACCAGTACGAGCGCCTCTACGAGGAGGTGATGGCGCTGCCCGCGCTGAAAGGTCGAAAACCGCCCCACGACAAGTTCCCCGGCGCTCACACCACGACGACCATCGAGACGCTGATGCCCGACGGCAAGTCCGTCCAGGCGGCGACCTCCCACTATCTCGGAACCTCCTTCGCCGAGGCGTTCGACATCACCTACGCCGACGAGGACGAGGTCGAACGGACGGCCCACACCACCTCGTGGGGGCTGTCCTGGCGGGCGATGGGCGCGCTTATCATGACTCACTCCGACGACCAGGGACTCGTCTTGCCACCGACGCTCGCACCGCAGCAGGTCGTGATCGTCCCCATCTGGCAGGAAGACAACAAGGACGAAGTCGTGGAGTACGCAGCCGACGTCGCCGCCGAACTCGACGAGGCGGGCGTGCGCGTCCAGCTCGACGACCGCGAGAACCGCAATCCGGGCTTCAAGTACAACGAGTGGGAGCTCAAGGGGGTTCCGCTCCGTATCGAGGTCGGCCCGAACGAGGTCGACGACGGGGAACTCACGCTCGTCCACCGCCCCGACGGCGAGAACGCCGTCGAGGACCGCGACGGAGTAGTCGAGACCGTCGAGGACCACCTCGACACCGTCTACGCCAAACTGTACGCCCGGGCCGAGGAGAACCTGGAGGGCGAAATCCGGGAGGCGGACTCCCGCGAGGAGATCCTCGGGACGATCGGCCAGCACGGCGGCTACGTGAAGTGTGGCTGGTGTGGCGACGAGGACTGCGAGGACCCGATCAAGGAGGCGCTGGCCGCCGAGATCGTGATGGTCCCCCTCGGCAGGGACGAGGAACCGATCCACGACACCTGTGCCATCTGCGGCGAGGACGCCGAGGAGACGGCCTACTTCGCGAAGACCTACTGAGTGCGGACCGAACCGCATTTTTCACCCGCCGACGAACCACCGGTCGTGAGCCACTCCGCCGACCGAACCGGTGTCGAGGGCCTCACCCCCCCCCCACCTGCTCGCCGCTGGCGGCCTCGTCGCGCTGGTCGCCACGGCGGGCAGTCTCTACCTCTCGCTGGGCCTCGGATTGGTCCCCTGTGAACTGTGCTGGTACCAGCGGATCCTGATGTACCCATTGGTCGTGATTCTCGGCGTCGCCCTGGTCGAACGGCGGGCGACTGCTTACCGGACGGTGCTCCCGCTCTCGGTTCTGGGCGCGGGCATCGCGGCGTATCACTCCTGGCTACAGGTCACGGCGTCGGGCCTGCAGTGTGGCGTCGGTGCCTGTGGAGCGGTCCTGTTGCGCGTGTTCGGACTGACGATCCCGAACCTCTCGCTCGTCGCGTTCGCGCTGGTCACCGCCGTCGGCGGAGCGCTGTGGCGCTCGTCGACCGCGTCGTGACCGCACCGCCGGCGCTCGGAGTGCGTCGGCCGGAGGTGGCACGCCACGGTGTCGTCGGACTTATTCCGGGGCGCTTCGAGGACGGACCATGACGGAACGCGTGAGTGCCGACGTGGTCGTCGTCGGCGGCGGTATGACCGGCGTCGCGGCGGCACTGTCGGCCGCACGTCTCGGGAGCGAGGTCGCGCTCGTCAACGACCGGCCGGTGCTCGGCGGCAACGCGTCCAGCGAGGTCCGGGTCTGGGTCAACGGGGCGACGGGCGGCGCGAACAACCGGTACGCCCGCGAGGGCGGCGTGATGGAGGAACTGCTCCAGCGCAAGAAATACGAGGGCTTGCGCGCGGGTGCGGACGTCTGGGACGCGGTCCTGATCGACGCAGTTCGGGCCCAGGACGGGCTCTCGCTGTTCCTCAACACGCTGGTGACCGACGTCGAGACCGACGGCGACCGGGTCACCGCCGCCGTGGGCCACCAGCACATGAGCGAGCGGTCGTTTCGCTTCGAGGCGCCGCTGTTCGTCGACGCGACCGGCGACGCCGTCCTCGCGGCGCAGGCGGGCGCCGAGTGGGTGATGGGCCGGGAGGCCGCCGCCGCGTTCGGCGAGCGGGCGGCGCCGGAGACCGGCGACGACCGGACGCTCGGGTCGAGCATCATGTTCTCCACCCGCGAGAAGGACGAACCCGTCGACTACGAGCCCCCGGGCTTCGCCCGCGACTTCCGCGAGGATCCGCCCGAGATCGTCGCCACGCGGACCGACCCCGCACAGCGAAACGAGTGTTACTGGTGGATCGAGTACGGGGGCGACGGGGCGCTCGACTCCATCGCGGACAACGAGGCGATCCGAGACGAGCTCTGGGCGGTCGTCTACGGCGTCTGGGACTACGTCAAAAACAGCGGCGCCTTCCCCGAGGAGGAGGTGGCGCGTCTGGACCTGGAGTGGGTCGGAAAAGTCCCCGGCAAACGCGAGTCCCGGCGCGTCCGCGGCGACTACGTCGTGACCGAGTCCGACATCGTCGACCAGCGGCGGTTCGACGACGCGGTCGGTCACGGTGGGTGGTCGATCGACCTGCACCCGCCGTCGGGCATCTACGACGACCAGGGGCGGGGCTCGGAGCACTGGCACGCCGACGGTCCGTACTCGTACCCCTACCGCTCGCTGTACGCCCGCGACCTGGCGAACGTCTTCGTCCCGGGACGGCACATGAGCGCGAGTCACGTCGCGTTCGGGTCGCTGCGCGTCCAGATGACCCTCGCCACCGCGGGACAGGCCGCCGGGACCGCCGCCGCCCTCTGTCGGCGCCGGAGCTGCACGCCCGCCGAACTCGCCGCGGACGGCGTCGACGCCCTCCAGCAGGCGCTCCTCCGGGAAGACCAGTGGATCCCCGGCGAGCGCAACGCCGACCCGACCGACCACGCCCGCGACGCCGCTGTCAGCGCCTCCTCGGAACAGCCGGCCGAGCTGACCGACCCGACGACGACCGTCGACCTCGGTGACGTCGAGGGGAGCGACCTCGGCGTCCACCTCGCCTGCGAGGGACGCGTCGACGCGGTCGAATTGCTCCTGTCGGCGCCCGACGAACCGGTCGACCTCGCGGTCGCTGTCCACGACGAGAGCAGGCCGGAGAACACGATCCCCGACGAGCGACTGCGGGTCGAGACCGTCACCGTCCCCGAGAGCCCGTCGTGGGTCGACGTCCCGGTCGGGGTCGACGTCGGCGACGGACAGGGACTGTTCCTGGTGCTCCGCGATCCGGCGGGCGTCCGCGTTCACGGTCGTGAGCGCGAACTCACCGGCGCGATGGCGCTCCCGCGCCGGGAGAATCCCCACGACGACTACGAGGGCCTCCCCGAGCGGGGCGACCGCTGGGGCGTCGAGGGCACCCACGCCACCGGACCGACCGACTGGGTTCCCTGTTTCCGGTTCCGACCCGCACAGGCGGGCTACGAGGCCGCGAACGTCACTGACGGGCACGCCAGGCCCTTCGGACTGGCCCACAGCTGGCTCTCGACGCCGTTCGACGAGGCGGGCGAGCGGAGCGTCGCCGCCGACTCCGAGTGGATCGAACTCGCGTGGGACGAACCGCGGACGCTCTGTGCGGTCCAGTGTGCGTGGAACACCCGGCTCACCGACTGGTTCAACGTCTACGGCCACGGGCACACGGGCGCCCGCGCCGAACCCGAGACCGTCCGCGACTACCGCCTCGAGTACCGCGACGGCGACGCGTGGGAGACGCTCTCGGCGGTCCGGGACAACTACCGGCGCTTCCGTCGACACACCTTCGACCCGGTCGAGACCGACCGTCTGCGGCTGGTCGTCGAGGCGACCAACGGCGTCCCGTGGGTCGAACTGTTCGAACTCCGCGCCTACGGGCCGGACCACGACCTCCCACTCGAAGCGCACTGAGAGCCCCGTTCCGTCAGGTCGAGACACCCGCCGTCACTCTCGTCCCGGCGACCGCGGGGTTCGACGTCCCGGTACGAGGACCGTCCCGCGATCCGTTTTCCGGGACCCCATCGGTTAAACCCGATTCGCCCGATGACACGCACATGGAGTACGTCAGACTCGGCACTACCGGACTGGAAGTCTCACCCATCTGTTTCGGCACCTGGCGATTCGGGCTGGAACACGAGGACAGTGGCGTCATGGAGACCGACCGCGAGGAGGCACACGAACTGCTCGACGCCCTCGAGGAGCGCGGCGCCAACTTCATCGACACCGCCAACGGGTACGGCGGCGGCCGCAGCGAGAAGTGGATCGGCGAGTGGCTCGCAGACCGGGACCGCGAGGACTACGTGATCGCCTCGAAATGTTACTGGTCGGACGTCTCCCGGTTCCAGGAGAACCTCTCGCGCAAGAACGTCCGCGCCGAAGTCGAGGGGTCGCTCGAAAAACTCCAGACCGACTACCTCGACATCCTCTATCTGCATCGGTTCGACGACGACACGCCCATCGAGCGCACGCTCCGGACGATCGACGACCTCGTCAGCGAGGGGAAGGTCCACTACGTCGGCATCTCGACGTGTGATGCCTGGAAACTCACGAAGGGCCTCTGGCAGGCCGACGTCAACAACTACGAGGCGTTCACCGTGACCCAGCCCCAGTACTCGGCGACACATCGGGAACCGGTGGCGGAGTATCTGGACGTGTGTGCCGACCAAGACATCGCGGTGTGTCCGTACTCGCCGCTGGCCGGCGGGTTCCTGACGGGCAAGTACGAACGCGTCGGTGAGGACGAGATCGAGATGCCCGATGGGTCCCGCGGCGCGCTCTCGGAGAACTTCGCAGACTGGTACATGAACGACGAGGCGTGGGCGGTCCTCGACGAGGTCCGCGCCGTCGCCGACGAGGTCGACGCCACGCCCGCGCAGGTCTCGCTGCGCTGGCTGATGGACCACGAGCGATTCACCTGCGTGCCGATCATCGGCGCCCGCACGACCGACCAGCTGGACGAGAACCTCGACGCCGTCGACGTCTCCCTCTCTGCCGACCAGTGGGAGCGTATCGACGAGGCCGGGGCCTGACTGCACCGACACGACGGCCAGTTTTCGCCCCCGTCAGTCGCCTTGGACCACTTCAGCCGGGTCGACCACCTCGCCGGCCATCGTATCGACGCCGACCTGGTCACACAGGTCCGCGAGCGGGCAGGCGTCGGGGTCGTCGAGGCAGGCCGGCTTCCGGGCCGAACACGTGTCCCGGCCGAACTGGATCATCGCCGTGTGCCCGAAGCCGCACTTCTCGGCGGGCACGTCTCGCTCCAGATACTCCCGGACTTCCTCGTGGTCGGCGTCGGCCGGTGCCAGTCCCATCCGCCGTGCGATACGGTGGACGTGCGTGTCGACGGGGAAGACACCACCGCGCCCACCGGAGAAGAGCAACACACAGTCGGCAGTCTTGGGCCCGACGCCGTTCATCTCGAGGAGGGCTGACCGCACCTCGTCGGGGTCGCCCGTCTTGACGAACTCGTCGAAGCCCCTGGCGCCGCCGTACTCCTCACGTATCAGCCCGGCGAGCGCGACGATGCGTTCGGACTTCTGGTTGTAGAGGCCCGCCGAGGAGATCGTCTCGGCGAGACGCTGCTGGTCGGCGTCGGCGAGCGTCGCCGCGAGGTCTCCCCTCCCGCCATACCGCTCCATCAACGCGTCGTGTGCGGGCTGGCTCGCCTTGTCCGAGGTGTTCTGGCTCAGTATCGTCCGGACGAGACACTCGAAGGCGTCGCGCCCGCCGTAGGCTTTCTGCCAGTAGATGTCGCCGAGCCGGTCGACGACGGCCTCGGCACGCGTCTCGGCCTCGCCGGGTTCGAACACCGCCGCCCGACCGCCGCCCGACGCGCCGCCGCTGATGTTGCGCTCCGGTTCGGGGCCCTCGCTCATGTCTGGCCCCTGGAACCGCTGACCCAAAACGCCCCCGACAGCGGCGACACGGGAGCCGGCGGGAGTGGCGACACTGGAGGCGACGGGAGCCGGCGGGAGTGGCGACACTGGAGGCGACGGGAGCGGCGTCACTCGGGGGGTTCGACCCGCAGCGTCAGCGTCGCGTCGGCGCCGTCGGCGAGCGCCGCGACGAGATCACGGTCGACGTCAGCGGCGGCCGAGTCCGTCTCGACCAGCTCCGTGCGGTCGTCGACGTAGCTGCTCGTCCGGAGGACGTGACTGCGATCGTTCTCGAAAGAGAGGTCGGGGTCGCCGCGGCCGACGACTGTCTGTGTGTGGCCGCCGGCTTCGATGGTTGCCGTGATCGTGGCGTCCTCGTCCTGGCAGGCGGCGACGAACTCGTCAGAAAAGTCCGCGGGGACGCGGTCGGCCTCGATGGCGAGGATACAGTCGCCGGCGGGCGTGAGGAAATCGTCGCTGGTGAACTCGAGCGTACTCGCGTGCTCGGCAGTGACGTGCTCGTGGCCGGTCGCGCGGACGACCTCGAGCAGTTCGTCGGGCTCGTCGGCCCCGGAGATAGCGGCCGTGTCGTCGGTCATACCTGCTGATTCGGACGTGGCCACTTGAGCCGAGCGGTCTCGGAGACGGACCCGGGAGTCGGAGTACCGCCTCCTCAGTCCGTCGTCGGCGCGGCGACGGTGACGGTCACGTACCCGCAGGCACACTCGTAGGCGCGCCGTTCCCCGCCCTCGGTCCGGAAGACGAGCTGGCAGTCGCCGTCGTCGAGTTCCCGCTCACACCCCGTCGCCTCACACCGGCAGGCGATCTCGTCGAGCATACGCCACATTCGACGCGGGAGACGTATCAACCCGAGCCATCCCCGGAGTGAAAGTGAAAGTAAAAGACGGCGTCGGGACACCTCCGGAAACGAGGAGTGTGCCCCCCGACGTAAAGGCTAAACCCGCGGCGGCCGCCCGGGGTGGTATGCCAGAGTGGGAGGCCGCGGCGGGAGAACCCGGTGACGGGAAGCCGACGCCCTCGGAGTGGCAGCCGGTCGACGTGCCGGGTCGACCGGCGACGCTCGCCGACGCCGAACGGGTCGCCTACCGGACGTCGGTCGCGGACACCCGTGCTCCCGACGAGACGATGGCCGTCCTGCGTCTCGACGGCCTCTACGACGGCGGGACGGTCTGGGTCGACGACGAGCGGGTGGCGGACACCGACAGCGTCGTCGAACGCGTCCGCGTCCCTTTCGAACCCGACGGCGAAACCGAGATCGTCGTCGCCTGTGACGCGCCCGACGACCGCTTCGGCGGGATCCACGACACCGACCGGGTCCCGGCCGGAGACAGCGTCCCCGGTATCTGGTGGGGTGCCGAGATAACAACCCATCCCGGGACGGTCGTCCTCGACGTCGGTGCCGAAGCACGAACTGTCGACGGTGGCGAGCGAGGACTCGTCGAGGCGAGCGTGCGCGTCTACGCGCGGGAAAGGGTCGACGACCGCCTCACGCTGACGATGCGACCGGTCGGCCAGAGTCGTGGTCGCGGGATGATGGATCGGACCGCTGTCGAGGGTGACCCGGGAGAGATCACGACTGCCGAGAAGACCATCGAGTTGCGCGACCCCTCGCTGTGGTATCCCCGGGAGTTCGGCGACCAGAACCGCTACGAGGTGCGCGCGAAACTCGACGGCGAGGTGGCGACCGCGACGACGGGATTCGCCACCGTCGACTACGACGAGGGCGGGTTGACTGTCGACGGCGAGTCCGTGCCGGTCCGGGGAGTGACACTCCAGGACGCGACGCCGGCCGACGTCGAACGCGCCGTCGAGGTGAACGCGAACCTCGTCCGCGGTCACGCCCACGCACTGCCACCCGACGTCTACGAAGCCTGCGACGCGGTGGGACTGCTCGTCTGGCAGGACCTCCCCCTCACGGGCCCCGGTGGATTCGACGTCGATCGCGGGGAGGCACTCGTCGGCGACCTGGTCGACCGGTACGGCGGGCACCCGAGTCTCGCGGCCGTGGCTGTCCACGACGACCCCACGGGGACGTTCGTGACGCGGGTCGACAACACGACCATGGGGCGACTGCGCCTGCGCTGGCGGCTCTGGCGGAGCAGTTACGACCGCGGGCCAGCCGAGTCGGTCGCTGCTGCCGTCCCCGACACCGTTGCGACGTTTCCAGTCGTCGGTGATCCCGCGAGCGACCCCGACGCTGCTGCGCTCTACCCCGGCTGGGACTTCGGGAGCGTCGACGACCTCGACTGGCTCCGCGAGCGCTTCGATAGCGCGGACGTCGTCGGCGAGTTCGGTGCCGGGTCGCTCGCAGTCGCCGACTCCGAGACGACGGCCGGGTTCGACCGGGCGAAACACGACGCCGTCGTCGATGGTGAGGGAGTCCCCGCCTCGCAGGAGTATCAGGCGAACGTAGTCCGGACCGTCGCCGAGCGGTTGCGCGCCGACGGCACACCGGTGGTCGTCGCGAACGCGCTCCGGGATACGGGTGACGGCGGGATGGGCGTCTACGGGCGTGACGGCGGCCAAAAGCGTGCCACCGAGGCACTCACGACGGCGTTCGAGCCGGTGCGTGCTATCCTTCCGGACTCGGGAACGGGCGAACTGGAGACCGTCGTGGTCAACGACACGCCACAGAACCGGACGGTGACGCTGACGTGGGCGGCCGCGAACGGCGAGGAGACGGTCGCCGACGGCGAGCGTGACCTGACTGTCCGGGCCGGCGGGCGGGCGACGGCCCCGGTCACCGTCCCGGCGGGCGCCACAGTGGTCGAACTCAGAGCCCGGAGCGACCACGGATCTACCACCGTGAGATACGATGTCGAGTGAGCCGGGACCGCGCTTCGAGCGACTCGCGGAACTGTCGAACCGACTCGACTGCGAGTGCCGGTAACCACGAGTATGGTAAACACCCACACATGGCCGGTAGCGGCCGTGTGAGTGTCAAACAGGGGGTTGGAGTACCGGAACGTTTAAAACTCCGGCACGCCGATCCGTATGTACCAGAACGTCTCCGGCGTTCCGGCAGTATCGCACTTTGCCCAGCATGACAGGGAAGCCTTGTTGTCGGCGTCAGCACACCGAGACGGGCACGACTGTCACGCGCCGGAGTAGTATGGCCCCGAGGTTCAATCATGGCTGAATCGATAGACGAATCCAAGAACGTAGCGGTCACAGACGACGACCTGGAGAACAAGTCCAAGGGCGAGCTCATCAAGCTCGCGGGACAGCTCCGGGACCGACGAAACGAACTCAACCAGCTCGCCTCCGAGCGTGCCTCCGATCGAGACGACCTGAACGCCAAGACGCGCGAGAAGGTCGACGAGGCCCAGGAGCACCGCGAGCAGCGCGACGAGCTCAACCAGCAGGTCCAGGAACACAAGGAGAAGCGCAACGAGCTCAACGCCGAGGCCAACGAGCTCTTCGACGAGGTCGAGGACATGCGGGACGACCTCGAACTCGACGAGGGCAAGGATATCGAGGAACTCGAGAGCGAGATCGAGGACCTCGAGTTCAAACAGCAGACGGAGGTCCTCTCGGCCGAGGACGAGCGCGAACTCATCGAGAAGATCGAGGACAAGCGCGAGAAACTCGCCGAGAAAAAGGAGAAGCTCAACCAGGGCGACGACCTGGAAGAGATCAAAGAGGAGGCAGAAGAGATCCGCTCTGAAGCCTCCCGCCACCACCAGAAAGTGACGGAACTCGCGGACGAGGCCCAGAAACACCACAACCAGATGATCGAGGCCTACCGCGAGGCCGACGAGATCCGCGACGACGCCGACGAGATGCACGAGAAGTTCGTCGACGCCCAGGAAGCCGCGGACCAGCACCACGAGGACTTCGTCCGCGTCCAGAAGCGCCTGCGCGAGCTGGACAAGAAGGAAGAAGAGGAAGAGCGGGAGGCCCGCAAGGAGAAAGAGGAGGCCGCCCGCGAGGAAGCCGAGGAGATCTACCAGAAGTTCAAGGAAGGCGAGACCCTCGACACCGAGGACCTGATGAAGCTGCAGAACACGGGGCTGCTCTAGACGACGCCGACGTTTCTGCGTTTTCCGAAGCGGTCAGCGGTGGGTCAGTTACCCACGACTGAAGTCGTGGGCTTGTCAGTGGACTCCCCTTCGACCGTCAGATCGACGGAGGCGTTGTAATCGCCATTCAGGTTCAGCGTCCCTGACTTGAGCGCACACTGACAGGGTGCGCCTCCACTCGGAGACTTCTGCCCCGGATGGAGACGTTTGAGAAGTTTACGAGCAACGTTCTTGCTCGCGTTGTAATCAGCGTTCAGTTCGTACTCGCACTTCTGACACACGAACTGGTGTTTCGACCGCCGATTATTCTCGTGGGTAAACCCACACTTGGAACACCGTTGAGACGTGTACGCCGGACTTACCTGCTCAACCTCGATACCGACCATTTCGGCTTTGTACTCGGTGTACTGGTAGAGGCGTCGGAATGCCCATGCGTGGAATCGCTTTGCACCAGTCATCCGCTTACGAATATCTGTCAGATTCTCGAACGCGATATGCGTACAGTCGTGGTCGTGGGCTTCTTCGAGAATCTGGTTCGAGGCGCGGTGCAGTTCGTCCTGCATCCAGCGGTGTTCGCGGTCTTTCATCGACTGAATCGACAGATGTGCCGACCGCGTTCCAGCCTGTTGCATCGACCCGCGAGTCTTCTCGAACTCTCGGCGTCGATGGTTCATTTCGTCGACGTTCCCGATGAACGCGCCTGTCGAAGTCACGGCGAGCGAACCGTCCACGTTCAGGTCGACACCAAGGACTGTTCTGTGCTTGGTGTCAGAAGAATCGGTTGTGGGCTGCTCGCTACTTTCGATTCGTCGCATCCGTGCGTGGAGGTAGAATGACTCCGTAGAGCGGTCGTACTGCAACGTAGACATACGGAATTCGTAGTTCTCGTTCAACAGATACTCACCAATCGGTGTTCCCTCAGCGTCGTCGGGAAGCACGTAGTCGCACTCAACGCGACCGTTCACTGTCGAGAGGGACACGTAGTCGCGGTGGAACGTCGCACTTCGCTTGTCGTAGACGACGCTCCACGCATCGAAGTGTGGTTGACTGGTGTTATCGCCCTTCTTGAGTCGGGAGACACCGCTTTTCGTGGCCTCGATAGCACGCCGAATCCCTTTCTGGACGAGGTTCGCAGTCAACTCTGTTTCGTTACGAAGTTGGTCGTAGAGGGCTTTCTCGGCTTTCTGTTTCGAGGTCACACAGTAATCGTTCGGGTGTCTCCACGCCCACTCTGCGGTTCTGTTCGCACAGTGGAGGAACTGCTCTTTGGTTTGATCGAGGTCGTCGCACCGCTCGTCAGGTACGTCGAGTTTGACTTTGACGGTGCGAATCACATCTTCCACCTGTGTTTCACATATTGAGGTATTTCTTTATAAATCCAACCACTGGTGTGGGGGAGTCGTCCTGCTATCGCTCGTGGTTTGTTTCGAGGCTTGTCGGCTTCCTCCCACGGCTAAAGCCCGTGGGCTTCCGCCTCGAAATTCATGTGAGTCGGTTCCGTCGTCGGCCCCGCTTCACTCCTCCTCGTCCCGACTCGCCAGGAGGTCGGCCTCGTACTCGGCGATGGCGCCGACGACTGCGTCCGCGTCCTCGTCGGGGACGTCGAACTCGTCCAGGCTCTCGTAGAGCAGTTCGACCGCACGCTCGATGTGCCCCGGTTCGAAGGGGACGTCGAGGTGCGCCTCTCGGACCGGCGTCGCCTCGTACGTCTCGGGCCCTCCAGCAGCCTCACAGAGGAAGTCGGTCTGGGTACGCCGGAGCATCTCCATGTTCGACCCCTCGAAGAACGGTCCCAGGTCCTCGTCGGCCACCAGTCGGTCGTAGAAGTCGTCGACGACGGCGCGGATCCCCTCGCGTTCGCCCAGCCGTTCGTACAGTGTCTCCCCGCTCATCACGCGATATCCTACGGCCACCCGAATTTGTACGTTTCGGTCCGAGCGGCCCGAAACCCCTGATATCGGGGGGACTACAGTTCCCGTCGCGTCTCGGGGTCGTCCAGGTCCCAGAGGACCGCCGGGAGAAAGGCGTCGAGGTGTTCGATCACGCGACGCTCGGAGACACCGAGTCCGTCGCAGTGTTCGTGGGCATCCTCGCGGACCGAGACGTGGATGTCGCCGCCGTCGCGGGGCGTCGCGGTGCCCCCCTCGACGGTGACCTGCAGCGGGAACACCGAACAGCGGGCAGGTTTCCAGTCGTGTTCGGCGTGCAGCGCACAGAGGCCGTCGTCCCGGAGGAAGTAGCAGGCCTGCCCCTCATCGTCGACGTGTTCGTCGCGGTCCTTGTCTTCCTGGCGGACGAAGTCCTCGCCCCGGAACTGGGTGGTCGTCTCGGCGAGGCTGGCCCGCTCGGCGAGTTCCAGGAGGTCGGGTTCGTAGAGGAGTACGCCGTGGTGACAGCACCAGGTACACTCATCCACGCACTCGAAGCGCAGTTCTGGATCGAAGTCCACGACCGCTTCCCTCCCGGGGTGGACCTCGACGGTGCGGGCCGAGTCGCTCACAGTCGGCCTTCGCGACGGGCAGACAAGTGGCTTTCACTCCGTGGTGGCCACGGTCTCGCGGACGTTCGAGACGCCACGACGTGTCGCCTCGACCGCAGTCAGGCGGACGCGACGACCGAAGGCGGGACCACAGACGGGAACGAGGAGGACGGCTTCCTCCCCGAGTCCGAGCACGAACGTCGCGATGACGGCGGCGAGGAGAACGACGAGCGGTACCGCGAGCACGAGCAGGAGGACGGCCACGATGACGAGGAGGACGATCTTGGGTCCCCGGTCCATGTCGTCGAGCATACTCGTGACAAGTCTACAGACCGTTGTAAAACTACCTCACGGACCCACGGGACCTTTGGGTCCCGTGGGCGTAGGCCCTGTATGCGAGTGCGTGCCTGCGCGCGAGAGATCCAGCGCGGTCCCCGGAGTGTCCGGTGGTTCGGAGGTGAGTCGAGCGATGGCCGGTGACGCGGACGCCCCGGACGACCTGCTGCGCGAGCGGGCCGACCAGAGCCGGGTGAAACTGTGGTTCCTTCTGGAGGCCGACCGCCGGCTGGTCACGGGAATCTTGCTCGTGTTCGTCTTCGTCGTCTTCGTCGGTGCGGGCTATCTCTATCCGACCGCCGAGAACGCCATCCGCACCAGCGACTCGATCGACACGCTCTTCCAGGGCTTTCTGACCGCCACCATCACCGGCGTGACCATCGTGCTGACCCTCAACCAGCTCGTCCTCTCCCAGGAACTGGGGGCCGTCAAGGACCAGCGCGAGCGCATGGAAGGTGCCATGCAGTTCAGACAGGACGCGGCGGACGTGATCGGCTCGCCGGTGAGTCCCTCGCGACCAGCCCAGTTTCTCCGCGCACTCGTGCAGGTGTCGGGCCAGCGCGCACAGGACCTGCGCGAGTCGGTGTCGGACTCGGCGGACGAGGAACTACAGTCGGAGATCGAAGACTACACCTCGAGTCTCATCGAGAACTCTGAGCAGGTGTCCGAGGGACTCGACGACGCCCGCTTCGGCCAGTTCGACGTGATCTCTTCGGCGCTGAACTTCAACTACTCCTGGAAGGTCTTTACCGGACGGCGTATCCACGAACGGTACAGCGAATCGCTCGACGAAGACGGCACCGACGCGCTCGAACGACTGATCGAGGTGTTGCGACTGTTCGGCCCGGCCCGCGAGCACTTCAAGACGCTGTACTTCCAGTGGGCCCTGATCAATCTCTCGCGAGCCATCCTCTACGCCGCGATTCCGGCGCTACTGGTCTCCGGAAGCATGATCGCCTTCTTCAACGACGCGACGTACAACGTCGTCCTCTTCGACGTCCAGACGCTCGTGCTCGTGGTCGCCGCGGCCGCCACCGTCTCGGTCGTCCCCTTCCTCATCCTCCTCTCGTACGTCATGCGCATCGCGACAGTCACCAAACACACCCTCTCTATCGGCCCGTTCATCCTCCGGGAGACCGACGACGTCACCGAGGTCGAGTGGGACCGGTGACCGCTCGCACCAGGATCCTCACTCTCCGAGCGCCGTACTTGTCGCCGCCAGGCCCGCCTCGACGTCGACGTCCGCTCCCTGACTCGTCAACGCGTCGCCGAACGCGGACAGCAGGAAGCTCACGTTCTTCGGACTGGCGGAGTGGCCCATACAGCCGATCCGCCAGATGTCTCCCTCCAGCGCGCCGAGTCCGCTGGCGATCTCCAGGTCGTACTCGGTCAGCAGGTGGTCGATGACGGCCCCGTCGTCGACGCCTGCCGGGACCCTGACCGCGTTCAGGCTCGGTAGCCAGTACTCGTCGGGCGCGTTCATCTCCAGGCCCATCGCCTCGAGACCGGACTTGAGCGCCCCCGCGACGTGCAGGTGGCGGTCCCAGCGCTGCTCGATCCCCTCTTCGGCGACGAGGCGCAGCGCCTCGCGCAGCGCGTAGACGTTCGTGATCGGGGCGGTGTGGTGGTAGGCCCGTTCATCGCCCCAGTACCCCTCGAGTAGCGAGAGGTCGAGATACCACGAGCGGGCCTCCGTCTCCCGGGAGAGCACCTTGTCCATCGCGCGGTCGTTGAGCGTGAGCGGACTCGCGCCCGGCGGACACGAGAGACACTTCTGGGGGCCCGAGTACGCGACGTCGATCTCCCACTCGTCGACTCGCATCTCCACCCCACCGAGCGAGGTGACACAGTCCGCGATAACGTAGGCGTCGTGTTCGTGGGCGATGCTCGTCAGTTCCGGCACGTCGGGCTGTCGGACGCCCGTACTCGTCTCCGCGTGGACGAACCCGAAGACGTCGGGCTGGTGTTCGTCGAAGGCGGCCTCGACGTCTGCGGGGTCGAGCGGTTCGCCCCACGGGGCGTCGACGTGGACGACCTCACCACCTGCTCGCCGGGCCATACTCTCCATCCGGCCGCCGAAGTAGCCGTTCGTCGGGACGAGCATGGTGTCTCCCGGTTCGACCAGATTACCGATGGCCGCCTCCATCGACGCCGACCCCGTCCCCGAGACCGGGATCGTCCACTGGTTGTCGGTCTGGAAGGTGTACCGCAGCAGTTCCTGGACCTCGTCCATGATCTCGACGAAGGAGGGGTCGAGGTGGCCCACGAGCGGCGTGCTCATCGCCCGGAGCACCCGGGGATGGACGTCGCTGGGTCCGGGGCCCATGAGCGTGCGGTCCGGCGGTGTCAGCTCGCCGACTTCGGGAGCATCGGTCATACCTCGAGATGGACAGTCTCGGGCAAAAAGCTGCGGGAACGGGCAGGCCGCCCCGACCGGTGGATCCTCCCTCGTCTATCTCGCCGGTGCGATCCCGCCTCCGTTGCGCGTCAGCAGGTAGCAGACGAACGAGGAGAGCCAGTGCGCCCCGGCGTAGTCGTCGGTGAACGCCGCTTCGACGCCGCTCTCGGCGTGCCGTCGCGCGCTCTCGGCCAGCACAGACGCGTCGGGATGGTCGCCGAGTGCGTCCGCGATGCCGGCCAGACACCACGCCCGCGAGAGGTTGAGCCCGACGAGATGGAGCGCGACGCCGTCCTCGTCGTCGCCGACGGCGACCGGCCGGAGGACCGGCGCCTCCGCCGACGGGTCGGGCAGGAAACCGTCGTACCAGTCCGTGAACGCGTCCCGTTCGAGGACGCGACGCAGTCGAGCGGGTGAGCGGCGAGCGCCGCCGCGAGGTCCGCGTCTATCCAGTCACCGTCGCCGGCGACGAGCGTCGCCGGGTCCTGCTCGACGAGCGAGTCCGGTGGCATTGTTCCCGCGAGGACCGGTGTGGTCCTGAAACGCTCGGTGGCTCATGTCGCGGTCCCGCGGTCCCGTGAGCCAGACTCACCTCACTCGTCGAGCGCCCCAGCGACCTTCTCGATCGGGTGCGGCGGCCGCTCTTCGCCCGGTCTGTCGCCCAGCTGGGTCCGGCAGGAGGTCCCCGGTGCGACGACGGTGTCGCCGTCGCTCTCCTCGACCTGTTCGAACAGAATCTCGCCGATGGCCCGCGAGAGGTCGTAGTGTTCGGCCTCGTAGCCGAACGACCCGGCCATGCCACAGCAGCCCGAATCGAGCGGGTCCACCTCGTACCCCCCTCGCCGGAGGACGCCGACGGCGTGGTGGTCGCGGTTGAGCGCCTTCTGGTTGCAGTGGCCGTGGTAGGTCAGCGACTCGCCAGTCGACGCGACGGTGACGTCCTCGACCAGTCGGTGGACGTCCAGGAACTCACAGGCCCCGTAGGCGTTCTCGCTGACGCTCTCGACGGCCTCTCCGTCCAGCAGATCGCGGTACTCGTCCTGAAAGACGACGGCGTCCGAGGGTTCGACCGAGACGATGGACCAGCCCTCCGCGACGAGCGGGGAGAGGATATCCACGTTCTGTCGGGCTCGCTCGCGTGCGCGGTCGAGGAACCCCAGCGAGAAGGCGGCGCGGCCGCTCGGTGCCAGTCCGCCGGGTATCGCGACGTGGACGTCCGCCGATTCGAGGACGCGCACCGCGGCTCTCCCGATCTCGGGGTGGACGTAGTTCGTGTACGTGTCGGGGACGAGCGCGACGCGGTGGGCGGCCGACTCCGGGTCGACACCGGACTCGCGCGCGGCGAACCACGACTCGAAGGACTCGCCCGCGAACTCGGGGAGCTGGCGCTCCGGTGCGATCCCGAATGCCTTCGCCACCACCGTCCGGGCGCCCGGGAGCTTCGCGGCGACGGTCGATAGCGGCGCGAGACGGCTCCCCCAGCCGGCCCAGCGGTCGACGTCGGCGAACAGTCGCTCCCGCAACGAGGCGCCCTCCCGTTCGTGGTACTGGTGTTTCGTCTCGGCTTTGAGTTTCGCGAGGTCGACCCCGGTCGGACAGTCGTTCGCACAGCCCTTGCAACCGACACAGAGGTCGAGAATCTCCGCCTGAAAGCGGTCGCTGTACAGTTCTTCCTCGTCGAGTTCTCCACTGATGGCCGCCCGGAGCATGTTCGCCCGCCCTCTGGTCGTCTCGGCTTCCTCTCTCGAGGCGCGATAGGTCGGACACATCGTGTCGCTCCCGGTCTGCCGGCAGGTCCCACAGCCGTTACAGAGTTCGACCAGGTGCGAGTAGCCACCCTCGTCGTCGAAGTCCAGCGCCGTGGTCGGCTCGAGGGACTGGTAGTCGGCGCCGTACCGCAGGTCTTCGCGCATATCCGTCGGGTCCTCCTCCCGGAAGACGACCTTTCCCGGGTTGAGCCGCCACCCGGGGTCGAACGCCTCCTTCACTTCCCTGAACGCCGCCCACAGGTCCGACCCGTACATCTTCGGGTTGAACTCGGTGCGAGCGAGGCCGTCGCCGTGCTCACCCGAAAAGGAGCCCCGATACTCCAGCACGAGGTCGGTCACGTCCTCGGATATCGAGCGCATCGTCTCGATACCCCCGTCGTCTTTGAGGTTCAGGATCGGCCGGATGTGCAGCGTCCCGACCCCGGCGTGGGCGAAGTAGGCCGCCGAGGTGTCGTGGTCCTCGAGGATGCCCTCGAACCGCTCGACGTACTCGGCGAGGTCGGTCGGTGGGACGGTGGCGTCTTCGATGAACGGGTAGGGTTTGGGGTCGCCCTCCATGGACATCAACAGCGGGATAGCCGCCTTCCTGAGCTTCCAGAGGTCGTTCTGTGTCTCCTCGTCGTCGGCTTCGACGACCTCGAAGGCCTCACCCTCGTCGTGGAACCGCTGGTTCGTCCGGGCGACGGCGGCTTCGAAGTCATCGTGTAGTTCGGAGTCGAACTCTAGCACGAGCGCGGCGGCCGCGTCCTCGGGGATCGGGTCGGCGTACTCGGCGAACTCGGTCGACTCGCGCGCGAGTCTGAACACCTCGTCGTCCATCAACTCGACGGCGCTCGGGTCGAACTCCAGCGCGACGGGGACCGCACGCATCGCGTCGACGAGGTCCCGGAAACAGTACAGTACCAGCGCCGTCTCCTCGGGTCTCGTGACGAGCGAGAGCGTCGCCTCGACGACGACGCCGAGCGTCCCCTCGCTCCCCACCAGGAGTTTCGAGAGGTTCATCACACGCTGGCCGCGGTCGTTCTCGTAGACGACCTTGTCGAGGTTGTATCCCGAGACGTTGCGCTTGAGATCCGGGTAGCGCTCTGCGATCTCGTCGGCGTTGTCTTCGACGACTGCTCGCACCGTGCGGTAGATCTCGGCCTCGCGGCCGTCGCCAGACGTGAGTTCGCCCCACTCTTCGCTGTCGATCACGACCTCGCGAGTGTGGATCAGCGTGCCGTCGTCGAGGACGACGTCGAGTTCCTCGGTGTAGGCGTCCGTGATGCCGTAGCGGACCGAGTGAGCGCCGGTGGAGTTGTTCCCGATACCGCCGCCGACGGTCGCACGGTTCGAGGAGGCGGGGTCGGGTGCGAACTGCAGACCGTGGTCGGCCAGGCGGGCGTCGAGGTCGTCCTGGACTACCCCGGGCTGGACCGTCGCGCTGTGGGCGTCGGGATCGACGGAGACGATATCGTCCATGTACTTCGAGCAGTCGAGGACGACACAGCCGGGGCCGACGGCCTGTCCGGCGAGTGACGACCCCGCACCCCGCGGCAGGACCGGCGTGTCGTGGACCGCGGCGACTCGCATCGTCGCCTGGACGTCTTCGGTAGATCGCGGAACCACGACGCCCGCCGGGCGTGCCTGGTAGATACTGCCGTCGGAAGCGTACAGCACCTGACTGTACTCGTCGAAGCGGACCTCCCCCTCGACTGCGTCTCTGAGGTCGCTCGCGAGATCGGCGTACGCCGCCACGTCCGAGACGTCGTACGACCGACTCGCCTGGAACGCCCCGAAGTCGTGTTCGTCGGTAGCCATTGCCGACGGTGGGGCGCCGAGGGGCAAAGTAGTTGGTACGCCCCCGTCCGCTGGCCGGTTTCTTCACCCCCTGTCAGAATCGGTTCCGACCGTCGCTCAACGTCGGTCGGAGCAGGCCCGATCGGTGTCGGTGGCCACGGTGAAGGGGAAAACGCTAGAGCCCACACTCGAGAAACAGACGATACAGCCCGAGAACGGGAATACGGCTCCCGGAGACAACCTCGGTGAGAAGGTGACCGTAATAGTCAACCGAACATCTGGCGCATCATGGGGTGCATCTCCATGAGTTGCTCTTCGGCGATCTCCTCGTAGATCTTGTAGGTGATAGACACCGTCAGCAGCAGTCCCGTGCCGGAGACGCCGCCGATGGTGCCGAGCATGTTGGCCATGACGGCCAGCAGGCCGACGAGGGCACCGCCGATGACGGTCACCTGCGGGATGTACCGCTCCAGCACCTTCTCGATGACGGAGACGTTCCGGCGGAAGCCGGGGATCTCCATCCCGGAGTTGTGGATCTGTTTCGCCGTGGCTTCCGGGCCCATGTCGGTCGTCTCGACCCAGAAGATGGCGAAGATAGCACCGCCGATCACCATGAACGTGAGGTCGATGCCGATCCGCAACAGGATCTGCCACGCCTCGGCACCGCCACCGGCGCCGATGAACCACATCCAGTCGTTGGGGTCACGTATCGGTGCGAGGTAGTAGAACAGCCCGCCGGTCGGCTGTGAGACGCCGCCCCCACTCTCCTGATACTGGCCGAGCCAGGCGGGCATCCCCGCCTCGCCGAGCTGGGCGTAGAGGATGCGGCCGAGGAACTGGAGGTTGGCCTGCAGCGCGCGGACGAGGATCATCGGCAGGACGCTCGCGTAGATGAGCTTGACCGGGAACCGGCCCCGGGCGCCCTTGACCCGCGTGTTCGACAGCGGGATCTCCACGCGGACGCTCTCGGCGTAGACGACGACTGCGAAGATGAGCAGTGTCGTCACGAGTGCGATGATCTGGCCGGACCCGAAGAGCAGGTTCTGGAGACCGCTCGCCGACAGGATAGACCCGATCTGTGGGTCCTGGGCGATGGGGATGGAACCCAGCGAGATGTCACCGACGAGCATCGCCAGCCACGTCGGGAGCAGCCCGGCCTGGTTGGCGCCGATCGCCTGGACGGAGACCAGCCCACCGATGAGCTGCTGACTCACGCCGGCGATGATGAACAGGCCGATACCGGAGCCGACGCCCCACTTCGAGATGACCTCGTCCATGTAGAGGATGAGGACGCCGCCGACGAATATCTGGGCGAACATCAGCCACTTCACCAGGCCCGTGGCGCTGCGACTGCCAAAGAGCGACTGTGCGACCGCCGGGTCCGCAGGCAGGAACCCGCCCGCGAACACCATCGGCAGGCCGGTCAGGCAGATCATGACCAGGACCAGCAGCTTCTGGAGGCCCTGGTAGAGCACCTGGTCGCGCGGGTTGTTCTGGGTGTCCAACCCGAGCAGGTCGGCACCGCCGAGCAACTGGAGGACGATCGAGGCCGTGACGATCGGCCCGATGCCCAGTTGCATGACTGTCCCCTGGCCACCGGCCAGGATCGACCGGAACTGGCCGAAGATGTCCTGTCCGCCCCCGCCGCCGAGGCCGAACAGGAAGACGTTCGTCAGGAAGAAATACAGCACCAGCACGCCGGCGGTCCAGGCCAGCTTGCGCTTGAAGGGAACGTGGCCCTCCGGGCGCTGGACCGCGGGCATGCGGGTGAGCAGTGGTTCGGCGGTGTCCTTCCAGCCCATGTTAGTTCTCGTTCGAGTCCTCGCCTGTATCCTTGTCGGTCTCTTCGAGGCGTTCCTGGCCGCTGACCGTCAGTTCGGTCGAGCCGCCTGCAGCCTCGATCTTCGACTCTGCGGCGTCAGAGAAGGCGTCCGCGAGCAGGTGGAGTTCGTTGCGCACCTGCCCGTCGCCGAGCACCTTCACGACGTCGACGTCCTCGTCGTGGCCGCCGTCGACCACGTCGCGGACGTCGATGCGGTAGCCGTCACCCTCCGCCTCGGCGAGGTCGTCTGCCGCCAGCAGGGCGGCGTCCTCGTCGAGCGTCTGGAGGTCGGCTTCCAGCACCGTCTCCTGGGTGTCCGGCGGTCGCGTGAACCCGTGTTTGTCCCAGGGGCCGTGGTGGTGAATCTCGTGTTTGCGGCTCCCCGCGTTCCCGCGACCGCCGCGGTGGCCGGCACCGCGCCGGTTCTTCTGGGAGCCGCCGCCGTGCGTGCGCGTGCCGCGCTGTCGTTTCTTCTTGGACGTCATCGCATCGCCTCCAGGAGGTCGTCGATGGCCTCCGTCGAGTGTTTGCCGAGTTGCCCGCCCTCCTTGGTGGGGTGTTTGATGCCGTCGTGACCGCCACGCGGCGGGTGCAGGCGCAGCGTCGGTGCCAGGCCCGCCTCGCGCAGCGTCGTCTCCTCGTCGACCAGCGCCTGTGCCAGCGCCTCGACGTCGTCGTACTCCGTGTGTTCGGCGACCCACTCGTCGTCGACGTCGGCCTCATCCTCGAGGGCTTCGCCGCGGCGCTCGATCAGGAGCGCGACCGTCTCGACGCTGGGCTCACCGTAGGCCACGTAGTCGTTGACCTTCGTGACCATGCCGTGGTAGGTGTCGGTCTCCGGGACGAACGTCGCGTGGTTCACGCTGTGGACGTTGAGCATCTCCAGCGTGTCCTGAGTGTCCCGGTTCATCTTCACCTCGCCGCGCAGTTGCACGAGCGCCTGCATCACTCGATCACCTCGCGTTTCTCCCAGGTCTCCTGGGGGACCCGCGCTTCCGCGGTGTTCTGCAGGGCGTTGAACGTCGCCTTCGCGAAGTTGACCGTGGTGCGCGTGTTACCCGACGAGCGGGTCCAGATGTCCTCGATACCCGCGAGTTCGAGGACGTGACGCACCGTCTCACCGCCGGCCAGTCCGAGCCCGCGCGGTGCGGGCTGGAGTTCGACCTCGACGCTCCCGGCCTTGCCGGTCGTGCGCAGGGCCACCGTGTGCGGGCGGCCGCAGCCACACTCCCACGACCCGCAGCCCCGCGAGACGTCGATGAGGTTGAGCTTCGCGATCTCGATGGCCTTCTGGATGGCACCGCCGACCTGGTCGTCGCGGCCCTCCGCGTAGCCGACGAGGCCGTTGCGGTCGCCGACGACGACGACACAGCGGAACTTCACCCGGCGCCCGGAGTCGGTCATCCGCTGGACCATGTTGATGTCCAGGACCTCGTCCTCCAGGCCGGGGACGAGCTGGTCGACTATCTCCGGTTCCTTGAGCGGGAGTCCCGAGTTCAGGGCGTCCTGCATCGAGTCGATCTCGCCGTCGGCGACGCGTCGACCCAGCCGCGTTCTCGGTTCCCAGCCGTTGTTGGCACTCATAGTTCTACCTCGTCTTCGAGCAGTGTCTCGCGGAGCTCGTCGAAGTGCTCCGGGAGGTCGGCGGCGTCGAAGTCACCGCCGTACAGGTCCTCGTCGCGCTGGTCGGCGTACTCGGCGATGTGCTCGCCGCGCGTCCGCGACCAGTCCGCGAGGACGCTGTCGTTGTGCGGGACGTCGAGTCCCGCGTCGATCGCTCCTTCCTGTACTGCGAACACCTTGCTCCCCGGGGTCGGGGAGTTCAGGCCGATGTCGAGCACCGCCTCGTCGAGGCCGGCCGCTCGCGCCCGTAGCCCCGCGAGCACGCCCGTGAGGTACGCCGCGGGCAGGTTGCCCGTGGGCGCCTCCCAGCCGTACTCGGCGAGGTCCGTCGAGCGTGCGCTCGCGACCGTCTCGTCGCCGCCGGGCCCGAGGGTGACCAGCTGCGCCGTGACGGCCTGGTTGCTCTTGCGAGCGACCAGGCGCGGTTTGCCGGATTTCAGCAGGCGCAACCTCTGGTGGTAATCGGTTCGGGCCTCGCGGCGGCGCCGCATCGGCACCGTGTATCGTGGTCCACTTGCCATCAGTTCTCAACTCCTATGGTGCGTTCGATGTCCGCGACGCTGTCGAACTCGCCACCGCTGGCCCTGTCGTACAGCTCGCGATAGGTCGAACGCGAGATGGTCCCGTCGTCGCGCAGTTCGCGCAGTTTCCGGCGCTGTGCGCGGATCGACGAGACCCACTTGTCTTTCTCGTTCTCGCGCCCGCCGGCCGTCCCGCGTCGGGTACCTTGCCCCTTGCGGTGACCGTACGCGCGCTTCTCCTGGCGTTCGCGGGCGCGACCGCGCGAGTTGCCCTTGGGCTCCTCGGCGCGGATGGCCCCCTCGTCGACGAGGTCGCGGACGTCCTGCCGCGTGATGGCCTCGGCGATCTCCCCCTGCCGCTCGGGGTCGAGCCAGACTCTACTCTTCCCGACGTCCATGACGTCGGCCGCCATGCGTTTCTGTGCGCTCAGGTCCGTCATTCGACTTCGACCTCCTCGTAGGTGGGGTTGAGCACGCGGATCTGGCGGTCCTCGCACTCGTCTTCGATGCGCTCGCGCTTGCGACCGCCGACCTTCGAGGCGATGCGGACGGCCTGCGTGTCGCCGTCGACGTCCTCGAGGTCGTCGGTGTTGTGGACGCGAACCTCCTCGAAGCCCGAGGGGTGCAACCCGCGGACGGCCTCGGGCGAACGGAAGCCCGCCTGGACTGTGTCGCCCTTGCCCTTGATGCCGACGCGCTGTTTCGAGAGCGTCCCCCGGGGCTTGCGCCACGAGGTCGGGACTCGCTTTTTCTTGTGGTAGTCCTGCCGGTTGAACTGCGGCTTGCCGACGCGCTTGCGCTCGCCCAGCAACCGCTCGGTCTCCTCGTCCAGATCCGGTTCGATGTCGACGTCGATGCGAGGTCGCAGTTCCGTCTCGACGTCCTCGTCCGGCTCGGGTTCTTCCTCGACTTCGACTTCGGCCTCGGTCTCCTCGGTGACTTCCAGGCCACCGACGTCGGCCTTGATGCGGGCGGCGAGCGCGTTGCCCACCACGTCCGCGAGTTCGTCCTGGCTCGCGCCGCGGACGTCGTCGACCGTCTCGTAGCCGGCCTCGACGAGGTCGTCCGACCGGGCCGGACCGACGCCGCTGATGTCGGTCAGGTCCTCGTAGTCGTCGACCTCGACGGCGTCGTCTTCGACCGTAGCGTCGTCTGCCGGGCTGGAGTCGCCGTCCTCGGCGACCCCGTCTGCCGCCTCGGACTCGTCGTCCTCGTCGGCGTCGTCCTCGACGTCCGCCTCGGCGTCGTCGGTGACGTCGACCTCGCCGACGTCGGCCTTGATGCGGGCGGCGAGCGCGTTGCCCACCACGTCCGCGAGTTCCTCTTCGCTCGCTGCGGCGAGGTCGGCGACCGACTCGTAGCCGGCTTCCTGCAGTTCCTCCGACCGCGCGGGCCCGACGCCGGCGATGTCGGTGAGTTCCCGCTCGTCGTCCCGGGCGGCCTCCTCGGCGCGCTCGTCGGGGTCTTCGGCGGACATCAGGCGTCACCTCGCGAGGGTTTGGCGGTGATGTACACCCCGTCCTGGAAGACGCGGATGTCCTTGTCCGTGACGCGGGTGAGCTGTTCGATGTCCGCGGCGGTCTGGCCGACGGCCTCGATGTCGGGGCCGCGGACCGTGACTTCCTCCTCGGCGACGTCGACCTCGGTGTCGCCGTGGATCTCGGTGCGTCGTGGCGCGCGCTCGCCGAGGAAGTTCTCGATGAGCACCTCGTCGCCCTCGACGTTGACCTGCATCGGGAAGTGGGAGTAGAACACCTCGAGTTCGTACTCCCAGCCCTCTGTCACGCCGTGGAACATGTTACGGACGTGGCTCTCGAAGGTCCCCAGCGTCGACATCGTCTTGGCGTCGTCCTCGTCGGATTCGATGACGACCGTCCTGTCCTCGACGGACACGGAGACGTCCGGGTACCAGAGGCGTCGCGAGACACTGCCGTTGGGCCCCTCGACTTCGAGGTCGAGGTGGTCCGTCTCGGCTGTCACGTCCTCGGGAATGGGTAGTTCTGTTCGTGGCATTAGTATACGTACGCGATGACCTGGCCACCGACGCCCTGTTCGCGGGCCTCGTAGTGGCTCATGATGCCGTGGCTGGTCGTGACGACGAGCGTCCCGTAGTCGCGGGCGGGGAGGAACCGCTTCTCCCACTGTTCGAACTCGTCGGCTCCCGCCGAGTACCGGGGGAGGACCGGGCCACATTCGTTGATGGCACCTTTCAGTTCGACCTCGAACTGACCGGCTTTGCCGTCGTCGACGTACTCGAAGCCGTCGATGTACCCGCGGTCGTAGAAGACCTCGAGTACGCTGCCGATCTCGTTCGATGCGGGCGCTACCTCGTGGTTCAGATGCCCGACGCTCTCGGCGTTGTCGATCCCCGAGAGCGCGTTGGCGAGTGGGTCCGTTGCTGTCATGAGTACTTCCTGAATCCCATGCTCCGGGAGATCTCCCGGAAGCACTGGCGACACAGCCAGATGTCGTACTTGCCGACCAGTCCCTGTTCGCGGCCACACCGCTGACAGGACTCGAGCTGGCCAGTGCGCTTTGCGACCTGCTCGCCGGTCTGTTCGGCGTCGTCGTCGTGTTCGCTTTCGCTCATTCTGTCACCTCCACGTCGAAGTTCGCCTCGACGAACGCAACCGCGTCGGCCACGTCGAGGCGATGGCCCGACGGGATCGACCGCGACGCCTTGTCTCGCTTCGAGACGCGATAGCCCGGGCGCACGAGGTTGACCGTCACGTCCAGCCCGTAGATGCCGACGTTCGGGTCGTACTCCTGGCTCGGGAAGTCCGTGTGTTCCTCGACGCCGAAGCTGAAGTTGCCCGTCTCGTCGAACTGCGAACGGGACAGGTCCGACAGCGCCAGCGACGTCTCGAGGAACTCGTGAGCGGCCTCGTCGCGAAGCGTGACCTTCGCGCCGATCGGGTCGCCCTCGCGGATGTCGAACTCGCCGACGGTCTCCTGGGCCTGGGTGCGCACGGGCTGTTGCCCGGCGACCTCACCCAGGATCTCCTCGGCGTTCGCGAGTTCGCGACCACCCTGGCCGACGCCCATGTGGACGACAACCTTCTCGACGCGCGGTTCGCGCATCTCGTGGAACTCGCCGCTCTCGGTCTCCGAACTCATTCGTCGTCACCTCCGTCCTCGGCTTCGTCCGCCGACTCCGCGTCGGCGTCAGCGTCTGCCTCGTCGGCGGATTCGTCCGCGTCCTCGGTGCCAGCGTCTGCCTCGTCGCCGTCGTCTTCGGTGACGTCCTCGTCCGGTGCGTCTTCGGTGAAGTTCTCGTCGATGACGACGACGTAGTCCTCGACCGTCTCGAAGGCCCCGTCGTCCTGCTCGACCTGGACGATGTTGTCGGCGCTGCCGGGGGTGACGCGGATCTCGTCGACCCGGCCGACTTCCCCGGCGTGTTCCCCGTTGACCGCCGTGACGAGCGCGCCCGTCTCGTACTCGAAGTGGGCGACGATCTCGTCGGTCTCGTTGTCGACGATGAGCGAGTCGGCCGTGTCGTAGTTCTCGTCCTCGACGACGAGCGTCTGCCCGTCGTGAAGCGTCAGCTGCACGTCCCCGCCGGGGACGTGCTGCTTGTTGACTACCTTTCCGAGCTTGCTGCCCGCCGACTCGGCGTCGATGGGCGTCAGCGACAGCCGACCGCCCTGACCCGGGAACACGCGGTAGTACTCGTCTCGCTCCGTGAACGCGAGGATGTCGAACATCCCCACCGGGCGCTCCTCGTCGGAGACGGCCTTGCCGTTGATCAGGACGCTGTCCTGGTCCAGAGCGTAGCGGGTCTCCTTGCGGGTGTCGGCGTAGCCGAGCACGTCCCGCAGGACGATGAGCAGGGGGACCCCCGCCTCGCCGTGCGGGCCGGCGTCGGCCTTGACGGTGAACGTCTCGGTCTTGCGCTCGATCGGCCAGCTCTTGGGTACCGAGAGTCGCTTCTGGTGGTTGCTCATGCGCTATCCTCCTCCGATTCGAGACGGTCCTGGCGGACGCTGTCCTCGAGGGTCAGGTCCGTGACGCGAACGTTCGAGGGCTCGAGTCGGCGGGGGACTTCCTCGCCGTCGGCGGTCTCGACGGTGACGTCCTCGACCGAGATGGTCGTGTCCGTCAGGTCGACGTCGAGCACTTCGCCTTCCGTGCCGGCGAAGTCGCCGCGCAGCACCTCGACCGTGTCGCCCTCGTTGACGCGCACGTTGCGCTGGTCGTACTCCTCGCGCAGGTCCTGTGTCAGCGTCGCGCGGACCTGCGAGTGACGCTCGTGGAGGGCCGCCTCGGCCGTCTGGTTTCGCTGTTTGCGTGGTTGCTTGCTCATACTATCATCGTCGCCGTCGAGGCGACAGACCCGAAGCGCTCCGCGACCTCGCGGGCGATCGGGCCCCTGAGTTCGGTCCCGCGGGGGTCCTCGTTCTCGTCGACGATGACCGCCGCGTTGTCTTCGAACTTCACTCGCGTCCCGTCGGGCCGCCGGATCGACTTGCGCTGGCGGACCACGACCGCTTCGAGGACCTGCCGGCGCATCTCCGGAGTACCCTTCGTGACCGAGACGGTGACCTTGTCACCGATGCCGGCCTTCGGGTGGCGATTCTTCGTCCCGGAGTAGCCCGCGATGCTGATGATCTTCAGCTCGCGAGCGCCCGTGTTGTCCGCACACGTCACCAGCGAACCCTTCTCCAGGCCCTGCGTGACGTCCGCTTTCATCGCTTCCATTACTCGTCACCTCCGTCGTCGGACCGACCGACGACCACGTGGCTTTTCGTCTTCGAGAGCGGGCGACATTCGGCGATCGTCACCGTCTGTCCCTCCTCCAGGTCCAGGCACGGGGGTGCGTGGGCCGGGACGCGCGACCGACGCTTCATGAGTCGGTCGTACTTGGGGACGGTGACGTCGTATTCCCGCTCTACGACGACGCTCTTGTCCATGTCTGTGGAGGCGACCGTGCCGTCGAGCGTCTGTCCGCGCACGGAAAGCGATCCGTGGAACGGGCAGTTCTCGTCGTCACAGGCCGTCTCCGGCTCCTGTACGTTCAGTCCTAGCGCCATGTGTGTGCTCCTGTGTTCTCCGTTCGTCGGGCAGGCCGTCCGACCAGCCTGCGACCCTCCACCTCCACGTCCTCCCCCGACGGGAGAGTGAAGACGAAGGTCGTCCCGTCCTTCGGGACGTGGGACACCCGCTCGCCGGTGTCGCGGTCACCGTCGACCGCTCCGGAATCGCCCTCGCGGGCGATCCCCAGCGTCTTCGTCGTCTCCAGGACGACCTCGCCCTGGATGCCCAGCAGGTCGGGGTTCGCGGCAGCGTCGACGCTGACCGCGAGTCCGACCAGTTCGTGTCGCACCAGCGAGGCGGGCGTGACTGGCATCTACTCGGCCTCCTCGTCGAGGTCGCCCTCTGCCTCGCGGCTGACGCCGCCCGGTCTCGGAGACCTCATTCGAGGTCTCCCTCCTCACGCTGGATCGTCTTGATCCGCGCGATGGTCTTCCGGAGCTCCTTGATGCGACCCGGGTTCTCCGGGGCACCACCGGCGGCCTTGACCGCCTTGTCGTTGAGGAGCTCGGTCTCGAGGTCCTCGAGTTCGGCCTCGCGCTCGGCCGGCGTCATGTCGCGGACCTCTTCGGGGTGGAGGATCGTCATTCCTCGTCACCCTCCTCGTCGGCGTCGGCCTCGGATTCGTCGGCCTCGTCGGCCTCTTCGTCGGCTTCCTCCATCTCCTCCATGAGCTCTTCCGCGTCGGCCTCGGTGTCCTCGTCGAGTTCCTCGTCGACCGCCTCGTCGAGGTCGGCGAGTTCTTCTTCGACGTCGTCGTCGTCCGGGACCTCGACGTCGTCGAACTCCGCGTCCTCGTCGAGTTCCTCTTCGATGACTTCCTCGTCGACCTCGGGGTCGACGGCGGCGTCCTCGTCGACGGTGGCCTCGGTGACCGACTGGGTCTCCTCGGGTTCGCCCTCGAGGAGTTCCTCGACGGTCTCGTCTTCCTCGGCGGCGACGTAGTCCTCGACCTCGACGCCCTCGTAGATCTCGAAGTCGTCGGGGAGTTCGGCCTCCGGCGGGATGATCTTCACCTGGACGCCGATCGTCCCGAGTTTCATCACTGCGGTGGCGACACCGTGGTCGACGATTTCCTCGGCGGGTTCGCCGTTGTGCTTGATGTACCCGCGGTTGAACTTCTCCACGCGCGAGCGCGCACCAGTGACCTTGCCCGAGAGGACGATCTCCGCGCCCTTCGCGCCGGCTTCCATGATGCGGTCGATCGTGGTGTGACCGGCCTTCCGGAAGTACCAGCCACGCTCCAGGGCGTTTGCCAGGCGGTCGGCGACGATCCGGGCGTTGAGGTCCGGTTCGTCGACCTCCTGGACGTCCACCTGCGGGTCGTCCAGGTCGAAGTCCGACTCCAGCGTCGAGGTGATCTTGCGGATGTTCTTCCCGCCCTTGCCGATGACCATGCCGGGTTTTTCGGCTTTCAGGACGATCTGGGTGCCCATCGGGGTCTTTGCAACCTCCATGCCGCCGTAGCCCGCACGGCCCAGTTCGTCGGCGAAGAACTCGTCGATCTGGGTCCGCTGGAGGCCGTCCTCGATGAACTGCTGTTCGTCCGCCATTATTCGGCCTCCTCCAGGATGAGTTCGACGTCCACTTCCGGCGAGTTCCACGGACTGGCCCGCCCCATCGCTCGGGGCTGGCGACCCTGACTCTCGCCGACCTTGTGGGCGGCGACGTGTTTGATGGTCATGTTCTCGCCGTCGAACCCCTGGTGGTCGGCGTTGCCGATGGCGTTCTCGAGCAGGTCGAGAAAGCCCTTCGAGGCCTTCTCGGGGTAGCGGCCCGCGTCCCAGCCGTCGATGTCGTTGCGGTGACCGACACCGGAGTTGTGCTGGCGGAACGGAACCGACCGTTCGCCCGCGATGACGGCTTCCAGGTAGTCCTGGGCCTCGCTAGCGGTCATGCCCTTGATCTCGCGCGCGAGGGCCTTGCTGTGCTTGTGGCTCATCTGACGCTCCCGGAGCATCGCTTTCGCCGTGGTGTCCGGGTCGACGTCGACTGAGTAGCTGATTCCCATGTTATTTGAGCGGGACGAACTTCGAGGAGCGCGTGGCGCCGATGCCGGCCTGGCCGTGCTCGACCGAGGTCCGCGTCAACTGGAACTCGCCGAGGTAGTGGCCCAGCATCTCCGGCTCGACCTTGACGCGCTCGAAGCTCTGTCCTGTGTAGACGGCGAAGGTCAGCCCGACCATCTCCGGGACCACCGGCATGTCGCGCAGGTGCGTCCGGATGGGGTCGTTGGCCGTCTCCTCTTCGCCGGCCTCGCGCGCCTCGTCGAGCAGTTTCTGCTTCTCGACCGACAGGCCACGCGTGATACTTCGCCGCTGTCGAGCGGGCAACAGTTCCGCGACGTCCTCGATATCCATCTCCTGCAACTCGTCGAGCGTGTGGCCACGGTAGGTGAACTCGCCCTCGTGGCCGATCTGGTAGTCTGAACTCATTTGTTACCACCGCGACCGGTGCGTCGCGAGGAGATGTCCCCGACCTTCCGTCCCGGCGGGGCGTTCCGCGAGATGGACTTGGGCTTGCCGGGGTGCTGGCGGCCACCGCCACCGAAGGGGTGGTCGACGGCGTTCATCGCCACACCGCGAACGTTCGGCCACTTCGTCCCTCGCGCTTTCATCTTGTGGTGTTTGTTCCCGGCCTTGACCATCGGCTTCTCCGTGCGGCCACCGCCGGCCACCACGCCGATCGTCGCCCGGCACTCGGGGTCGAGGCGCTTGACCTCGCCCGAGGGCAACTGGACGACCGCGACGTTGCGGTCGTGGGTCATCAGCTGGGCGTTCACGCCGGAGGCGCGAGCGAACTTGCCGCCGTCGCCCGGGTTCGCCTCGACGTTACAGACCGGGACGCCCTCCGGAATTTCGGCCAGCGGGAGCGTGTTCCCGGGCGCGATCTCGGCGCTGACGCCGACCTGTATCTCGTCGCCCACGCCCACGCCCTCGGGCGCGAGGACGAGTCGCTGGTCGCCGTCCTCGAACTCGATGGCCGCCACCGGGGCGGACCTCGCGGGGTCGTGTTCGATGTCGACGACCGTGCCGGCGACGACGTCGCCGTCTTCGACTTTGCGGTGCGACAGCTCTGCCTTGTAGCGGTGTGACGGCGCCCGGAACGTGGGCGTGCCGCGACCGCGTCGTTGTCCCTGGATTCGTCGTCCCATGGTCAGAACACCCCGATCCGTGATGCGACCTCGTCCGCGTCGTCGTCTGCCGAGAGTTCGACCACGGCCTTCTTGTCGCCGCCCGGCGTCACCTGCGTCGTCACGTCGACGACTTCGACGTCGAACTGTGCGGCGACGGCGTCGGCGATCTCGGGCTTGGACGCGTCGGAGGCGACCATGAACTGGAGCTTGTTGTCGAAGTCCAGGTCGTCCATGGCCTTCTCCGTCATGTGCGGGAAGCGGATGACGTCCGAACTCATCGGTCAGCCACCTCCGCGACGGCGCTCTCGGTCCAGACGGTGAGTCGACCGTGTTCGCCACCCGGCGCGAGGTCCTCCGCGTTGACCTCGCGTGCGGTCGCGACGTCCGCGCCCGCGAGGTTGCGCGCGGCCTTCGAGGGCTCCTCGCTCGTCACGAAGAGCACCGACGACGGCCGTTTGTACTTCCGACCGCGAGTCTTGCCGCGGCCGGCTCGAACGGTCGCCTCGTCGGCGCGTTCGATGTCGGCGGCGATTCCCAGAGAGTCGACCACGTCGACGACCTCCTGGGTCTTGACGAGCTCCTCGAAGTCGTCCGAGACCACGAGCGGCAGGTCGACGCCGTCGTCGAAGGCGTGTCCACGCTCGGCGACGGTCTCGGCGTCCGTCGTCGCGGCGATGGCCGCGCGGACGGCGAGTTGCCGTTCCTTGTCATTGATGTCCAGCCCCTGGTCCTTCTCGGCCTTGGGCGGGTGGGCGCGACGTCCACTGACGGCCTGCGGGACGCGTCGCGCGACGTTGTTCTCGCGGGGGACGTGTGCCATGCCGCGGCCGCTACCGAACGATTCGGCGGGCGTCCGCAGGCCGGCGTACTCGTCGCTCCCGTAGTCCTGCTTGGCGTTGGCCTGTGCGGCCAGCACGGCGCGCCGGACCAGGTCCGGGCGCTGCTGGGTCTCGAAGACTTCGGGCAACTCGACGCTCCCCGAGTCCTCGCCGTCCAGGTCGTGTACTGTAGCTTCCATGCGTTAGTCCTCCTGTGTGGCGACCCGGCCACGGTTGCCCTGGTTGGACTGGTTCGAGACGTAGCGAACCTCGGGGTCCAGGCGGGGCTGGTCGTTCGGGCGCACGGCCGGCCGGAAGCGCACGACGCGCTGGTCCGGACCCGGGACCGAGCCCTTCACGAGCGTGTAGGGGCCGTCGACCTCGCCGTAGTTGACGAAGCCGCCTTTCACGGTCGGTTCGTCGCCCTCGCCGATGTCGATGAGTCGCTTGTTGAGTTCGGTGCGCTGGTGGTAGCCGGTCTGGCCCTGCTGGGGGACCGTCGAGCGCACGCGCGAGGGGTTCCACGGGCCGAGGTTGCCGATCCGTCGGCGCCACCCCTGGCGGGCGTGTTTGCCCTTGCGCTTCTGGACGCCCCAGCGCTTGACAGGGCCCTGGGTGCCCTTGCCCGTCGTGACGGCCGCGACGTCGGCGTACTCGCCGGCGCGGAACACGTCGTTCATCGCGTGCTCGCCACCGTCCTCGACGAGGTCGAGCGCGAAGTCGACGCGGTCGGCGATGGATCCACCGCCGACGCGGGTCTCCATCACGTCGGGTGCTTTCTTCGGGACGCCCGGCACGTCGTCGGGGACGGTGTGGGTGACGACTCGCACGTCGCCCAGGTCACCGGCCTCGAGGGCGTCTCGTACCTGTTCCGCTGCCGCGTCGGCGTCGTGGCTCTCTGGGACGTCGAGTGTCCGGTCGAGTTCCCCGTGGAACTCGTCGGTCCAGACGTCCGTGAGCGGCCGGAGGCCGTACGGCGTGTCTTCGTAGGCTCGCAGCGCGACGGCGCGCATCGGCGGGGTCTCGACGACCGTCACCGGCACGGTCTCTTCCATCCCCTCTCGCGGGGAGTTGGGCTCGTCGTTTATCAGCACGACGTGGGTCATGCCGGCCTTGTAGCCGGCGAACCCCTGGAGCCCGGGCTGGCCGTCGTCGTCCGGCCAGCTGTTGAACCGCGGCGTCTCACTGGCCGCACGCTGACGCGGGCCGAAGCCCAGCGAGCCTTTGCGTGGTCTGTTTGGTTGTGGCATCGTGTTTACCTCGACAGGTTGAGGGGCGAGAGCGTGGCGAACACCGCTTCCTCCGTTCGCACGACCTCGCTCCCCTGGTTCGGAACCGTATTCAGCCAGAGGTCGAACCGGTCGTCGCCCGTCTCTCCGGACGCCGGCGGGTCCGTCTCCAGTATCGCGGGCAGTCCCCGCTCCGGAGCGCCGAAGGCGACTGTCAGGTCGCCCGCGACGTGAGCCTCGCCGTCGTCTGACGCGCCGGTCGCGTCCGCACCCGTCTCACCGCCGCCACAGAGGTCCTCGACCAGCTGGTCGAGCCTCGTGACGGTCAGCTCCTCGCCGAAGCGAGAGGCCGCAATTGTGAGTCCGGCGTCGTCTCGTTCGAGCGCCGCGTCGAGGTCCGTGGCGTCGACGGCGAATCCCGGAGGGGATTCGTCGACGAGTTTCGCCCGGACCGGTCTTCGCGAAGAGACTCTGACGGAGACGCGTTCCCCCTCGCCGGCGTCCAGACCGTCTGGCACCGGGAGAGAGACCGGGTGTTGCAGTCCGCAATTGACCCGAACGCGCCCATCAGCTCCGACCTCGGTCACGATTCCCTGTCTCAACGACCCCGATTCGTCCGAACCGGAGCCGGTCCGTGAGCGGACGCGGAGCGGCGGCAGGACGCCAGCGCCCTCCAGTTCGTCTCGCCTGTCCCATACCTCCTTTCGGAGGTAGGGGGGTGTGGCGGCGTATCGCAACACCGTTTCGACGAACCCCGACTCCCACTTGCCCCGGCCGTCTGGATCCGGGTAGACCGTCAGTCGGTCCACCCGGAAGACCGTGGCCGCGCGGGCCACGTATCCCAGTTTGCGAGTCGCCTCGCGTCTGTCCTCGGCTTCCCGGGCGAGGGAGTCCGGCACGAGCACGCTGGTCGTCATGCCGTGACGCTTCCACGCCACGTCACTAGACTGTAGCGATACATCCCCAGCCCATACTTAAAAATCGCGCGTTTCGCGCGCGTGGAGGAGAAGCGTTCACACGCCACCCACACACACGCGCCCGCTCTGCCCGTCAGACCCGCCCGACGATCCCGGCGTCCCTCGGCAACAATTGGCACTGTCGGAAGTCGCGGCCGCCGCCGGTGGGGCAGCCGCCGCAGACGGCGCTGTCGCTGATCGGAGTCCTGAACGTCGAAAACGGTCGAAGAAGGCCGGATACCGCCGAAGAAGGTCGAAAAACGTCGGTCGTCGGGACGTCGCGACGGTTACCGCTCACTCCAGGCCGGCATCGGGTACTGGAGCGAGGACCCGTAGAACGAGTCGCTCCGCGGGTAGACGCGGCGCTGGGCGGTCTCGAACTCCTCGGAGGTCAGCCACTGGCCCATCGGCGGGGCGAACCCGGGTGCTCGGGGGATCCCGTTGACCGTCCCGTCGGTCGTCTCGTCGAAGTTGTACTGCGCCCAGAGGGTGTCGATCTCGGTGTCTCGGATGTTGTCGATGACCTCCTCCTGGTTGAACGGCTCCTGACCCTGCCAGGCGAACCGCAGGAAGTACGTCAGCGAGTAGGCCGTCCCGGCCGCAGGCGGGATGAGCTCGCTGTCGCCGAGGTCGTACTCGTTGCCGTACTCCTGCCAGAGCGTCGCGTTACCCGGACCGGTCGTCCCCGGGATCCAGCCCGGCGAGGCCATGACGTACTCGCCGTCCGACCCGAGTTCGGACCACCATGCGGGACGGTTGGCCGCCCACTCCAGCTGGGTCAGCGTCGGTGCGAACCCGGCCGATTTCATCGCCTGGACGATGGCCACACCGCTCTCCAGCCCGGGGTTCGAGAGCAGGACCTCGACGCCAGCCTCGCTGGCCTGCGAGACGAGGTCGCCGAAATCAGTCGCGCCCGGTTCGTAGGTCTCGCGCATCGCAAGGTCGTAGCTCCCGTCCGCCTCGCCGAGCTGGGTCTCCCACGCGTCGGCCATCTCGGTGCCCCAGCCGTCGTTGCGCTCGAAGATGGCGACCGTCGACGGTCGCTCGTCGGCGGTGAACTCGTCCAGGTTGTCCGCCGTCGAGAGTGCGATGCTCTGGGATTTGGCGCCGACACTGAAGGTGTACTCGTAGCCGTTGTCGCGGTGGGGCTGTGCGTACGGGAAGAAAGGGGTGAGACACAGGACCTCCTGTTCTTCGGCGAACGACGCCGCTGCCTGGGAGAGTTCGTTCCCGTAACTGCCGACCACGAGGTCGACGCCGTCGTCCTGCTCGCTCTGGATGGACTCCAGCTGGGACTGAGCGGTGTCGGGGTCGCTCTCGTCGTCGCGGACGACCAGATTCAGTTCGGCGTCCTCGAAGAACTCCTCGGAGAGGAACTGGTTCCCGAACTCGAGGCCGCGCTCTATCTGCGGGCCGAGGTTCGAGTACACGCCGCTGTTGGGGACCGTCGCGGCCATCGTGTAGACCTGAGGGTCGCCGTCCCCCGTCGCGCTGTTCAGAAACCCACATCCCGCGAGACCCGTCGCGGCGCCAGCCGCACCGACTCCCTTCAGGTAGTCCCGTCTGCTGACTCCGCCGGAGTTGTCTCCCATGATATTCCGTGATACCGTCTCACCCACCTATAAAATATACGAAACCGCGTCACGTACACCCCTCGCGTTCTGTATCGCGAAACCTTCCCGCCCAGTCTCGTCACACCCTACCTGTCTCGCGATTCGGAAGGCTTTTATCCTGTTGCGCGACTCGTATCTGATACGAAGCGCGACGGTGGTGTAGTGGTATCACAGGACCCTGCCACGGTCCTAACGCGAGTTCAAATCTCGCCCGTCGCACTTCTCAGCGAACTATCCGGCGAGCACCGCGTAGCGTGTGCTCGCCATCGTGAGCGTGTGGGTGCGTCCAGGAGATTTGAATTAGAGAGGTCGCGCACAGCGAACGAAGTGAGCGAGCACGTCCGACCGAGGTTCAAATCTCGCCCGTCGCATCCTCTCGGTATCCAACCCTCGACGGCGCCATTCATCGCGCCGCGTTCTGGATACCGTGTGATCGGCCGAAGAGATTTGAACTGCGCGAGACGAGCGAGGCGAGTCTCGCAATCGAGTTCAAATCTCGCCCGTCGCACTCCTTTCGCGAACTACCCGACGAGAACCGGGTGGCAGGTGTCGACTCGACGAACAGTAGTTCTTTCACTCCAGCCGACCGTACCCGGACACATGACGGTGTTCGGATTTCTCAGTGTAGCGCCGGTTCGCGAGGGGAGCATGGCCGAAGAGGTCGCCAAGGCGGTCGACGCCCTCGAGGAGTTCGACGTCGAGTACGAGACGACGCCGATGGGGACGGTCATCGAGGCAGCCGACACGGGCGAACTGTTCGCGGCAGCCCACGCCGCCCACCTCGCCGTCGACGGCGAGCGAGTGAGTACGTTCCTCAAGGTCGACGACAAGCGGACGGTCCGCCAGGAAGCCCGCGAGAAAGTCGACGCCGTCGAGACTCACCTCGGGCGGGAAGCACGTAGCGACCACGACGCGGACGCCGAGTGAGAAGACGAGAAGTTCCCGCGGGTCCTGCCGCTTCCCGGCCGGATAGGGGCCTTGGACCCGTCGGTGCCAGTCATGACAGCGTCGCTCCCGCCGATCGGACTCGGTACCTGGCAGAACACCGACCCTGCCCAGTGTGAACAGACGGTCTCGAACGCACTGGAGATGGGATACCGGCACATCGACACGGCCCGCTTCTACGGGAACGAGGAACACGTCGGCGCGGGCATCGCCACCGCAGCCGACGTCCCCCGTGAGGACGTCTTCCTCGCGACGAAGGTCCACCCGGAGGCCGAGGGGGCCGCCTACGACGAGATCTACGAGGGGGTCGAACGGAGCCGCTCGCTGCTGGACGTCGACGTCCTGGACCTGCTCTATATCCACTGGCCGGTCGGCAACTACGAAGCGAGCGAGACGCTCGCTGCCTTCGACGACCTCCACGACGAGGGCGTGATCCGCAACGTCGGCGTCTCGAACTTCTCCGTCGAGTTACTCGACGAAGCCATCGAGACCCTCGACGCCCCACTATTCGCCCATCAGGTCGAGCGCCACCCGCTGCTTCCCAACCGCGAACTCGTCGCCCACGCCAAGGCTCACGACTACACGCTCGTCGCGTACTCACCCCTCGGACGCGGTGCGGCACTCGAACTCCCAGAAGTCGAGGCGGTCGCCGAGAAACACGACGTCTCGCCGGCGCAGGCCTGTCTCGCGTGGGTCACTCACCCGGACAGCGTCGTGGCGGTCCCGAAAGCCACCGGCGACGCCCACCTCCGGGATAACCTCGGGGCCGCCGACCTCGAACTCGACCCCGAGGACATCGAGCGGATCGACGGCGTCGAACGCCGCGAGCGGTTCGTCGAGCGAGAGGGTGCGCCCTGGAAGCGGTAACGCCGGAGGTGGGGACGCCGACGACCCGACAGCGGTATCCGAGAAGGTAAGGGCGAGGGCGGAAAACGCGGATGTATGGAGAGTCTCAACCGGATGGCGACGGATCTCGTCGACGAGGCACTGGACTTCGCCGACGAGCTGAACGTCGCAGTCCACCAGCTCGAGGGTGACGCACTCGTCGTCGACTTCGGCGTCGAAGTGCCCGGTGGCGTCGAGGCGGGACTGATGCTCGCGGAGATACAGACCGCGGGGCTGGCGACGGTCCAGAGCACACTCGAGGAGGTGGCCGGCGCGCCGCTCACACACGTCGAACTGTCGACCGACCACCCCGCGCTGGCCCTGCTGTGCTCCCAGAAGGCGGGCTGGGAGCTGTCGGTCGACGGCTTCGAGGGGCTCGGGAGCGGTCCCGCACGCGCGCTCGTCGCCGAGGAGGAGGAGTTCCAGCGCGTCGGCTACCGGGACGAGTTCGACCTCGCGGTGCTCGCCGTCGAGAGCGACGAACTCCCGGGCGAGGCTGTCGTCGAACACGTCGCCCAGCGAGCGGGCGTCTCCGAGAGCGGCGTGTTCGTGCCCGCCTTCGCCTCGGCGTCGATCACGGGCAGTGTCTCGATGGCCGCACGGGCGGCCGAACTCGCCGTCTTCCGGCTCTCGGAACTGGGCTACGACCCGCTGGACGTCCTCTCGGTGACCGGTTCGGCGCCGGTCGCGCCGGTCGCCGACGACGAGGAGACGGCCATCGCCCGGACGAACGATGCGCTCGCCTACGGCGGGCAGGTCCACCTCGTCGTCGACGAACCGTTCGACCGCTTCGACGAGGTCCCCTCCTCGGCGACCGAAGAGTACGGGACCCCCTTCGCAGAGATATTCGCCGACGCCGACTGGGACTTCTACGAGGTACCCGAGAGCGTCTTCGCGCCGGCACAGGTGACGATAGACGTGGTCGGCGGCGAGACGCACGTTCTGGGGGACGTGAACGAGGGCCTCCTCGCCGAGAGTTTCGGCCTCTGAGGGAGATGGCGACGCGCTACAAGGTCGCACCCGGTCCGCCGACGGTGGACGCCCTTCGCAGTGTACACGCGGCGCTCCCGCTCGTCCCCGAAGACGTGGCCGACTGCTGTGGCCGCGTCGTCGACCGGACGAGCGTCGCGACCCGGGACGACGCACGCGAGTGGATCACCTTCCTGCAGGCGCTCGCCCTCGCAGAGGAGACCGACCGCGGCTATCGGCGCCTCGGGACCGACGTGACGCCTGCGGCCGTCCGCGACCCGTTCGTCGAGCGCGTGTTCGGTGTCGCCGAACTCCTCGATGCGCTCGACGATGTCGGGTCGCTGACTGTCGAGGCTGGCTTTGAGGTGCTCCGGCCGTCGATCCCGGTCTGGGAGCGTGAGCGCCACCCCGACTGGGGGCGTGTGTGGCGCGACAGGACCCGCCGACTGCTGGCGTGGAGCGTCGTCTTCGGCCTCGCGACCCGGTCCGACGAGGAGTACCGATCGGTCGCCGAGTCGACGCGGGAGTGAAGTAGCCGCCCACCCCATCTGGAAGCATGGACGAGGATACTCCGGTCGCGGCGCGCCTGGGCGAGCGACTGTGCGAGCGGGGTGAGACGCTCGCCGTCGCCGAGTCCTGTACCGGCGGATTCCTGGGGTCGACGGTGACCGACGTGCCGGGCGCGAGCGAGTACTTCCTCGGCGGGATACTCTCCTACACCGACGGCACGAAGCGGCGGTTGCTCGCCGTCTCGCGGGAGGACCTGGACCGGCACGGTGCAGTCAGCAGACCCGTCGCGCGGGCGATGGCGACCCACGTCAGGGACGAGGCCGGTGCGGACTGGGCGCTGTCGACGACGGGATACGCCGGCGAATCGGACGACGGCGACGAACCCGCCGGGACCGTCTACGTCGGCATCGCCAGTGCGGGCACCGGCGAGGGGCCGTTCTCGGTCGTCGAGCGCCACCAGTTCGACGGATCCAGACAGCGGGTCAAAGCACGAGTTACCGGGCGAGCGCTCGAATCCCTGCTCGTCCAGCTACGGTCGACGGAGTGAGCCGGAGTACTCACGGGCGTTCCGGTGGACGCAGGAGCGCGGTCGCGATACCCGCGACAGCGATCGCTCCCGCGGCGAGGAGAAAGGAAGTCGTCCAGCCCAGCGTGACCACGAGTCCGCTCGCGACCGTCCCGCCGAAGATACTCCCCCAGATCTTCGCCGTGTAGACGAGCGCGTAGTTCTCAGAGGAGTGTGTGGCGCCGTAGTACTCCCCCACGAGACTCGGGAATATCGAGAACGTCGGCGCGCGAAAGAGCGCGGCCGCGCCGACGAGGCCGACGAACGCCCACGCCGCACCGCTCACACCGAGCGGGGCCGTCCCCGCGAGGACGACACCGGTGACGACGAGCGAGGCCGCCAGCGTCCGCTCGCGACCGAGGCGGTCCGAGAGCCCGCCGATGACGGCGATCCCGACCATCTCGCCGATCGCGATGGCCGACGCACCGGCGGTCGCCGCGGCCGCCGGGAGCGCGAGCGCTTCGGCGTAGGCGACGACCTTCCCGATGAGCATCAGTCCGACGCCGTTGACGACCACGAAGACGGCGTAGAGCAACCAGAACTGCCAGGTCCGGACCGTATCGCGCCAGGTGTAGGCCGGGCGGTCGTCGTCGGAGTCGCGACTCGACGCCTCCGCTGGCTCGTTCGAGCCCCCCTCGTCGCCTTTCGGCCGGACACCCGGGGGGTCGCGAAGCACGACCGCACCGACGACTGCGAGGAGTGCGAGCGCCACACCCAGACCGAGCAGGGTCGACTCGAACGACTGCACGACGCCGCGGCGCACGACCGGAATGACGAGGAAGCTCACGCCGGCGTAGGACATCGTGACGACGCCCGTCGCCAGCCCGCGCCGGTCGGAGAACCACTTGACCGCCGTGTTGACCGAGACGGTGTAGGCGATGCCGACGCCGACGCCGCCGAGTGCGTAGGCCACGTACACCGCGGTGAGTGTCTCGGCCCGTCCGGTCCAGACATAGCCGATGGCCAGCAGCGGGACAGCGACGAGCAACGGGAGCCGCGGGCCGTACCGGTCGCGAACCCATCCCGCGGGGAACTGCGAGAGCGCTTGGAAGACGAGAAATATCGTGAAGACCGTTCCGAGCGCCGTCTCGGAGGCGGGGACCTGCCCGGCCAGCGGCCCGCGGATCGACGACCAGACGAACTGGTAGGTGCCGATCGCGCCCATCAGGACTGCGGCGACCACGACCAGCCACCATCGCGAAAAGGGGAGGTCCCGCTGGTCGGTCATACCTGTGTCTTCTCGAAGCCGACCAAGAACGATCCGGATCCGACCTGACTGTTTGCCACGTTCTGTACAGGGTGTACATCTCGCACAGAGAGTAGCGTCGAGTTGGAGCTGTTGACTTGATCGATACAGTCCGTTATTACCAGATTGTTCTAATCATAACCCATATACCAACAAATTAGCAAACTATTTTTAATTAACTAACATTTTGTTATACTATGACTCAGGTCTTGGTTTCAGAGACCATAGAAGCCGTCGCTGATAGCGAGGATATCGAATCGGAGGGATTAGAGGTCACACTCGAAGAACATATCGATCTGGATGCCGCGAATCAGCTCGCAGAACAGAGTAACAGCACCTGGACTCTCAGGTTTGAACTTCCAGAACACAGTGTAGTCGTGACGAGCGATGGGGTGATCCTGGTCGATGGTCAGCCGGAACAATACTGGCTATCTGCTTGAGTCATACGCACGAGGGGAGAACACTCATCTACAGGAGAGAGTGCAGATTCGACTGCGACGATCACGACGAAACACACTCACTCAAGCAACTCGGCGACCATCCCCGAGACGTACTCGACCTCGTCCTCGTTGACGCCGTGGCCCATCCCCTCGTAGATGCGCTTTTCCAGGTCGGCACCGAGTCCCTCGAGCACTTCGGCGGTCACGTGGACGCGCTCGACCGGAATATATGGGTCGACGTCACTGCAGCCGACGAACGCTGGCGTTTCCTCCAGATCACCCTCGTAGTCGGCGGTGTCGATCGCCTCGCCGATGAGCCCGCCCGAGAGCGCGACGACGCCGCCGAACCGGCGGGGGTTGCGCGCCGCGTACTCCGTCGCGAGACAGGCTCCCTGGGAGAACCCCAGCAGGGTCACGTTCTCCGTGGGGATCCCGGCGTCGTTGGCGGCCGCGATGGCGTCTGCTACGGCCCGCAATCCTGAGGTCCGACCGGGTTCGTTCTGCTCGACGGGCGCGAGAAACGAGTTGGGGTACCAGGTGTTGCCCGCGGCCTGCGGGGCGAACAGCGCGAGCCCCTCGTGGTGGAGCTCGTTGCCCATCTGGAGGATGCTCCGTGCGCTGGCGCCCCGGCCGTGGACGAGGACCATCGCCGCAGTCGCCTCCGAAGGGTCCGTCCCTCCGATGCGTAGTTGCTGTCCCTGGTGTGGCCCCTGCATATCTGTGTCGGACATGGACACACGTAAGGTCGCGACGCGGATATAGATGCGTGGACGCGGCCGCCGGCCGGTGACACGCCCGTTACCACCCGCTCGACCGACACCGGTCGAACTGCTCGAAAGCGACCGGCTTTTGCCGACTGGTCGCCTCCGGTCGAGTGATGAGCGACACCGTCGACGCGGTCCTGTTCGACCTCGACGACACCATCTGTACCTACCGCCGGAGCGCCGACGACATCCTCGATATCGCCTTCGAGCGCGTCGGTATCGAGCGATTTTTCGACGCCCGGGAGTACATCGCGCGCCTCGACGAGTTCGCCGAGGACGGCGACGATATCCGTGATACCCGCCGCGCGTCGTTCGCAGCCTTTGCCGAGGAGGCGGGCCACGGCCCGGCCGTCGGCACCGAAATCGCCGACATCTACACCGACGAGCGCGACCAGTCCAACGTCGAATTTCTGCCGGGTGCCCGGGAAGCACTCGACGCCGCCTCGGACTACCGCGTCGGGATAGTCACCGACGGCGACCCGTGGATGCAGGGTCAGAAACTCGCTGCCCTCGGCATCGAGGACCGCTTCGAGGTCGTCGTCCACGGCGGCCACGACGCCCCCTACAAACCCAACGCCGAACCGTTCCACGTCGCGCTGGCAGAACTGGACGTCGAGCCAGAGCGGGCGGTCCACGTCGGGAACTCGCTGGAATCCGACGTCAGGGGTGCCCTCGCCGCGGGCCTGCAGGCTGTGTGGGTTCCACGCGGCGAGGCCGACCCGGACCCCGACCCTCGCCCGCATCACGTCGCCGACTCGATGCACGACGTGGCCGAGGAACCCTGGCGCGAGGATAGTCGAGCGGTGTGACGGGTTTTCGCGTACGAGTTAGTCCCGGTTTCCATGTCCCGGTCCGTCGAAGCCGTACTCTTCGACCTCGACGACACCTCTGTGTTTACGAACAGCCCGCCGGCGAGGTACTCGTCGACGCCTTCGACGCGATGGGCGTCGACGCCTTCTTCGACGGTGACGAGTACGTCGCTCGCTTCGACGAGTTCGCCGACGCCGGCGAGACGGTCGCCGAGATCCGTCGGGTCGCCTTCGCTGCCTTCGCCGAGGAACCGGGCCACGACCCCGGACTCGGCCACGATCTCGCCTCGGGGTACGCCGACCGCTTCGAGACGGTGGTCCACGGAGGCATCGACGCACCCTACAAACCGGACCCGGAACCGTTTCACCTCGCACTCGACGAACTCGACGTCGACTCTGCCCGTGCGGTCCACCACGGGAACTCGCTGGCGTCCGACGTCCGCGGGAGGGTTCGCGGCGAGGCTCCGGACTGTGTGGGTCCCCCCGGGGGTGAACGGTCCCGGGACCCGAACCCCGTGCCACACTACCTCTGCGAGACGATCGCTGCGGTCGCCGACGAACCCCGGCGGTGACGCCACAGGGACCAGCCGCCGGTCGCGGCGAGTACTGCATCGCCTGCGGTCGTGAGTGTCGCTGTGACGGTGAACAGTGCACTTCGGTGGTCGACGGCCGCCACGTTGTCCGGGCTCGCGACGACGAAGTGAAACAGCCCCTCGAACGCCAGCGCACTGAGGCCAGCGACCAGCAACAGTACGGCCCCTGCCAGTCAGTCACCGGGACCGGGATCGTTGCGTGGGCGACACCGTGGGCCCCCGTGACCACGAGGTGGAGCGCGACGCGGACCGAGTGGTGTCGACCCGACGACTGCGTGGAGGTCACGACGGCGATCGCGCCGGCTGTCCGTTCGACTCGCGACCCTCGCCGCAGCGCTGTGCGAGCCACTCCCTCCACGTAACGGTCCCGACGGCGCGGTCTGGACAGGTGTTGTGGCCCGCGCGAAAGCCCCTCGCGACCGTGCCCGGTATCGGAACACGGACGATAGGCCGCAAGGACCTGCGTGCCTCCCGGTACGACTTCGCCAGCCCGCCCAGCGTGTGGATTACGGGGCCACCGACGTTCGGCACCCGCCCGCTCGCCCCGGGTGTCGCGTACTCGACGAGCGCGTCCGCGACGTCACCCGCCGCGACCGGTTGCACCTTGAAGTTCGTCGGGAGGAACCACACCGGTAGTTTCGCGATACCCTCCAGCAGGAAGTGAACGAACTCGTGGAACTGCGTCGCCCGGAGTATCGTGTGCGGGACGTCGCTCTCCTCGACGGCTTCCTCGGCGGCGAGTTTGGATTCGTAGTAGGAGTAGGGGATCGCCTCGACGCCGACGATAGACGGGTAGACGACGTTCGAGACACCCGCGTCCTCGGCCGCTGCCAGCAGCCGTCTCGTCCCCCCGACGTCGACTGCCTGTGCATCGCCGGTCGGTGCGGTCGCGCAGTGGACGACGACATCGACACCGTCGACGGCCGCGTCGATACCCGCCCCCGAGACGAGGTCGAGTTCGACCCACTCGCAGGTGTTCACGTCGTTCCGTGTCCTCTCCTCGGACGCCGAGAGAGTCGCCGCTCGGACGTCGTGACCTGCCGCCAGCAACCGCGACCGGAGGGCACTCCCGAGCGTTCCCGTCGCACCGGTCACCAGTACGCGTGTCATATCTCGACGTTCGCGACCCGAGACAGTGTGTCGACTGCCGCACCAGCGCGGTGGGTTTTTTAATGAGAGCGAGTGATTGCCTGCCGTGCAGCACGTCAGGGTGGCGATCACGGCGAACGGTCGGGAGGGGGACATACACCCGATGTACGACCTGTGGGCGAACGCGCCGTACATCGAGCGCTCGCGTGCGCTCCAGTGGAACTTCACCGGCGACGCGCTGGGCATCCTCCACTACGCCGAGGGCGACGCCGCGGCGTTCGAGGCCGCCGTCGCCGAAGTGCCACAGGTGTCGGGCTACGAACTCGAACCCGCGGGCGAGGACGCCTTCTACGTCTACATCAGGGACGCGACGACCGATCCCCTGCGAGACCTGTTCGGTCCGATCACCACCGGGGGCGTCGTGGTCGTCCCGCCCATCGTCTACCACCCAGACGGCACGGTGGAACTCTCGGTGTTCGGCCCGGACGAGGAGGTCCAGGCCGGTGTGGCGGAGATTCCGGATCCCGTCGAGGTCACGATCCGCCAGGTCGGTGGCCTGACGGGAACGGAAGTCGCCACGGAGTCGCAGGTCACCGACCGCCAGCGCGAAGCCGTCGAGGCGGCGCTGGGGTTGGGCTACTACGACGTGCCCCGCACCGCGAGCCACGAGGACGTCGCCGACGCGCTCGACTGTGCCCCGAGTACGGCCGCCGAGCACCTCCGGAAAGCGGAATCGACGGTCCTGCGGTCGGTGTTTCGGCGCTGAGACCGAGCGGGGGGTCCGGGCCTCACTCCGCTGGCGTCACGTCGGTCACGGTGCCGACGCCCTTGGAGGTGCCCTCGCGGAAGACGAACCGCTGTCCCTCCTCGACGAGGTACGAACGGAACTTGAACCGAACCGTCGCCTCGCCGGTGTCGCCGGGAAGCAGACTCCCCTCTGCGGGATAGAACCGGGCGGCCTCGCTGACGGTCTCTAGGTGGACCACGGGTTCGTAGCCGTCGCGGATGCGCGTCGGGTGGTTGAGGACCATCACCTCGGCCTCGAACTCCCTGATGGGGGCGGGGTCGGCCTCGCGAGGGAGGAGGACCATCCCGCGTTCGATCTCGTCGGCGTCGACGCCCTTGAGCGCGATGCCGACGATGCGCCCGGCCTGGGCCTCGTCGACGCGGTGGTAGTGCATCTCGATGGAGCGGACCTCGACCTCGCGGAAGGTGTCGTCGGCCATCGGACCCAGCAGGAGTTCGTCGCCGGCCTCCACACGCCCCGATTTGACGGTCCCCGACGCGACCGCGCCGACGCCGGTCACGTTGTACGTCCGGTCGACGTACATCGAGAACGCCTCCTGGGCGGGGTCGGCGGACTTGGGTAACTGTTCGAAGAGCGCATCGAGGTCGTCCAGTCCCTCGCCGCTGACGGCGCTCGTCGAGAGTACCGGGACGACGGTCTCGTCAATCTCCTCGACGGCTGCGTCGACGCCGTGGCGCTCCACCGAGAGGGGCGTCCGGTCGGCCTCTCGCAGGAGTCGTTCGACCTCGCGCTCGACCTCGGCGAGTCGTTGCTCGTCGACGAGGTCGGCCTTGGTGACGGCGACCATCGTGGGGAGTTCCGTCGCGAGCAGGATGCCCAGGTGCTCGCGGGTGGTCTTCGTCGGCCCGTCGTCCGCCGCCACGGTGAGGAGGCCGTAGTCGATCTTCTGGCCGACCAGTCCCCGGATCGTCGTCCGGAGCCAGGGCTCGTGACCCACGGTGTCGACGAACGAGACCAGTCTGTCGGCTTCCTCGACGACGCGGGCGCGGTCGTCCTTGCGGTGTGGGTTGTCCATCCGGACCGGGCCGTCCTCGTCGAAGCCGTAGACTCCATACGAGAGGTCGGCGGAGAGGCCCCGTTCGATCTCGTGGGGCTGGACGTCGAGATACGAGCGGGTACCGCCCTCGCCGTCGTCGGCCTGACCGGTGACGAGCGAGCCTACCAGCGTCGATTTGCCGTGGTCGACGTGGCCGGCGGTCCCGACGACGATGTGCTCGTCGTCTTCCATGACAGTGCCCTCACAGACCGTGGCGACGCCGACGATGCCACCCTCGCCCTCGGCGTCGCTGGCGGGGCCGTCGACGCCCCACGTCTCGACGTTCTCGATGTGTGCGCCGGCCTCCTCGGCGAGCAGGGAGAGGACGTCCATCGACTCGGAGAAGACGTCGGGGTGGACGCCGGCGATGCCGCCGTCGTCGGTGACGCCGACGACGTAGGTGGCCTCGCCGTCACCCGAGAGGACGCGGTGTCGCAACTGGGCGGCTAGACTGTCGCGGCGGCCGTCCGCCAGGTGGAGGTCTTCGGTGAGCCGCTCTTTGAACTCGACGCTACCGCCCTCCCGCTCGCCGCGCTCGATGGCGCGCCGGAGGACGGCCCGGTCGGGGCTCATGGGGTGGGGTAACGGGGCACTGTACAAAAGCCTTCTCCGGATTTCCGGCCACAGCGTCTCCCTATCGGTGGGTAGCGGTCCGGACTGCTCGATACCGGAACGGTGCAGTCAGTCTTCGAACCACCCCCCAACCGTAACGTTGATCTGACGGCCGCTCGTCGATCACTGCTCACCGGCGAACCGTGACTGTCTCTCCTGGTTCGGTATCGAGTGCGATCACGCCGGGGGCCGGGCGGTCCGGGTCGACGGATTCACCGTCGACGAAGACGTCACACTCGGCGTCGACGCGCGACCTGAGACGCTCGCCTCCCTCCGACCGGACGACCATCTCGTCCATACAGCCCTCGCTCCAGGCCAGGTCGACCTCGAAGTCCCCCCGGGCCCGCAGTCCCTCGACGCTCCCCTCGCCCCAGGCGTCGGGCAGCGCCGGAAGCGGGTGGATCTCGCCGGCGTGGTCCTGCAGGAGCATCTCGGCGATCCCCGCCGTACCGCCGAAGTTCCCGTCGATCTGGAAGGGCGGGTGCAGGTCGAAGAGATCGGGTGCCGTCGAGTCTTCGAGGAGTGCGAGCAGGTGTTCGTGGGCCGCGTCACCGTCCTCGAGACGGGCAAACTGGTTGACCAGCCACGCCCGGCTCCAGCCGGTGTGGCCACCGCCGTGGTCGAGTCGTCTTTCGAGCGACCGTCGAACTGCGTCGGCGAGGTCCGGCGTCTCCCGGAGCGTTATCTGGTTCCCCGGGTGGAACCCGTACAGGTGCGAGATGTGCCGGTGGCCGGGGTCGACCGCCTCGTAGTCACGGCGCCACTCCTGTAACTGGCCGTGCTCGCCCACCTGCAACGGCGGGAGGCGCTCTACCGCCGCTTCGAGTTCGTCGGCGAACTCCTCGTCCCGCCCGAGTCTCTCAGCGGCCTCGATGCAGTGGTCGAACAGTTCCCGGATCAGCTGGACGTCCATCGTCGGGGCGACGGCGATCGTGACCTCCGAGCCGTCGGGCGCGACGTAGGCGTTCTCTGGTGAGAGCGACGGCGCCGTGACGAGAGAGCCGTCGTCCTCGACGAGGAACTCAAGGAAGAACTCGGCGGCCTCGCGCATCACGGGATAGGCCCGCTCGCGGAGGAACCGCTCGTCGCAAGTGTACTCGTATCGCTCCCAGAGGTGTCGGCAGAGCCACGCAGCACCCGTCGGCCACAGTCCCCACTCGGCACCGTCGACCGGTGTGGTGTGGCCCCAGACGTCGGTGTTGTGGTGGAGCACCCACCCCTCGCAGTCGTAGTGCTCCCGCGCCGTCCGGCGGCCGTCCTCGCGGAGTCTCTCGACGAGACTCACGAGCGGTTCGACACAGTCGCCGAGGTGACAGCGTTCGGCCGGCCAGTAGTTCATCTCCAGGTTGACGTTCGTCGTGTACCCCGAGTTCCACGGCGGCTCGAACTCCCAGTTCCAGATCCCCTGGAGGGTGGCGGGCAGCCCGCCGGGACGGGAACTGGCCGCGAGCAGATAGCGACCGTACTGGAAATACAGCGCCGCCAGGTCGGAGTCCGCAGCGCCGTCTGCGACCGCAGCGAGACGCTCGTCCGTCGGGCCGTCGACGGGGTCGCCCAGGTCGAGCGAGACGCGGTCGAACAGTTCTCGATGGTCCTCGACGTGTGCAGCGCGCTGTTCGACGTAGGGGCGTTCCGCAGCGTCGAGCACGGACGCACAGGTCGTTCTCGGGTCGTCGCCGTCGAAGTCTGTCGCAGCTGCGAGCCGCACGACCAGCGCGTCGGCCCCGGTGACGCGAATACGGTCGCCGTCGCCGTCTATCTCGACTGTGGCTCCAGATCCCTCGACGGTGACCCGCGCCCGGGCTTCGAAACGCAACCCCTCACCCCCAGACACTTCGACCTCGTGTTCCTCGGGCGTCCGCGGCAGGTTTACGACCTGTCCCCCGAGGAGGAGTTCGTCCCCGACGGCGGTGGTACGGGCGTCTCGCTCGCGGGAGAGGCCGACGGTCGCCTCGAGCGTCCCGGGCTCGTCGGTCTCGATGCGGTAGACGAACACGTCGTCGGGGCCCGAGACGAACGCCTCGCGCTCGATGGTCGCCCCGTCTGTCTCGTACCGCGTCGTCGCGATCCCCGTCTCCAGACTCAGTTCCCGGCGGTAGTTCTCGACGGCCTCGTGGCCCAGTTCGACGTCGAGCGTGCCGAATTTCTGGTAGGGACGGAGCCGGACTGGTTCGCTCATCAGGTGCTCGTCGGCGAGGCGCTGAGCCTCGCCGTGGCGACCCTCGAAGAGCAGG